>Ga0209048_10005142_pt1 | contig 12388 bp, 11 predicted proteins | sample FrelakmetCRP12CR_FD_187146 | JGI IMG/M metagenome (GOLD analysis project Ga0209048, IMG submission 187146) | Freshwater lake sediment microbial communities from the University of Notre Dame, USA, for methane emissions studies - CRP12 CR (SPAdes)... | ecosystem: Environmental > Aquatic >... | reverse complement strand
AGGAAAAATTTTGATACTCCCCGTTCGGAATATTTAATCAGGGAACGCAATTCAGCGCTGGAAACAAAAACGGTGGAGATATAATTCATTTTTTTTAATAACTGGGCAGCAATAAGGCCCGCTGTCCTTCTTCCTCCGGCACCATGGTGGCATCCATAATATTCAAAAAGCTTATTTTGAAGAAGTCGTGCCTCCTTGTCTCCATTTTCATGGAGGCTGTTCTGAATATACTTGAGCAATTTGGCAAGATTCTCGGCAGCATCCGCTATGGGCCAGTCAATTTTTACGTGTAAGTGAGTGAGTGCGTATCGATTCTTTTTTTTTACGGTTGGGTCTTGTTGAATCAGAAGGGCGTAATCGATAGGGATGAGATCTTCTATGAGCTCAAGAAAACGGGGGTTATCAAAGTAACGGAGGTTGTGATAAAAGGTTTTATAGAGGGGAAAGCTTGCCAGGTATTCCACATTTTTTTTGATCAGCTTATTTTCCGGGAAAAAGCGGAGATGGTTTTTTAAATCCGGGCTGATTACTCCTTCACAAAAGATGACCAGGAAGGTGTTGAATAATTCGGACTCCTTTTCAATTTTTTTTGATTTGGGTTTGAGCTCGCTTTTTTCCGGAAAACTATATTCTACGCCCTGCTCCAGATGCTTGTAAAGGGAATCAACCAGAGAGATTTTCATTAACCGTTTTTCAAGGTTATCCCTCAGAATTTCATAAATTGACCGTCTGATTTTTTCGTAGTAGCTGAGCCTTTCCCGGTATCTCCACATATAACTGTTCCGTTAGATAGCGATTAGGGGGTTGCAATAATCTATAGTATACCAGGATGGGGTTTGTCTTCAACAAATAAATGGTTAATTTATAATTCTTACGAGCCGGAAAAGAGCAGGATATAAAGGTAGGAAAACTCTTTTTTTTATGCTATAGAAATTTCAGATAATATCTTAATAATATTTAAATTATAGAGGCATGCAATTCATGAAGGATATATGCAATTTCCTTTTTGAAATCGGTATGTTGAAGCGAACCCCGCGAACCGGACTTCAATTTTTAGGATCAGGGAAAGAGTCGGTGGCGGAACACTGCTTTCGGGTGATTATAATCGGCTACACCTTAGCAAAACTCAATACCCAGGTTGATGAAAATAAGGTACTTAAAATGACGCTCCTGCACGATATCCTTGAGTCCCGGACCGGAGACCTTAATTATGTAAATAAAAAATACCTGAAAGTGGATGAGGAGAAAGCCGTGAACGAACTGGCAGCAACCCTTCCTTTTGGAGAAGAACTCAAGGCTCTGCTCAAGGAATTTCATGAGAAAAAAACAGCAGAGTCACTCATTGCCAATGACGCTGACCAGTTGGAACTTATCATTATGCTCAAGGAATATGGTGACCTGGGGAATAAATATACTAAGGATTGGATTGGATTTGCTCTCAAGCGTCTTTTTACTACCCAGGCAAGAGAATTAGCGCAAACAATTCTTTCTACGGATAGCGCAGAATGGTGGTTTAAGGATAAAAGTGATTGGTGGATATGGGGAAAATAAAACAGACTATCGTTCGATCTTACGTGAGAAATAAAAAACAATGAGGATGGTAATATGACTTCTTTAGAGAGATCTGACATAGCGCTCGCTCCCTATGCTATGCGAGATGATATAAGCCGGGGCCGAAGGTATGCGGAAGTTTTTAAGGATAACCGACCCGCTTTTGAGCGGGATCGGGACCGGATTATTCATTGCACTGCGTTCAGGAGACTGGAATATAAAACTCAGGTCTTTGTTAATCATGAGGGGGATTATTATCGTACCCGGCTTACGCATTCTTTAGAAGTATCTCAGATTGCCCGCGCGATTGCCCGCAGGCTTAAGCTCAAGGAGGAATTGACCGAAGCGATTGCCCTTGCTCATGACTTAGGGCATACTCCTTTTGGTCATTCGGGAGAATCAATTTTAAATGAGCTTATGAAAGACCATGGGGGATTTGAACACAACCTCCAAAGCCTCAGGGTTGTGGAGAAGCTGGAAGAGCGTTACCCAAACTTTAATGGTTTAAATTTAACCTGGGAAACCCGGGAAGGATTGGTTAAACACACCACGTCCCATGATACGACGAATCCCGAAAAGTTAAAAGACTATGAACCAGATAAATTCCCTACTTTAGAAGCTCAAATAATAGACCTGGCGGATGAAATTGCCTATAATAACCATGATATTGATGATGGGCTCGAATCGGACCTGCTTGAGGAAGAAGCGTTGAGAGAAGAGGTTGAACTCTGGCAAGAAATGATAAAAATAACCGAAAATAATTTTCCCGGAATAAATAACCCCCAGAAAAAGTATTATGCCATAAGTCATCTCATTGGATACCTCATTTTAGATTTGGTCAATGAAACCGAAAAAAATATCTCCCGATTTAAGATCGAAACGCTTGAAGATGTTCGCAATGCTAAAGCGAGATTAGTTGCTTTCAGTCCTGATACCGCAAGAAAAAATCAACAACTGAAGGATTTTCTGGGAAATAATCTGTATAACCATTATCGGGTTAAACGGATGAGCAATAAGGTGAAAATGGTAGTGGATAGGCTTTTCCGGGCTTATGTTAGGAATACAATGCTTCTTCCGAAAAAATATCAGAAGAAAATTGAGGAAGAATCTCACGAGAGAATTATTTGTGACTATATTGCCGGGATGACCGACCGGTATGCTCTTGACGAATACAAAAAACTTTTTGATCCTTTTGCTGGCGTATAAGGAGGATAACTATGACTAAATCGGGCATATCTCATGTGCTTGCCTTTTTGGTAAGCCTGGTTGTGGGGAACGCGATCTTAATTTTATTGAAGACGTATCTTCCCTCAGGGTACGCTTTTTTTCTCCGGTTTGGCCAGGCGATAGCGCTTATATTTAAAATTTCTTATGACTCAAAAATCATGGCGGCTTTCATAATCGCTACGCTGTTATCCTTTTTGATGGGAGTCCTTTTTTATAAACTTTTCAAACTGGGACGATAATTTTCACTGTGATACGATGTGAGATAATTTATAAAAGAAGGGGGATAGAATGGTTACGATTATTTTTTTAGGAGTGGTTTTTTTTCTACTTGGATGGTTGATTGTCCTTTATAACAAACTGGTGCGCCTGAGAAATATGTCGAAAGAAGGCTGGAGCGGGATTGAAGTTCAGCTTAAAAGGAGGACTGATCTTATCCCCAACGTGGTTGAGGCGGTCAAGGGATATATGGGGCATGAGAGGAATCTTTTAAGTAAAGTGACTGAACTTCGGGCTAAAAGTCAAAGCGCTCGTGAGATTGGTGATAAAAGCCGATTGGAAGGAGAGCTTTCTCGCGCTTTGGCGAATGTGTTTGCCGTGGCCGAAGGGTATCCGGATTTAAAAGCGAACCAAAATTTTTTAGATCTCCAAAGCCAGCTTGGCAAAATTGAGGAAGAGATTCAACTGGCGCGTCGGTATTATAACGGAACCGTGCGGGAGCTTAATATTAAGATTGAATCATTTCCGAGCAACCTGGTTGCCGGATTTTTCAGGTTTACTCCGGCAGAATTTTTTGAAATCGAAGATAAGGCCGATCAGGCAGTACCGAAGGTTACGTTCCCCCAGTAAACCCCGTTAGAAGGCTTTCACACGGGGCATTTACCCCGTGCTTCTTTACCGCGTTAGATATTTGATATCTAACGGGGCAAGCGGGGCATTTCTAATGGGGTAAATCAAAGGTTATTAAAAAACCAGGATGAGCTATGAATAAAGGAAAGCTATATGCTTTTTTAATGTTGGTAGTCTTTAGTGTGGGGCTTGGTTTTGATGGCCATGCGGTTGCTGCTGAGGAAGAAAGGATTCTTGATTTCAAGAGTCACGTTCAGGTTCTGCGTGACGGGAGCGTGACTATCAACGAAGAGATCAAAGTGGTGGCTGCTGGTGATAAGATCAAACGGGGAATATTTCGAGACTTTCCCACTCAGTATCAAGACCGCTACGGCAACACCATTCGAGTAGGTTTTAATGTTGTGAGTGTGCTTCGGGATGGTATTTCTGATTCCTATCATATCGAAGAGCGGTCAAATGGGAAAAGGGTTTACATCGGGCGGAAGGACTTTTTCCTTCAACCGGGCACCTACACCTACACGATTACCTATAAAACCGATCATCAACTCGGCTACTTTAAAGATTTTGATGAGCTCTACTGGAATGTTACGGGGAACGGCTGGGATTTTGTGATTGAAGGCGCTGAGGCACTGGTAGAGCTTCCTCCGGGAACTGAGGTACTCAAAACCGCTGCCTATACCGGATACTCGGGCGAAAAAGGTCACGACTTTACCACCCGCCTTGACGAAGGGGGAATGATTCGATTCAACACCACCCGCTTGCTTCAACCAAAAGAAGGTTTCACGGTTGCGGTCGCCTGGCCTAAAGGGGTCGTAGCCGAGCCGAAGATCAAGGAAAAAGTAGATTTAATTTTAAAAGAAAATTTAAGCATAAAAGCAGCGCTTATTGGTCTCATCCTGCTGGTTGGTTATTACTTTATCGTTTGGTTCCGGGTAGGACAAGACCCTGAGAAGGGAACCATTATCCCGCGTTTTTCTCCACCCAAAGGATTTTCCCCGGAAGCGGTGCGCTTTGTTTTTCAAATGGGATATGATGATAAAGCGTTTGCCGCGGCAGTGATAAACTTAGCGGTCAAAGGAGCCTTAACGATCCATGAGGATGCCGAAGGTGAATTTTCCCTCAAGCGGACCGGCGCGACCGTGCCCACTCTTTCCCGGGGAGAACAAAAGATCATAGAAAATCTTTTTGGCTCCGCAGGGATGATAAAACTTACCAACCAAAATCACAAAGATATTCAGGAAGCGATTACCTCATTGCAAAACAGCCTCAAAATGACTTTTGAAAAATTGTATTTTTTGCGTAACTCCGGTTTTCTCGCGCCTGGTTTTACTATTACTCTTTTAACTTTGTTTGTTATGGTAATGACTGCTCGCGAAAGTGCTCTTGCTGCGTTTATGGGTGTTTGGCTTTCTGGTTGGACCGTGGGCTGTTTTTTTCTGGGATCCCGGGTTATCAGTGCCTGGAAAGCTGCCATAAGCATAGGCGGCTTTAAGGCTTGGGTAAAGGCCCTGGGACCAACCCTGTTTGGGTTGCCGTTTTTTGCCGGCGAAGTTTTTGGCCTGGGAGTTTTTTCATCCGCGGTTTCACCTTTGGCTACCGTTTTATTTGTTTCCATTGTTTCTGTAAATATTCTGTTTCACTATCTGCTCAAGGCCCCGACGCGCACCGGGCGCGGTGTTATGGATGAAATCGAAGGTTTTAAGCTTTATCTCTCCATCGCGGAAAAAGAACGTTTCGCTATCCTGAATCCACCGGACAAGACCCCGGAGCTTTTCGAAAAATACTTGCCTTATGCGTTAGCGCTCGATGTGGAAAACCAATGGAATGAACAGTTCGCCGGGGTGCTGGCCACGGCAACAGCGGAAGATGGCCGTTACCACCCTGCATGGTATCAGGGAAGACACTCGATGTCCAACGACATTACCGGGTTTGCCACTACTCTGAGCAGCTCTTTTACCTCGGCGATTTCTTCTTCCTCCACCGCGCCGGGTTCTTCATCGGGAAGCGGCGGCGGAGGATCATCAGGTGGGGGCGGGGGTGGAGGAGGTGGCGGTGGGTGGTAAGCATTGACCACTATCATGGGAGAAAATTCGGTCAGGATTGAGAGTGGTTTGGATAATTTAAAACAGGAGTAGAGACACAATGCCGAAGAAAATATTAGAGATTGAACTTTTACGATTAAAACCGAAAACCGAGGGGTTGAATTTTCCCCAGGTTCATAAAGATAGGGAAGCCTCAATCAACCCCAAGGAACCTCCCCAGATAATCACCAAAAATTTTTATAGCGATAAAAATGTTATTTTGAGGGAGACCCAGTATAACAAGCGTAATCGGGTTCAAACCGGCACTTCGGAAGTGGCGGCGGACTATGTTAAACATTTTTTGCAAGGCATGATGACAGAAGAATTTTCCGATATTACCTGGCTCCGGGAAAAATTCTGGTTTACGGGCCCGATAGAATCTTTGGGTCAGGAAGTCAGGGAGACGGTTCATGATTTTCAGAAAAGTAATATAACGTATCCGTTTAGAAATTTACGCCGGTTTGTCCAGCCCCCCTTTGGATATCTCAGTGAAGAAGAGGAAAGGGTTGAAAAGAGGAATATGTTTGGCTGGGTCTTTTTAGTAGGATTATCCGAGGAACAGCTTCGGGAACGCATTCGCCATACTGACCGCAGGTATGACGTTATCAACAATCCCGACGGGCGAAAAAAATTTTACTTGGGAAATCTTTCGAGCCTCCATATCGGGGAAAAAAGTAACCTGAGGAAAATGCTTCGCCGCTGCGTCTCCCAGGATTGGGGGACCGTGATTACGAGTGAGAATTCGAACGGTCTAAAGAAATTTAAATTTCGCCACAGTTCCGCCCAATTGCCCGGAGGGCCAGACTTGTTTCATCGGAATGGAAGGGTTTTTGCTAAAAAATATCGGTTACCGTATGAGAGCGTGGAAGAAAAAATTTTGACCAGCACTATTATTTACCACCTCATTGGTATGTATTACCGGCCCGGAAGCAGGACGGACACGACAATCTCCTGCTCCCGTTCTCTGCCCGGCATCACCGTTATTTCCAAATATCAGGCCAATCAAATTATGGGAACTTACAAAGACGGTTTTCTTGAAACCAATTCTTTTTTAGTAGATGTCAAGGATAGCTGTGTTGACAATATTGATAAGTCTTTTTTTATCGGTGAAAAGAAAAGCGGAGTAGTGTTAGCTGAAATTCAATACTCTTTCAGTGAAAATAAGTTTCTTGAATTTATTGATACCTTAGATGTCAAAGAAGAGATAGCGAGCTATAAAGAACGATCGCGCTTCTCCGATGATTTTTATCACCACTTGATTGGGGTCATTGAGATCAAAGACCAGTTTCTGGTCAATCTCCAAAACCAGCCCTGGATAAAAAAAGATTAAAAGCCCGGTCGGCAGTGAGGGGCTTGTTGTTCAATGAGGGGACCATAAAATTATAACGTAGGAAGAATAGAACAATTGTCAAGGAAAAGATTTGCCCCATTCGTATGAATATTAAGTACCAGAGTCTCGTTAAGTACCTCATTTTTTTTTCCTTAATCTATTTTCCAATCTTTAGTCATCTGGAATCCATTCCCATACAAATATGGGATGAAGCCAGACTGGCAATAAACGCCTGCGAAATGAATAAAGATGGTGATTTTATCGTCAAACATTTCGAAGGCGAACCTGATATGTGGAACACTAAACCCCCCCTGATGATCTGGTTGCAAGTACTCCTTATTAAACTGCTTGGAGTAAGAGAATTATCAATCCGCCTACCTTCAGCGATTGCAGCATGTTTAACCTGTTTGTTTGTTTTGTTTTTCTCGGTTAAGTACCTGAAAAATTTCTGGTTCGGATTTATTGCGGGGATAGTGCTTACATCGTCATATGGCTATATCACCACTCATGCGGCGCGAACGGGCGATTACGATTCTTTACTTGCACTGTTTACTACCCTTTATGCACTGTCTTTTTTTATTTTCATAGAGACCCAAAAGCTGAAATACCTTTATTTTACCTTTCTGGCAATCATTCTTGCTGCATTAACGAAGGGTATTGCCGGCATGCTGTTTATCCCGGGGCTTCTTTTCTATTCTATGGTTCAACGGAAGACAAAGGATCTCTTTAAAAATAGGCATCTGTATATCGGGGTCGGGTTGTTTTTGGTATTTGTGTTGGGTTACTATCTGCTGCGGGAGTACTATAACCATGGATATATCAAAGCAGTTATTGATAATGAGCTGGTAGGAAGGTATTTCCAAACCAATGAAGGGCATAAAAAAAGTTTTTGGTTTTACTACCGGATGTTGGTTGACCATCAGTTCGGCTACTGGTATTTGTTTGTTCCTTGTGGTGTTTTGGTAGGATTCTTTCACCGGGAGAAAATCTATCGCAGGTTGGCCGGTTACTCAGCTCTGTTGGTTGTTGTTTATTTTATTGTTATATCGTTAGGACAGACCAAACTCGAGTGGTACTCGTTGCCGATGTTTCCGTTTCTGGCGATTCTGGTTGCCATTTTTCTCAATTTTATTTTCAGATCGATACAGGATTCGAGTTTTTTTTCGAATGCATTAATGACAAATGTATGGGCTTTTATTTTTTTGTTTCTGGTATGCATTACTCCGTATCGTCAGACCATCACGAACATTTTTGCTCCCCAAAGTATAGATTTTTATAGGATCGGCTACCTCCTTAAAAAAGCCGTTAAGGGAAAGGAAAACCTTGATGGTTATACCCTGTTGCATAACGGATACTACGCGCATAACCTGTTTTATGTAAGGATATTGCAGGACAAAGGTATGGATATTTCACTTAAAACAGACTGGAAGACCCTCAAAGTAAACGACAGGGTTCTTGTGCACCAGCAAGAGGTTAATGATTATATCACCCGGAACTACTTGGTTGACTTACTAAAAAACTACCATAATGTTCTTTTCTATAAAATTAAGGGAAGAATAAACGATGATTGAGATTTCAGTACTTATTCCTGTTTTTAATGAACAGGAGATCATCACCGAACTTCACAACAGATTACAGGCATCAGTAAGTTCCATTACCCCCAATTATGAGTTGATTTTTGTGAATGATGGTAGCAAAGATTTTACTTTATTGAAACTGATTGAACTCGCTGAGCACGACAGCAGAGTAAAATACATTAGTTTTAGCCGTAACTTTGGTCATCAGATCGCCCTTTCGGCTGGACTCGATCATTGCAAGGGTAAGGCGGTTGTACTTATTGACGGAGATTTGCAAGATCCTCCTGAGCTTATTCCCGCACTTTACAAAAAGTACATTGAAGGTTATGAGGTTGTTTACGCCCGAAGAACCAAACGGAGAGGGGAAACCTTGTTTAAGCGAACTACCGCGAAGTTGTTTTATAGGATTATGAAACGAATGACTTTATTTGACATCCCGCTCGATGTAGGAGATTTCAGGCTTATTGATCGTAAAATAGTTGAATATCTCAAGCAGATGCCCGAGCAGAACAAGTTTCTGCGTGGGCAGATAGCCTGGCTTGGATTCCGGCAAACATTTGTTGATTTCGAGCGTGATAGCCGTAAAGTCGGGCAAACAGGTTATCCATTAGTTAAAATGATTAGGCTTGCGCTGGATGGGATAACCGCCTTTTCCGACTCTCCCTTAAGGCTGGTAACCAACCTGGGGCTATCCATCTCTTTGGTTGCCTTTATAATAATACTTTACGCTCTCTACTCACACTACTTCCTGCACCAGACCATTACCGGATGGACATCGTTGATTATAAGCTCTATGTTTATAGGAGGTATTCAGCTGCTCTCCATCGGAATAATTGGCGAATATATAAGCCGCATAAACAGTAATGTGCGTAACCGCCCCCTTTACATTGTAGAAAAGACGAATGTTGATTCAAAGGAAGGTGGCAGCAGTAATTAACTTTTTTTCCTCTTTGCCTTGAGCTTATTTAAGCAAACGATAGAGTTTAGAAGCGTATTATCTCTTTTGGTTTAAGATTTGTCTCCATTGTCCAGAAGTGCGCCTCACCATGCGCGATTCTAAAGATGATAAGATTTGGGCTTTCGGACGTGAGTCCCATCTCCTTTAGAAAAGGCCTCTCGACCATTACTTTTTCTTTCATGTGCTTGTCTTCTACAAACTCTATTTTTTCCGCAACTCGAAGCATCGTTCCTACCATTGTATCGGGTTTGTAGAAACACGCTTCAACTTTCGGGTTGGTTTTTACTTGCTTATATAAGTCCTTCATTGTCCCCGTTTGAAAATAAAAGCCGGTTTGATCCGCAAACCAGAACAGCATTGCTCTAACCCGTGGTTGATTATTATTATCAAGCGTTGCGAGATAACACATTTTATTTTCATTCGCAAACTCAATGCACGTGTTAATGTTTTCCATGTTCCCTCCTCAAGGTATTTTTTTTATCCTATTGTTAAGTAATATTTTAATTAAAATACCAATGGACATGTGTGAAAAAGTGATAATTTTGGACAACGCCCTAAATTTTTCCCAGCCGGAAATCGCAACAGAATATCTTCTGTGAGTGCCCGCCATATGTCTTCTTAGTCATTTCGTCTCAAGGGTTTAAAAATGGAGTTCAGGGGTTGAGCGGTGGGATGAGATCACCTTGATAGACCAGGCCTCACCTTTCCCCGCGGGAATCTCCCTTGAGCAGGAGAATCCCGCTCAACCCGCTGCAGCGATGGGTTGGGACGGGTCGCGAATGCACACAAGAACTTGGATCCCTAAAGCGAAGTGTTTTATCGTAAGTCTTTAGAGACATGAAAGCAGTAATCATAAGTAAAATCATTTTGATGACGCTATTAGAATGCCACTCGTCAGCCGCCATACGCCCCACGATCTCCACTGTTCTGTCATGTTGAGCCTTAAGCCATTCGTTGTCATTCACCTTCCGAATAAAGGATCATAATTGTATGGCGTACGATCATAACTATCACTGAAAGCAGCACTAACGCCAGAAAGGATAAGGGTATTATTTCCCTGCCAAATAGAAAGGGTTGATACGCGAAGAAAGAAGCCAGGCCGATGAGGATAGGCACAAAAAAATACTTCGGATAATAAAAACCATAAACAATTGACAATACATCACCAATATAAAAATAGCGCTCGTGCATTTTGGGTAAAAAATACGGCATGATCATCACTGAAGCCAAGGCCAACTGTGTGATTATAGGTGAGGTTAGCTTAGTACGGCTTTTATACACACCTACTACAAAGAGAAAGCAAATGCCTATTGCACCAATCAATCCTGCTGGGTAAAAAAACTTATACATGTTTGGCGGTATCCAAGTATACAGATTGGGTGCGTTCAATGTTAAAGCATCAAAGGTATTAACCTGAGCTACGTAAATCGTTATTAGCTTGTACAACGATCTTCCCGCCAGCCAGGCGGGGATCATGGTGATTATATATACCATTGGTATAAACCCTGTCTGCTTCCAGGATAACACCCGTTTCAATATAAGTCCAGCCAAAAGAGGGATGAGAAAGATTGCCTGTAACTTTAACGCAAAAGCTATCCCAAATGCCAACATAGAGTATGTTTCCCGCTTGATCAAAAGATAATATAGACACGCCATCAACGCGGCTGTATACAGGCTGTCAGCCTGTCCCCAAAATGCGCTATTCAATACAACTGTCGGTGCAAAAAGAACAGTCATGAAAGAGAAAAATGGCAAAGGACTATCCCCCTGATACTTAAGTCTTACTATTCGATATACATACCAGGCACAGATAACATCGGCCAATATAGAAGGTAGTTTAATAGCAAATACGCTGTGAATTGGGGGAAGCACAACTGAAACGACATAGAGGCAATAGAGATAGAGTGGGGTATAGTTTGAGAAATTAGAACTAAAGGCCCTAAACCCTTGATCTTTGATTGTAGCATACCACGATTGTGTTGAATAAATGTAATCACCCGACTCAAAACCTCGAAGGCTGTAGCGAATAAGTAGTGCAAGAACAACCCCACTTCCCATTATTATCAAATCCCCCAACATGCGTGGCGGAATTTTTTGTATTATTTTCGTGATTGGCGATTTCATCAGTAGTAGATCCTTTTCGAACCAGAGATCCTACACTTAAAAGCAATTAATCCTGGCTGCAGATTTTCACGTAACCTTATGATCAGTGATTTTGCCCCTTTTTTCGGGACAATAACAGAAATACCCTGCTCATCTTTATCTCGTCCAAAGTCTGTTGTAAATGGTTCTTTTTTCCCCGTAGGAAAGCCCCAGCCCCTTTAGGATTATTGCGTCCCATTTTCTAACTTTATCTTCATTTCCGTGCGGGTTTTCGCAACGATCCCCGCGACAGTCAGGTCACGACCGGCACCGCACATCAACTCCCGGAACGATTTCTATCATGGCATCACTGTTTGACTCTATCAGTTCGTTAACGGCCAAAGAGACCCGTTTGAATTCTTCGCCTTGTTCCGAGAAATCAATGGTTAGTAATGGGTTGCACAAAATATGATGCGGAGGCAGTTTTTTTATTGTCAAATTTTGATCGTGAGGCACGGGTTTCCTCATTTTTTATAGTGATCCATATAAGCGCCAATAAAATCCTCCTCAATCCTCCTTTAGAAAAGGGGGAGGAAGAAAAGGTTCTCCCCTTTTTAAAGGGGAGTCAGAAGGGATTTTAAAATAAAAAAGGCCCATCACCTTTATATCTGGCGACTCGGCCTTATTTTATTCTCGCGTTTTATTAAATATTGTTCCCTCGAAAACATTTATTTAA
>Ga0209048_10005141_pt1 | contig 12391 bp, 10 predicted proteins | sample FrelakmetCRP12CR_FD_187146 | JGI IMG/M metagenome (GOLD analysis project Ga0209048, IMG submission 187146) | Freshwater lake sediment microbial communities from the University of Notre Dame, USA, for methane emissions studies - CRP12 CR (SPAdes)... | ecosystem: Environmental > Aquatic >... | reverse complement strand
TGATCGCCGCAAGCAGCGCGCTTATGCCGGCACGCACCGAGCCTGAGAAGTCGGTGGTCTGGATGCGACGCGGCAGGTCACACGCCGTGGCGACGACGCTCGCGAGCTGCTTCTCGCGATACGGCGCACTCGTACTGGCGAAGTACACGCCGTCGATCGCGGGTGCTTCAGCGTCCGTGAAGCAGCCCAGCGCGGCGTCCGTCGCCATCGTCAACGCGTCCTCGTCGTAGTTTGCCACTGCCACTGCACCGTCCGCCTGCGGTGTGCCCCAAGCGCGTGCGATGAGCGCACGTTCGAGGCGCAGTCGCGGCAGGTACAGACTATAAGCGGTGATGCCGATCATTCTCGCCGCCATCGCCGGTACATCAGCCACAGCAGTGACGGAGCCAGCAACCAGAAGCCGCCGCGGCCAGTTCGTTCGGGGTCCACATTCACACAGCCGCTACCTTGCACACACACACTGCCGAAACACTGCGGCGTCAAGGTCGGCGTGACCGTTGGGGTAAACGTCTTCTGTGGCGTCGGCGTCGCTGTCGCCGTGGACGTTGATGTGGCAGTCGGGGTCGGCGTCGCGGTGGGCGTGACGGTGCTGGTCGACGTTCGAGTTGGTGTCACTGTCGGGGTCGTTGTTCGCGTGGCAGTGGGCGTTGGAGGTGGACGACTGCTGAGCAGAACGCTAATCGATCCGGCATCCTGGTTCGCTGTAATCACGTCGCCGTGACCGTCACCATCCACGTCAGCCAGCACCAACCCGCGGGGACCGGCACCAACACTGCATCGTCCTCCCTCGTTACCGCGACAATTCCCGGAGGCCTCGGTGAGGCCGCCGCCATCGTCGCCCAAGAAAAATGGAAGCGTACGGTCGCCTTGGTTGGCGACGACGACATCGAGCGCAAAGTCGCCGTTGAAGTCATCCGCACCCAGCGCTGAGGGCGACACTCCCGTTGGGACGACCGTCTCTTGAACAAATGGTTGGATTTCGTTCCCCGGCAATTGATTCAGGAAGAGCGCCAACTTACCGGACGTGCCGCCGGAGGTGATCGCCAGATCCGGTGCGCCATCACCATTGAAGTCGCCAGCTACCATGGCGGTTGGTGCAACGCCCACCGTAAACGACGGCTTGACCGGAAAGCTGCGTGGGTTATTGCGATCCTGGATGAAGACCGTCACCTTGCCCGTACCGCGGCTGCCAGCTGCAATGTCGACAAAGCTATCGCGGTTGAGGTCCTGCACCACCATGAAGGTTACAGGACCATCGAGAGGCAACGAAACCGCAGGGTCGTAGGTGCCACCCGCCCGCCCGTACCGAATGGTAACGCCGTTGCCGTTGCCGCCGCCGTTGCCGACAACGATGTCTGGGATGCCATCGCCGTCAACATCACTGATCGCAACGGCTTGCGGGTCGGAGCCGGCTCCAAGTGGTGGCTCCGCCGTGAATCCTCCCGAGCCGTTCCCGCGTAAGATGGATGCACCAGCCTGCACGCCGACAACCAGGTCAAGCGTGTTGTTGAGATCCAGGTCACCGACCGCGATGGAGGTCGGACCGGCACTCACCGCAATGTCGGTGATTGTGGTCGCATTCACGCAGTCGCCCGCGGCGAATCGCTCACGATTGGTCAGCAGCACAACAACCTGGCTGTTCGTCCCATCGACGACCGCGAGGTCGGGGTTGCCGTCCTGATTGAAGTCACCGGCTGTGATGGCGGACGCTGGCGCACCCGACAAGGGGATGTCGCAGCGGACGAAGCCCGGGATCGGGACCGGGGTTGGGGTCACCGGCTGGGCAACGGCAAGTGGCACAAGGACGATCCACCAACTCACCGCACTCGACGCCGCGATTGCCCAGCGGCCCTGTGTCCGAAGCGCTGCCATTATCAATGAGAACCAAGCGGGCGAATTGCCCGGCGTCGGCGCCACGCAAGGGCTAGGGAAGCACCGGCGATCTGCAGCATTCCGGCGTCGTTGCGACCCGTTGGATCAACCGCGCACGACCCGCTCAGGCCGATCGCCCCCGCCTTGAGGGTTGGTGTACCGGTGAGGGTGGGCGGCGCCGTCGGCGTGCGCGTGCGCGTCCCGGCGACCGTGGCGCTCGCTGTTGCCGTTGGTGTCGCCGTACCGGTTTGAGTCGGCGTTCCCGTGGCCGTCCTCGTCGGCGTGATGGTTGGGGTCGACGTCGGAGGTGGTGTGGGCGTTGGCGGCGGCTTGCTGCTCACCAGGATGCTCACACTTCCGTCATCCGCGTTCGCGACGATGACATCGGGGCGCCCGTCGCCATCGATGTCCTTCATCGTCAACCCCATGGGACCCCGCCCCCCCACGGATTCGAGGATCGCGCTCCCAAAACCACCGTTGCTGTTGGCAAAGAACAGCGCAACGTCGTTGTTGTTGCGGTCGGACACAACCAAATCCGTGCGGCTATCGCGTGTGATGTCCCCCGAACCTAGGGCGGACGGCGAGGACGGCTGAAGTGCACCGCTCGGCACCGGCACAGCAACAGGATCCTGCTGCTGGTAGCTCACGTCGCCGGCCGACCCGGGGTGTCCCAGAAAGACCACAAAGCTGCCGTCGCCGCCTGCGGCCGACATGGCCACGGCGAGATCGGGGATAGCATCACTCAGATCGAAGCTGTCGACCACAAGCGCCTGTGGTGTGCCGGGAAGGCTGAGCGGTGTCAGCCCCCGAAAGCTAGCGGCAAACGTCGAGCAGGGCGGCAGTATCCCAGGCGTTGGGCTAGCCGGCGGCTTTTGCAGGAACACAGAGACATCGCGGGTCTCCGCGCTGGCGACAGCGAAGTCCGGTCGGCCGTCCAGATTTAGATCCTGAGTGATCACCAGGCCGGCTTTGCGCCCCACCGGTATCGGGCACGCCGGGGTGAAGCCGCGTTGGCCGGAGCTGAGAAAGATCGAGGTGTCATTGCTCTGGTCGTTGGCGACGATGATGTCGAGCAGACCGTCGCGGTTGAAGTCAGCGACGGCTAGCGTGTGCGGTCCAATGCCCGCGGGCATCGGGTTACCCGCTGCGGGCGTAAAGCTACCGTTGCCGTCGCCATAGAAGACGCTCAGCCCGGCGGAACCGACTATGGCAAGGTCGTCGTTGTCATCACCGTCTAGGTCCTGAGCAAGCACCGCAACCGGTGCAGCGACGTTCGGCACATCGACACCGCGTTGCAAGCCGAGCACCGCGCACGCGTCGGCGGCGCCCGAGGTGATCTGGGCCGTGAGGATGACGATGCGGTTGCCCGTCTTGTCAGCCACGGCAATGAACTGTCGTCGAAGATTCTTGAAAAGCCCGACTGCCACTGCCACCGGCTGGCCCCCAACCGTCGGCTGGCCGGGTTGGTTCGTGTTGCACAGACCGTACGGGATCGGGATGGCCGTGGGCGTGGGCGACGGCGTGCGCGTTGGCGTTGGTGTTGCAGTCGGCGGTGGCGCGGTGGGAGTCGGAGTGGCATTCGAAACGGTTGGCGTTGGCGTGCCGGAGGATGGCGTGGTGGGTGTCACGGTGATCGGCTGGCCCGTGGTGTTGATAAAAACACCGATCGTTGCGGTGTCGTCTCCCAAAGCGATCAAATCAGGGAGACCATCGTTGTTCAGGTCTGCCGCTTGAACCGCCAACTGCGACTGCCCAAGCGACAGTCCGCGAACCTGCTCTTGCAGTGAAAAGCCATTCTCAGCGTTTGGCGCGCTGGGGTCGTACAAGAGTACGCTGACAGTGTTGTCTCCTGACAAGTTGGTCACGGCAAAGTCGAGTTTGCCGTTCCCGTCGAGGTCTGCCTCGGCGATGGCGACCGAGTTAGTTTGGGCGGTAGTCCGCACATCATTTTGAAACGTGCCGTCGCCATTGCCGAGCAGCAAAGACACGTTGAGGTCCGCGATCTCAGCCGAGTCGACAACCGCGATGTCCTGCTTAGCGTCGCCGTTCCAGTCACCGATGACGATACCATCGGGCCCACTACCCGTATTCAGCAACTGGGCGCCCTTAAAGGTCCCGGTGCCGTTACCGATGAAGACGCTCACGTTGTCGGAGTCGAGGTTGCTGATCGCCAGATCGGGGAAGCCGTCGGCATTGAACAATCCACTAGTGATGGCGGTGCCGCCGGCGCTCCGCGTGCCGATGCTTTTGGGACTGAACGGCGTGAAGGTGCGGTCGCCGTTGCTCCTGAGCAAATAGACGGTATGGTCGCTGAGAACCGCAAGATCGGGTTTCTGATCGTTGTTGTAGTCTGCGACCGCGACGGCGACGGGCGAGGTATCAACGGGGTAGTCCTGGCGGGCGGCGTTGAACGCCCCGGTGCTGTCACCGAACAGTATGGTAACCGTGCTGCTATCGAAGTTCACGGTGACGATATCGACATTTCCGTCTAGATCGAAGTCGCCTGTGGCAACGGCCACCGGACCAGCGCCGACGCTGAACTGATTGGGAGCGTCCCCAAAGCCGCCGTTGCCGTCATTCAGGAATACGTTCACCTGGTTGCTATTCTGACTCACCGCGATGATGTCCGGCCGGTTGTCTTTGTTCACATCCGCGAGCGCAATCGCTTGCGGCCCGTCCGAACCAACGTCCACAGAGAGACGCTTGGTGTTGGTAAACGTCACCGCCGCATCGACTCTGGAAACCGGCAATAAGAAAACGGCGAGGTAGAGGGCAGAACGCCGGAGACAGCATGCTCGCATGAGTGAGGGTCTTTTTCGCCTTCCGGACCTGCTTTGTCAATCGTGACTTCGCTGTGAGGCGAGCCCTGCTTCCCTGAGACGCCGAAGGCCCGACTTCGATTCACCGAGGTCGGCCCGTCGCATCGTTTTGGTGGTGTGTGGTGCGAGCTACATCATGTCGCCGGGAGGCATCGGCGGTGCTGGCTTCTTCTCCTCCGGTTTCTCGGCCACCATGGCTTCGGTGGTGAGCAGCAAGCCAGCAACCGACGCAGCGTTCTGCAGCGCCGTGCGCACGACTTTTGTCGGGTCGACGATACCGGCCTTCATCAGATCTTCGAACTCCTCGGTGGCGTGACGGCGTCGGCAAGGATGCGCACGCCGCTGAGGATCTTGTTTCTGGCTTCCTCGCTGAATTTGACGACCTTCGCAGGCATGACTGGGCTCCTCCTTATGCTTCGACGACGCCGAGGATGTCATCCTCGCGCATGATGAGATACTCGTTGCCGTTCAGCTTGATCTCGGTTCCGGAGTACTTGCCGAACAGGATCTTGTCGCCCGCTTTCACGCCCATTGGCAACAGTTTGCCGTCCTCGGTTACCTTTCCTTTCCCCACGGCGATCACTTTGCCTTCCTGCGGCTTTTCCTTAGCGGTATCCGGGATGATGATCCCGCCTTTTGTCTTCTCTTCTTCTGCGATGCGCTCTACGATAACCCGATCTTGTAACGGGCGAATCTTCATACGCGTCCCTCCTTATTGCTGTCGGTACCTATGCAAACGCGGGCGCGAAACTAACCATAGGCTTTCCCCCGTCAAGGGGCCTGGGCCAAAGAAGATGCGGAGGGCTCACAAGCGCCCTGACGCAAGGACCTGGGGCCAGCGTCATGTCTATGGCCCGTTCCGTCGGGTCGTTGCAGGCTTCCAAGTCCAACGGACTAGTGCAGCTGACTGCGCAGCTCGGTTTCGATGGTACTCACGAGGGCGTCCGTTTGCGGGTCCTGCGCGCGCTTCGCCTCGATGCTACGGACCGCATGCATCACCGTTGAATGGTCGCGCCCGCCGAACAGATCGCCGATGCTGGGGAACGAGACGTCGGTCACGGTACGCACAAGGTACATGGCCAGCTGCCGGGGAAAAGCGACGGTGCGGGCACGACGGTGCGACTTCAGATCGGCGACCGATAGCCGAAAGCGCTGGCCGACCACCTCCAATATTGCGTCGGCCGATGGGGCGCTGGTGGGGCGGGTAATCGGCGCAAGCACCCGTTCGACCAAGTCACGGTCCAACAGCATGCCTTTGAGCGCAGCCGTAGCAATGACCCGCGTGAGCGCTCCTTCGAGCTCACGCACACTGGGACCGCTGCGCTGCGACAGAGCGAATGCTGCCTCGGCAGGCAGAGCGATTCCTTGGAGCGCCGCCTTCTGGGTCACAATGGTCACGCGCATGGCGTGTGTCGGCGGATGGATGTCGGCAATCAAGCCGCCCTCGAAGCGGCTGCGCAGCCGCTCCTCGAGCCCGGTAATGGCATGCGGTGGCTTGTCGGAGGTCAGCACCACCTGCTTGCCAGCAGCGTACAGGGCGTTGAAGGTGTGGAAGAACTCTTCTTGGGTACGCTCCTTCCCTGCAAGGAACTCCACGTCGTCGAGAATCAGGACATCGACCTCGCGAAAGCGATCGCGGAACGCCGCCATCTGATCCTGGCGCAGCGACGTGATGAGACTGTTCATAAACGCTTCGGCCGCGAGACACGCCATGCGCGCACGCGGCGGACGCGCGAGCAAATCGTGCGCCAGAGCGTTAATGAGATGTGTTTTCCCGAGCCCGACGCCCCCCCACAAGAAGAATGGATTGAAGCGACGCCCAGGAAATTCGGCAACCGAGCGGGCAGCTCGACAGGCGACCTCATTCGCTGGGCCCACGACGAAGCTATCGAACGTGTACTCGGGCACGAGCCGTCCGATCTTCGGTGTGCGCACCGCACGCGAGGGCGGTGCCATGATCACGGCGGCTCGTGGCATCGGCGCCGGGGCTTCACCGTTCGCCGCTACAACCACGCGCACGTCCGAAATCGTTCCATTTGCCGCCCGCAACGTTTGTCGAATACAGGGCAAGAAGTGTCGCGTGACCCACTCCTGAAAAAACCGGCTGCTCACCTCCAAGCGCAAGCCGTGCTCGTCGCGCGAGCAACGGATCGGCTCAATCCAGGTGGCAAAGTTTCGATCTCCAAACTTTTGTCGCAGCAGCGGCAGCGCTTCGAACCATTCGGCATCCATATGCACCCGCCCCCCTCCCACGAGTCACCAATAATAGAAAATCCTGTCGGCTGCGCGCGACGGTTATCCACACTTGGGGACAACTCGGTAACCCGCCGCCGCCGCACCGTTTCCACCCGTCCTCCACAGCACCATACACAGCTTCCCCCCACACGCCCGCCCTTCCTTCCACTTCAGGAAGGCATCGCACGCAACCGACAAGAGCCATTCGCAATTCAGAAATGAAGAGTCAGACACCAGTGAGCGCCCCTCTTAATCGATCAGCCACGGAGCTGTCAACAAAAATTCTTGCGAAGCGTGTTCGGCGCCACTTTCCGCGCAAATCGTCATATTTCATTATATCGCACAGCGATACAATGACCATTTCGGCGACCGGGCATCGGCGGCACGTGCGCGTTTGCACGCCGCTTTTGCCGCACTCAGTGACTGGTCTTGGCGAGGATCACCGCATTGGTGAGCAGCTCGGGCTCGAGCGCACCCTTGATCTTGCGTCCGTTGATGAAGACGGTCGGTGTGGAGTCGATGCCGAGTCGTCCACCCTCGGCGGCATCTTCACGCACGCGCGCCTGAACGTCGGCGCTGCCGAGACATTCGGTGAAGCGCGCAACATTCATGCCGAGGCGCGTCGCGTACTGGATGAGAAACACACGGCCGAGCTCTTGTTGATTGGCAAAGAGCAGATTGTGGTACTGCCAGAACTTGCCCTGCTCGCCCGCACACTCGGCCGCTACCGCCGCCAAGCACGCAGAGGGATGCACTGACGCTGGGACTTTGGGGTTGCACGCGCTATCCAACGGAAAATGGCGGAAGATGACACGCACGTTCGGGCCGAGGCGGTGCAGCACGTCATCCAGGCTCTGGTGAAACGTAGCACAGTGCCCGCACTCGAAGTCTGAGAACTCGACGATGGTCACTGGCGCATCGGTACTCCCCCGCACGTTACGAGCGGCATCGAGCAGCATTTCGGCACGCGGTTGCGCAAAGTACCAGTTGTAGAAATCCGGACTCCGACGTTTGATCTCCGCAGCGTCTGTCGGCGGTGCACCGCGCCCCAGCGCTTCCCAGCTCCCGACCACGACCAATACCAGGGCGGCGGCAACACCCCCGATGAAGACCAAACGGTCCTGCCCCGCACGCACCGCAGCCTGCCGTCGTCCAGTAACGCGCAGAGAATTGCGCAGGCGCCAGGCAGCCACAAACAGACCGATGCTCACGAGGTACAGGCCCGTACACATGAGACAAATAGTACCCAGCACGAAAAAGGCGATCACCGCCATGTAAGCCGAGAACACCAAACCCCACACGGCCGATCCGCAGACCAGAGTCGCCAGTGTCTCGCGTGTCGTGGCACGATTGACGCCGACCACTCCGGCAAGCAGGCCGAGCGTCGCTAAGTAGTAGAGGATCGCCCACGTCGACACCGGCAATCCCGCCAACGTTGCATAGCGGCTGCTCAGCACGACGTCGCAGTTGACGTTGGCGTTAACATTGCAAAAGCTCGCGTAGTTTACATCGGCAGCCAGTCGTCCATGCACGACTTGGATGAGAATGCTGATCCCGAGCCCGACCATCGCAAGCAGCGCCGCGGGGAGAATCTTGTTCACGCGTTCCGACATGGGATCCGTACTCTTACGGAGTTCGATCTTCCTCGCCAGCCCTCACTGCGATCCGCAAGCGTCCGTCACGGCAGGTGCGGTGCTTCGGCAAAGACACGCGCGAAGCGCCATTGGCCTACCTCATCCATCAAGATCACCGAAGTCAGTGCGCCGCTCGGGTCGACTAACTTTACCGCCTCATCGCGCGTGCCACGCGGAATCGATCGCAGTAGCGGCGCGTACCCCTGCCGGGCTCGCTGCGCCGCCTGCGCATCGATCTCGATCTCGCGTATGTGTCGCAGCGCGTCGCGCAACCCGATCAGCTGCGGGGGCTGCCTGCCGATGGCCTCGAGGACAATCGCCTCGCCGATGCGGAAGTCGCCAAAGCGCACGCGCCGCAGCACCTCGAGGTGTCCCGCAGATCCGAGCGACGTGGCAATATCCTGTGCCAGCACTCGTACGTACGTACCCTTTGAGCAAGCGACACGGAACGCGATGCTTTCCGATCCGTCCGCACTGAGTTCCAAGGCGTCGATGCGCACGCGACGCGCTTGGCGCTCGACCGCGAGCCCCTTGCGTGCCAGCTCGTACAGCGGCACACCCGCACGCTTGATCGCCGAGTGCATCGGCGGGATCTGCAATGACTCGCCGAGAAAACGTTGCGCCACATCGGTGAGTTCGGCGGCACTGCACTGTGGAATCGGAGCGCTGCGCGTCAAGGAGCCCGTCAGATCACCGCTATCCGTCTCGTGACCCAATCGGATGCGCCCCGTGTACTCCTTGTCCGCTGTGTTCAGGAATTGGGCAATCTTGGTTCCCTCGCCGATGCACACGGGCAGCACCCCACTGGCGAACGGATCGAGCGTCCCCAGATGCCCGGTCTTGCACCGCAGCTGGCGCTTGACGACACGCACGACATCTGCGGAGGTGATGCCCTCCGGCTTGTCGACAAGCAGTAGCCCGTGCATCATTCGTTCCTCGATTGGGCCTCTTTGAGCAGCGTCGCCACGCGGTCCGCGATTTCCAGGCTCGGATCGAAGAGGAAGGTCAGATCAGGCGCATGGCGCAACTTGAGCTGTCGGGTGACCTGCGAGCGGATGTAGCCGGCGGCGCTCCGCAGGCCGCGCAGTGAACGCTCGCGCACCGCGGCATCGCCGACACAGCTGAAGTACACACGGCCATGCTTGAGATCGTCAGTGAACTCCACGGTAGTGAGTGTCACCATCCCGATCCGCGGGTCTTTGATGTCGCGCAGCAGGAGCTCCGCGATGACCTCGCGGACAGCTTCCGCGACCCGATCGGCGCGCCGGCCACTCATTGACTGTCCATCCGCCTGCACCCCAGCAGCGCCACAATTGCCGGTGGCTCAGCAATGCAGGATCTCGATTTCCTCTTCGCCAAGTTCGGCCACCTGCATATCTTCGATGAAGCGCACCACTTGACGAAGAGTGCCATCAACATGCGGCACGTCGGTGCCGATTTTGCAGACGCCGAGCACGGCTCGCTGCCACAGGTCGTGGGCACCACATTCGGCGACGGAGACATTGAAGGTGTTCGCCACACGTGCCTTGATCTTCTTGATGACACCGCGTTTGCCCTTCAGGGAGTGGCTCTCCGGCACAAAGAGGGTGAGTTTGAGGACTCCAACCACCACCGCGGATGCATCGGTCACGACGGAACTCCCGCGTTCAGCCGGGGACTGCGGCAGGCGTGGTCGGGCAGCTAGACGCGGCGCTCGGCGCCTGTGGAACGGCCGGTCGACGGGGTCAGCCGCCGGGCAACGCGTTCGATCTCAAATGCCTCGATGACGTCACCGGTCTTCACGTCTTGGTAGTTCTCCAGCCCTATGCCACACTCGTAACCGGACTGCACCTCGCGTGCATCCTCCTTGAAGCGCCTGAGGCTAACGACCTTGCCCGTGTACACGACGACGTGGTCGCGGACGAGGCGCGCCGAGGCGTTGCGCGTGATTTTCCCGTCGATCACGAATGAGCCCGCCACAGTTCCAGAGCTTGGCACGTTGAACACCTGCCGGACCTCGGCCCGTCCGACGGTCTTCTCGCGGACGGTCGGCTCCAACAAGCCTTCCATCGCATCGCGTATTTCGTTGAGTGCGTCGTAGATGACGGTGTAGAGCCGCACGTCGACGCCTTCCCGTTCGGCAATCTCAGCGGCCTTGGACTCCGGGCGCACGTTGAACCCAATGATCACCGCATTGGAGGCGGACGCCAGCAGAGCGTCGCTCTCGGTGATGCCACCGACCGAGGCGTGAATGACATTCAGACGGACCTCGTCGGTAGACAGCCGGGTGAGCGCATCAGTAACCGCCTCGACCGAGCCCTGCACGTCTGCCTTGATGACAACGCGCAGCTCCTTCACGTCGCCGGCTTGAATTTGCTGGTATAAGTCCTCAAGCGAAACCTTGGCGGTTTTCACCAAGGTGGCCTCGCGGTGCTTGCCACGGCGGTGCTCCGCCACCTGGCGTGCCGTGGCCTCGTCCGTGACCGCCACGAAGGAGCTGCCCGCTTCGGGCACACCCTGCAGCCCGAGGATCTCCACCGGCGTCGACGGCCCCGCGATCTCGACCTTACGGCCTTTGTCGTCAACCAAGGCACGCACCCGCCCGTAGTTCCCGCCGCACACGAATGGCGCACCAACCTTGAGTGTTCCCTCTTGGACAAGCACGGTAGCGACCGGACCACGGCCGCGGTCGAGCTTCGCCTCGACGATCGTACCGCGCGCCAACTTGTCGGGATTCGCCTTGAGCTCAAGCACGTCTGCTTGCAGCAGGAGCATCTCGAGCAGTTGTGTGATGCCTTCCTTGGTCTTCGCCGACACGGGCACGCAGATCGTATCGCCACCCGAGTCTTCGGCGACCAGACCGTAATCCATGAGCCCTTGCTTGATCTTCTCGATGTTGGCTTCGGGCTTGTCGATCTTGTTGATCGCCACGATAATCGGCACAGTAGCGGCGCGCGCGTGATTGATGGCTTCCGCCGTCTGCGGCATCACCCCATCGTCCGCGGCAACCACCAAAACCACGATGTCGGTGACCTTGGCACCGCGGGCGCGCATTGCAGTAAACGCTTCATGGCCCGGCGTGTCGAGAAAGGTCACCGTGCGACCGTGCACCTCGACACTGTAGGCGCCGATGTGCTGCGTGATGCCACCCGCCTCCTGCGCCGTGACGTTGGTTTGGCGAATGGCGTCGAGCAAGGAAGTCTTGCCGTGGTCGACGTGGCCCATGATGGTCACGACGGGCGGTCGCGGCTGCATGGGTTCGTCGGCCTGCACTTCGTGCTCCACCTCGAGCATCGACTCGGCATCGAAGGCGACATTTTCCACGTTGTATTCGAAATCCGCCGCGATGAGCGTTGCCGTGTCGATATCGAGCGCCTGATTGATCGTCGCCATCATGCCGGAGTCCATGAGCTTCTTGATGATCTCGCCGGCCTTCACACCCATGGCCTTCGCCAACTCGCCGACGGTAATGACCTCGGTGATACGCACGACGCGCTTGCTGGCACGCGGCGTGGTAATCTCGGTTTTCTTTTGCTCCTTACCGGGCAGCGCCTTCTTCTTGCGCGGCAGCTTGGCCCGCCGGCGCTCCTGCTCCGACAGTTCCTGGAACTCAGGCTTACTGATGACCTTACGCTTTTTCTTCTTCGGTTTGCCGTCGTCGGTTGCTTCGGTGGGCACGACCGGCGGGGCGCCAACATCGCGCCGGCTACGGGGTTCCACCGCGGCGTCGCGACGAGCCGGCGTCGCGGTTTCCGTCTTCTTCAAATCGATGCGTCCCAGCACGCGTGGGCCGCGTAACGGCTCCACTATCGTCGTCACAGCGGGCTTCGCTGCGGCGGGTCCCTTGGCACC
>Ga0209048_10005140_pt1 | contig 12394 bp, 9 predicted proteins | sample FrelakmetCRP12CR_FD_187146 | JGI IMG/M metagenome (GOLD analysis project Ga0209048, IMG submission 187146) | Freshwater lake sediment microbial communities from the University of Notre Dame, USA, for methane emissions studies - CRP12 CR (SPAdes)... | ecosystem: Environmental > Aquatic >... | reverse complement strand
CTCAGGGCAAGAATGTGGATTATCAAAGTGTAAACAGCTCTGATTCTGGCGAAAGGATGGGGCGTATCTGCAATGTGGCCATGGTCTGCGTGTGCCGTCCCGAGGCGGGCATGGTCAATCTGGGACTGACCAATTTCTTTTCTCCGGAGATGATTCGGGGAGCTGAAATCGTAATAGCCGAAGTTAATGATCAGATGCCCATGGTGTATGGTGATAACTGGATGCCGATTTCTGAGTTCGACTACTTTGTCGAACATTCCAGTCCGATTCCAGAGTTCAAGCGCAAGGGCGAGCCTTCCCATGTGGAATTTGCCATTGCTGAAAATGTGGCCTCCCTCATAAGAGACGGGGACTGCCTTCAGATGGGGATAGGAACATTACCGGAGGCCATTATCCGGCTCCTCCGAGATAAAGGGAAGAAAGATCTGGGGGTGCATACGGAGATGTTTCCCATGGGATTGCCGCATCTCGTAAGAGAGGGCATTGTCACGAACAAATTGAAGAAGATTCACACGGGAAAGACGGTCGCAAGCTTCTGCATGGGAGACCATGATATGTATGAGTTCGTTACGCGCAACCCGGACTGCGTCTTCTATCCCACCTCCTACATCAACGCCCCTCATCTGCTTCGGGAGATAGACAATCTGGTGTCCATAAACATGGACCTTGAAGTTGATTTCATGGGCCAGTTAAATGCCGAAAGGGTTGACTTCCGGCTTGTGGGGGCTGCCGGAGGCCAGCTGGATTTTGTCATCGGCGCCGCCTGGTCCAAGGGCGGGCGGGCCGTTAATGTTTTGCCGTCCACACGGACTTTAAAATCAGGCCAGGTTGTTTCCACGATTGTGCCCCAGTTATCACCTGGCGCCCACGTCATCGTGCCCCATATGTACAGCCAGTTTGTGGTAACTGAGCACGGCATCGCCGATCTGTTTTACAAATCCATGCGCGAGAGGGCTGATGCCTTGATTGCCATAGCCCATCCAGATTTTCGGGCAGACCTCCGCAAGGAAGCCAAGAGAATTCTTTATTGAACAGCAATATGATTTTGAAAAAGTTAAGTCTTAAGGTGAAAGGAGGAAATTAAATGGATGTTAAAGGCTGTAAAGCGATTGTAACCGGCGGTGCATCGGGACTCGGCGAAGCGTGCGTCCGCAATCTGGTGGGCCTAGGCGGGAAGGCCGCGATTCTGGATTTTGATGCGACGAAGGGAGAGAAACTTGCCGCAGATCTGGGAAACAATGTCATATATGCCAATACAGATGTGACTAGTGAGGAAAGCGTGCAGGCGGCCATCAAGAAAACGATGGATGCCTTTGGAGCGATAAATGTTGTGATCAACTGCGCCGGCGTGGGAGATCCCGGGAAGGTTCTCTCCAAGAAAGGCCCCATGGCGCTGTCGTACTTCAACCGCGTGGTGCAGATTAACTTGGTGGGCACCTTCAATGTCATCAGGCTCGCGGTGGAGCAGATGGTCAAAAATACCGGAAATAAAGACGGTGAAAAAGGGGTCATCATCAATACGGCCTCGGTTGCCGCCTTCGACGGTCAAATCGGGCAGCCGGCATACAGCGCCTCCAAGGCCGGTGTTGTTGGTATGACCCTGCCCATTGCAAGGGAGTGCGCCGACTATGGAATCAGGGTCGTGACGATTGCGCCGGGACTATTCAATACGCCGATGCTCGCGCAACTGCCCGAGGCGGCGCGCGAGGCCCTCGGCAAAATGGTTCCGTTCCCGCAGCGTCTCGGCGATCCCATGGAATATGCAAAGATGGCTCAGCATATCATCGAGAATCCCATGCTCAATGGAGAGGTCATACGGCTCGATGGCGCTATCCGCATGGCGGCGAAGTAAAAATTTCAAACAATGAAATCCCGCATCGCATTGTTGGGATTTCGTGTGCAAGACTGGAAAAGAAACCAAGAAGGAGAATAGAAAGAAATGGAGAACAAGAATGATATTGTAATGGTTAGTGCAGTGAGAACGCCGTTCAGCAAATTCGACTCCGCCATGGCGGATATACCGAGCATCGACCTCGGTGTAATGGTCATGAAGGAGGTAATCGAACGTGTGAAAATCAAGCCCGATGAAGTGGATGACATCAGTTACGGGAGCTGCATCCCCGCGGAGGTTGCCCTGGAAACGGATGTGCCCGCGAGGCAGGCGACGCTCCTTGCAGGGTTCCCGGCGGATAATATTTCCGTAAGCCTTGACAGGGCATGCTGTTCATCCCTGACCTGTCTTCGCCTCGGCGTCAGGGCCATCAAGGCCGGAGATGCGGAGATCGTCATGGCCGTGGGTTCGGAGAATATGCCGCGGACACCCCATCTGGCCCCCGGTTTGAGAAAGGGAGTGAGGATAGGGCATATCAAGCTGATCGATTGCCTCTTCGAGCTTGGCTATACGGCCAAAGGATTCAATCCCGTTGCCAAAGACGCGGGGGAAGTGGCCCTGGAATATGGCGTGACAAGAGAGATGCAGGACGCCTGGGCGCTCGGGAGTCAGGAGAAATACGCAAAGGCTTATGCGGAAGGGAAGTTCAAGATCGGAGAGGAACTCATGCCCGTAGTTATTCCTCAAAAGAAAGGCGAACCTATCGTTATCGATAAGGACGAATCGCCACGGAAGACAAACATGGAAGCTCTGGCGAAGCTGAAACCCATCTATGGCAGTCCCACAGTGACAGCGGGAAATGCGCCTCCCATCAGCGCCGGGGCGAGCGCGATTCTTATAATGACCAGTAATAAGGCCAAGGAGAAGGGTCTTAAGCCCTTGGCAACAATAGTTACTGTAGCGGCCTCGGCTACAGCCCCCCGTGAAATCGCTGTCATTCCGGCTTATACGATTCAGAAGGCCCTGAAGCAGGCAGGTCTGACACTTGACGACATGAAGCTGATTGAAATCAATGAAGCCTTTGCAGTTCTGCCCCTTGTTTCCACGAAGATACTTGCCAATAACGATGAGAAAAAGTGGAAAGAGCTTCAGGCTAAGACCAATGTAAACGGCGGAGCCATCTCCATTGGCCATCCCGTGGGAGCAAGCGCCGCGAGAATCACGATGACTCTGGCCTATGAACTCAAAAGGCGCGGGGGCGGTTACGGCGTAGCGGCCATCTGCGGCGGTCTGGCGCAGGGCGAGGCGGTTATAATCAAGGTGTAGAAAAAAGTTTAACTCGCTCAGCCCATCATAATGATTGCAAGCAATGGAAGAGCAAAGGAGAAAAAGGATGGACTATCAGACGATTCTATATGAGAAGGGCGAGGGGATAGCCGTCATCACCTTGAATCGCCCCAAAAGCATGAATGCCCTAAACAGCCAGCTATTCAGGGAACTGGATCACGCCCTCGCAGACATTGACGGTGATGAGGAAGTGAAAGTGGTAATCCTTGCGGGGGCTGAAAAGTTCTTTGCCGCCGGCGCCGATATCACCGAAATAGGAGGGATTGCCACGCCGGTGGACGCTCACCGGTTTTTGAAGGATATCCAGGCGGTATTCAACAGGATTGAGGACCTGGAAAAGCCTGTTATTGCTGCAGTGAGCGGCCTTGCCCTGGGCGGTGGCTGTGAACTGACCCTTGCCTGCGATTTGAGGATTGCCGCGGATAACGCAACCTTCGGGCAGCCGGAGATCAAGATCGGCGTGATTCCCGGGGCAGGCGGCACCCAGAGGCTTCCCAGGATTATTGGCGTCACCAAGGCCAAGGAACTTCTCTACACCGGTGATTTCATCGATGCACAGGAGGCCTATCGCATCGGCCTCGTGAACAAGGTGGTGCCCGCTGCTTCTCTGATGGAGGAAGCCAGGAAGATGGCCGGGAAGATTGCCCGCCAGCCGGGCTTCGCCTTGAAGATTACAAAGATCGCAGTCAATGGCGGAATGAATATGGACATGAAGTCGGCCATGGCCTACGAGGCGCGATGTTTCGAAATTCTCTTTTCCACAGCGGATCAGAAAGAAGGGATGAAGGCCTTCGTGGAAAAGCGAAAACCTACATTCACAAACAGGTGATATGGGGAAAGGTGTTTCATTGAGAGATGCAATCGACTGCATCCGGGACGGGGACGTGCTGTTCCTCGGATCCCTCATTGAATGCCGGCGTCCCATGGCCGCCGCGTATGAAATCGTGAGGTAGCGAAAGAAGGGGCTGATCCTTCTTGCAGAATGTTCGCTTGCGGAAGATATACTCGTGGGGATGGGCTGCGCTGCGGCCTGGCGCGGCTGCTATACGGGGATGGCGAATTTCGGTCTTTCCCCGGCAACCTTGAGAAAAATAGAAACGGGCGAATTCGTCTTTGAACTTGGGCGCTATAGGCAAGCAGGGGCAGAGCTGCAAAAAGCCTTGGCTTATGATATAGAGAATGACTACGGCGGATTTATCAAAGTCCATCTCGGTTCTATAGGAAGCTATTGTTGAAATCAATGTTCTAAAAATCATATTTATCAGTGTTTTGGTGTGGATATGTTTCTTGATTTTTGAATAACCAAAAGGAGGAAAGAGATGATATTAGCAACCGAAGGAATGATCAGAGAATGGACGGAAAAAGGGGCATGGGGGAAGAAAACGCTTATCGACTATTTCAAGGAAAATGTCAGCAGGAACCCTGATGCAGTTAGTGTTGTAGATCCTTACGATAAGGAAGACCTGGTGGGGTTCAAATCTGAAAGACTTACATACAGGGAGCTCGATCGAGCGGTCGATGCAACAGCGGAGGGATTCCTCAAGATAGGGATTAAGAAGGACGATATCATCATGGTGCAATTACCCAACTGCTGGGAGTTGGCCATGCTTTATCTGGCAATTACCAGAGCTGGAGGTCTGATATCACCTCTGCCGATGCAGTGGAGGGCATCCGAACTCGAGTATATCGCTGGCCTGACCAAAGCCAGGGCATTAATCACCGTAGAAGAATTTCGCGGTTTCAGGCACCGTGAGATGGGGGAAAAACTCCAATCAATAGTGTTATCTCTAAAACATATCCTTACCCTGCCAGAGATTAGGGAGATGTCACGGAAGGAGGTAACCGGCAAGCTGGACAGTGTGACGGTGGATGCCAACGATGTGTTCACGTTATGCTGGTCATCAGGCACTGAGGCGCAACCGAAGGGTTGCCCCATAAGTCATAATAGCTGGGTTATCATGGCCAGGATGCAAATGGATACGACGGGAATGAGTCATGAAGACAACTTCCTCACAGCCGGGCCGCTGGTAAATATGGCCTCCGTCGGTACCGTATACATCCCCTGGTTACTTTTAGGCAATAAGATGGTTTTACACCATCCATTTAATCCTCCGTTGTTGATAGAGCAATTCGTAAAAGAGAAGGTTACGTACACTTTGCTCGTGCCGGCGGTGGTCAATATGTTGCTGAAGCATCCGAAAGTGGATCAATTTGATCTGAGCGGCATAAGGATGATCACCATCGGCAGCGCTCCACCTTCACTCTGGTCTGTTCAGGAGTTGAAAAGGCGTTGGGGTATCGAGTTTGGCAACATATGGGGGCAGAATGAATCGACAGGAATTGTCTCAGGTCCCCGCGATGTCCCAGATGCGGAGAAACGTATCGAAAATTTCCCTCACTGGGGAAAACCTGGTACCAAATGGCACTCGCCCACGACGAAGTTCTTCCAAACAAAGATAATAGATCCTGCCACAGGCAAGGAACTCACAGAAGTGGGCAGTGTCGGTGAGTTCTGGTACAGGGGCCCCAATGTAATACCCTGTTATTTTAACAGGCCCGATATAACGAAAACGGTGTTTGATAAAGATGGCTTTTTCAACACCGGTGATCTGTTCCAAATAAAGGAAGGGAACTGCATAGGGTTCTTCGATAGAACAAAAGACATCATTATCCGCGGGGGCTTCAATATAAGTGCCCAAGAGGTGGAGAACATGCTCCTAGGACATCCCAAGGTCTTGGATGTGGCTGCCGTTGCGATACCGGATGAGGTTATGGGTGAAAAAACTTGTGTTTACGTGGTTCCCCGGCAGGGCGAGAAGGTCACTCTGGATGATTTAACGTCTTTCATGAAAGAAAAGGAAATAGCATCCTACAAACTTCCGGAGAGGATGGAAATCATCGATGCGATTCCAAGGAACCCTGTCGGCAAAATACTAAAAAGTGCATTAAGGGAAGACATAAGGAAGAAGCTAACTTCTGCATAAATGCTTTTGAGAGGCGTAAGGGGCATAATATCTCCGAATGCCTTGCAAGAATAAACAACGGAGAACTGTTTGGGAGAGGAGGTGAAAAAAAGGCGAAATCCGTGCTGATATTTCCATCCGGTTGTTGCACATGGAAGTACATTGATGTGTGTCCTATACCTTGCTTTTGAGGATGCCTATACCTATAGATCCTTGGGCATATACTAACATTGCGTGGAGATTTTGAAGTCATGGCCGACACGTACTTTTGCAGAAATCCGGAAGGCGAGAGATCCATCTCGGGGGGCTGCGTTCATGCCCGTCACCCCCGAATATAGCGACATGGAAGAATATTTAAACTCAAGGCTCATTTTATCTAATTGCAAGTTTCAACGCGTAATTACAACCTTCTGATCATTCGTGATGTGAAGACTTGTAGATGCAGTTGACGATCACTCTTGTGGCATGACCAGCGGGTTGCCCTCGATTACGATATTCGGCCTTTCCTCGAAAGGCAATCGGATCTTCACGCCGAAGGAATGCTTGGAGCCGGCGCCCCGGCCTTAATCTTATGGGACAGAAAGCCCATGATTAGCTGATTTCTACTGGAGGAAGTATGCCAGCGGCACGTGAAATGGTCAGGAAAGTTTCGGGCAAATTGAATGTCAGACCTTTGCCTGTCGGAGGCGTCAAGATTAGAGAGGCCTTCAAAGCGCTTTTGGAAGAAAAGGAATTCAGCGCGATTACGACTGCCCAGATCTCCAGGAAATCGGGCGTCAACGAAGCCCTCATCTATAAGTATTTTGGTGACAAGCGAGGTCTGCTGCATCAGGTGCTTCGGGACTATCTCGACGAATATCTTGGACAGATGGAATCGGAACTGAAAGGGATCAAGGGCACCTTCAATAAATTGAAAAAGATCGTCTGGTCCCAGATGAACCTCTACGAGTCGAAGCGGGTGCTCGCCAAAATTCTCCTTCTGGAAGTGAGAAATTACCCTGGTTATTTTGAAAGCGAAAGTTATGGTCAGGTGAAGAGGTACAGCAGAATCATAACGGAGATTCTGAAGGAAGGCATAAAGAATGGTGAAGTCCGTAACGACATACCGGTCACTTCCATGAGGCAGGTAATACTGGGCGGCATCGAGCACCTGTGTCTGCCGAAAATCATATACGGAAAGCCGTATTCTGCCAAGGAACTTACAAGGGAATTATGTATGGCTGTATTTGAGGGAATAGCAAAGCGCCCTTCGTAAAGAAACGAAGCGACGATTACCTCACTATAGCACTACAAATTTCACACAAGGAGAGATGACAGAATGAGGAACCGTATAACCGAACTCTTCAATATAAAATATCCCATTGCTCTGGGGGGAATGGCCGGCGTTACGGATGCTAAACTGGCCGCCGCAGTCAGCGAGGCGGGAGGTCTCGGTACAATCGCCGCTGCCACGGAATCCGCCGAAAGCCTAGCTGCGGAAATCAGCCGTTTGCGGGATATAACAAAGCTGCCCTTTGCCGTGAATATTCCCCTCATGGCTCCCCAGGCCAAAGACCTGATTCAGGTGGTGATTGAAAGCAGGGTTCCCGTCGTAATTACCGCCGCGGGCAGTCCGGCGGTCTTCACCGCGGCCCTGAAGCAGGCTGGTAGCCGCGTGATGCATGTCATACCCTGCGTCGATGCCGCGAAGAAGGCGGAGGGCGCAGGAGTTGATGCGGTTATTGCAGAGAGTTTCGAATCCGGGGGATTTGCGTCTCCCTTTGAAATCGGTGCCTTTGCCTTGATTCCGCAGGTCGTTGATGCGGTTAGGATACCCGTGCTTGCCGCCGGTGGCGTGGCCGATGCACGGGGCTATGCAGCCTGCCGCATTCTTGGCGCGGAAGGCATCAGCGTGGGTACGGTTTTTCTTGCCACGGTGGAATGCACCAAAATAGGCAGTGCATGGCGGGAACAGATTTTGAGTGGAAGAGACGTTTCCACCAAAATTGTTGCCAGAGGAATCGCTCCGATAAGGATGCTCGCAAATCAATGGACGGAAAAATTGGAGAAAATTGTCTTAGAGGGTGTGACAAAAAAGGAAATCATGAAATTTATTTTTTCCGGCGACCCCATGAGCGGCGAGGACGGCCCTTTTGCCTGCGGACAGGGGGTTGGCCTGATCCGGCGGATTAGGACAGTGAAGGAAGTCATGGATGATTTCGTCACGGGCTCTGAAGATCTCCTGAAGAGAATAGCAGCCAAAGATTAGGGACAAGGTTGCACAGATAGTCTTATTCTGCCATTTTATTAAAATTCTAGACTGCTTTGACCCTGTGAAAAGCGGTTAAAGCCAGACCAAATTTACGACCAACGCTAACAAAATAGCTACATAAATCCGAGGTAAAATGTTAATATAAAAGAAACGTGTAAGCCATACTCACTGACGTGATCACAGGTTTATAAACTTTGCCATTCTTTCATAAAGAGGTTCCATAGAATAATGATTGATGGAGGTAGAATATGGATAGCGGTGAGCCCGATTTAATAACCTTAACCGTCGAACTTCGTAAAGCACGAGAGACAATTCGTGATCTCGAAGAGAGAACGAGATTTATCATTGATTCCATGCACGCTGGGATTGTTATCATCGATGCACAAACTCACAGAATCGTTGATGCTAATCCTGAAGCATTGAAATTGATGGGAGTTTCGAAATACCAGGTTGTGGACAGCATCTGTCACAATTATATTTGTCCGACTGAGATTGGAAACTGTCCCATTACAGATAAAGGACAAAAGATAGATAATTCTGAACGAGTCTTGATTACGAGAGATGGCAAGAGAATCCCCATCTTGAAGACAGTTGTTTCTATCAACTTCAATGGGAGGGAACACCTTCTTGAAACTTTCCTTGATATTACCCAATTGAAGCTCTTGCAGGAGAAGCTGGAACTCCTAGCTACTACGGATTCTCTCACAGGCATTTTTAACCGTCGACATTTTATCGAAGGTAGTGAAAGAGAAATGAGTCGTGCTCAGCGTTCTCGAACCCCTCTTTCAATAGCCATGATAGATATCGATCACTTCAAAATAGTTAATGATACGCATGGGCATACTGCGGGAGATTTGGTTATCAAGGAATTGGTTGCGATCTGCAAGGATGATCTTCGGCCATATGATTTGCTGGGCCGAATAGGGGGAGAGGAATTCGCTATAACAATGGTAGATTGCGACCTTCAAAAAGCATTAACCGTGTCGGAAAGGCTCCGCGAGAGAGTTGCAAATCATGTAATAAGAGCATACGATAAGGATATTCGCATAAAGGTAAGTATTGGAGTAGCTGAACTGTCGAGAGATATGGAAAGTTTTGAGTCCATCATGAACCGAGCGGATCAAGCGCTTTACCTTGCCAAAAAACTTGGTAGAAACCGGGTCGAAAAATCATCCCTTGAGCCAAATAGCCAATAGGAATTTTCCATATATTATTCGGGTTATATTATTCGGGGTCAAATCTTTATTCTTGACAAGACGCACATTCGATAAAGCAGAATGCCGAATGCCCTCCATTATGAGGGCATGGCTATCATTTTTCTCAAAGGCTAAAAATCATTGATCGCATCAATAAGACTCCTGAGCCTTCCGAAGTCTTTACGATTGAAGTCTATCAAAAGCCTCGGCAGATGAATAATGTCCGTGTCATCCATTTCATCTTCCAATGCCCCGGAAGCCTCGATACTGCCCTCGTGCATAATGATGTCATGAAACCGCTCTCTCAGTTCCCGGATGTCATTGGGGCTGAGCTGAGACGTGAGGCGTATCACGAGCTGGCCATGTACATACCGCATGCTGTGATAGCGGCGGTAGAAATGTTTAATCTTCTCAACCGCGTCATCCACGGAGCATACCCGTTCGAAGAGCGCAAAGTCTGACCGGCAGATATAGCCACGAGCCAGAAGCTCTTCCTCGATGAGCTTGATCAGATGAATCCAGTATGAACAATCCGGATCGTCCACGAGCACGAGCGGCATGGGATTGCGTTTGCCGGTTTGTACCAGGGTGAGCGTCTCCATTGCCTCGTCGAGCGTGCCGAATCCCCCCGGAAAGAGTGCTACGGCGTCGGCCTCTTTAAGAAACGCGACTTTGCGGTTGAAGAAATATTTGTAAGTGATCTGCCGCGGGTTACCCTCGACCACGAGATTCGGCCTTTCCTCGAATGGCAAGCGGATGTTCACAGCGAAGGAATGCTCGGAGCCAGCCCCCTCGTTGGCGGCCTGCATGATACCTCCTCCTCCACCGGTGATGATCATATATCCCGCATCGGCGAGCTTTTTCCCGAATAACTTTGCCATCTCGTATAACGGATCACCCGGCTCCGTGCGCGCCGAGCCGAAGACCGTGACCTTGCGCACGTTTCGATATGGACCGAAGACCTTGGAAGTAAACCGCATCTCCTTGAGTGTTGTGTTCATGAGCTTGAGGTCTGCGCTCTCATCGTCCTCCTGCCCGGCTTTGAGTGAGGCGATGATCATCTCGCGGATGTATTCCGGCCTCCTGATGCCCCCGGCGATATCCATCAATTGTTTGATGATCTCGTCAATGGGTCCGTTATTTTTGCTGAAATTAATTTTCATGGTTTCTCTGTACTCCTGTTGGTAGCTATTGAAATAGTTATTGCGAATAGTAAGCTATCTTTGATTTTTTGTCGAGAAGGAAGAAGGGATAGTTCGCTTAAAAGGGGTGCAGGTGCATGCTTCAAACAGGATATTTTTTGCGCTTTGTGGCCAGGAGGATACTGATGAATGCCGCCGCCAAGGCCAGTACTACGCTGAACAGGAAGTATCCGTGATAGCCCCATCGGGCGACGAGCGCGCCGCCCAACACAGGACCGAGAAAAAATCCCGCCTGCGTGGCAAAGAGAATCAGGTTTGCATTCAAGGGGCGGAAGCGGGAAGGTGAAACCTCAAACATCAACCCTTGGAAGGCAGGCTGTCCCATGCCCATGCCAACCCCAAAGATTATCGCCACCAGTGATATCGCCCACGCCCCCGGCAGATTATCCAATGCCAGATGCCCGATGGCGATGACAGCAAACGTGGCCACCACTACCCGGGCTTTATCGAAGGCATCGAAGAGCCGCCCACCCAAAAGACGGAACGCAATCATCAGTCCCGTCTGTACTGCGAAGAAAGACCCCACATTGATTATTCCCTGTTCATCCGCAAATCCCTTGATCAAAAAGAACATACTGCTCCAGTTGATTATATAAATTGCATTCAGCAGAAGCAGCAGCGCGATCGGCACCTGCGTTATATTGGCACGGATGTCCGACCAGGCGGGAAGATGTCTTTTTTCCACCATGCCTGACTGTTCCAGGTGGCGTCGGCGAATATGCAATACAATCCATACCGCCGGAATCAGCGTTGCCGTGGCGCCTGCATAACCGTGCGGCGGAGTGGGTATAAGGAAAGCCAGGGCATCCATCACCGTTGGCACTGCGGCAAATGGCAAAAGAATGGCCACGGAGTAAATGGCAAATGCCTGCCCGCTTTTTTCCTTCGGGATGATGGATACGAAAAGCGTCATTGCTCCTGCACTCATGAGGAACTGTCCAAAACCGTTCATAATGCGCAACCCCAGCAACCCCCAGAAGGAATAGACGAAGAGGTAACTTATGCCGCACAGAGTCACGACCGCGATTCCCATCAGCATGGTGCGCGCTGCGTTGGCGGGAGTGAGAAAGGGACTCACCATGAGGTAAAGCAACATGGCCGTGAGCGAGTATGAGCCGATCACCAGCCCGCGCAGATCGGCAGGTATCCCGAGCGTATGCAGGTAATTAAAGAGATTATAGAAGACGGTGACATTGCAGAAGGAAAGAAAGATCACTACACACAGGCCTAAGAACTCAAAGGTAAATAATTTACGGGGTTCATCCATTGTGTTTCAAGTCTCTCCGTTAAACGCCGGCTACTGTATCCTGATTAAAAAAGTTAAGTCAAGAGCAACAAATAAACACACGGAAACCAAACGGCAGCACCTAGCAGATTCTGCAGCAAAACCCTCTTGACATACAAGCGTTACATCTCTTATCCTTTATCGGCCACTAAGCAAGTACTCGTTAGATAAAAAAATTCTGCGCAGATTTTATACCGGCTACCATATTGCCGATTGCTGTGCGTCTTGCAGAACTAACTATTATCAATTCGAAGAGCGTTTCGTGAATACCGGGCACTTTCAACAAATGATATAGGATGAGGTATCAGCCATGGGAATG
>Ga0209048_10005139_pt1 | contig 12394 bp, 9 predicted proteins | sample FrelakmetCRP12CR_FD_187146 | JGI IMG/M metagenome (GOLD analysis project Ga0209048, IMG submission 187146) | Freshwater lake sediment microbial communities from the University of Notre Dame, USA, for methane emissions studies - CRP12 CR (SPAdes)... | ecosystem: Environmental > Aquatic >... | reverse complement strand
CTGAGCGCGATGATCGACGGCCGCCCGGCGACCTGCCGCGGTGCTTCATAGCCGCGTATCGCCTTGATCTTGTGGCTGCGCATGATCCTGGCCACGGGATGCTTGCCGCAGGTTTCGCCGGCTTCACGCAGATCACCAAAGACGCGCGGAGCGCCGTAGACGCCGCCACTGATTGCGTAGGAGTCACGGATGAGCCCAAGGAGCCGCTGATCCTCGATGGCGCGATCGGACAGCGGCTTGTGCAACTACGCGTAGAACCCGGCCCGCGCTACCTGGAGCACGCGACACATCGTGGCGATCCGGAATTCATGCCGGTGCTCATTGATGAAGCGGTACTTTGCTCGGGCTCCCTTGCAAAGTACCGTGCGGCTTTCATTTAGAATATCGCGCTCTTCTTCGGTACGATGCAACTGCGCGCGGAGCTTCAGTATCTCGCTCTTGGCTTCGATCAGTTCCGATGCTTGCTTTTCCGTCTGGTCCGGCGTGACGGCCTTCACCCACTGGTATAGGCTGTGGCTGGAAACGCCAAGGCGGGCCGAAACATCGGCAACAGAATACCCACGATCGACAATCTGGCGAACGACTTCTTCCTTGAACTCAGGCGTCTATCGCTGGGTACTCATGGGCTTCCTCCTATGCTCAAATCATAGGTCCGGGCTGCTCACGATACCGTGGGAAGTCCACCAAGCCCAGAATTCTGTCTAAACAGATAGGGCCAGGCCTAAGCCATTGGTCAAGAATTTGGGATCGCGCTGGAGAAGTTTTGTGAAACTAACGACTGCACAAGCGCTACATCGGGCTATCGAGGCGCACAAGGCAGGTAAGTTGCAAGTTGCCGAGCGGCTTTATAGAGCCATCCTCCAAGTCCAACCGAGACACGCATACGCCAATCAAGGTTTGGGTGTCCTAGCGCTCTCGGCGGGAACGCCTGAAGTTGCGCTCCCCTTCCTCAAGACAGCCTTAGAAGCAAACCCCACTCAAGGGCAATTCTGGATTCGTTACATTGACACACTGATAAAAGCGAATCGAGTAGATATCGCCTGTCGAGTGTTGCGGCAGGGGAAGGAAATAGGGCTGAAAGGGGAAGTGGTCGATGCATTGAGTCAAAGACTTTCGCAGCCGACTATTCAGCAAGGGCTTCGGGCATCGGGCGAACAGGTGCCCTCGACACCGACAAATGGCCCCAATTCTTGCGATTCAAGCCAATTGGCAGAGAAGGGGTCAGAACTGGCCAGCAGCCAGCCAAGCCCATCTCACAAAGACATCGACGATCTACTGGATCGTTACAACAGGGGGCAGTACGAAATAGCGGAGAAGCTGGCGTCAGTCATGACCCAAGAGTTCCCAGGGTATCAGTTTGGCTGGAAAATGTTGGGCTTGGTCTTATTGGAATCTGGGCGAACCGGCGAGGCGCTTGGCGCTCTGGAAAAATCCGTTGAATTGAACCTAATTGACGCCGAAGCTCATCTCAGTCTTGGCTATGCGTTCACGAACCTCCGTCGACTAGAGGAAGCCGAAGCTGCCTATCGCCAAGCCATTGCCCTGAAGCCGACCTATGCCGAAGCCTACAACAACTTGGGTAACACCCTTTCAGTGTTTGGTCGTCTATCCGAAGCGGAAGATTGTATTCGCCAAGCGCTTGCCCTGGAGCCAAGCTGGGCTGACGCGCACAACAACCTAGGCAATATCCTTTCGGGTCTCGGTCGGTTGGCGGAGGCAATTGCCAGCTACCGTCACGCCATCCGCCTGAACCCTAACTTCGGTGGAGCGCACAGCAACTTGCTCTTCAGCATGAATTACCAGGAGAGACTTTCCCCCGAAGCGAGTCTAGAAGAGGCTCTGCGGTTTGGCAACATGGCTTCACAAACGGCAGTGCCGAAATTCACTTCGTGGGCCGGCACATCCGTAGCGGAAAAACTGCGAATCGGAATCGTATCTGCCGATCTTAAGACTCACCCCGTTGGCTTCTTCTTGGAGGCGGTCATCGCATCCGTCTCGAGGCCGAACTTCGAACTATTTGCCTATTCGACCGGTGCGCTGGAAGATGAGCTTACGAGGCGGATCAAGCCGCTGTTTTCCCGGTGGCGCTCATTCGTGGGTGTCAATGATGAAGTGGCGGCGAGACGAATTCATGAGGATGCGCCACACATCTTGATTGATCTGTCAGGACATACTGCGAATAATCGCTTGCCTATCTTTGCCTATAAACCTGCACCCGTTCAGGTTACTTGGCTTGGATATTTCGCCACGACGGGCCTTAAAGAAATTGATTACATACTGGGCGACCCGTACGTCACACCGTTATCGGAAGCGGATCATTTCTCGGAACGGATTTGGCAACTTCCTGAGACCTACCTCTGCTTCACCCCACCTACCGAGGCGATCGCGGTCGAATCGCTACCCGCATTGACCTATGGCCATTTGACCTTTGGGTGCTTCAATAACTTGGCAAAGATGAACGATACCGTAGTGTCCTTATGGGCAAGGGTGTTGAAGCAAGTGCCTGGTTCCAAATTATTCCTAAAATGCAGGCACTTTGCTGATAGCAAGACTGTCGACAAGACAATAGAGCGATTTGCGGCTTCTGGTGTCGCGGCTGATCGACTCATTTTTGAAGCGGGATCCTTACGATCTGACTATTTCAAGGCTTATCATCGTGTTGACATCGCACTTGATCCCTTTCCATACCCCGGTGGTACTACCAGTGTTGAGGGTCTATGGATGGGTGTACCCGTCATCACTAAACGAGGCGATCGCTTCATTTCGCACATCGGGGAAACGATCGCCATGAATACAGGGCAGGTTGAATGGATCGCCAAGGATGAGGAGGAGTACGTAAGGAAAGCCATCTGGCTCTCGTCTGACTTGCAAGGACTGTCACGGTTGCGAATGAACCTGAGACAGCAAGTCATGTCTTCCCCGATGTTCGACCAGAAGCGCTTTGTACGCCATTTTGAGGAGGCGATGCAGGGAATGTGGGCTGAATGGCTAATAAGGCATCAGCCGTGACTGTTTGGGATAACGCTTGGCCGGGGGGATCGGGAGCCTCCTCGGTACCGGAGGCCCGGGTGTCACAACTGTAGCGACTTCATCTACATCGTGAAACGCGATGAGTTCCTTTGCCCGGCCGGCGAGCGGGCAATCTGGCGAATGACGACGATTGAGAATGACCGAACGATGCACCGCTACTGGCCATCGGCCTGCCCGCGTTGCCCGATCAAGTCGCGATGCACACCCGGCGATTATCGCCGAATCGCGTGCTGGGAACACGAGCGGGTGCTGGACGACATGCAGCACCGGCTGGACCGCACTCCGCAAGCCTCACGGCTGCGTCGGCAAACCGTCGAGCATCCGTTTGGAACGCTCAAGGCGTGGATGGGATCAACTCACTTCCTGACCAAGACCTTGCCGCGGGTCCGAACGGAAATGCGCCTGCAGGTCCTGGCGTACAACCTGAAACGGGCGCTGAAATTCTTCGGAACGCAATTGTTGGTTGCCTTCATGTGGGCGTAGCCCAAAACCCCACGACTTCACCGCAGCGCGCTCGCGACCTTCGCCGCGCCTTATCCGCCTCGTCCGTGGCGTACCGACCGTCGCCGCCAGGGTCTTCACACGCCCTCGGTCGATAGCGCCCATCGACGTCCGACAAAGATGTGACCGCTCTTTGGATGGCTGAAGGTTCAATCCGAGCGGACATTGCCGGTCAGGCCTGATTCCGAGCAGGACAATCTATATCGCCCCGAGGGGGTCCTACGCGGTCGATCTATGGCCCTGAATGTCCCACCAGTGTCCCATTGCCAGGATACCGAAGTGATCATTATCTTGGGGAGGTCTAACTAGATGGGGTGGCTGACGGGACTCGAACCCGCGACAACTGGAATCACAATCCAGGACTCTACCAACTGAGCTACAGCCACCGCTGAACTGCGTGCCGGGCGCTGACCAAGGACTGGCCGCTCCGGGAAGCGGGTGCCAGGAACGGCAACGCCCGCAGGTAGGCATTTTATCCGACTTTGGCCGGTTCGGGATTTGGCGTGCGTCCCGGAGCCTGGCGGCGGCCGGCGTCCGCTATTTCCGGCCAAGCACTTCCCTGGCCACGGCCACGACGTGGTCCGGTTCGAACCCGTAGTGCCCCTGCAGCGCCTTGAGCGGTGCCGACGCACCGAATGTATGCATGCCAACGACACGACCGGCCGTGCCGACGTAGCGTTCCCAGCCGAAGGTGGACGCCTGCTCCACCGCGACGCGCGCGATGACTGACGGCGGCAGCACGCTGTCGCGATATTCCTTCGTTTGCTGCTCGAAGAGGTCCCAGGACGGCATCGATACGACGCGGGAACGAAAGCCCGCGGCAAGCAGCCGCTCATGCGCGTCAACCGCGAGGATGACTTCACTTCCGGTCGCGATGAGGATGACCTCGGGATTGCTGCCGGGTGCATCGCCCAGGACGTATGCGCCGCGTGCGACGCCCCGGGCCGACGCATACTTCGTCCGGTCGAGCGTCGGCAACGGTTGCCGCGACAGCACCAGAATGGCCGGCCGATGGCGCAACTGCATCACGCACCGATAGGCCTCGACCACTTCGTTCGCATCCCCGGGACGCAGCAGCGTCATCCCGGGAATCGCGCGCAATGTGGCCAGCTGTTCCACCGGCTGGTGCGTCGGGCCGTCTTCGCCGTCGCCCATCGCGTCGTGCGTGAACACGAAGATCGTCGGCAGCTCCATCAGCGCCGACAGCCGGATCGCGGGCCGCGCGTAATCGCTGAAGATGAAGAACGTCCCGCCGAAGGGCCGCAGCTTGGTGAGCGACAGTCCGTTCAGGATCGCCGCCATCGCATGCTCGCGGATGCCGAAGTGCAGGTTCCTGCCGCCGGGCGTGCCGGGCTGCAAGTCGCCGGCGCCGTCGAATCCGAGCGTGGTCTTGTTCGACGGCGCGAGGTCGGCCGATCCGCCGAGCAGCCAGGGCACGTTCTGCGCAAGGACGTTCAGCACTTGCCCCGATGCATCGCGCCCGGCGACGCCAATGGCATCGGTGGGGAACGTCGGCAAATCGCGATCCCACCCTGCGGGCAACTCGCGCCGCTGCATTTGCCCGATCGCATTCGCGAGTTCCGGATGCCGCGCGCGATAAGCCGCGAAGAGCTCGTTCCACGCCTGGTGCGCCGCCGCGCCGCGCGCACCCACGCCCGCGGCAAAGCGTTCGGGAACGCCCGCCGGCACCAGGAACTGCGCGTCCTCCGGCCAGCCGTAGGCGCGCTTGGTCAGGCGGACCTCGTCCGCGCCGAGCGGTTCGCCATGCGCGGCCGCGGTGTCCTGGCGATGGGGTGACCCGTAGCCGATGTGACTGTCGAGGACGACGAACGTCGGTCGTCCCCGGGTCCTGCGGAAAACCTCCAGCGCTGCTTCGATGCGACCGATGTCGTTCGCATCGCCGACGCGCAGCACGTTCCATCCGTAGCTGACGAACCGCGCCGCAACGTCCTCGGTGAACGCAATTTGCGTGCTGCCTTCGATCGTGATGTGGTTGTTGTCGTAGATCCAGCAGAGGTTGTCGAGCCCGAGATGCCCGGCCAGCGAGGCCGCCTCGGAACCGACGCCCTCCATCAGGCAGCCGTCGCCGCAGACCGCGTAGATGTCGTAATCGATGACAGCGAAGCCAGGCCGGTTGTAGTTGGCGGCCAGCCAGCGCTCGCCGATGGCCATGCCGACACTCATGGCGATGCCCTGCCCAAGAGGCCCGGTGGTGGCCTCCACGCCGGAGACCAGGTGATATTCCGGGTGTCCCGGCGCCTTGCTGCCGAGCTGGCGAAACCGGCGAATGTCGTCGAGCGTAACGGCGGGCTTGCCGACAGTTTCGTAGTCGGCGTTCACTGCCTGAGTCCCGGTGAGGTGAAGGATGGACCACAGCAGCATCGACGCATGGCCGTTGGACAGCACGAACCGATCGCGATTGGGCCAGAGCGGATCCTTCGGGTCGAAACGCAGCACGCGATTCCACAGCGTGTAGACGAGAGGCGCCAGCGCCATCGGCGTGCCGGGATGCCCGGAATTGGCGGCCTGCACGGCGTCGATCGACAAGGTGCGGATCGTGTTGATGCACAGCGTATCGAGATCCGGATCAGCGGACCTGGCAACTTCGTGGTTCACGTTTCGGCGCAGGCCGGCCGCGGCGGCGGCATCAGCCGTCCACGACCGGGTTGTGCCATCCCCCCTCGGGAGACACGGTCTGCACTTCGGGAGGGCCCCATGTGCCGGGCAGGTACTCGTGCACCAGCGTATTGGCGCGCAGCACCGGGTCGACGATGCGCCACGCTTCCTCGACGTAGTCCTCGCGCGCGAACAGTGTGGCGTCGCCGTGCATCGCATCACCGAGGACGCGCTCGTACGCGTCCACTTCGCCGGCGCGTGGGCGCCGACTTGCGATCATTTCGGTGGTCAGGCCGACGCCATCGTCCTCCGGCGACAGCACATTGACGCCCAGCGCGATCGTGACTTCGGGACTGATGCGCAGCCGCACGTGGTTGGGCAGCTGGTTGGGCAGAGAATAGACCGACGGCGGCTGCCGCAGCCGTACGAACACCTCGGTGGCCGTGACCGGCAGGCACTTGCCCGCGCGGATGAAGAACGGCACGCCCTGCCAGCGCCACGAGTTGAGCGACAGGCGCATCGCGGTGAACGTTTCCACCGTCGAGCCCCGGGCGACTCCGGGTTCATCCTGGTAGCCGTGGAACTGGCCGCGCACGATGTCCGAAGGCGTCAGCGTGGCCACGGCCTTCAGTACCTTGACCTTTTCCTCGCGGATCGACTCGCTGTCGGTGCGCGCGGGCGGCTCCATCGACAGGTTGGCGAGCACCTGGAACAGATGATTCTGGACGACGTCGCGCGTGCTTCCCGTCTGGTCGTAGAAGGCACCGCGGCCCTGAACGCCGAAGTCCTCCGCCATCGTGATCTGGAAGCTTTCCACGTGATTGCGGTTCCAGAACGGCTCGAGGAACCCGTTCGCGAAGCGGAAGTGCAGCATGTTGTGCACCGGCCCCTTGCCCAGGTAATGGTCGATGCGGAAGATGTGCGCTTCGTCGAAATTGCCGTAGAGGATGCGGTTCAGCTCGCGCGCCGATTGGAGGTCACGCCCGAACGGTTTTTCGACGATGACGCGCGCGCCGGCCGTGCACCCGCTCCGCGCGAGTTGCAGGACGACCGACTCGAACAGGCTGGGCGGGATGGCAAGGTAGTGCGCCGGACGTTTCGCCGTGCCGAGTTCCTTGCGCAATGCGGCGAACGTCGCGGCATCGCCATAGTCGCCGTCGATGTAACGCAGCATGCCAACGAGCTTCTCGAATGCCGCAGGATCGAGTCCGCCGTGCCTTTCCACGCTGTCGCGCGCGCGCGCGCGGAACTGGTCGAGATTCCAGCCCGCCTTGGCGACGCCGATGACCGGTACATCGAGATGACCGCGCCTGATCATCGCCTGCAGCGAAGGAAAGATCTTCTTGTAGGCGAGATCGCCCGTGGCACCGAAGAACACCAGCGCGTCGGAGCGCACGTCGGTGGCGGCGTCCACTTGCGTGCCGGTGGTCATCGCTGCCTCACGTGCCTTCCTTCTTCTCGATGTGCCCGCCGAATTCGAAGCGCATGGCGGACAGCAGCTTGTCCTGGAACAACGCTTCGCCGCGCGAGCTGAAACGCTCGTAGAGGGCGGTGGTGAGCACCGGCGCGGGGACCGCTTCGTCGATCGCGGCCTTGATGGTCCAGCGTCCCTCGCCGGAGTCGGACACGCGACCTCCGAAGCCGGCCAGCGTCGGGTCCTTGCAGAGCGCCGAGGCGGTCAGGTCGAGCAGCCAGGACGCCACCACGCTGCCGCGCCGCCACACCTCGGCAATGTCGGGCAGATTGAGGTCGTACTGGTAATGCTCGGGATCGCGCAGCGGCGTCGTCTCCGCGTCGACGGCGTGATCCTGCTTGCCGACGTTGGCCGCGCGCAGGATGTTCATGCCCTCTGCGTAAGCGGCCATCAGTCCGTATTCGATGCCGTTGTGGACCATCTTGACGAAGTGCCCCGCCCCGTTCGGCCCGCAATGCAGGTACCCCTGCTCCGCTGTGCCACGGCCTGCCGCGCGGCCGGGCGTGCGGTCGATGTCGCCGATGCCGGGCGCCAGCGCGGAGAAGATCGGGTCCAGATGTTCCACCACGCCGGGCTCGCCGCCGATCATCATGCAGTAGCCGCGTTCCAGGCCCCACACGCCGCCGCTGGTGCCGACGTCGACGTAGTGGATACCTCGGGGCGTCAATTCCTTCGCGCGCCGGATGTCGTCGACGTAATACGAGTTGCCGCCGTCGACGAGGATGTCACCTTGCTCGAGCAGCGGAAGGATTCCGTGGATCGTCCTGTCCACGACCGCCGCAGGCACCATCATCCAGATCGCGCGCGGCCTGGCGAGTTTCGACACGAAATCCGCGAGCGAGTCAGACCCCACCGCGCTTTCCCGGACCAGGTCCTGTACCGCCTTCCGGGACATGTCGAAGACCGTGCACGAGTGCCCATGCTTGAGCAGCCGGCGCACCATGTTTGCGCCCATGCGGCCGAGTCCGATCATTCCTAGTTGCATGATGCCTTTCCTTTGCGTTCTGAACGCATTTGGGTGTTGCCGGCCGTTTCGGCGATGCCGTCCATGGCGGGGCGCCCTCGGGCGACCCCGGCAGGCGCCGGGCATTGCTCAGGTTTGCCTGCTCTTGCGGTAGTGCCGGATCAGCGCGTTGGTCGAACTGTCGTGCGTCAACCGGGGCTCCGCCGCGCTTTCGAGTTCCGGGATGATCCTCTGCGCCAGCACCTTGCCGAGCTCGACGCCCCACTGGTCGAACGAATCGATATGCCAGATCGTCCCTTGCGTGAACACGCTGTGCTCGTACAACGCGACCAGTTTGCCCAGGGCGCCAGGCGTCAGCCGATCGAGCAGGAGAGTGTTCGACGGCCGGTTCCCCTCGAATGCGCGGTGCGGCACGAGCCAATCCGGCGTGCCATCGGCGGCAACCTCCGCAGCGGTCTTGCCGAACGCAAGCGCCTCGGCCTGCGCGAAGACGTTGGCCAGCAGGATGTCGTGGTGCCGTCCGAGCGGATGCAGCGCGCTGGCGAACGCGATGAAGTCGCAGGGGATGAGCCGCGTGCCCTGGTGGATCATTTGGTAGAACGAATGCTGGCCATTGGTGCCGGGCTCCCCCCAGTAGATCGGGCCGGTCGCGTAATCGACGCGTGTGCCGTCCTGCGTGACGTGCTTGCCGTTGCTCTCCATCGTCAACTGCTGCAGGTACGCCGGGAAGCGCTTCAGGTATTGCTCGTAGGGCAGCACCGCGACCGTCTGCGCGGCGAAGAAATCGGTGTACCAGACGCCGAGCAGGCCCAGCAGCACCGGCAGATTGCGCGCGAACGGCGCCGTGCGGAAATGCTCGTCCATGGCGTGGAAGCCCGCGAGCATCGCGCGGAAGTTGTCCGGGCCGATGCTCAACATCGTCGACAGGCCGATGGCCGAATCCACCGAGTACCTCCCACCCACCCAATCCCAGAGCCCGAACATGCTGGCGGGGTCGATGCCGAACGCCGTCACCTTGTCGGCATCGGTCGACACCGCGACGAAATGTTTCGCCACCGCGGACACGTCGCCGCCGAGCCCGGCCAGTGACCAGTCGCGCGCCGTGCTGGCATTGGTCATCGTCTCCTGGGTGGTGAACGTCTTGGACGAGATGATGAACAGCGTCTCCGCAGCGTCGAGATCCGCGACCGCCTCCGCGAAGTCCGTGCCGTCGACGTTCGAGACGAAGCGGAATGTCATGGCCCGGTCGCTGTAGTGCTTCAGCGCCTCGTGGGCCATCACCGGCCCCAGGTCGGAGCCGCCGATGCCCACGTTGATCACATTGCGGATGCGCTTGCCGGTATGGCCCTTCCACGCGCCGCTGCGCACGCGATCGGCAAATCCGGTCATCCGGTCCAGCACCGCATGGACTTCCGGCACCACGTCCTTGCCGTCGACCAAGATAGACGCGCTGCGCGGCGCGCGCAGCGCCACATGCAGCACCGCGCGACTTTCGGAAACGTTGATCCGGTCGCCGCGGAACATGGCGTCGATGTGCTCGCGCAATCCCGACTCGGCGGCCAGCTGCAGCAGCAGATCGATCGTCGCATCGGTGACGCGATTCTTGGAGTAATCGAAGTAGATGCCCACGCTGTCGAGCGCCAGGCGTTCGCCGCGACGGGGATCATCCGCGAAGAGCGTGCGCAAATCGATGTCCTTGACGCTTGCGTAATGCGCCGCAAGCGCCTTCCAGGCCGGGCGCGAAGTCAGTGGCAAAATGGGCAGTGAAGCGGAAGCGGCCATGCGCTCGATCCTTCCCCGAAATGGCGCTAAGGCGAGCGCTTCTGCGCGCGACGGACGGGCTTCCGCGCGGCCGCCAGGGGTTCTGCGGCAAGCTTCGGCCGTTCCCACAGGCGGAAGCCGCCAACGAATGCGTTGTCGTTGTCGCCCAACCGACAGCCGGGCGGCAGGACTTTCACATGCCTGCTGTTGCCGCCACCCAGGACCACGTCGTCGGGGTGGAACGCAGCGGTCAGACGCTCGATCACGTCCTCGACCCGCTTGCGCCACTTCTTCTTGCCGAGCCGCTCGAGGGCCAGCACACCGACGTAATCCTCGTACGTCGCCTTGCGATAGGGCAGATGCGCCAATTCCATCGGCACGACCTTGCCGTCGACAATCAGCGTGGAACCGAGGCCGGTGCCCAGGCCGAGGAACAGCATGGTGCCGCCCTGGTAGCTGCCGAGCGCCTGCAGCGCCGCGTCGTTGCTGATCTTCACCGGGCAGCCGAACGCTGCCGGGTAGTCGATTTCCACCCAGCCTCGCGCAAGGTTGTGGGGCTCGGTCACCGGCTGGTTGTTCTTCACGACGCCCGGATAGCCGATCGCTACGCGGTCGTACTTCCAGCCGGCCGCCAGACTTTTGACGCCGGCCACCATCTGCTGCACGGTCATGGTCGGCCCCGACGCGAACTTCCGCGGCTCGCGCTGTCCATGGGCAGCGATCTTGACGCTCGTGCCGCCGACATCGACGACGAGGACGTTCATCCTTGGTCCTTTGCGGGCCGGCCCGCAAACTGCGCCGCGTGCGTCATGCCGCCTTGCCGAGCAACGCGCTCTTCGCTGCGAGCACGCCCATCAGTTCGTGCCATGACTTGACGAACGAGTCGGCGCCTTCGTCCTGCAGTCGCGCGGCCAGCGCGTCGATGTCCACACCCGTCGCTGCAAATTTTGTCAGCACGACTTCGCAATCGCCGCCGTCGGCCGGCGTTGCCGCGCCGACATCACCATGCTCGGCGAAGGCCAGAAGAGTCGCCTCCGGAATGGTGTTGACGGTGAACGGTGCGGCGAGCGCCTCCACATACAGCGTATCGGACGCCTTGGGGTCCTTGGTTCCCGTGCTCGCCATCAGCAACCGCTGCGGCCGGCCGCCGGCGTTCATCACCCGCCGGTATCGGGGTGAGGCGACGAGGTCGCAGTACGCCTTGTACGTGCGCTGGCCGATGGCGATGCCCAGGGTGTTGGTCAGCGCCGGCGGCACCTTGCCCGCGACCGCGGCATCCCAGCGACTGATGAACACCGAGGCCACGGAACCCACGTCCGGGTCGAGTCCCGCGGCGATGCGCCGCTCGATGCCGCGCAGATAGGCCTCCGCCGCCGCGACGTAGTGCTCGCGCGAGAACAGCAGCGTCACGTTGATCGGAACGCCGGCGTAGATTGCCTCCTCGACCGCGGGGAGTCCTTCCTTCGTGCCCGGGATCTTGATGAACAGGTTGGGGCGCCCCGCGCGCGCGTGCAGGTCCCTGGCCACCGCCAGCGTCGTCGTCGTATCGTGCGCGAGCAGCGGCGATACTTCGAGCGAAACCCAGCCGTCGACAAAGCGGGTGCGGGCGAACACCGGGCGAAAGAGGTCGGCCGCACGGGTGACATCGTCCAGCGCCAGCTCGAAGAAGAGGCCTTCTCCGAACTTGCCCGCTTTGAGCTTGCTGCGTATCGCGGGGTCGTAGTCGCGGCTGTTCCTGATCGCGTTGTTGAAGATCGTCGGATTCGACGTCAGACCCGTCACGTTCAGCTCGTCGATGTAGCGCTCGAGCGTGCCGCTTTCGAGGAGGTCACGGGTAATGTTGTCGAGCCAGAGACTCTGGCCCAGATCGTGAAGTTTCCGGGTCGGTTTCATTTTTTGCCTTGGCGACTCTCCGCCCTTGCCGCACGCGGAAAGTCGGGGAAATCATACGCCAGAAATTCGTCGACAACCCGGTTGCGCGGGATCACGCGCAAGGAAGTGCAACACCCCGTCAGGCAACCGCGTGCGGCAACTGGTTCCACAATCGG
>Ga0209048_10005138_pt1 | contig 12395 bp, 9 predicted proteins | sample FrelakmetCRP12CR_FD_187146 | JGI IMG/M metagenome (GOLD analysis project Ga0209048, IMG submission 187146) | Freshwater lake sediment microbial communities from the University of Notre Dame, USA, for methane emissions studies - CRP12 CR (SPAdes)... | ecosystem: Environmental > Aquatic >... | reverse complement strand
ACCACCCCTTCCCATCCCGAACAGGACCGTGAAACGGCGGCACGCCGATGATAGTGTGGATTGCCCATGCGAAAGTAGGTCATCGTCAGGCACCCTCAAAGCCAAAGGCCCACCCGACCGGTGGGCCTTTGGCTTTGTACCGTGCCCGCAGAAGGCCTGCTCGAGCGAATCGGCAAACGCGCTCGCGGTTCTCGCAACGTGCGCCGGTCGTAGCCGCTCAGCGCCGCCGACCGCCGAGCAGCGACCCGAGCACGCCGCGGACGATCTCGCGCCCGATCGTCGAGCCCACGGTGCGCGCCGCGCTCTTGGCGGCGGCCTCGACGATGCTGTCCTTGCGGCCGCTGCCGGAAACGAGGCCGCCAAGCGAGTCCTTGAGCGAATCGGTCCAGCTTCCGCCTCCCGCGTGCGGAGCTTCGCCGGGACGAGGCGTGGCCTCGACACGCCCTTTGAGCCGCTCGTACGCCGATTCGCGATCGATCGCCTTGTCGTAGACGCCCGCGAGGGACGACGTCGCAACCACTCGCTGCCGCTCTTCCGGCGTCGCGGGCCCGATCCGGCTCGCCGGCGGCAGGATGTACGCGCGCTCGACGGCGCAGGGACGGCCTTTCGCATCGAGGAACGACACCAGCGCCTCGCCGACACCAAGCTCGGTGATGGCCTTCTCCGTGTCGATGGCGGGATTGGGCCGCATCGTCTCGGCCGCCGCCTTGACCGCCTTCTGGTCGCGCGGCGTAAAGGCGCGCAATGCATGCTGCACTCGATTGCCGAGCTGGCCCAGCACGGTCTCCGGCACATCGAGCGGGTTCTGCGTGACGAAATAGACACCGACGCCCTTCGAGCGTATCAGCCGCACGACCTGCTCGATCTTGTCCAGCAGCATCTTCGGCGCGTCGGAGAAGAGCAGGTGCGCTTCGTCGAAGAAGAACACCAGCTTGGGCTTGTCAGGGTCGCCGACCTCGGGCAGCCGTTCGTACAGCTCGGAGAGCAGCCACAGCAGCAGCGTCGAATACAGCGCCGGCGCGTTGAGCAGACGATCCGCGGCGAGGATGTTGACGACTCCCCGACCGCCGGGGCCCGTCTGGATAAGGTCGTCGATGTTGAGCATCGGTTCGCCGATGAACTTTTCGGCACCCTGCTGCTCGAGCGCGAGCAGGCCGCGCTGGATCGCCCCGATGCTCGCGGCGGAAACGTTGCCGTAGGCTGTCTGCAGTTCCGATGCGTGGTCGCCCACATGCTGCAGCATCGCGCGCAGATCCTTGAGGTCGAGCAGGAGCAGCCCGCTGTCGTCGGCGACCTTGAAGACGAGGGAGAGCACTCCCGCCTGCGTCTCGTTCAGGTTGAGGACGCGCGACAGCAGCAGCGGCCCCAGGTCAGAAACCGTGGCGCGAACGGGGTGGCCCTGTTCGCCGAAGACGTCCCAGAACACCGCGGGGGACGCCGCGTACGCGGGCTCGTCGACGCCGAGCAGCTTGAGCCGTTCGAGGAACTTGGGCGAGGGCGCCCCCGCCTGCGTGATGCCGGAGAGGTCGCCCTTGACGTCGGCCATGAACACCGGCACGCCGATCTCCGAGAAGCGCTCGGCCATCACTTGCAGCGTGACCGTCTTGCCGGTCCCGGTGGCGCCGGTGATGAGGCCGTGGCGATTGGCGAGCGCCGGCAGCAGAAGGAGCTCGGCCTGAGGGTTCCTGGCAATCAGCAGCGGTTCGGGCATGGGGATTCTCGCGGAGGTAGGAGGCGATCGGTGCAGGGGGACAGGGAGGCCCGGCTCGGCCTGTGCCTCCCACCCGTGGGTGACGGGGCGGCTTTCGCCGCAGCGGTGGGACGCGCGTCAGGCATGCCTGGGTTGGCCGTAGGTCCGGAATTTTGCGATGACAACGGCCATTTCCGCGTCGGACAGCAGCGTCGGCTCACCCACCTGCAGCGCACGCCAGTACATCTCGGCGAGCGTCTCGACCTCGACCGCCAGGGCGAGCGCCGCCGGCAGCGACGTCCCGATCGCGATGGCGCCGTGGTTCGCGAGCAGGCAGGCCCTGCGGCCGTCAAGCGCGGCGACGGCGTGGTCCGACAACGCCTGCGTGCCGAACGTCGCGTAAGGCGCGCAGCGGATGTCGCTACCACCGGCGGCGGCAACCATGTAGTGAAACGCCGGGATTCCGCGGTTGAGGCAGGCGAGCGATGTTGCGAAGGGCGCATGCGTGTGGACGATCGCGGCCGTATCGGGCCGCGCGCGGTAGATGTCGCGGTGGATTCGCCACTCCGACGACGGCACACGCGTGCCGCGCGCCGGTTCCGCTTCCCCCGCGATGGGCATCGCGACGATGTCCTCCGGCGCGGTTTCCGCGTACGGCATTCCGGTCGGCGTGATCAGGTAGCCGTCGAAAGCCGCGTCCCGCCGGCGCGCGCTGACGTTCCCCGACTTGCCGCGGTTGATGCCGAGCGCGTTCATCTCGAGCGCCGTCGCGATCACCGCCCTGCGCAGCGCCAGTTCGTCCGGACCGGGTGCCGCGTTCATCCGAAGCGCTCCGGGAACATCGCGACTAGCGCGTCCCGCTCCGCCGCGGCGATCCCGCGCTCGGTGACGAGCCCCGTGACGAGTCGCGCTGGCGTCACGTCGAACGCATAGTTGATCGCTCGCGTGCCTTCCGGCGCGATGGCGACCGTGGTCGTGTGACCGTAGTGGTCGCGCCCCGTCACGGCGAGCACCTCGTCGGGGCTGCGCGCCTCGATCGGGATCGCGTCGCCCGACGCGAGCGCCGGATCCAGCGTCGGCGACGGCAGCGCGACGTAGAAGGGCACGCCGTTGTCGCGCGCCGCGAGCGCCTTGCCGTAGGTGCCGATCTTGTTGCCGACATCGCCGTTGGCGGCCACGCGGTCGGCGCCCACCAGGATCAGGTCGACGTCGCCGCAGCGCATCAGCAGCGCTGCCGCGGCGTCTGCGAACAGCGTGTGCGGGACGCCGCGCCGGCCCATCTCCCATGCGGTGAGGTTTGCGCCCTGCAGGCGCGGCCGCGTCTCGCTGACCCACACGTGCAGCGCCAGTCCCTCGGTATGGGCGAGGAACAATGGCGCCGTCGCCGTGCCCCAGCCGCACGTTGCGAGCGCGCCGGCGTTGCAGTGCGTCATCACGTTGACCGGACCGCCCTTGCGCGCCGCGATGGCGCGGATGAGCGCGAGCCCGTGCGTGCCGATCGCATGATTGATCGCCTCGTCCTCCCGGCGGATCGCGTCGGCCTCGCGCCAGGCGGCATCGGCCCGCTCGGGCTCCGGCAGCCGTGCCACGGCGGCGCGCACGCGATCGAGCGCCCAGCGCAGGTTGACCGCAGTCGGCCGCGTCGCGTCGAGCGCCGCATGCGCCTTCGTCAACGCCGCGTCCGACGCATCGCGGTCGAGCGCGAGCGCGAGGCCGTAGGCGCCGACGGCGCCGATCAGCGGCGCGCCGCGGACCCACATCCTGCGGATCGCCAGCGCTGCCGTGTCGGCGTCGGCGATCCGCGCGGTCACTACTGCGTGCGGCAACGCCCGCTGGTCGAGCGCTTCGATGTACCGCGCGCCTTCGGGATGCACGAGCGCGCGGTAGGACGCGGGGTCGCGGTCAGGCACGGGATCCGGCGGGCTTGGTGGGCACGAAGGCATTGTAGCGCCGCCATCGGTTCCGACCGCAGCCGCGTGGCGCGGAGGGCCTCGCCCGGCACGGGCTGTTAGCGTGCCGCAAGGCGCGTCGGCGGGCACGTGACACGGTTCGCGACGGGCAGTCAACCCACGACTACCCGCCGCGAACCGCACGCGCCGGCGCCCGCTGCGGCACATGCGCCCGCGCCGGGCGAGGCCCTCCGCGTCGAGCCACGTTCCCGGCGTTCCCGCGCGCCGGCGAAGAACCTATTTCAGCACCTGGACCAGGTTGTTGAAATCGTCGGTCCACAACCGCCAGTCCGCGCGCACCTCGACCTTCTTCGCCGCCTCGGACAGTTCGGGCCGGGCGAGCGATTCGCGACGGGCGGAAAGCAGCAGCCAATCGCTGCGGCTCGCCGCCGTCGTTTCGGGCTCGTCGGCGATGTGGATCATCAGGAGACGATGGACACGCGCCAGCGCCTCGACGACCGGGACCAGATTGAGGAACCGGTTCGTCACGTGGAAGGCGATGACGCCGCCGGGCTTCATGTGCCGCTGGTAGATGCCGAGCGCTTCCGCGGTGATGAGGTGCACCGGGATCGCGTCGCTGGAAAAGGCGTCGATCACGAGCACGTCGAAGTTCTGCGTGGGCTCGCGCTCGAGCGACAGGCGCGCGTCGCCAAGCGCCACCTCGACCGTCGCCTGGCTGTCCCGGAGAAACGTGAAGTCGCGGCGCGCGATCGTCAGCACTTGCGGATTGATCTCGTAGAAGCGGAAGACGTCGCCCTTGGCGCCGTAGGTGGCCAGCGTGCCGGCGCCCAGGCCGATCACGCCGACCTTTATCGGCGTAAGGGTCGGGTGCAGCGTCTCGAGCAGCCGGCCGATGCCCGACGTCTGCGTGTAGTACGTCGTCGGTTGCCGTTCGAGGCCCGGCGACAGGAGCTGCGTCCCGTGCAGGATCGATCCGTGGATCAGCGAGCGGCGGAGGTTCGCGTCGTTGCGGCCGAGGTTCTGCACGCGGAGCACGCCGTAGAAGTTGCGCGCCGCGACGATCGTGCCGTCGTAGAATTCGCGGATCGCCCAGACCGAGCAGCCGACGGTGGCGACGACCGCCGCAACGGCGAGCGCGCTGAACACGACATGCCCGCGTCGCGTCTGCCACAGCAGAAGCAGAGCCGTCAGGACGAGCCCGCCGGCGAGCTCGAAGTACGCCGGAAGCACCAGCGGCGCGACGATCCCGACCAGCGCCGAGCCGCCGGCGCCTCCCAGCGACACCATCAGGTAGAACCGCGTGAGGTGGGCAGGCGGCGGTTTGAGTCGCGCGAGCTCGCCGTGACAGAACATGCAGCCGAGGAAGAGACCGACGCCGAAGACGCCGAGCTGCATCTCGAGGTCGTGCGTCAGCGCCGGGTCGGCGAGCGTCCACGCCATCACGGGCAGCCCCGCCGCGAGCATCGCCAGGAAAGTCTCGCGCCGGTACCAGCCCTTGCCGTCGAAGCAGAGAATGAACGTGAGGAGGTAGATCGCGAGCGGCGCGATCCACAGGAGCGGCACCGCGGCGATGTTCTGCGTGATGTGGTTCGACACCGCGAGCAGCAGCAGCGACCCCGTTGCCGCGAGCGTGCACCACAGCGCCTGGCGCGCGGCGGTGGGAGGCGAGTCCCCATTTCCCGCGGCCGGGCGCGCTTTCGTTCCCGTCGGGATGGAGACGACGTCCGACGCGAGGAAATGCCTGAGGCTCGACCAGCCCGCCGCGACGCACAACGCCACGAAGAGTGCGTAGCCCGCCGACCAGCCCAGCGCCTGCAGGCGCGTCGGTGACCATGGCTCGAGCAGGAACGGGTAGCCCAGCAGCGCCAGCATCGACGCGAGGTTGGACAGCGCGAACAGCCGGTACGGGCTCGCGCGCGGGCGCGCCCGCGCGAACCACGCCTGGACCAGCGGGCTCGTCGTCGACAGCAGGAAGTACGGCGGCCCGATCGTTGCGGCGAGCAGGCCGAGGATCAGCCAGGACGGATTCTCGGTGCCGGCGGGCTTCCAGTAGGCCGCGGGGACGATCGGCAGCACCGCAAGCGATACGACGAGCAGCGAGGTATGGAGCCACATCAGCGCGCGCGGCGCCAGCCGGCGCACCGCGAGGTCGGCGTACGCGTAGCCCGCGAGCAGCGCCGTCTGGAAGAAGACGAGGCAGGTCGTCCAGACGGCCGCCGAACCGCCGAACCACGGCAGGATCTGCTTGGCCATGACCGGCTGCACCAGGAACAGCAGGAACGCGCTGACGAAGATGGTTGCGGCGTAGAGGAGCATGAGCGGATCGCGGTGTCGCGCCCGCGGCTCGCGGCACGCCGCGCGGACGAGCGGAAAGCGCGCATTCTACCGGAGGGGCGTCCGCGAACTGCGCTGCCGCCGGCACGCCGCCCGGGTGTGCGCTCAGTACGTCGTCCCGGGGCGGAAATACTCGGTGCGGTCGATCGAATGGATCGACAGTTCCTTGATGTCGACGCCCTGCAGCACGCGAAGCGGAATGTCGGCGCCGGCGCCGCCGCGGTTCCAGACCTTGCGGTAGAACTCGGCCTGCGTGCGGACGGCATCGCCGCCCACGCCGAGGATGATGTCGCCGACCTTGATGCCGGCCGCATCGCCCGGGCCCTCGGGCGACACGCGCGACACCACGAGCCGGCCCTGGACTTCGTCGGCGGCGACGCCCAGCCACGGCCGTGCGGCTCCCGTGCGCCGTCCCGTCTTGACGAGATCCGCGAGGATCGGCTTCAGCAGGTCGATCGGAACGAACATGTTGCCCGGCAGCGTGGCCTCGCCGGTAGCGGCCTCGCGCACGATCAGCGAGCCGACACCGACGAGCTCGAAGTCGCGGTTGACGAGCGCGGCGCCGCTCCAGTTCAGCGTCGGCGGCGACGTGAAGATCGCCTGCTCGAGCATGTACTCCCAGTTTCCCGTGAACGGGCGCTTCGACACGACGTAGGCAAGTGTAACGTCGTCGGCGCCGGCGTGGTTGACGATCATCACTGGGTCGCGCTCGGCGAGCTTTCCCGAATCGCCGAAGGGCAGCGGCGCCGCGCCGATCGGGACGACGGATCGCACGAGCCCCAGTCCCGTGGCGTGGTCGTAGCCGACGACGCGCGCGGGCAGCGTGCGGCCGCGCTGGTCCACGAGGTGCACCTCGTCAGCCTCCACGATCAGGTAGCCGATCGTGAGGACCAGCCCCCCTTCGCCGATCACGATGCCGGTCCCTTCGCGCTCCTGGCCGAGGCTTGCGCTGCTACGGGCGTCCGCCACCGCGCGTGTCTGCACCTTGACGATCGACTGGAAGAACCGCTCGGCATCGGGCTCCTCCATCTGCGCCGCCGGGCGCTTCGCTGCGGGCGGGGCGGGCGGGGTCGTCGCGGCCTGCGCGAAGTGCGGGAAGAGGAGAGCCGCAGCGAGCATAGCGGCAAGAACGCCCCCGGCCTTCGCCGCGCCGCAGTCGCAGGGGCGGGACGGCAGTGCGGGTGAGCGGCGCGAAGCCATGGCGATCTCCTCGAGTGTGCGCTCGCGGGGCCGCCGTGTCGCGAGGCCCTGCGTCCCGTCGTGAACGCCGGCGCCGGGCGCGGAAGGCGTGCACGCGCACGCTCTCGACCGCAATATAGCGCGACGGCGGCCGCACGCAAGGGGCGCGATGGCGCAACGGCGCGTCGTGCACGCATCGAGGCCGATGTCGCGTTGCGGGCAGGCGATGCCTGCATCGCAGGCAGGGGAAACGGCTGCGTATAATGAGATGCAAGACCCGGCGCGGCCGATGCCCTGCAAGAGCGGCGCGGTGTCGCCGCGGATCCTGTGCGGCCCCGCACCGGCCGGCCGCCCGCACGAGAAGCGTCAGGACACGATCGGAGGCTGCCGTGACGATCCGCAAGAAGCCCGAGGAACTGCGCTCGCACCGCTGGTACGGTGTCGACAATCTGCGCTCGTTCGGGCACCGGTCGCGCAGCGCGCAGATGGGCTACTCGCGCGCGGATTATCTCGGCAAGCCGGTGATCGCGATCGTCAACACCTGGAGCGACATCAACCCGTGCCACTCGCACTTCCGCCAGCGGGCCGAGGAAGTGAAGCGCGGGATCTGGCAGGCCGGCGGCTTCCCGGTGGAGATGCCGGCGATCACGCTTTCCGAGCCCTTCCAGAAGCCGACGACGATGCTCTATCGCAACCTGCTCGCGATGGAGGCCGAGGAGCTGCTGCGCTCGTACCCGGCCGACGGCTGCGTGCTGATGGGCGGCTGCGACAAGACGACGCCGGCTCTCCTCATGGGCGCGATCAGCATGAATCTGCCGGCGATCTTCCTGCCGGCGGGGCCGATGCTGCGCGGCGACTGGCGTGGCGGTGCGCTGGGCAGCGGGTCCGACGTCTGGAAGTACTGGGCGGAGCTGCGCGCGGGCAACATCACCGACGAGACATGGCAGGAGATCGAGAACGGCATCGCTCGCTCGCCGGGACACTGCATGACGATGGGGACGGCATCGACGATGACCTCCGCTGCCGAGGCGCTGGGCTTCACGCTGCCGGGCGCGGCGTCGATTCCCGCCGCCGACTCGCGCCATGCGCGGATGGCCACCGACACCGGCCGCCGGATCGTCGACATGATCTGGGAGGATCTGAAGCCCCGCGACATCGTCACGGCAGCCGCTGTCGACAACGCGATCACCGCGGTGCTCGCGCTCGGAGGATCGACGAATGCCATCGTCCACCTCGTCGCGATCGCGCGGCGCGCCGGCGTTGCGCTCACGCTCGACCGGTTCGATGCGATCGCGAGGAGGACGCCGCTCGTCGCCAACCTGCGTCCGGCCGGGAAGTACCTGATGGAGGACTTCTACTACGCCGGCGGCCTGCGCGCGCTGCTCGCGACGATCGGCGAGCTCCTGACGCTGACCGAGCGCACCGTGAACGGCAGGACGCTCGGCGAGAACATCGCCGGCGCGGAGACCTTCAATCGCGACGTGATCCGGCCGCGCGACAATCCGCTGGTCGCGAACGACAGTCTCGCCGTGCTGCGCGGCAACCTCGCACCGGACGGCGCGGTGATCAAGCCAGCCGCCGCCGAGGCGCGGCTCTTGCGCCACACCGGCCCCGCAATCACGTTCGCCGACTACAACGACATGGCGGCGCGCGTCGACGATCCGGCGCTGCCGGTCACGGCGGACTCGGTGCTCGTGTTGAAGCACGCGGGACCGCTGGGCGCGCCGGGAATGCCGGAGTGGGGCCAGCTGCCGATTCCGAAGAAGCTGCTCGCGGCCGGTGTGCGCGACATGCTGCGCATTTCGGACGCGCGGATGAGCGGCACGAGCTACGGCGCCTGCGTGCTGCACGTCGCGCCGGAATCGTATGTCGGGGGCCCGCTGGCGCTGGTCGAGGACGGCGACCCGATCGAGATCGACGTGCCCGCCCGCAGGCTCGAGCTCAAGGTCGGCGAGGCGGAGCTCGCGCGCCGTCGCGCGGCGTGGAAGAGGCCCGCGCCGCGCTTCGCGCGCGGTTTCGGCGCGCTCTACCAGCAGCACATCACGCAGGCGGACCAGGGTTGCGACTTCGACTTCCTCGAGGGCACGGCGCCGACGCCGGATCCGGAGATACATTGATCCGCGCTCGAAGATGCCGCACGTGCCTGCCGGTGCGGCGCCCAGAACGTATCGGTGAGCCGTGAAATCCGTCCCTGCGGCAAGGCTCGTGGAACTCGTCACCGCGATCATGCGGAGCGCCGGCTGCAAACCCGAGGAGGCGAGGACCGTTGCGCGCCGCCTCGTCGATTCGAACCTCGTCGGCCACGACTCGCACGGCGTGCTGCGCGTCGCCAAATACCTCGAGTGGATGCGGGACGGCACGCTGATGCCGAACACGCCGCCGACGATCGTCTTCGAGAGCGACACGATCGCGATCATCGACGGCCACCGCGGCTTCGGGCAGGTGATCGGCGAATTCGCCGCGGAGCTCGGGATCGCCAAGGCGCGCGAGAAGGGCATCGCGATGATTGGCCTCACGAACTGCGGGCACCTGGGCAGGGTCGGCGACTGGGCGGACATGGCGGCCGCGGCGGGCCAGGTGTCGCTCCACTTCCTCAACACGTCGGGCGCGCAGCGGGTCGCGCCGTACGGCGGCAGCGACCGGCGGCTTTCCACCAACCCGATCTCGATCGGCGTGCCCATCGCCGGCGGCGATCCGGTGGTCCTCGACGTGACGACGTCGACCGTCGCCGAGGGCAAGCTGATGGTTGCCGTGAACAGGGGCGAGCGGGTCCCTGAAGGCTGGATCATCGACAAGGAAGGCGCGCCGACGACGGACCCCAGGGACTTCTACGACGGCGGGGCACTGCTCACCGTCGGCGCCCACAAGGGCTCCGGCCTTTCGATCGTCACCGACCTGCTGGCGGGCGCGGTATCGACCGGTCGCAGTTCCGATCCCGACGACAGGATCCTGCGCAACAACATGCTGTCGATCTACATCGCGCCCGACGTGTACGATGCCGAGGGCGGGGTTGCGCGCGAGGCGCGCCGGTTCGTCGACTTCGTGAAGGCGTCCGCTCCGGCGAAGCCGGGCGAACCCGTGCTGGCGCCGGGCGACGTCGAGCGCCACAATCGCGCGTCGCGGCTCGCGAGCGGCGTTCCGCTCGACGACAAGACGTGGGCGGATCTGGTCGCCGCCGCCGCATCGGTCGGGATCGACGCAAAGCAGGTCGAATCGTTCATCGCCTGACGGAGGCGGACGCGGCATGGCCGGAAGGGAGGATGCCAGAGTGAGTCGCATTGCAGGCTGGATCGCGGGGCTCGTGCTGGCGTCCCTCGCGGCCTTCGCCCACGCGCAGGCGTGGCCGTCGAAACCGATCAAATACGTGGTCCCGTTCGCCCCCGGGGGGACGACCGACATCCTCGCCCGCACGGTCGGCGAGAAGCTCGCGCTCGCGCTCGGCCAGCCCGTCGTGATCGAGAACAAGCCCGGCGCGGGTGGCGGCGTCGGCGCGGAGTTCACTGCCAAGTCGGCGCCGGACGGCTACACGATCATGGGCGGCACGATCAGCACGCACGCGATAAATGCGTCGCTGTACGACAAGCTGCCGTACGACCCGGTCAGGGACTTCGTCGCGATTACGCTCATCGCGCGCGTGCCGAACATGCTGGTCGTCAATCCATCCGTGCCTGCGGGCAGCGTGAAGGAGCTGATCGCGCTCCTCAAGGCGAACCCGAACAAGTACACGTTCGCGTCGTCCGGCAACGGCACGTCGCAGCACCTTTCCGGCGAGCTCTTCAAGTCGATGGCGGGAGTCGAGATGCAGCACATCCCGTACAAGGGCAGCCCGCCGGCGCTGCAGGACGTCGTGGGCGGGCAGGTGACGATGACCTTCGACAACATCACGACCGCGTGGCCGCTGGCGAAGGCGGGCAAGCTGCGCGCGCTCGCGGTGACGACCGCGACGCGCTCGGCAATTGCCCCCGAGGTTCCCACACTCGCGGAATCGGGGCTGCCCGGCTTCGAGGTCGGATCATGGCAGGGCGTGTTCGCGCCCGCCGGCACGCCGCCCGCGATCGTCAGGCGGCTCAACGTCGAGATCGTCAAGATCCTCAATCTCCCCGACGTGAAGGAGAGGCTCGTCGGGCTCGGTGCCGAGCCCGTCGGCAATTCGTCGGAAGAGTTCTCGGCGATGGTAAAGGGCGAGGTCGTCAAATGGGCCGACGTCGTCAAGAAGTCGGGCGCGAAGGTGGACTGAGCAGGTGACCGGGGCCGACGACACGTTGTTTCCGGGATTTGTTTCGCGCCGAATCGCGACCCCGGGTGCCGAGATCCACTGCGTCGTGGGCGGCAGCGGCCCGCCGCTGCTCCTGCTCCACGGATATCCGCAGACGCACGCGATGTGGCATCGGATCGCACCCCGCCTCGCCGAGCGCTACACCGTCGTCTTCAGCGACCTGCGCGGCTACGGTGATTCCGCGAAGCCCGACGGCGGCGCAGACCACGCCGCTTACGCGAAGCGCGCGATGGCAGCCGACCAGGTCGAGGTGATGCGCGCGCTCGGCTTCGCGCGCTTCCGCCTCGCCGGCCACGACCGCGGCGCGCGGGTTGCGCACCGCCTGTGCCTCGATCACCCGGATGTCGTCGAGCGCGTGGCGATTCTCGACATCTCGCCGACGCGGACCATGTACGGCGCGACCGACAAGGCCTTTGCGACGGCGTACTACCACTGGTTCTTCCTGATCCAGCCGTTCGACCTGCCCGAGCGGTTGATCGGCGCCGACCCGGTCTACTACCTGCGCAAGAAGCTCGCGGGATGGTCGTCGGGACTCCAGCACTTCGATCCGCGCGCGCTCGCCGAATACGAGCGTTGCTTTAGCGACCCGGCGACGATCCACGCGACCTGCGAGGACTACCGGGCGGCGGCGGGAATTGATCTCGAGCACGATGCGGCGGACGCCGCCGCCCGCGTCGAGTCCCCGCTGCTCGCATTGTGGGGAACGAAGGGCGTGGTCAACCGGCTGTTCGATCCGATCGCGGATTGGAAGAGCGTGGCGCGCGACGTGCGCGGCAGGGCGCTGCAGTCGGGGCACTTTCTCGCCGAGGAGGCGCCCGCCGAGACGCTCGCGGAGTTGCTCGCCTTCTTCCGGAGTTGAGTTCCAATCCGCGGCGATCTCCATGGCGGCCGATACGGGGGCGCGCAGCGCTTTGATATAATGCCGGTCCTGGCCAAGTAGCTCAGTTGGTAGAGCAGAGGACTGAAAATCCTTGTGTCGGTGGTTCAATTCCGCCCTTGGCCACCA
>Ga0209048_10005137_pt1 | contig 12396 bp, 8 predicted proteins | sample FrelakmetCRP12CR_FD_187146 | JGI IMG/M metagenome (GOLD analysis project Ga0209048, IMG submission 187146) | Freshwater lake sediment microbial communities from the University of Notre Dame, USA, for methane emissions studies - CRP12 CR (SPAdes)... | ecosystem: Environmental > Aquatic >... | reverse complement strand
GACGAAGTTCGCAAGGAACATCGGCAGGTCCCCGCTCACGACGCCGCGGGCAGACTGGCTGGTACGAAGTGCCACGACAACGGCCGTGATGCTCACGTTGAGTGCGAACAAAACAGACGCGCCGACCAAGGTTGAGACGAAATCGACGGCCGGCGCCGTCATCCCGGCATGCACCAGTTCCGCCAGGACAGCCTGACGTGCGAACCCGCCTGCGATCGCCGGGATGACGACTCCGGCATGGTTCGCCAGCGTCCCGTACCACGGGACTTGACCCGAGAGTTCCCGATGCTCAGCCGTTCCAATGAGAGCGACCCATCCAGCGGCCGTCGGCCCCCCCAGGGTCATCGCGGCGATGATCGGGGCGATGGCCGTGTCTACACGGAAGCCGCGGGGCATCCGAACCGGCAGGGCAGAGGCCAGGAGCGTCAATCCAGTCCAGAACGCAATGCCGCCGAGGATGTCGAGCCTCTCGGATTCGAAGACGTTCAGGCGGATGTGGCTTTCGACGGGAATCACGAAACTCGTGATGGCCAGCGCCAGAGCGCCAACCGTCACGAGTCCCGCGATATAGATGCTGAGGCTCTTGGGCATCAGTCCCCTGTGCGACCCCCCGACTTCCTCGGACTGTAACGTACCCAGGGAGGGGTCGGATAATGAGACGGAAGTACCTAGAACCCCTTCAGCGACGCTCCACCAGCGATGACGGCAGCGCCAATCGTGGACGCGACCGCGAGCAGGCGCAGAAGCCGAGTCTTCATCACTCGATACCTAGCACCCGCTTTGCCGTCAGAAGCCCTTGGTGATGAACTCTGGACCCATCGTGTGCCCTCCAATGGGTTTCCGCGCCCCCACAACCACGAAAACCGACCTAACAAGTTGGTCGGTCGGTTGCACTATTTGCTCCGCCTCCCCCCTAAGTGCCCATTTCAGGGGGAGGCATCAGCGCTTCCGCTAGTTCACTTCGCTTCCTAGTACCGAAGTACCAGTTCGCGAGCCGGACTTTAGGCGCGAGCCGGAATGGCGGTCAATACCGAACCTTCCCTATCCACATCAAAGCTCCCCAATCGGTGGCGCGTCCAGGCCGAGGTCGCGCTGAGCGGCCTCGTAGTGTTCGTATTGCTCGGCCGCGGCCGCGTGTGCCCCTGAGAGCCTGTAGAGCTTGATCACCGTGCGCTCGACCTCGTCGAGCTCGGGGTCGACCTCCAACGCGTGCTGAGCCAATCGGATCGCCCGATCCACGCGTCCCGAATCCGAGTCTGAGTAGATTGCCCGCTCGATGATCTCGAGGTATCGGGCATGGAGATGCTCGCGGACGGGAACCGCCCACTCCTCGTAGGCGAAATCGAGGGCAAAACGCCCGACATACATCTCGGAGAGTCGATCCGCATCGTCTGGCGTGGATCGGGGTCTCATCGTCGCAATGAGCCGTCGCACCAGCTGGCTCCGGCTGTCAACGAGCTCGGGATCCAACCAGAGAATGTCCGGGTCGTGATGGAGATAGCCGGGCGACAAGTCGTCGGAGTAGGCAGGTTCGAACACCCGACGGAGGAAGTAGACCGTCTGGTGTAGCGAGTTCGCCGCTTGCCCCGGGTCCTGGGCCGGCCACAGGGCGTCCAGGACTTGATCGCGCGTCGCCGACATTCGCGGCTGCGCCAGGAGAAATGTCAACAGGGCCAGCGCCTTGCGGCGGATGGACGTCCCAGGCAACGGCCGGTCGCCGATCGTGAGCTCGATCCGCCCGAGATCCTCGACGAACGCTCGTGGAGCAACACGCCGGGCAAGTGCGCGTCCAAGTTCCGGATTGTGGTGCTCACCCTTCAGCTCTCGGGAGAGGCGGCGGAGCGAAGGGACGTCAGATCTCTCTCCGATCAGCTCCATCAGGCGAGCCGCAGCGGCCCTCGTGGCAGAATCCCCGTGCGCCAGCGCGCGTCGGAGCGAAGCCCTCCACCGAACGGGTCGGCGTGCGGCCTCGGCGCTCAGGGCCTCGAGGGCGTCGATCGTCAAGTCGGCGAGCCGGGCCAGCAGCGCCTCCGCGTACACGGAGATCAAGGCAGCGTCACGTCGGTGAACCGTGAGGACCGCACCCGAGATATCTGGCGAGTCGATGGATTTGAGCAGGGCGGCGGCCGCCAACATCGACCCAGCTCGCTGCTTTCGAGCGAGATCCGCGGCGGCGCTTGTGACCATCGGGTCCACTGTGCCGGAGGCAACCCACTCGGCGAACCCGAGGCTCAGCAGTCGCCGTAGGTGGAATCCCGGATAGCCAGTCAGGAAGCCCGACGGGATCGTGCGCAGCAGCAGGAGGCCACGCTGCGCCTCGCCCAATCGCACCCAGCTTTCTCCGGCGACGAGGTCCGCGTAGTAGCCGAAGCCCTCGGTGGGTGGGTCGATGAGACGAAGGTCCTCCAGCAGCGCCGCGCAGCGACCCGGATCGTCGTACGAGCCGATGATGTCGGCAGCTTCGGCCAGACTCTCAAAGCGCGTGGGTCCATCCTGGTCCGCGAGCGTGGCGTCGAGCAATCGCCTTGCTTCAGCCCAGTCGTCGAGATGGGCATGGGACCAGGCCGTGACGGCCTGAACGGTTGTGATCTCGACGCCCGACGACGAAGCCTCGAGAAGCGCAAGGGCGGCTCGCCCGGCCTCGCCCGCTCCCTGGGCGTCCCCGCGCGCCCGAGATACCCATGCAAGGTCGAGCAGGATGATGCCGGCATAGTGCGGTCGCCCTCGCTCTTGCATGTCCCTCGCGACCTCGCGAAGGCGTGCCGATGTCGCTTCGAGGTCGCCGTCCACGAACGTTGAGGCCATCCGGATGACGACGTCCGCGAGCGTTGCCGACTCGCTGGCGGGCGCGGTCTGGACAAGATCAGACGCCCATCGAACCGCCCGGTCGTACGCGGCGGCGCCAAACGCGACGTTCATCAGGGTTGCGAGAGCCACTTCCGGGGCCACGCTCACGTCGCCGGCCTGCACGCGGGCAAACGCGGACTCGGCGCACGTCGTTGCTCCGGAAGTGTCGCCGGTCCGGATCATCCGATGCGCCACGATCACGTCGTGCCAGGCGCCCAACCTTGCCGGATCGAGGCCGGCGGCGAGCTGCTCGGCGTCCTTGTAGGCGCCGGAGCCGAGGATCACGGGGACCGAGGCCGCGAGGACGCGAACGGCGTCATCCGCAAGGTCGGCTGCGGCATAGTGGTGGGCCGCGACCGACCATGAGGCTGGCTCCGCGGCACGCGCGATCCTCGCGTGGATCTGGCGGACCTCCAGGAGACCGACGGCATCGTGAAGGCGGCCTTCCAGGAAGGTTCGAACGAGTGGGTGGAATAGCCGTCCGGCCTGGCCGGTGCGGCCGCGTCGCGAGAGGAGGCCCGCCCATTCGACGGCGTCGAGGAAGCCGCGTGCGGACCCGGGAGTGACCCCCGCAGCCGCGGCTGCCAGCTCCGGCGTGACGACCGCCAGGAGGCAGCAGCGTTCGACGAAGTCCTGGGCGGGCCGCGGCATCCGGCCCACGACCTCCTCGGCAAGGTAGTCGTGCAGGTCCCCCTGGCGGCCGGAGAGACTCCGGACGACCGCCCGAACCTCGTCACGCGGGCGGCCACGGACCACCGACTCCACCAGCCGGAGCGTGGCCGCCCACCCTTCCGTCGTGCTGGCAAGGTCGTCGAGGAGGTCACGCTCCAGGGGGTCGTGGTAGGCGTCCCGAAAGAGGCGCTCCGTCTCATCGCGGTCGAAACGCAGGTCGTCCGTGCTGATCTCGGCAGCTTCGCCGATTGCCCGCAGGCGGGCGAGGGGGAGCGTGGGCCGCGTGCGCGACGCGATGACGACGGCCAGCCGGTCCGGGCCGCGGATCACGAGCTCGCGCACGATCTCGCGGATCTCCGGGACGTCGTCCACGTGCTGGTAATCGTCGAGGATCAGGGCGCTGCCGACCACGGCCCATGCTCGAAGCTCGGCCAGGAGCGACCGGACGATCGCGCTCCGGCTGCCGAGGTTGGCGGCCAGCTCGCGGAGCAGCCCCAGGGTGTTCGGGGCGAACCCAGGATCGATCTCCCGTCCCGCGGCGACGATATGGTGGACGAAGACGGCCCAGTCGCGGTCGTGCTCATCCAACCGGTACCAGAGTGTGCGAACGCGGGTTCGCCGGCTCCAGTCCGCGAGGAGCGTGGTCTTGCCATAGCCGGCATCGGCGACGATGAGCGCGAGCCGCGACCGGGTCTTTGCGTGAAGCCAGTCCAGCAACCGGTCGCGCCGCAGCGTCTCCTCGGGGAGGAGCGGAGGCTGGATCTTGCCGATCTGGACCGGGTAGCCGAAGACTTCCACGTTGTCCTGCTGGGCGGAGCGCGGGGAGCGGAGCGAGACGGGACCCGGTCCGACCCCGACGAGCCGCGTCGGAGCCGCCTGCGGACCGGCGGCGAGCGGACTGGCCAGGTACCGCACTCTCACGGAGCCGAGGCCGCGTCCGGGGGCGGGCGACAGAGACGAGGGGCTCTTGCCGGGGAAGCCATGCGGCCATCGTGCCGCAAAGCACTCACCGGCGGCTTATCTCGACCTCGTCGGGGCGGGCTCGGCCGTGTCCCAGGTGCGCCGGTCGCGCCGGGCGCTCCCCGTCAGGCGCCCTCGTACTCGAAGCCGATCTTGAGGTCGACGCGGTACTCGACGATCTCCCCGTTCTCGACTGCCGCGGTCGACTTGACGGCCTCGATTGTCCGGATGTTCCGAACGGTCCGGGATGCGGTGGCGACTGCCTGCCGCGCGGCGTCGCTCCACGAGGTCGGGCTTGTCCCGACCATCTCCCGGATGATGATCACGCCCATCCGTGCCCTCCGTGTCCCCATGCTCGCCGGTCTGCGGAGTTCCGCGACCAGCGACCCAAGTCTAGGCGAGCGAGTGGGGAGGGCGTGCGAGCCGCACGACGGCGTCCGAGCCGCAGGACGGCGTGCGAGCCACGCTACGGCGCGGCGCCTGCGTAGCGTTCGCCGGCGTAGCTGACGAAGCGCGTCTGGCTCTTCTTGAACCAGAGGTTCACCTCGCCGGTTGGACCGTTTCGGTGCTTGGCCAACCGGAGCTTGACGACCTCGCCGTCGGCGTCTGCGTCCTCTCCGCGATCTTTCTCGCGCCAGAGGAAGACCACCAGGTCCGCATCCTGCTCGATGGCGCCGGACTCGCGAAGGTCCGAGAGGCGCGGCTCTTTCGACTCGCGCATCTCGGGCTGCCGCGAGAGCTGCGAGAGCGCGATGACCGGGACACGAAGCTCGCGGGCCAGCGCCTTCAGCCCGCGGCTGATCTCGGACACTTCCTGTACGCGGTTTGCGTCGCGCGAGGTCGATGACGCCTGCATGAGCTGCAGGTAGTCGACGATGACGAGGTCCAGGCCGACCTCAGCCTGGAGTCGGCGCGCCTTCGTCCGGAGCTCCATCGTGCTGATGTTCGGCGTGTCGTCGATGTAGATCGGCGCTTCGGAGAGGCCGGTCATCGCCTTCGAGACGCCCACGAAATCCATTTCGTCGAGGAAGCCGGTTCGAAGGCGCTGGCTGTCGATGTTGCCGACCGAGCTGAGCAGCCTGAGAACGAGCTGCTCCTTGCTCATCTCCAGGCTGAAGATCCCGACGCTCTTGCGCGGGGTGTTGCTGATCGCCGCGAACTCCGCGATGTTGAGCGCGAGGCTGGTCTTGCCGACCGAAGGGCGGGCCGCGATCACGACGAGGTCCGAGGGCTGCAGGCCGGTCGTCAGCGTGTCGAGGTCCGCGAAGCCGGTCCGGACCCCGCTGATCTCGCCGCGGTGCGTGTGCAGGTAGTCGAGCCGGTCGAACGCTTCGTGGAGGAGCGTCCTGAGCGGGCTGAACCCGGCCGCCACGCGCCGCTCGGAGACCGCGAAGAGCTCGGACTCCGCGCGGTCGATGGCCTCCTGGATCTCGGGTCCATCCTCGTAGCCAATCCCGGCGATCTTGCCCGCGGCCGCGATCAGGTTGCGAAGGACGGCCTTGCGTTCGACGATCCGCGCGTACTGGGCGGCGAACACGGCCGTGGGCGTCTGCTCGGAGAGCGACGAGAGGTAGGCCCGACCGCCGATCTGCTCGAGATTCCCGCCCCGCTCCAGCGCCTCGGCGACGGTGATGATATCGATGGGCTCGCGACGCTCCCAGAGCTCCAGCATCGCGGCGTAGATGCGCCCGTGTGCCTGCCGGTAGAAGTCGTCGGCCCGGACGATGTCGGCGACCTCGATGATCGCGTCACGGTCGATGAGGAGCGCACCCAGGACGGATTGCTCGGCTTCGATGCTCTGGGGCGGCAGGCGGTCAAGGGACACGCGGACTCCGACGCTGTGGGCGTGGACCTTCCAAGGGTGGCTGTGGTTGGCCGCGCCCGCCACCGGGATGTCCACGAACTCGCTGCGATATCCCCAGTCAGGCCGCGGCGTCTTGCGGGAAGCGTGGAAAGCGTGTGGACGGTTCCGGTCAGACGGGCCGTTCCGCCAGCCGACGGAGCCGCTCAATCGAGGCGGCGGATCACCCCGATGAGCTTGCCCTGGATACGCACGGCCTCGTAATACTGCGGCGGATACGCGGGGTTCGCCGGCTGAAGCCGAACGCGGCCATCCTCCTTGAAGAACCGCTTGAGCGTGACGGCATTCTCCTCGACCTGGGCCACCACGATGTCTCCATTGCGGGCCGTCTGTTGGGGGCGAATCACGACGTAGTCTCCGTCCGCGATGAGCGCCTCGATCATCGAGTCCCCGCGGACGCGGAGCAGGTAGGCGTCCCCCGACGGGGCCAGCATCTCGGGCACGGCCTGGTAGTCCCCGACCACCTGGTACGCCTCGATCGGGCCACCCGCGGCGATCTCGCCGATCACCGGGAGCATGTGCGCCTCGCGGGCCGCGGACTGGGGGGTGAGCTCGCTCGAGAGCCCGAGGGCGATGGCCGCCTTCGGCGTGAAGCGGAGCATCCGGCTCTGGGAAGCGCCGCGCTCCAGGTAGCCATCTTCCTCGAGCGCTTTGAGGTGATGATGGACGGCGGAGGTGGAGGCGAGCCCCACGGCGCGAGCGATCTCGCGGACCGACGGCGGAACGCCGTTCGCCCGGAGCATCGCCGCGATGTAGTCCAGGATCTTCCGCTTCCGTTCGGCGTCGTGCTTCGTCACGAGAGCTCCTTTCCGGCCATCTGGTGCATCCTACAGAACGTCCGTTCGATTGTCAAGGGTCTGCGACCCCGGCGTGTCGCCTGCCACCCGGGCCTGCGACCCCGGCGTGTCGGAGCGCCCCGGGCGCCCGTTTCCGGCCATTCGGCACTGGCGGGAGGTGGTCCACGCGCCTGACGATCCGCCTCTCTCGGCCGGTCCAGGAGATTGCCATGACACGCGTCCTCGTGGTCCATCACGACGTGGATCTCTCCGACCAGGAAGTGGATGCGCTGCGGCGTCGCGGCTACGACGCGCGGCAGTGCATGGGCCCCATCGGAGCGAGCTGCCCCATCCTCTCCGGCCGCACCTGCGACCTTGCCGAGGACGCGGATGTCCTCGTCTACGACGCGTTCATGACCGGCGAACCCGATGGCGCGCGCCGCCTCGTGGAAGGAATGCGGGAGCTGCACCCGGACCTCCCGATCGTGCTCGTGGCGAACAGCTTCGAGCCCGAGTGGGTGGAGACGGCCGGGGCGCATCGTGTGACGCCGCTGGTGGGTCACCCGACCGGAGATCGGCTTGTGGCGGCGATCGAGGCGGCCATTGCGCTCGCTGGGCCCGCGCCGACCGACCAGGCCTGATCGCGCCGGCTGCGCGACCCCTTCTGCCACTCGCGGGATCCCGAGCGTCCGCGCGCTCCGGTCGCCGCCGCATCCCGGCATGTCACGGTTGTCGGCGTGCCCCGTCCCGAGACGGTGTGCCCCGTTCGGCGCCGCTGGGCTGGTAGACTGCCCGTTCCGGCCGCTCGCGCGCGTCGCGTGAGGATCACGCCGGGTTCGTGGAGTGCGGCGACACCAGGATGGCACGTATCGGTCGGCGTTCAGCCGGGCAGGCGGGAATAACCGGGAGCGCTCGGCGGGGTCGCCGCGGCGCGATCGTCGCTCGTTCGCTGACCGTCTTCGCGCTGCTGCCGCTGGCGAGCCGTCTGCCGTCGTACGGGCGCCTGACGTTGGATCTCCTTGCCGATGGGCGGGTCTCGGTAGCCCGGAAGGCGATCCTGGCCGGCGTCGTCGGCTACGCGATCTCGCCCCTGGATCTGATTCCGGACCGGATCCCGGTTCTGGGTGCGCTCGACGACCTCGTCGTCGCCGTGCTTGGCGTCGAGCTCTTCCTGGCCGGCATCTCGAGCGAGCTGATCAACGAGAAGCTCGACCGCATCGGGATCCCGCGGGCCGCCTTCGACCAGGATCGGGCCCGCGTCAGACGCACCATTCCCCGTCCCGTTCGCCGCATCGTCAAGCGTCTCCCCGCCACGTTGGAGAGCGCCGGCCGCGTCACGCGCGACCTGGAGCTCGGCCGGCTCGTGCGCGGCTGGCTCACCAAGGAGGGTTCCCCCGCGTGAAGGTCATCCTGACCACCGATGTCGCCAAGCTCGGGAAGAGCGGCGAGCTCAAGGACGTGGCCGAGGGCTACGCTCGCAACTACCTGATCAAGTCCAACCTCGCCGTCCCGGCCGCCGGCGGCGCCTACCGCGCCTGGCAGCATGACATCGCGAACCGCGAGGAGAAGCGCAAGCGTGAGCGCGAAGTCGCGGAGATCGCGGCGAACCGGATCGGCTCCACGACGCTCACGATGGGCGTCAAGGTTGGCGAGGGCGGCAGGCTCTACGGCTCCATCACGACCCAGGACATCGCCGATGCGCTGGGCCGCCGCGGGATCGTGGTGGACAAGCACAAGGTGGACCTGGACCAGCCGCTCAAGTCGCTGGGCACGTACAAGGTCGCGATCAAGGTCCTTTCCGGGATGACGCCGGAGGTCACGATCATCGTCGAGCCGAAGGGCTGACGCGGGCGCGGCGCGCTCCGGCGCGCCGACGCGGGTCACGGGTCGTGGCGCGCCCCGGCGCGCTCCTCAACCGCCCGTTCGCAAGGATCGGACGTCGTATACGCGGTAGTTCTCCGTGCGTGCCGCGACAGGGAATCGGGCCGCGTACGCGGCTTCGTTCGCCTTGAGGGTCGAGCGCTCGTCGGGGCCGATGACGACGTAATCCACCTGGTAATGGCGGAGGAGGTCGTCCGCCCCTGGTCCCATCGCAAAGATCGCGCCGACGTCCGCCTGGCGCTGCTGATAGGCGATGCCGCTCACCCAGAGCTGACCCCAGTAGCCCATCAGGAGGCGGCGACCGGTCAGCGCCATGATCGGGTCCTGGGCCTGCATGCCGCCCACCAGCATCGCCTTCGGGTCGGTCACGTCGCGGATCTCGGCCGCGATCTGGAGCTGCTCGGTGGTGAGCATCCGGTACTGGCCGTGGCCCTGCAGCTGGTCGAGGTTCTCCAGGACGGGTCCCAGGGTCATCGTCACCACGACGCCGACCAGGAGAAGCCGGATGGTGACCGACGGGCTTGACCGCCACAACCGCACGAGCAGGGCGGCCACGAGGATCGTCAGCGCGAGGAACCAGTAGATCAGGATCTTGTGGTTGTCCCAGTTCCACGGCTGGAACGCGAACGTGTTTGCCACGAGGAAGATCGGCATGAAGGCCAGCAGGGCCCGGTTGCCACGCGGCGGCAGGATCCGGCCGGCCCCCAGGGCCAGCAGCCCGAACGGAATGTAGAAGCCGAGGTTCTTCAGCCAGAACCACCACCACGGGTCTGGATCCGCGACCCAGCCAAGGTCGAGCCGGAAGGCGGCCAGCGCTCCCGCTCCACCGCCGAGCTGAGTGAGCAGCTGCGGGACTGCCACCGCGACCCAGACGACGTGGAACACGATCCACCCGCGCCACGGGATGGTCCGGAGCTGCCACGGGCGCCGGGCAAGCAGCAACGCGAGGAATGGGGTGACCATCGCGAGCGCGAGGAGCGTCGGCAAGTGGGCGAGCGGCAGGAGGCCGGCGACGACCCCGGCCAGCGCGAACGTGCCGATGGCACGCCGGCGCGCAGCCCGCACGAGGAGCGTGACGGTAAGCATCGCGATCGGCAGGCCGTACAGGTAGGCGCGCTGCGACATCAGGAATGCGAGGTACGGGTTGAAGAACCGGATGTGCAGGTCGATCTGGGCCTGGGCGTCCCACGGCGCGTTCGCCAGCGTCCCGAGCAGGTCGTGGCTCGCATCGATCCGGGCCACCGTCGCGACCCAGCCCAGGCCGGCCCCGAACACGAAGAGGATGACCGCGAGCGTCGCAATCGAACGCACGCCGCTCAGCCGCCGCGCGAACGCGTACAAGCCCAGGGCGGCCAGGATCGAGAGGAGGAAGCTGTGGAACGGCAGGACCGCCAGCGGGTCCATGCCGAGAACGACGAACGCGGCGGGCGTCAGGTCGCTCAGGTAGTGGTAGCTCAGCGGAAGCCCGGCGAACAGCGGGTGCTCGGGCGGGAAGTTCCCGCCGAAGGCGAACCGGGTGACGATCCCGAGGTGGGTGGGCCAGTCGCTCCAGATGTACTCGTGACCCGCCCACAGCCCGTCGGGCCGAACCGTCAGCACGCTCGACCAGAGCAGCGCCCAGCGCACGACCAGGATCGCGACCAGCGCGGTGGCCCACCGGTCCAGCCGTCCGACGAAGGCGCGGAGTCGCTCGCGGAGCGCGACGGGCGGCCCGCTGCCACCACGGCGACCTCCCGGCCCGAATGCGAGGAGCGTGGCGACGCCAACGCTGGCGACGGCGATGCCGAGCACGACCGGCGGGTTGAACCCGAGCAGCGTCGCGGCGGGAACCAGCGCGAGGGTCCCGGCGACCATGCCGAGCACTGCCCCGTACGCGAACTTCTCAAGCGGCGTCAGGAACCGCGCGAACCGGTCCAGCGCGGCGATCCCCGTCGACGCGAGCGCGCCCAGGAAGAGCAGCGAGAGAAGCGTCGGCAGGATGGCCACGAGCGGCATGATAGGGGCGTGACCGCTGCGACGATCCTGCACGTTGACCTCGACGCCTTCTTCGCCGCTGTCGAGCAGCGCGACCGCCCGGAGCTGCGTGGGAAGCCCGTGATCGTTGGCGGCGACCCGGGCGCCCGCGGCGTCGTGAGCGCGGCGAGCTACGAGGCCCGGCGATTCGGGGTCCACTCGGCGATGCCGTTGCGAACCGCGGCAGCACTCTGCCCGGAGGGAATCTTCCTGCCGGTGAACGGCGCGAAGTACCTCGCGGCCAGCCGAGCAGTGATGGAGATCCTGGGTCGGTACACGCCGCGGGTGGAGCAGGTCTCCATCGACGAGGCGTTCCTCGACGTCGCCGGGTCGGAGGCACTCTTCGGCGCTCCGCCGGCGATCGCTGGCGCGATCAAGGCCACGATCCGCTCGGAAGTTGGGCTGATCGCGTCGGTCGGCGTGGCCAGCACGAAGCTCGTGGCGAAGATCGCCTCGGACCTGCGCAAGCCGGACGGGCTGGTGGTCGTTGCGGCCGGCGACGAGGCGGCATTCCTCGCCCCGCTGCCCATCGCGCGGCTCTGGGGGGTTGGCGCCCAGACGCGGGCGGTCCTCGCGGAGTACGGCGTGCGGACGATCGGCGACCTCGCGTCTACCGAACCCCAACTCCTCGTTCGGCGGTTGGGGAAGCACGGCGCCACGCTGGTCGAGCGAGCCCGGGGCGTGGACGCCTCGCCCGTGACGGGTGAGGCGGAGGCGAAGTCGGTCAGCCACGAGCACACCTTCGACGTGGACACGAGCGACACCGACGCGATCGAGCGGACGCTGCTCGCACTCGCCGAGGGCGTCGCGGCGCGGCTTCGCGCCGGTGGCGTGCGGGCCGCCACCGTCCAGGTGAAGGTCCGCGACAGCGCCTTCCGCACCGTGACCCGCCAGCGGACGCTCGCGGAGCCCACGGACCTGGCCGAGCCGATCTGGCACGTCGCGTTGGAGCTGGCACGGCCGGAGATCCGCGGCCGGCGGATCCGCCTCGTGGGGGTCGGCGCGCATGGCTTGGGCGAGCCCGCGCAGCTTGGTCTGTTCGCGCCGGACGACGACCGGCGGCGCAAAGCGGTCGAGGCAACGGATGCCGTTCGGCGTCGCTTCGGCGAGCGGGCGGTGACCCGCGCACGGCTGCTCGGCAGCGACTTCTCGGCGGGCGGCCGGACCACGGTGTTGAGTTGGATCCTGTCCGGTTTGATCCGGGCGACGGCCGCTTTCAGCTTATTAAGATGCGCGGGCGAATCGTTGAGCCCTTTGACCAGCATGATTTCGAGCCAGATCCGGCCTCTGAATTCGCGGCGGAACCGGGCCAGCCCGTCGATGATTCCCCGTATCTTGAGGCCGGAATGCGGGCGGTTGATCGTCTTGAATATCGGGGCGGTCGCG
>Ga0209048_10005136_pt1 | contig 12396 bp, 25 predicted proteins | sample FrelakmetCRP12CR_FD_187146 | JGI IMG/M metagenome (GOLD analysis project Ga0209048, IMG submission 187146) | Freshwater lake sediment microbial communities from the University of Notre Dame, USA, for methane emissions studies - CRP12 CR (SPAdes)... | ecosystem: Environmental > Aquatic >... | reverse complement strand
GAATTTGGCTTCCGGATCGTCGGGATCAGGACCGACCAGCTTTCATCGCTGGCCATCTGAGCTTCCTCGATCCAGCAAATATCGACGCCCTCGGTCGATTTGATCTCCATGATATTCATCTTCATGCCCTTGAAGATAAACTCCGATCCGCATTTGCTGCGGATAACGGTGCGCTGGGGCTCTTCGTAGAAATCCTCGAGGTGCATTTGGGTAATCTGATCGACCAGGACCTTATAGACCGATTCGGCGATGGAGGATTGATATTCTCGGGTACAGAGGATGCGCAATGGGCGTTGGGCGGCCATGATCAGCAGGGCCTTGGCGAAAGACCAGCTCTTGGCCCCGTCCCGGCCGCCGTAAAAGACCTTGTAACGTGAGGGTTGAAATAGCGGAGCGAAGGCTGCCGGTATTTCAACCCTCAGTCCCTGGGTGTTTGGTCTTGATTCCTGCTGAGATGGAAGATTTATCATTGTTCGTCGAATAACAGACCTTAAAAACCTTGTCAAAGTCCCATGAGGAGTCCAATGAGGAGTCCAATGAGGAGTCCAATGAGGAGTCCAAAATTCACAAAAATAACTTTTTATCATTTTTTTTTTCGATAAACCGATCGTACTTGTCCGGGTGCCAGCGCATCACTCTCCGGGGAGGGAAGCCTTTTAGAATTATTTCAACCACTTCCTCTTTTAACAGAGCCTCTTTTTGGTTAAACATGGTGCTTCGCGATAATCCCGAATACTCAGCCAAAGAATCCCACCCGAATTGGTATTTGCTGTTGGTCATTTCCCCCGGCTATTCCTTTTCACCAACTCCCGGAGCATTGACAAAAACCACCTCAATCGTCTGCTTCTCGATGATCTGATTCTGATTATTGACGGTCACCTGGGACCCCGGAGTATCTTTCGTCAATCCCAGGACCCTGAGCAGAACCTCCAGGGACCTGAGGGGATCGACGACCTTGACCTTCTTGTTCTGACCGATCGCTGTTTTCTTTTTCCCTTCCCCGCCATAGAACTCCATAACTTCAACCCCGGCGATCACCGCCGCCGTGGCGTCATCCCATTCCGAGGGTGGTTTTATAGATCCATCGTCTCGATACAGGCTCCGAGAATCCCAATAGACCATTTTGGCCAGGCGCAACAGGGCGTCTCTGCGGTTAATTCCGGCCGCTTCTATCGCTTTTTCTTCTTCTTCTTTAATTTTTTGAGCAACCGGACCGTTATGGAGGAGGTGATTTGCAAGTCTTGCAGCGGACTTAGGTGAATAACCGGCCTTGATCGCCGCTGCCGTCCCATCGTAACTTTGTAAATATTCCGAGATAAATTTATTCCTCTGTGTCGTCAGTCTACTCCCTGATTTTGTGGGGATGTAATGCTCCCCTCGTTCCTTCTCCGGTATCCCCGGCAATAAAAGTTGCTCTTGAATCTCCTCGGCCATTATCTTCCTCCAGCTCTCTCGTTCGCGGCCTTCCTGTCCAATGGTCCTCTAAAATCACGTTGCCAGTCCAGAGTATAGCCCTGCTGGGCGAGTTGATCCCTGGTCCGTGTCTGGTAGGGAGTCTCGGAAGAATTGCAATGCCCGCACCGAAAAGCATAAACATACCCATCCTTTCTGGCGTGAAGTAGCCCGCCGAGGCAATGGGCGCAGCCCCTGGATTGATAGTCTTTCGGCTGGTCTCTTAGCCAGGTGGAATAAGCCGAATGGATAGCAGCCGGGATGTTTCGCGGGAACGCCTCACCGCTGGTGATGATCTCCACCATCCTTTTCCTCCCGGCCCTTAAATTTAATCGGTCTACTTTGGAAAACCATTGACTGATGGTCTGGTCTGAGGGGATGCGGCGTTGATAAAAAAGACATAAATCCGAAACGATTGCAGCTAAATCATTCATCGACCACCCCGTATTTTCGTTTGAAAGCGTCAATTTCTACGTCATAGTCTGTTTTTGAGGACGGTCCTCCTTTGAGTGGTTCATCGTCCCATCGCCCTTGATTCAACCACGTTGCCGGATTGGGGATAAATCTTCCCCCTTCTGTGTTCCACTGGGGCGAGGCCCGCTGTTGAACGATAGCCTCCAGAATTTTATCAATTCCCGGCATCCCGTTTTTCTTCCAGGCTTTTTGGGCAGCGCGCTTTCCGACCTTCCTGGGGTATTCTTTCCAGAACTTTTCAAACTCCCCCATATACGCGGGCGCGGGCGCGCGGGATTTTGTTTTTGTATTTGTTTTTGTAAAGGTTTCTTTTGTGGGTGCAAGAAATGGTAGGTCATTTCCGGTTTCTTGCACTACTAAAGTAGGTTTTCTTGCACTACTAAAATTAGTGTCGTTTTCTTGCACTACTAATGTTTCACCTTTATTCAAGTGGTTACGGTTTTTTAGGTCGTTTTCTTGCACTACTGGTTCGATTTCTTGCACTACTGATTCAGAGTCATATTCCTTTGATTTTTTATATGCAAGTTTGCGTTTTTCTATAGTGTTTTTATATTGAATACTTTTTTCTTGCACCATCCATTTTTCATAATTTTTCTGTAAAGAAATAATATTTGCCGCGTTTTTAGTCCTGGCTACTCTTTTCCGTTTCACTGTGATTATCTGTTGTGCTTCCAGGTTTTGGATTGCATAAATGACCATCCTCCGGCTTAACCCCGTTAGTTCCACTATTTGAGAAAATGAAATAGAATCCTCCTTCTTGTGCCAGCCATAGGTCTTACGGATAATAGCCCAAAGTACCTGTCCCTCGCCGTTTCCTGGGCAGCCACGGGCTAAGGCTTCGACCAGTTCGTTCGCGATATCAAGGTGCCCGTCTTCTACTTGGGGAGATGCCATAGATCACAGACGGATCACCACCACTTTTTCTGTTAACTTCAAAACAATTTCGTTTATTTTGGTTTCCGAATATTCATTTCGTGTGGGGTCAAACGATTCAAAAACTATTTCGCAATCTTGCTCGTAATTGAATAACGTATTTACAAATTCCTTTATTTTCATTTTGTTTTTTCTCCTAAAAGATCATATTCTAAGGTAGCGTTTCAAACAATCGCTGCAAAGCTGGATCGAATGGCCCCCGACCTCGATCCGGAACTTGGTCTCCTGGGGCCTTTCTTGGACAATCTTCTCGACCGGGACCGGTACGGGTTTAACGATTTCATCTATTTCGGCGCATTTATAGGGGTTGGCCTCCTTCATCCTGGCCCGGGTTATCGTAATTTTACATTTCCGGCAAACCGCACTGGACCCCAAAAATTGACTTACCCCTTTCTCTATCCTACACTTCGAGCAGGTCCGCATAATGGCCGGAGCGATCCCCTGGGAAACCATCTCCTTAAGCTCTTCCACGTCCATGTCATCTCCTCCGCATCTCTTAATTTTAGCGCCCTGGCCGCATTTATAGCAGACATGGGCCGGGATGTTGGGTACGTCAATCATCAACCCATTGGAAGTGCGCTTGCGGTTCTTAACATACCGCTCCATCTCGGCCTGTTTTCGTAAGCAGGTCGCCGTCGTGAACGTGGCTTTCATTCGTTCACAATGCACCTTTAACCCTCCCCTGCCTGATCACCAATTCTTACCTTTTATTGTTTTAAAATTGATGCATTTCCGCAATTTTCAGGGCTAACGTGGCTACCTGGATAGCCTCAGCAACAACCTCTCGGTGATTCCCGTTTCTGTACTCAAGTTCGGCAATTTCCGAGGCTAATTCACCAACTTCTTCCGTTAAAAATGCCAGCCATTCAAAGGGTGAATGGTCTTGAACTCCCCATTTTTTTAACTGTCGAGGGAATTCAAGAAGGTGATTGAGGACGGAAATTATCATGTATTCAGGTATCCCGTCAGCAAACAGATCCGAGCAATTCTCCACGAAAATCGTTTTCCCGGTACCGTAGTTGACGCTCAGCTCCTTTTCGATGATCCTGGGAGGCCCGGTGTAGCGGTCGTGCATGACCGGAAACCTAAGAGCCAGGTCTTGCGTGCTGCAATATTTGCAGCGATGCGGGCACTTACCGGCCAGGTGGTTGTGGGTGAAGTCCACCCAATCATACATATTCGATCCCGGCTTGACTTTATTTAGTGGCATCGGATTCATCCATACTTTCTTACTCCGAACTTCCCTTTCCCCCGTTCAACAAGGCCGGGCGCTGTTGCTTGGGAAACAATTGCATCTGGTTAGCGTTGATTTCATGGGCCTCGGCGCTTCCCTGGGCGTTCCGACCGATAAAAATCTTAGTCGGAAAGGGCTTGTCATTCGCCAATTTGATCCTGCAATCGATAATGACCTCGGCATCGGTCCGGTCTTCGCTCGGTTTGATCTTGACGGTCAAGACGACCTCTCGGGCCACATTGGTCCGGGTGTTGGGGTCCAAGATATTATCCAGGACCTTCTTCAGCGCATTCTCAAACTTTTCTTCCGCCGCCCCGCATCCCAAGTTTTCAAAGCTGAGCGGATCCCCTATGGTTATTTCAGCCATCTAATTTTCTCCTTTCTTCTTTCCCGTCATTCCGGGCTTTACCCGTAATCCGGGTTTGTTTTCGCTTAAATGCGTTCCAGTTTTTTCAACACAACCAGTATATTTGTACGGTCTACCACTAACGGAGGCTCCAAAATAGCAGGTGATAAGCCAGGTAGCCGGCGCCTACGCAAACCATGATCCACCCGATGCGATCCACCCATTTAAGGATGTTCCGCTGACGAATCCGCGCGGCCTCATCCTTCAACCAAATGTCAGGGCTGATCCACTTCATTGGGTTTGGTCTCCCAAAAATCACCCCGCGCGCTCGCCCGGGAATAAAAAAGGTCCGGATCTTCGGTAAATTTCTCGAAGGTTCCGAACCTGTTTAGGTTGAAGGATTGAAAAACCTTGCCCAGCCGATCGATCTCGGGGTCAAAAGATATTTCCGAAAAGTCGTAATGGGTGTCGATCTCTCTACCGAAGGGGTCCATCAGGACGCTAATCATTTCCGCCTCCATACCCAGCAGCCCTCGCCGGTTCAACTCCACTATCTTGGTTGTGCAATTTATGACAGCGCATGGTTTAGACCTGATTCAGCCTGACCAAAACCTGTTTCTTTTCTTTTCGATGACTGAGTTGTTGTTCGATTAAATCCCCTAAAAAACAACCCACGGCCAATACCGAAAGAATAAAAACCAATAATTTCATTTTAAACCTCTCTTTCCGCCCATATCGGGCCACCTGCCTCGATGGATTTCACAAACATTCTTTTCAGTGGATCTGCCTTTCCCGCATCTTCCGGTAATTCTCCATGGAACTGGCCACCAGGAGTCCCATACACAACGCTCCCAGAATCGCCCCGACAAACAGCCCCAAAATAAAAAGACCCATCGCCTTATCCTCGCTCCTCGTGTTCCTCCCTGAAGGAGGCCGCTCTCCAGTACGTCAACGTGCGGGTTGACGTAATCACCAAGTAATCGTTAATTGATTTTCCATCTCCGGCCGGATTTCCCAGGATTGGATATACGAATTGTAGTCCTCAGGAAAACTATGCAAACTCCTGTATCGGTCCAGGGCCTCTCTGGCCGTCGAAAACCTTGTGGCCTGACCCCGGTCGTAAGTTCCCCCCCAGGACTTCCTGGAGAGTTTCTGATAATAAACCGGCCTCTTTGGTTGATGACCCGAAGACCAGACCAGCAGATATTTCATTTTCCCCTTTCTGCCCGGATTTCCCTCCGCCTATCCTCGCTTAACACCGTCATTAAACAGGCGGCAAAAAACCCGAACCAAGCTCCAAGAAAGACGCCGAAAAGCAGGCCCAAATAAAAAGGACTCATTTCAGGACTCCCGCCTCCGTATCGGCGCTTTGCGGAGGTTGGCGTTCAGATTTAACCATTTTCACGGCAGCATCTAAGAATCCTTCCCTGTTAGTGGGATCGTCCAACCACACCTGGGCGAGCCTGTCGAACAGAACTGTATCGGTTAAGATCAAGTCCTTGATTATTTCATCTTGAAGGGCATCTCGTTTCCTGGCTTCGAGCAACTGCTCATACGCCTGAGTTAGCCCACCCTGATAACGGTTGAACTTGTCCTCGAATTTAATGTTGTCCCCCCTTTCGTGGTTATACGTTGCGTTTGGATTGTCGTCCCTGGTAATGCGGCACCCGGAACATAATTGGCTCATGGTTTCCTCCTCCACGGCGGCCGGCGTTAGGGGTTGTGGGGTTGGTGCGTGTCTGATTCGCTTCCTCGCCCTGGGCAGTTAAAGGGTTGACGGTGGTAATACCTGGACCAAATAAAAATACCCCGGCCAGTTGATTAAGACTGACTCGATGCTTTCTTCTTGGTACTGTTCCTCACCATGGACGCCATGACAGCCCCCCATACTTCCGACTCTAAAAGTTCCAAGGTGCGGAAATGTTCCGCCAGGGCTACCCGGATAAGTTCGGATTTACTCAGGTCGTACCGTCGGGAGAAATTGTTCAGTAGGTCGGATAGCTCGGCGGAACATCGAAATGTTTCAACAACATCTTCGCGAGAGGTCATTGGGATGCCTCAAATATTCTTGTTGACATTTGTAAAGTATGGTATAAAAACCATGAGCGCCGGGGTGTGGCCCGTCCCGGTATATATCCCGGATAGATACGAATACCCGTCGACACCGATAGGCGGCTCGTTTTTTGTCCGTGGATCACGAAGACTGGCAAGGCCCTGGGCGGTACAGGATAACCTTGCTTGCTCGTCCGGACGGAAAGCCCCGGCGCTCATGCTATGCCGCCTCTCCCGGCCAAAGGTCCTCGACCCGTAGCCCGGTAGCCTCCGAAATCTGGAGACGGCGTTTGGTTGTTTTACGGTGTCCTGCAATAATCTGGTGCAGGCCCTGACGGGTCATACCCAACTCTTCCGCCAGGCTGGCCATTGTCATCCCGCGCATGGCCAGGTTGGCCTTAATGAGTCGTCTTGAGAGATCGTTTGTTTTCATGATGGAACCTTTTTATGAAAACATCAGAGAGGGAGGCGTTGTCTCCCCATCACTTCCCCTGCCCTTGGCCAGGGCGGAAAGGAGGTTCTTATGGGTAAGCTCGGTTCTTACCTGATGATGGGGCGGCGTTCATTTAAGGGAAAAGGCCGATACGGACAATCCCGAGGGACAAGGGGGCTTAGTCAGTTCCCCCCCTGACGGACCCGGAAAGGTCCAATCACTTAAATGGCTCCTGTAGCCTTGGGAGTCACCCGGATGTAGGCCTGACTAACCGATCCTCCGGGTGGCGCCTCCCTCTGTGATGTTTTCCAGGCTGGCCATAGTCTTTCCCCTCATGGCCAGGTTGGCTTTGATCAGGCGTCTGGATAATGTTTTTGTTTCCATGATGGGCTTATACTTCAAATGAAATACTATGTCAAGCAAAAAATCATCAAATGAAAACTTTTTCTGAAATAATTGAAATAATAAAGGACTACAAGGGGTTGAAGAAATATAAGGACGTGGCGACACTACTTCAGGTTGGAGAAAAAAACTTAAGCCTAAAGATGTTTAGGAATTCTTTTCCGAAAATTAATCTTCGCTGGTTTTGTGAGAGGGAAGGGTTAGACTATGATTCCCTAATTAAAGGGGAAATTAAGAAACTCACCGGAGAAGTCCAATCGACCAACATTACGATATTATTAAGTAAAGATCATCAAGAGGCCATTGATTTACTAAATAATATTTTCAGTAAGGGGAAGAGGGAGACAATCAGGGTGATCCTCTCCAACCTTCGGGGATTTTCCAGACTGGTCGAACTGGAGAGCGCGGCGATGGAGGAGAAAAAAGAAGAACTTGCGGGGTGACTCCGCCCGTCGTTGCAGGGAGGCGGCGCCGGGCCGTAATCCGATCTTTAAAAAATCACCAACTTGTTAAGGCATTGCACCTGCGGGCTTGTTATGATCTAATGCGGATCACCAGTTAAAAAAGAGGTTCTCCCCATGAAACTTAAAACTTGGTTATCTTTAATTTTCGTCTCCATATTTATTTTTGGATTTGCCAAGTTTTTCGGAAAGATTTCGGCCAATTATCTTCTTCGCAAAAATAAACCCGCCATAACCGAATCAAAATCCATAGACAATAATCCCTGGATATTAATTTGTACATCAGCCGTTAAGGGAAAGGAAGATTTTCGCGAAATAAAAATAATAAAAAAAGACCCTGACGTTGTTAGGTTTTGGATGAAATGGGTTCAAGATAAAAAACAGGTGGTAGAAATGTCCAATATAGCTCTAAATAACAATAAAAAAGAAATGGCAGTTGGATATTTGAATTATTCTCATAGCCTCGTCCTGGATGAATGTAACTGCAAAAACAACACCTATCAAAAGCTTGAAATGATTGATTATGATAGAGATGGGCATGTTATTTTTCAGGTATCGTCTGAATATTTGGGAGTTTGGAAAAATGTTGTCCCGGGAACAGTAATAGAAAAAATCTTCGTTCAGGTATGTAAATAAAAGGAGGCCCCAAATGAAAAAGATTCTGGTTTTTGCGGTTGTTGTGGCTTTAGGGTGTCCCGTTATTTCTATTGCGGATGACTGGCAAATACCCTGGGCTGGAGACCGGCCTAAAAATTCCTCCCGGCCGGACCGTGGAAGAGACCGCGACGCGACCGTAAATCCCCGGACAGGGGAAGCCCTTGCGCCGATCTCCCCCGGATATGTCGGGACCAGGGATGGCACCTATTACGCTCCGGCTGGGCCATCCGGGGTGATTAACACCAGAACAGGGGAATTTATCCCGACAAATTAATTTCTTGACATTTCCTTCAACTCATGAAATCCTTCTCCTCGTCTGATTCGCTTTCCTCTGCCCTGGGTCGCGAGGCCCGGGATGGACACCCCAAGTTTCCACATCGTTATGAAGGCCCGGTTTTTCGAGCGCAAGGATAGACCGGGCCGCTACCTCGTCCATCTCTATTGGGAGGGGAAGCAGTACCGACGATCCCATTACGACCAGCTTCACCCCCTCTATAATCAGGACATGGCGGCGCAGATCGCCAGCGCCGTCAATGCCGCAATAGCCAAAGATCCCGCCGGGTTCGATCCTCGGCAATGGTTCACCGTCTCGGGGTATGAGTTCCAGTTCCAGACCTACGCCGAAAAGTGGCTGGTGGACCGCCTGAGCCATTACGCCCCCTCAGTTGTCCGGGACGTGGACCGCTACGTTTACCTGGCCATCGGCCATTTTGGGAAGACGGACATTCGGGAGATCAAGGGTTTTCACCTGGAAGCCTTTCTGAAGTCCCTTCCTCCTAAATTCAGCGATAAGACGAAAAAGAACTGCTTAACCGTCCTGCACAAGCTGTTCAACGATGCCGTCCGGTCGGAAATGCTACCCCGCCTCCCGGCGTTCCCGCGAATCGAGGTCCAGGAACCCGAAATCCGGTGGATCACCCGCGGATGGCAAGAGAAGATTATTGAGGCCATGCCCGCGCGTGACCGGCCTATCGTGCAATTTATGATGATCTACGGAGTCCGTCCGGCGGAGGCCAGGGCCTTGATGTGGGATTGCGTGGACTTTGATCGGGGTGTGATTACGATTAAAAGGACGTTCTCAGGCTTGGAATTGGTTGAGAGAACGAAAACCCGCCGGGTGCGGACGTTGCCCCTCGTGGAGCCGGTCGCGTCGATCCTGAAGGCGATCAGGGGCCTTGGGGGGTATGTTTTCAGGAATTCCAAGGGTAGACATTACACGGCCGAAATAGGCCGGACCTGGGCGGCGGCGGTGGAACGGATCGAGGCCCCCCCGGTGAACCTCTACCAGGGCACCCGCCACAGCTTCGCCAGCCAGCGGGTTAATTCTGGGGTCAACCTGGACCTGATCCGGGACATTCTCGGGCATACCACCAGCGAGACAACCCGGCGCTACGCGGCGACTAATTTGGAGACAATAAGGAGGGTGATAGAATGATACTTGAACAAGCTGTGCTTCTTGCGTTTGAATTTAAGCGCCTGGAGGGGGACAAGGGCGAGGACGTTCCCAAACTAAAACCAGCACCATGAAAGTGTCTGATAATATTTAAAAACCATCTTCTTCAAATCCCGTTGGGGACGCCCTATTTCTTTAATGATTTCAATATGCATGTTCCACCAAAGGCGTTCCAATCCGTTCACCAAATCATTTCTATTTCTTCCCCGTCACATGGGGGGCCTTGTTCTTTTTCGGTTTACCCTGCTTTACTTTTCTCGCATACCCAAGAATCCCATACCCGGCAATATCCAGATAAGGAGATTCCCCAAAGGCTTTGGGCTGGGAGGCAATCCGGAAGAGCTTATCGATGATTCGAACCACGCAAAGAGCATTATCAATCTGATCCGGCCGGATTCCCTCGGGATAAAGTATTTTCATGACCACCCCGGACTTTCCAAAACTGTCTCCATAGGCCGCCTGCTTCTCATCTACCAGCTTACCGATCTCTTTGCCAATCTCCCGATAACTTTTGCTCATCGCTCATACCCGGCTTTCTCCCTTTTGAGCAGCCGGGCCATGAGATTGTCCTGAGTTAAGGCAATTACGAGGACCGCCAGTTTCGCCCCACAGAACATGCATACCACCTTCCTCCCTACTCGAAAGAATTCTCCGATAATTGGGATCTCCTGCTCGGCCAGGCAAGCTGGACATTGAAATCTTATCATCGTTCACCCCACCACCTCCGGTGTCTCGAAATGGACGGCATCAACCTTCGGAAAGTCCATGCCAACAGTCAGCCCCATCTTGCGTCCAATCTCGGCCATTTCCTCATAATCCGGCAGGTGGTCCATGTCCACATCGGCCTTGACCACTGACCAGTCGATCTTTCCGGTTTGGGGGTTCTTGATTGCAATATCCCAGGCCCGCCGGCCGGTGTGCCGACTGTTCCTGGTCCAGGTGACAATGGGCCCGGGACGGGTCCGGCCCTGGGCATAAAGCCAGTCCTGATAGGATTGATCCCGGTAAAAACTGGTCACGATCCAATGCCGGAGATAAACCAGTCCTGCTACTTCGGCCCGGGATCGGAACCGTTGGAACCAGATGCGGGCATCCGGTAAGAGGCTATCAATATCGCGTGAATTAATCATGGCAAGAGTTGACCACTCGTTATTACTCCCTTCAGTGACACCCGCGCAGGGCCGGGTGGTCGATTTCCCTTACTATTTCATCCTCGGGCGCCGTCTCCTGCTTCCATTTTCCGTCCCAGTTGCACAACGGACAGCGGGAAGGCTTGTCGTCCGGGGCCTTGAAAATGTGGTCGCAGAGGGGGCAGCAGATACAGGCCATTATCGCACACCCGGAAAAAAGTGAAGCACCGCCACTATAAAACTCAAGAGCATGGAGACGGCGGCTAACAGGTTAGTGGTGGACGATTTGCCGACCTGAATTTGCTTCCACTCCCTAAGCAAATCCAGTTCAGCTCGTAAATTACGGTGTTCAAGGTCATAGTAACCCTTATCAACGAAGCTATTCGTCTGTTTTTCCAGTTGCTTCCTAAACCCGTTCATCCCCTCCAGGCGGCGGTTCATTTCCTCTTTAGCCACGGACAAGGCTCGTTCCACCGCATCGGCTTTGACGCAGGACATCTTTTCCAGATAGACGAACCGAGTATCACAGGCTTCCGCCCGCTGATCACAAAAATCATTACGGCAGTTCTCTGTCATGGCTGCGCTCCAGGGTGGTTAATATTAGGTCCGCGGCTACTCCCCCATTTATTCCGCCACTTCCACCACCGGTACCGAACTTTCTGGATTCCCTCGGGGATGCGGAACAGGTCCGCACTCATCCTGAACATGTTAGTGCGGTTCGGGCATTGGTGCTGAACACCAGAATAAACCGGATTATTGCAATCAACACAGGTTGCCATGTTATTACCTCGCCCTCAGATTACCCGCTGAGGGGCCGGGTCAAATGGTTAAGCAGCCGGGGTTCCGGCAGGGATAGCAGCCGCTAATTGCGCCGTCTGATCAATAACCAGTTTATTCTGAGCCGCGATAGCATCCGCAGCGGCCTGGATAGCAACCGGGTCGCCTGCCGCAATAGCAGCCGCTAATTGCTCGCTCAAAATGGCCTGTTGATCAGTCAATCCTTTGATAGCCGCAACAGCCGAGGCAACTACAGTGCCTTGGGCAGTCACATTGCTAATCAGGGCGTCAATGTTAGCCTTAAGATCGTCAATTTGTGCCATAGTAATATCCTCCTTTCCCCGGATCGTGTCCAACATCTGAATGATCGTATCCAGTTTTCGTAAAATCAATCTTTTTTTGCAGTTGAAGGGCCACATTGCTCTACCTCCTAAACCGTAGGGGCGCTGTCCTTGGCGAAAAATCCAATCACAGCCACACCCACAGCCAGAATAGCCGTGGTCCACTTCGGATCAATGACGATCCCCGAAGAAGCCAGCAGGGCCGCTGCCGCCATAATAAAACCGCTAAAAGTCGTTTTGAGGTCGGTCAT
>Ga0209048_10005135_pt1 | contig 12398 bp, 8 predicted proteins | sample FrelakmetCRP12CR_FD_187146 | JGI IMG/M metagenome (GOLD analysis project Ga0209048, IMG submission 187146) | Freshwater lake sediment microbial communities from the University of Notre Dame, USA, for methane emissions studies - CRP12 CR (SPAdes)... | ecosystem: Environmental > Aquatic >... | reverse complement strand
AATATATTCCCAGATGCGGTTTGGCCGCCTTTTCTATATCACGCCTCGCAGCCATATCCAGCAATACCCTTTCCGCCCCGAATTTGCCGGGTTCATATTTTCTCAGTTTCAGAGCTTCCCTTGCCTTATCGATATAATCAAGAGTAAGGCCGAGTATCTTTTCCGGGTCCGGCTCAAACTGCAGTGAACCTCTGAAACGTTCGAACCATACCTCGGTCATGATCTTTGTTACCTCTTTGCTGGCCTCAACAGGAGACTCGCCTCCGAAGATAACGGGGAATCCCGAGGCCGCTAAATAACAGCCTATTGCCACGGCTTTTTCAGACATCCATTCCGGCGCAATACCTACTGCGGGCATACCGCCGATCTCGTCTGATAGACCGCCTTCTTCCGCCATGGCGGAAACTATGGTAAGTATCCTTGAGTTATCGACACACGATCCGAGGTGGAGGATTGGCGGGATACCGATTGCTTCGCAGACTTCTCTTAATCCGGGACCGGCGTTTTCAAGGGCCATTTCAGGCGTCAGATATCCCGCAGTTCCGCAAGCCGCAGAGCCGCAGCCTGTCGATACAATAAGCACGTCATTTTTAATCAGCTCTACTGCAAGGTAACGGTGAAGTCCCTGAGAAGGGACCCTCGGGTTATCACAACCCGCAAGTCCTACCACACCCCTGATCCTTCCCGCCATAATAGCGTCATTCAGCGGCCTGAACGACGCCCTCCATCTGCCGCCCTGCATATATTCAATGTATTCATGAGAGAAACCTGCGATCACAGGGAATTTTTCGGAGATATGACTGCCTTCCGTTTTGCGATTTGTGAAATTATCAATGGCGAGCTTTATGATCTGCCGGGCTATATCTTTTGCGTTGTGTTCGTCATACTGGATATGCATTGCGCCGGGAATTTTCGCCTTATACGATGTGGTAATGACTTTTGTATGGAATTTTTTTGACAGCTCGGTCAATGCCGGCATAATGCACTGGACGTCTACCGTTATCGCATCTACAAGCCCTGTCAGGATTGCAAGCTCCTGGTTTGTAAAACCTCCTGCCGTCGGGATGCCGTGCCTCATGAGCACCTCATTTGCCGTGCAACACATCCCGCCGAGGTTTATCCCTTTTGCGCCTTTTGATTTTGCATACTCTATCAATTCAGGCTCATTCACCACATTAACAATAGTTTCTGCAAGTGATGGCTCATGCCCGTGGACAACAAGGTTCACTTCATCTTCCTTGAATATCCCGAAACTCGCCTCGGCCTTTACCGGCCTGGGAGTGCCAAAGAGAATATCGGTAATGTCCGTAGAGATCATAGAGCCGCCCCATCCGTCCGCGATGGAAACCTTCAGAGCGCTTAAAAGAAGGTTGTCAGGGTCATGGTCAACACCCATGTGTGTGCGGTGCATTGACTCGGCTATTTCCCGGTCAACGCCTCTTGGAATAATGCCCCACTTTCTCCATCTCTCCTGTGTCTTTTTCGGCGCCCTTTTGATATAGTTCAGCTCACCTCTCTGTCGTCCGAAATCTTCAATGAGTTTCGTCGCAACATCTCTGGCAACATCAGTGACTGAACGACCTTCAAATTCGATGTCCAGGATCCCTGCGACCTTGTAAAGCTTCCTTACGTCGGTTATCCTGAAATCAGGCGCCTCACCGTTTGCCACTGCGAGCAAAGTAAAAGCCATATCTCTCGCATGGTCAGAATGGGCCGCAGAACCGGCAACCGCCATCCTGAGAAAATTCCTGGAAGCAATCGTCGGAAGCGTAGCGCCGCACACACCTCTTGCCTCTTCTTCGGCATTGCTTCCCAGCAGCCGGCAAGGTCCCATATGACACACCCTGCAGCAAGCTCCCGATGCTCCGACAGGGCAGGGCTTCATCTTCTCCGCCCTGTCAAAACACGTCTCGATCTTATGCGCTTCGCTCCATTCTATTATCTTATCCGCAGACTTGTCCGCACTCTTAACAACTTTGCTCATAAAACCTCCAGCCTTAAGAATTGCAAATTGCAATTTTCTTGAATTCTTTTATTTTGACTTTTCATTTTGCATTTAAAGTATCGGTTCCATCTCCAATGCCGGGTGATTGACGCCGGCGAGGAACTCGAGTAATTTCTCCGAATCTTCACAGACGTCTTCATCCGCAATTTTATCGAGAAGGTCGGGGACCCCCTCTTCAGCGGCGCGTTTGCCAAGGGCCTCTTTCAGGCTTTCCTTGAGATTCCTGGTCATCCATACAATCCGCTTTATGCCTCCATCACCGGCAAGGAATTTCTTGCTGGTAATAAAATTCCTTCCGATACCCATAAACCCCGGGTTCTGTGTGCCTCCGCCGACGGTCCCGGCTAAGGTGGAGAATTTCATCCCGACCGGCGTCATACCTGTATGACCTCGCTGCACGATCATTATTCCGTTTGCCTCCGGGATTATTGCTACAATGCACTCAAAACATCCGCAGGACGTCATAGGGTTTTCCATGATGGTATAGAGATTCAGCGTTTCAACAGCGCCGCCCGAGGCCTTCATTAAATATTCGTCTATGCCCGAATATCTGCCGTATCTGGAATCCAGCATATCCCCCTTTGGTATAGGCTGATTGCCTCCTGTCGGGTCTATTTCAAATGCGGCCTTGCAGTCAAGCCAGTTATATGCGCCGCAGAGACCGAGCCTTTCGGGACTTATGACACACACATGGCTTGGAGCAAAGGACTGGCAGAGGAGGCATGAATAAAATAGATCAACTGATTCATCTACAAGTCCGCCGAGCCTCCGGTCTCTTTCTTTGTATGACTGCCTTGCTTCTTCCTGGACCCTTAATACATCTTCTTCTTCGGTATAAATCGTTACCTGGACCTTGTCCACAATAGATTTGAACCTGTGATGGGTCATGGTTGCATTAAGGAGACCTAAATGCTCAAGGGTAAAGCCCTCATTCTTTGCGTTCTTGTGAATCCTTATCCAGTTTATGTCACGCTGACCCATGTGCCATATACCCTGAGCTTCATTTATATTGTGATGGATTTTCCTCTCTATAACGGATTCAAAATCCTTCTGCATCTTTCTTCCCGCAACATCTATAACGATAGCGAGCGGCATCTTGCCGCCCTTTTCATATCTCTCCTGCCAATTGTTGCCGACAATGATAACCTTGCCGTCTTCCAGTTCTTCCATCTCCCTCATCCGCACCCATTCAAATGAAGACGTTCGCGCCCCGCCGAACTCTATGAACATATCCTCTTTGCGTATCCTCTCACCTTCAAAGGCCGGGCCGTATCCAACGGGTATCGGGGGTTTCTCCACGGTAATTTTTAAACCTCTTACTTCAATGGCCTTCTGGACGATCTTGTTGTGGTCAAATTCCTTGTCAACTTCTTCGTAGAGACATACGCCGGAAGGATGGATGACCGGCACGTCCGTATCACAGACTGCGGGATAACCCATATTGATCGCGCCTGCTCCGGTCGTCCACTTTATGTCGTCAAGTTCACCCAGAACCATGGCAAAGGCAAAGACCCTGTCTTTTGTATATTTCAGATGACCTCTAAAATCTCCGGGTTTTTTCCCTCCGTAGATAAGAGACGCCCTGACAGACCAGTCAAGAGGATATATCGTATGTTCGGTATCAGGGCCGACCGGAACTATCCTCGTATCCCAGCCGAGTTCGACTCCTTTTCTTAGAAGCTGCTTCGTAACGCTATTGCCGTTTACCTGGCCGGACAGGAAAGTCAGGATATTCTTTTCCTGAAGTTCCCTGATGATTTTCACTGCAGTATCATCATCAGGGGCCGCGCCTATGATCGCGGCAAACCCCGGCATCGTGCCGTCGACAAGCTGTATACCGAGATTCCTCTGTATGGTATCCGTAACAAACCCGTTATATACATAGCCTGTTTCAGGATCGGTAACCGGCTCAAGACCATTCACATACCGGAGCGCCATAATGATCTCTTCGGCAAACAGCGACGCCATACCTGAATCAAGCGCCTCGCCCAGATAAGGTTTCCATAAATGCTCGTCGGGTTCCGGATGAAGCTGCTCTTTTGCTGTTCCAAGCGCTACCCTCATATCGGAAAGTGTTTTTACGGCAAACCCCGTAAGCGCATATACCAAAGGCAGATAATAGGCAGTGTCCGGAAACTCAAAAGCAAATTGTTCGCCCTTTTCCGTGATAGCCTTTTCGAGCATCTCTTCGGCCTTTTTTACCAGAACATTGGCGCCTCTAATCGCTGCCGAGGCTATTAATTTAGACATCGAATCCTCCTATAAATAAAAATCAACGCAAAATTTTATCAATGGTAGTTCAATTTTATATTGATAATTTAGCATTTTTTATTATTCTTATGCCGCTCTTGTTTTCATGAAAGCCGGAATTCCGTTTGCTTCACGCGGCCCTACGGTGACTTTCCATCCTTCAAGTTTATCTTCAATTGCTCCGCTTAATATTGCCACGTAGCCGGGTATGATAAGTTCCCTGTGCTTAATATTGCTTTCGACTCCGCTTTCTTTTATGAACTGCGCGATCTTTGAGGCCGTGAATTTTCCCGCCGCCCATGCCGTGAGGACTGAAAGCCCTTCACAGTCCATGACCGCAAGATAGCTCGGGACCCTGCTGTTTTCCACTTCACCGGAGACTATAAAATAGGTAAGCGAGAAATTTGTAGTAATTAGCAGCGGGGATTCAGGTGTCGGCTCTCCGATATTGTAGACCTTCTGTTCAACCTGCATCGGGACCTGGGGGTCCGTGTAGATGTTCTGTCTCAAAGTAAACAGGGCAAGGTCCTTCCATTTCTCGATACTGCTCAACACTATAATCGAAGAATACTTTGCAACTCCGAGTGAAGCGATAAGCGTTTCAACAAGGTTGTCTTCACGCCCGGCAAAGGTAATGACCGGATAACCCAGGGGTTTGAAGTTCTTTTTTATTGCCGCCCTTCTAATCAAAGTATTATGCTCAAGGATATCCTTTGCCTTCCTTGCGCCGGAATCTATTACCATATCTTCAATACCTGATTTCTTTATCCTTTCAGTCAGCTCGGCAAGTTCGTTAAGTCCGCCCGCGGCAGAGGCTGCAACCCCGAGAGTCGCCTTGTAAGACTTTGCAATATTTGCCATTGCTTCCGCATTCATAGAATCGGCGCCGTATAAAACAGGCTTTTTACCGGCAAATAATTTTGTCGCGTTTTCGGCAGCCCGGGGGTTTGCCGTACAGATAATTAAAGGCATATCGGGGACCCTTTGCGCTATGACCTTTGCAGCAGTTTCAAATCTGCCGGCGTCATTCGAGTCGTTTGTAAGGGCTATTGCATCGATTCTCAGCTTCTGCCCTACCCTGTCTATCTCCGAATGGAGAATCTCTTCAATCTTTTTCTCTATGTCGGCCTCGCCAAGCGTATCTTTTATCTCAAGGGCAAAAACACAAGGGTTCACAAACCTCTTGTCATGTCTGAAGAGGACCGTCTCTTCACCCGTTTTGACCGCCCTGTCGCCTGCTCCCAAAATAATAGGTCTTACAGGGGGAGCGGATGCCTCACCCAGCTTTTGCCTGGCCTCTTCGGAAACATCCGGACAGGCGTCAAGCGACGCCTGCCTTTGAGCAAGCTTCATCGCGAAGGCAAGACAGGTCGGGAAACCGCATTTCTTGCAGTTTGTCTTGGGCAGCAATTTAAATATCTCTACACCGGTTAAAGCCATTCTAAACCTCCATAATCAGTTTACCGAGTCTGCAAAGTTTACACGGTTTACAAAGTTGATAGAACAAACAAAACAACAGGGCAAACAGTGCAAACTGAGGGAACTTAGCAAACCAGGTTGTATTTAAATTAGTTCCTCAATTATCTTCTCAACGGCTTCAATCGCCTTTGGGTGTCTCATAATTAGCAGTTCGGCGCCGGCGGTAAGCATGGCTGTTGCGGTTACCGCTTCCCAGGCGATGCCTCTTTCTTCCAGACTGCCCCACTGCGGGAGGTCCGATTCCTTCGCCATGGTCTCTTTCACTTTCCATACGAACATCCCGACATCGCCCAGTATCGGCTGCTGCATGGTTGCGTCATTTTGGGCCAATGCGGCAAGTCTTATACGCTCCATGACCGAATAGGTATATTCAATACCGTATCCGAGGGCCGAACACATCGGATCGATGATCACCTTTTCCTTATCGAAACCCATCTGCGTGATAAGTATGTTTAATTGTTTTGAAAGGTTTATATCCAGTTCGGACATGGCGATCAATGTGTGGTTGTTCGCCGTTGCCGCGGCGGCTATCGTCTTGTAGTTTGCCTCCTGCGCCTTTCCAATTATGCAATTTCTATCCTTGGCAGCCTCTGCCGCGGCTATCAGGACCGGAGAGTCTTTTTCCGTATGGTTGCTTCCGAGAATAATGAGGGGTATATTTATTGATGAAAGGACCTCTTTTACGGTTTGTGCAGCTTCTTCAGGTGAGCGGTTCTCCCGGTCAGGATGTGTGCCGATCAATCTTAATGCTATAGCCTTTGCATTCAGGGTATCCTGACAGAATTTGGCCCATGAAGCGGGATTGCCTGAAACATCCTTGTATGGTTTCTGAACGGTTTCCGGCCATTCGTTAGGCGGGACATCCTGAATTTCATAGGCGATAACGGGACGGTTTGGCGAAACACCTTCAAACGCATGAAACGGCAGGACATTTTCGCCTCCAAATGTGATATTGTTCGGCGCAGAGCCTGTTGTGACGGAGTAAACCTTACCTGGGAACGTCTCTTTCGGCGGGACAAAAGCCATCTCTTTTCCTCCTGTTTAGAAGGTCTACAGAGTTTCCTTGAGATACCCGGTTTAAATGGTTTACGTTATTTGCCCGATTTTATCAACAGTGTAAACCGAGTAAACTCAATAAACTGCGTAACCTTTTATTTACATCTCCATATATGAATGGGCATAGAGAGTCCTGCCCATAATTACATCAATCGTTTTCACCGTCGGCGCAATTTCATGCGGGTCCGCTATGGCTGCGGTCAACCCTTCATATATCAAAAGAGAAAGATAGTGGTTATTTATTACGGGTCTCAGGTTTTTCGGACAACCGTTTGAAATATTGCTCAGGCCGACAACCGTCTTCATCGGCGGATCATTCAATTCCTGAAACATCTTCACTGCCTGAATCACCTTTAATGCATGGTCCTGGGAAGTTGCGACCTGAAGCACCAAAGGATCAAGGAATATATCTTCGAGCGGGACTCCGTATTCAGCGGCCCTGGCCATAATCTCCGCGGCAATAGCTGCCCTCTCTTCAGCGTCCGCCGGCAAACCGCCCTTTCCAACGGTAAGGCCTATGATCTGTGAATTATGTTTCGCTGCGAGCTCGAGCATCGCGAACCTTTCAGGGTCATTTGATGTAGAATTGATTAAAGGCCTTCCCCATTGGTTATTATGGACTTGAAGCCCGGCTTCTATCGCCTTGTAATTTGTAGTATCAAGACAAACCGGCGCAGGGACAACTTCCTGGATCGCGGTCACCATCCATTGCATAAGGTCTTCGCCCCCGTCTTCCGCAGGTCCGATGTTGGCGTCGATCATACCGGCCCCTGCTTTCCATTGCGCGGTCGCTATATCCTGTATGGGGCCTTTGTCTTTCTTCAGCATGGCCTCCCTTACCCGCTTGGCTATGATACTTAATTTCTCACCGATAATTAACATCTTCCCCGCGCTCCTTTCTGACTATGAGGGGCGATTCGAAGTTCTTCGAGAATCGCCCCTGATTAAATTATAATTTCCACTCTTTTCAGAAATAAGAGAGATTAACACAATAACATAAATCGATTTAATAGTAAAGTATTTTTATTAGCATTTGTTAATATTTACCGATTATTCGGCAAATCATTTATGCATAATAAAAAATAACTTGATTTTTTAAAAAAATAAAGTATAAAATTTCATGACTTTTATTTTGACAATTGTTTTTTGTGATATAATATCTTTTTAAGATATTAAGCAATTATTATTGAAAGGAGGTGAAAACTTGATGAAGAAGATATTAGCTTTAGTTTTGTCATTAGTCTTAATGTTAGCATTCACAATAGGCTGCAAACCGGCTGAACAGCCGAAACCTGAGGCGCCGAAACCGGCCGAGGCTCCGGCTCCTGCAACAGCACCGGCTCCTGAGAAACCGGCTGAGGCTCCGGCCACGGCCCCTGCACCAGAGAAACCGGCACATAAATAGTCTGTGTGTATATTTTAGGGGACAGGCAGTTGTTTTACCTGTCCCCTAAATTTGCTTTTTCGGTGTAGAACTGATATATTTAACAGAATACGTTTTTGATTAAAGAGTGGGCAGTCCCACTCTTTTGTTTTATAAGGCATATTAATCTCATCACACCTTTTGAAAAAGGTGCAGCAAGCATTCGGAGACCGGAAATATTTGGCAACAGCCCCGAATTTTTCGGGGCATTAAGAATGCAGTTATCTATAATCAGGACAAAGACGTATGGGCGATATCAAACAGAAGCTTACTCAATTGGCGGAACAGGCTGCCGATGCGCATGGGGTGGAGATATTTGATATCGAATTGCTTGGAAAAGGAAAACTATTGCTCAGAGTTTTAATAGATAAAGAAAGCGGCGTTACTCTTGATGACTGTCAGCATTTCAGCAAGAGTTTCAGCGCCCTGCTCGATGTTGAAGACCCCCTTCAGGGTTCTTATAACCTGGAAGTTTCATCTCCGGGAATGGACAGACCTTTAAAAAGGCTGATTGATTTTGAGAAAAATACGGGGAAATTAGCCCGGATAGTTACGGTGGACAAAATAGATAATCGGAATTTTTTTATCGGCAGGATATCAGGCGTTGATAAAAATATAGTAAAACTTATGATAAAGGAATATGAGATACCGATACCTTTTGATAAAATCTCAAAGGCAAGGCTGGAGATAGAATTGTAATGTCAAAAGAACTCTGTTATGTCATAGAACAGTTAAGCAGGGAAAAGAGCATTTCACGGGAAGTGCTGATCGAGACCCTCCGGTCCGCCCTGCTTTCAGCCGTCCGGAAGAAATTCGGCGGCAGGACAAATATCGACCTCACGATTGATACAAAAACATGTGTTATATCGGTCTTTGAGACAAAAAAGATCGTTACACAAGTAGTCAATAAAGACGAGGAAATCTCCGTTGATGACGCTAAGAAGATAGCTCCCGAGGCCATTGAGGGGAATGTAGTCAACATACCTTTAGACCTCCATGATTTCAGCAGGATAGCGGCCCAGACCGCAAAGCAGGTTATTTTTCAGCGGGTGAGGGAAGCGGAACGGGATGCAATTTATAATGAATTCAAGGACAAGGTGGGACAGATAGTCAGCGGTATAGTCATGAGGAAAGAAAAGGGCATATATTATCTCAATCTCGGGAAAACAGACGCCCTGCTTCCCGTAAAAGAGACCTTGCCGAATGAGAACCTCAAGAGAGGGGATACGATACGGGCCTATATAGAAGATGTAAGGATAGCCCCGAAAGGACCCGCTATTATGGTGACGCGGACAAACCCGCAGTTTGTTGCCTCTTTGTTTAAGCTGGAAGTCCCGGAAATCAATGACGGACTGGTAATCATAAAAAGCATTGTCAGGGAGCCGGGCGAAAGAACAAAGCTTGCGGTATTCTCAAAAAATACATCCATTGACCCTGTGGGAGCATGCGTCGGCATGAAAGGCACGCGGGTGCAACTGATCGTGCGCGAACTCCGGGGTGAGCGGATAGATATAATACCCTGGACTGATGACGCCAGGCAGCTTATAGCGAGGTCATTGAGTCCGGCGACCGTCGACAGAATAGGCATAAACGAAGAATCGAAAACCGCTATGGTAGTCGTCAACGAACAGCAGCTTTCTATAGCCATAGGCAAAAGGGGCCAGAATGTCAGGCTTGCCATGAAACTTACCGGATGGGACATAGACATCGTAAGCGAAAGCGAATACTCCAAGATGAGAATAGAAGAAGCAGACAGGACCTTTACTCCGCCTTCTGCTAATGGCTAAAGACCTCTCAGATTTTCCGATCCAATTCATAAAAGGCGTAGGACCGAACAGGGCAAAACTGCTCAACCGCATCGGCATAGAAACGGTCAAAGACTCCCTTTATTATCTCCCCAACCGTTACGAAGACAGAAGCAGGATAAAGAAGATCTGCGACCTGAGTTTCGGCGCATTAGAGACTGCTTCCGGAAAAGTCATTTCCGCTGAAATCATAAAACTCCCCGGAAGAAACCTCAGGATATTTGAGCTTATTGTCAACGACGGAAGCGGCCTGCTGAAATGTAAGTGGTTCAATCAGCCCTATATGAAAAAAACTTTTCAAATCGGCGATGAAGCGCTTCTTTGCGGCACTGTAAAGAAGAACCCTTACCGGGGAATCGGATTTGAAATGGATAATCCCGAATACGAGATATTAACGGAGGGAGAAGACTCCCATATCCATCTCAACAGGATTGTCCCCGTATACAGGGTGACGAAAGGCCTCAGTGTAAGACAGATGCGGTCTATAATGTTCAACATCGTAAGCCTTTATATCGACGACGTCCGCGACGACATGCCCGATTATATTCTGAAGAGAAACGCCTTGCCCGGGCTTGCGGAAAGCCTTTCACAGATTCATTTCCCGGATGCGCTCGTAAAGATAGAACTGCTAAACAGAGGAGAGAGCGATTTTCATAAAAGACTCGCTTTTGATGAACTCTTCATGCTTGAACTCGGTCTCGCCGTTTTAAAGAAAAGAAATGCCGTCGAAAAAGGGATTGCCTTTCAACCTGACGGCAGACTTCTGGGAAAGTTTATTGACATGCTGCCGTTTAAACTCACAAAAGCGCAGGAAAAGGTGTCCAATGATATCACCGGAGATATGAAAAAACCCCATCCCATGAACCGTTTGATACAGGGAGATGTAGGATGCGGAAAGACGGTAGTCGCCTTAATGGCGATGATGACTGCCGCAGAATGCGGGTATCAGTCCGCCCTCATGGCGCCCACGGAGATACTTGCCGAACAGCATTATATAAACATTCATCAGTTTATTCATGGACTTGGTTTGAGGCTTTGTCTGTTGACTGCAAGCGTAAAAGACAGGCCTTTGGAAAAAATCGCATCCGGTGAGATCGATATGGTTATCGGCACCCATGCGCTTATTCAGGAAGGGGTAAAATTCAAAAATCTGGGACTGGCTGTCATTGATGAACAGCACCGGTTCGGCGTTATGCAGAGGGCATTGTTCAGAAAAAAATCATTGAATCCGGATGTGCTCGTCATGACGGCAACGCCGATACCAAGGACACTTGCCCTTACCGTGTATGGAGACCTTGATTATTCCGTCATTGATGAACTACCGCCAAACAGGAGGCCGGTAGCAACGCGCATGGTCCCTTCAACACGGAAAGAATCGGTTTACATACTTATCAAAGAAGAAGTAAAGAAGGGAAGACAGGTCTATGTTGTCTATCCCTTAATCGAAGAATCGGAAAAAACCGACCTCAGGTCTGCAACATTAGGAAAAACCGCCTTTGAGAAAATATTCCCGGAATTCAGGACAGGCATTATTCACGGCAGGTTGAAGCCGCAGGAACGGGAAGAGATCATGGCGTCTTTCAAAAAGGGAGAGATAGACATCCTGGTCAGCACAACCGTCATAGAAGTAGGAGTGGATGTGCCGAATGCAACGCTCATGATAATCATTCATGCAGAGAGGTTCGGACTTTCACAGCTCCATCAGCTCAGGGGAAGAATTGGTAGGGGTTCACATCAATCATATTGTATACTATTAGCATATGAACCTTACGGAGAAGAAGCCCGGAGAAGGCTTCAGATAATGGTGAAAAGCAACGACGGTTTCATGATAGCCGAAGAAGACCTGAATATCAGAGGCCCCGGCGAATTCTTCGGCACAAGGCAATCCGGGATGCCCGACCTAAGGATCGCAAATATTGTACGTGATTCGTTCCTGCTGAGTGAAGCAAGGAAAGAGGCATTTTCTATTATTGACAACGATCCTGAAATAAAGGAATTCCCGGCGCTGAAGAAATCCCTGAAAACATTTTGGGAAGGAAAAATGGAACTATTTAAAACAGCCTAAAGAGGTTATTATGTGGACGAAAATTAGAAGCAATTTTGAGAGCGGCATAGAAAAATTAAAGTGGTTTTCTTCCATGTTTTCCGAGAGGCTTAAGATAGAGCTTTCGGTCATGAAACTTCTCTATGAGTCGGACTGTTTGGAAAAGAAAAAAGACGATATAATGAAAACCATAGGGAAACGCATTTGGGAACTGAAAGGACAACCGGAAAGAAATATCCTGAAAGACACAATCATCATGGATGCCCTTGGCGAGATAGAACGGATCAATAGCGACATAGACGCTGCAAAAAATAAGGCCTCGGATATAAGCGGTTC
>Ga0209048_10005134_pt1 | contig 12400 bp, 12 predicted proteins | sample FrelakmetCRP12CR_FD_187146 | JGI IMG/M metagenome (GOLD analysis project Ga0209048, IMG submission 187146) | Freshwater lake sediment microbial communities from the University of Notre Dame, USA, for methane emissions studies - CRP12 CR (SPAdes)... | ecosystem: Environmental > Aquatic >... | reverse complement strand
CAAGGGACTCTCGAAGTAACCGGTTCGCCTCCGATCTTAATGTCCTGCCGTGCGACTGTACTCCTGAGCGGCGCGCTCATCATAGTTCTGGGTGGCGCGCCGCTGGCGCTGCCAGGGGGTGCGCGGGAGACTGACCTGCAGGAGGCGCCGCCCCAACGGCCGCTCGGTGACGGAAGGCAGGTGTTTGAAGCGAAAGGCTGCGTGCACTGTCACGCCGTTCGGGATGGAGCGGGCGCTGGGCGGGTCGGTCCAGACCTAGCGCGCAGCGGCTCTTGGAGCGACGTGATGCAGTTCGCGGGCAGTCTCTGGAACCACAAGCCTGCGATGAGTGCCAAGTTGCACGAGCAGGGCATCGAGCGACCGGTTGTGTCGCCGGACGAGATAGGCAGGATCGTGTCCTATCTCTTTGCGGTGAAATTCTTCGATGAGCCGGGCAACGCGGCACGCGGGCGCGAGCTCTTTGAGCAACGGTCATGCGTGCACTGCCACCAACTCGGCGGGCGGGGCGGCACAGTCGGCCCGCGGCTTGACGAACTCAAAGACTACATGTCGCCTTCCTTCATGGCGCAAAGCTTGTGGAACCACGGACCGGATATGGCGGTGCAAATGGCCGAGCAGAAGCTGGTCCGCCCGCGCCTCGAACCCGCCGATGTCTCTGACATCGTTGCCTACATTCGGGGCGACACACCGGGCGCTGCCGTTCTGGATCTAGCCTATGCCCAGGCAGGAAGCCCACAGGCGGGCAAGAACGTCTTTACGCAAAAGGGATGCACTCACTGCCATGCAATCGCTGGTGCGGGTGGCACGGTCGGGCCGGATCTCGGCGTGCAGCGGCCCCGGGAGCACGTGGGGGAAATGGCAGCGGCGTTGTGGAACCACGGGCCGGTGATGTGGGCGAAGATGAAGGAATTGGGGCGACCGGTGCCAAAACTGAGCGATGCCGAAATGGCGGACCTCCTCGCCTATCTTCACTTCGTTCAGTACATCGGCCACGGCGGCAACGCGACGCGCGGGAGAGAGCTCTTCCGTGAGAAGTCCTGTTCCGCATGTCACGCCGCTGGAGGCGAGGGACTCAAGGGGGCAGCCGACTTGGCGGCGTCGAGTGCGGTTCGATCGCCGTTCCACTGGGCCGCCGCAATCTGGAACCACCCCACTGAAACCGAGAAAAAGGCGGGCGAGCCGCAGCGAACTTCAACGTTCGATGATGACGAAATGCGGGATCTGGTTGAGTTCCTGCGGGCGCCCGGAGGGGCGAAGTAAGGCTGCTCTATGAGCGCGACCCGACCACCCGATCAGCCCGACAGCGAAAACGGCGAGGGCGGGGAAGGCTTCGATGCCGAGTTCTCCCTGGCTCGATCCAATGCACTCATCCCGCTTTTGATCATGTTTGCCGTGACAGTGTTCGCTATCGTCGTCGTCATCGTCCGGGCGAAGCCCATCGTTCCGCCCGAGGGGGCCGTCGCCAACAAGGCCTTCGGGCCTGCGGATTTTCCCCTGGTGTTCGCAAAAGAGGAGGCGAGCACGGCACCCGCAGCCGCAGCGGCGGGTGCGTCCACGATGATCTTCCCCGTTCCTGCGCCGCCGTTCACGGAGGGAATCTTCCCATGCATGCAGTGCCATGAGGGTATTCCTCCCAACCCCGAGCGTCGCGCCCTGGAGGGTATGCATTCCGACATTGTCTTTCACCACGACGAGGAACACCGCTGGTGCCTCGACTGCCATGACATGAACAACCGTGACCAGCTCCACCTCGCCAACGGCTCGCCTGTGCCGTTCACGGAATCCTACCGGCTCTGCGGGCAATGCCACGGCACGCAGTTCCGCGACTGGCGCTCCGGCATCCACGGCAAGCGCACAGGCTACTGGGATGGGGCGAAACGCTACCTGCTCTGCGTCCACTGCCACAATCCGCACAGCCCGCGGTTCGCCGCGCTGCAGCCGCTGCCGCCGCCCGTGCGGCCGCAGTTCCTGCGGCCGGCGGAGGCGGCCGTGGCGGCAAGCGGTGAACAGAGTGAAACACGCGTCGGACAGGAGGATGGCGATGCCGCGCACGCCCGTTGAGGAGACCTGCGGCGCCGCAGCCGGGCTGGAGGCGGAGCACACGCCGGAGGGACTCAGCCGGCGAGACTTCCTCACGACCCTCGGTCTGGCGGCCGCCGGTATACTCGCCGGGTGTTCTCCCGAGGCACGTGAAGCCTTCTTGCGGAAGCACTTCCGCGAACTGTCTCCGGCGGAAGTCGAAACGCGGCTCGCAAACCTGCACGCCGATTACGCGAAGCGGTTCGGTGAGGACGTCAGCATCTCGGCGGCGCCCGCGCGGGAAGGGGTCGTCTACGGATATGCACTCGACCTGTCGCGCTGCATCGGGTGCCGGCGCTGCGTCTACGCCTGCGTGAAGGAGAATAATCAATCACGCGACCCGCAGATCCAGTGGATCCGCGTGCTCGAGATGGAGAAGACGAAGGGCATCGACTTCGAAACGGCAAACCCGTACTACAACCCGGAGCGGGTTCCCGACCCCGATCACTTCTACGTGCCCGTTGCCTGCCAGCAGTGTCGCACGCCACAGTGCACGGAGGTGTGTCCGGTCGGCGCGACGTGGCAGGAGCCCGACGGTATTGTGGTCATCGACTACGACTGGTGCATCGGCTGCCGCTACTGCATGGCGGCCTGCCCGTACGGCGCTCGACATTTCAACTGGGGCGAACCGCACCTGCCGCAGGCTGAGTTCAACCCGAACCTGCACGTCCTCGGTAACCGGCCGCGGTCCCGGGGCGTGGTGGAGAAGTGCACGTTCTGCATCCAGCGCGTACGCGCCGGTCGCTACCCAGCGTGTGTCGAGATTTGTCCGGTCGGCGCGCGCAAGTTCGGGAACCTGATCGACCCGGAGAGCGAAATCTCACGCATTCTGCGCGAGAAGCGGGTCTTTGTGCTCAAGTCGGAGCTCAAGACCGAGCCGAAGTTCTACTACTTCTACGGGATCTGACGAGGGACGCATGGGACCGCTGCAATTCGCCACAACAAGCGCGCGCTTCGTCCTGCGAGGGGGCAAGGCCTACTGGATCTGGATTGCGTTGCTGATGGCGCTGATCGTGTGGGGCGTGCTTGCCTACATCGAGCAAGTCCAGGTCGGCCTGATTGTCACGAACATGCGCGACCAGGTGTCGTGGGCCTTCTATATCGGGAACTTCACGTTCCTCGTCGGTGTCGCCGCAGCCGCCGTCGTGCTCGTCATCCCGGCGTACATCTATCACTGGGGACCGATCAAGGAGGTCGCCATCCTCGGTGAGATCCTCGCCATCAGCGCGATTGTGATGTGCATCCTGTTCGTCATGGTCGACATCGGCCGGCCCGACCGCGGCTGGCACCTCATTCCCTTCGTCGGTCACATGAACTTCCCAAGCTCGGTGCTGGCGTGGGACGTCCTCGTGCTCAACCTCTACCTCGTGCTGAACCTGGTGATCGTCACACACCTGCTGTACCGCGGCATGCAGGGACGTCCGTACAACCAGAGTCTGGTCGTGCCGCTTGTGCTCTTCTCGATTCCAGCGGCCGTCGGTATTCACACCGTCACCGCCTTCCTCTATGCCGGCCTGCCGGGGCGGCCGTACTGGAACGCGTCGATCCTCGCGCCGCGTTTCCTGTGCTCGGCGTTTTGCTCGGGACCGGCGGTCATGGTCGTGCTCTTCCAGATCCTGCAACGGACCACGAACATTGCGATCAAAGACGCGGCGATCCGGAAAATCGCGGAGTTGATGGCCTACGCGATGTTTCTCAACCTGTTCCTTCTCGGCGCCGAGATCTTCAAGGAGTACTATTCCGCGACCGAGCACCTCATCCACGTGCAGTACCTGTTCACTGGCGTTCATGGACACCACGCACTGGTGCCGTACGCGTGGGCGTTCGTGGGGTGTGGCATCACCGCCTTCCTTCTCTTTCTCTTTCCGGCAACGCGGCGCAACGTCGTGACGTTGAACCTCGGCTGTCTGCTCATCTACGCGAGTGTCTACATCGAGAAGGGCATGGGGCTGATCATCCCGGCTTTCACCCCCGACACGCTTGGTGAGATCTACGTCTACACGCCGACGCTCCACGAATTGCGTATCGGCGCTGCAATCTTCTCGATCGGCTTCCTCGTCTTTACCGTCCTCTGCAAAATCGCTATTCCGATATTGACGGGCGAGTTCGCTGCGGCACGCACGACGGCGGTTCCCGGCAAGACCCAGCAGTGGCCGGCTGAAGCCGCCCGTGCCGCGACGCACTAAACCAACAGGCCGCTGACGAGCATCAGCCGGCGCGGAGCGCGTACGCTTCGAGACCGTCGCGGCGCACCCAATCGCCTTCAACGCGCGGCATAAGCGTTTGCCAGAGCTGTTTGGGGCTCTTGGTGAAGACCATCTCCGTCTCCGCTCCCGTGACATACCAGTCGCCGCGCTCGATCTCGGCTTCGAGCTGGCCTGGTGCCCAGCCGGCGTGACCGGCATACGCGCGCAACAGGTCCTTCGGGCCTTGCCGCTCGAGCGCATGCCGCAGCGTGGTCACGCTGGAGCTGGCGTAGACGTCGCCGAAGATCAGCAGAGAGTCGCCAGGCGCCTTGCTCGAACGGATGAGCAATAGCACGTGATTGGTGAGGACCGGGCCGCCGAGGTGAATGGTGTCGGGGCGTCGGCGCAGCTGCTTGATCTCCGGCAAGACGGTCGCGAGTTTTACGTCGGACGGGCGATTGATGATCACGCCCATGGTGCCGTTCGGTCCGTAGGCGAGCAGCAGGATCACGGTCTCCGAAAAATTGGGGTCGCTCAGGTCGCGGCTGGCCACCAGGAGCTTGCCCTTCTCGAGTTTCGGTTGCGGCCGGGAATCGCAGGGCGAGAGCGCCGGCGCGTTGTTGGAACCGAAAGAGAACGCTGGTGCCAGCAGCGCCGAGCCGAGCAGCGCCACGGCAACAGCGGCGGGCCACAGCAGGCACTTCATGTGTACTGTCGCTAGCGGTGCTTGGTGCGCCGCCCGCTAGCGCTTGTCCCACCCGTGTTGCTTGCCGTAGAAGATCGGCCCGCCGAGGTGCATGGCGAAACCGATGCCCAGCACGAAGGCGAGGTCGCATTCTTCTTCCGAACCGACGATCCGCCGATCGCACAGCGACCGTGCGGTGGCATACAGCGCGCGCATGCAGCGCTCGGCAATCGCATCGGCGGTGGCGACGCGGTTGCCGCGATCGGGTACGAGCGCCGCGAGCCCCGACCACTCCGCCTGCTTGCGCCCGTCCTTGTAGTCGTAGAACCCGGCGCCGGTCTTGATGCCGAAACGCTTCAGCTCGCGCAGCTTCCAGACGAGCGGTTCGCGCGCCGGCCGCTTCTCGGCGGCCAGCGTGTCGAACATGCCTGCCGCGATGTCGAGACCCGCCTGGTCGCCCAGCTCGAACGGACCCATCGGCAGGACAGTCTTGCGGATCGCCTCGTCGATGACCGCGATGGGTGTGCCTTCACGGTAGAGGTCGTCGGCTGCTTGGAAGTACGCCGCCAGGCCCGCATTCACCAGAAAGCCGGCCGAGCCGTCGTTGAGGATCACCGGCGTCTTGTTGATCTTGCGCACGAAGGCGTGCGCCGTCGCGACCGCATCAGTCGTGGTTACTGCACCCTTGACGATCTCGACGAGCTGCATCGCCGGATGCTCAGCCGGGCTGAAGAAGTGCAGGTTGAGGAAGTTCGCCGCATTGCCGCCGCCCTCGGCGAAGTACGGGCTGAGAATGCCGGGACCCATCGAGCTGGAGTTGGACGCAACGAGTCCGTCGACCTTCATGCCCTTGCCCAATGCGCGGTAGAAGCCTGCCTTGATCTCCCGGTTCTCCATGCGCGCCTCGATCACCAGGTCACAATCGAACAGGTCCTCGATGTTGGCCGTCACCTTGACGCTGCCGAGCTTCGTCGCCACCTGGGCTTCGGTCAAGCTGCCCTTGGACACCGCGCGAGCATATTTCGCCTTCAGCTTGTCGGGCACTGCCGCGGCGAACTGTGCCAGGGGAACGTGGCCGACGATCTGATAGCCGGCTTCGAGCGCCAGCCAGCCGATGGCGTTGCCCATGTAGCCGTCGATGCCGTCGATGCCGATCTTCGCGAGCGGACGCACTGTGCCCGGGAAGTCCTTGGCAAGCTTCTGCACGCCCTGCATCGTGAAGAAGAAGCGCATGCCCGCCTTGCCCTCGGGCGACGCGGCGACCTCGATGAACGCATCCCGTTCGAGCTTGATGGCATCGTGCAAGGGCAGAGTGGCGCCCTTGAGCATCACGTCGAGCGCCACGTAAGGCGCGCGCGGATTCGCTCGGCCCATCGTCGCCTTCTCGATCATCGGCAGAATCATCGGCCGCAAGGCTTCCGCATTGGCGAGGTCGGCGGGCGGCGTCCGATCGAGCGTCGGCAGCGTGTCGAGCAGAAAGCGCTGCGCGAACGCGTCGACATCGGTGCCGGCCGAGATGACCGCGTCGATCGCCTTGATTGCTGCCGCCTTTGCCGCCGGAAAGTTCTTGCCTTGAAGGATCGCCGTGATTGCTGCGTCGCCGTTGATCGGGTCGCCGGCATTGACTAGCCCGCTGCGGCGCGGCAACCGCTGTGTGCCGCCGAGGCCCGGAAAGATGTTGAGTCGAATCTCCGGAAATCCGACCGTGGAACGCTCGGTCGCAACGATGGCGCGGCATGCCAGCGCCAGCTCGTAGATGCCGCCGAGGGCAATGCCGTCAAGCAGGGCCACCCATGGGAGCGGTCCTTCCTGGATGGCGAACAGCTGTGCGTTACCGGCGTCGATCAGCTCCTCCAGCTGGGCGCGCGTCGCATTCATCAGTTCACCGATGTTCGCTCCTGCACCAAGCCCATGGCGGTTGCCCTTCAGGATGACGCCCTTGAGCGGCGTCTTCTGGTGGACACCGGCCAACTCAGCAATGAGACCCTGGAGGTCGCGGATCGCGCTCACCGAGAGCGTGTTCATGGCACCGGAGTCGAAGGTGACCCAAGCGATAGCGTTGCGGACTTCGTGCGTGAACTGACTCATAGAGACTCCTTCGACGGACGTTAGTTGGTGAGCAGCTTGGCAACGCTGACGCGCTGAATGCAGACGCTGACCAGCTCCATCGCCTGACGGATGTCGTTGGGCGACGGCATGCTCGGTGCCAGGCGAATGTTGCGGTCACGCGGGTCACGACCGTACGGAAACGTCGCGCCAGCGTGCGTCAGGTGCACGCCGGCGTCCGCGGCCATGGCGACGACCGCCTTCGCGCAGCCGTCGAGTGTGTCGAGGCTGATGAAGTAGCCGCCACGCGGACGCGACCACGTGGCCACGCCGGTGCCGCCCAGCTCGCGTGTCAGCACGTCCTCGACCGTGGCGAACTTCGGACGCAGGATCGCCGCATGTTTCTGCATGTGCGTCTCGATGCCTGCCATGTCGCGGAAGAAGCGAACGTGGCGGAGCTGGTTCAGCTTGTCTGGTCCGATGGTTTGAATCGCCAGTCCGGCCTTGATGTGGCGAATGTTGGCAACGCTGCCCGCCATCGCGGCCAGGCCCGCACCGGCGAAGCTTATCTTTGACGTCGAGCCGAAGAGCAGCACGCGGTCTGGGTTGCCGGCGGCTTTCGCAGCGGCGAGGAGGTTGGCGAGCCGATCGGGCGTGTCCGTCAGATGGTGCACGGTATACGCGTTGTCCCAGAGTATGCGAAAGTCAGGTGCCGCAGTGCGCATGCGCGCCAGTCTCTCAACGACCGCCTCGGAGAAGGTGATGCCTGTCGGGTTGCTGTACTTCGGTACGCACCAGATGCCTTTGAGCGACTCGTCGCCGGCGACGAGTCGCTCGACCTGCTCCATGTCAGGCCCTTCCGCCGTCATATCGACGGTGATCATGTCGATGCCGAGATGCTGGCAGATGGCGAAGTGCCGATCGTATCCCGGGCTCGGGCACACGAACTTGACCGCGGGCAGCGTGCGCCACGGTCCACTGCCGCCCGGCATGCCGCGCAGCAGCGCCTGGGAGATGGTGTCATGCATCATCGTCAAGCTGGAATTGCCGCCGACGATGACTTCACTCGGGTCGACTTCAAGGAAGTCCGCGAACAGCTGGCGCGCCTCCGGCAATCCCTCGAGGCCGCCGTAGTTGCGGCAATCGCTGCCATCGGCCGCGCGGTAGTCGTTGTGTCGCAGACAATCCAGTAGCCCCAGTGACAGATCGAGCTGCTCCGCACACGGCTTGCCGCGCGTCATGTCCAGCGCGAGGCGCTGCGCTTTGAATGCGTGGTATCGTTCATCGAGGTGCGTTGCCTTGGCCTGTAGGTCGCGCCGATTCATGCTCGTCAACTCGGTCATCTCTCCACCCACCCAGGACACATCAGATTGGAAAAGGCGAAACACCGAACAGCCAGTGGTGACTCAATAGCAGTGCGACGTACGCGCCAAGGCCGAGCGCGATGCGCCCCAACCCGAGCTCGCCGAGATTGAGAACATTCCGCCCTTGTACGATCGCCACAAACGGGACGTTGGACGTCACGGCCGCAAATCGGTCCCACTTGCTGCCGAACATGCGCTGCCGCTTTGCATCGATCGACGGCGGGCCGACCAGCGCCAGGAGCAGCAGGGAGCCAAACAAGACGAACGACGCGGCGTCGCCGTTGAGAATCAGGTGCGTGAGCGCCCACAGCGCCACGCCCCACAGAAATGGGTGGCGTGTGATCCGCAGGATGCCGCGTGCCGGTTCCTCCTGGTCGAGCTGCGCTTCGCCGCCGACTGCGGTTGGACTCGTCGTCGTCAGTCCGACGCCGACGAATACGAATGCCAGCAGTACCAAGACCATGGCGACGGGACGGAAGGCGAGCACCTTGCCCCAAAGGTCGATGGACGGAGCGTGGCTGTAGGCCAGGCCGAGCCACACCATGCCGACTAACGAGAGCAGAGAGAAGAATCCCTGGAAGCCCTGTGCGCCCAGTTGCGCCACGAACATGTCACGCAGCTTGGTGCCGGAGATGAACACATGGATACCGACGAAGAACGCCGCTCCCAGTACGAGTGAGATCATCTGTGGCTCCGACGCGTTGCGCCGCGACTGCGCGGCTGTTGTCCAGTCCTCTCCATCGCCGACCGTAGTGTAGCGAGATTGGCGCCGCCGTGCACCGGGGGTTCCACGAAAGTCGGTCAGCCGCCTTAATGAGAGAAGAAGGAACTTTGGGATTTCATCAGTCAGATGCATTGGCTGCGTTGTCTTCTATGTGTCTCCGGTGCGCCAGGACAAGGGTAGTGGGGAGATGTAATTGTCGCCCAGCAAACGTCTTCATGTTTCCCTCGATCGGTCGCTTCCGAGTGGTGCGGGCGTTCCCAGGGCCTGAAATCGCTCGCTCCGCAGTGGTGCGAGCGTTCCCAGGGCCCAAGATCGCTCGCTCCCGCGTGGCGCACGCCACCCTGCGCGCTTTTCCATGAGCGCACGCCGATCCGCCTTGAGATAAAACGCCCAATCACCGCTGCACGCATCGAGGGTGATGTTCGCTCGGCACGGCGGGTGTGAACCCAAGGCGCTCCGCCGTCTGCCCGACGCGCCGGATACGGGTCCCCTCCTCTGTGCGCACTTCCGCGCACGGAGGAGGAGGGGGGAGGCCGGTAGCTGTCCCGTTGGGCTGCCCGCCCCGCGCTAGGGGAGGGGTGAGCGTGCCGACCGAAATGCCGAACGAGTTGGCGGTCACCCGCCGCGGCTAGAACGAGCCGTTGCCCGCTTGCCCGAACGGCCTCGTGGCCGCGGTCGGGTGGAGCGCTTTGTTCGGCCTGCATGCTCGCCTTCTGGCAGGGTGATCTCCACGACTGGCTCGCCTTGCCGGAGGAGTGCGATCGCATCTGGAAGCGCCCGCGATAGGATTGACCAGAGGCGGGCGTTTGCCATGTTTCCGCACCGTAGCCACAAGACCTGTGGCGGTGTGCCATGGCGATCTACGAGGTCGACGAAATCTTCGTCCTTCGTGAACACTACGACCTCCGCCTTCCGCGCCTTGTCGAAGATTTCCGGGTCTTCCGCCTCCCGCAGACCGAGGTCGCGAACGTGCACTGCATCCAGGGCAAACTGCCGACGAATCCACCGACAGATAGTTGGAGAGATGTGGGCGTCCAACCAGAGGATCACGGGAGGACTACAGCATGGCTGACGCGGCTGCTCGCGAACCGTAAACAGGCATATACGTCCTCGATTTCGAGATCAGGATGCTCCTTGACGATCTGCTTCGCCGTCATCCCCGATGCGAGAAGCTCCAGGACGTCCGACACCCGGATCCGCATGCCACGAATGCAGGGACGACCGCCGCACTGCCGGGGGTTCACCGTGATCCGATCCATCAATTGAGCCATGGTCTCAGTCTACCACAGGTAGTCGAACCTGCCGAACGCTACGGCTCAGGCACGGGGTCCTTTGCCGAGCCGTGCGCATGCGTTGGTTCGGCCCTTCATGAGGTCACTGGTCGTGACGGACCGAATAGCAAACGCGCCCCAAGGAAGAACACGCCTACGTAGGCGTAGGCGAAGGGGAGCGTGATCAACGACAACGACGCGATACCAACCGCATCCGACGGTAAGTCGCCGGTCCGCCCGAGCGCGTCGCTGATAAAAATGTAGAATGCGAAGACCGGGAGGAAGGCCAGCGGAGCAATTCGAGCCAGCCTGAAGTACGCTGTGGCGTCGCGACGCCACAGGAAGGCAAGCACCAACACTGCAAAGATCGCATAGGGCGTGCGTGCCATCCATGCGCCGACAACGAAGCAGCCAACCAGGAACACGAGAACGGCATTCTTCGGGATGATTGCTCCCACGAGTGGCGCTGCGGGCATCCCCAAACTCACGATCAGAGGGACGAGGAGAAAGCCGCGCGCGTACCAGACTGGGGTCATTCGACAGGCCATGCACAAGCCGAACGCTCGCCGGTCACCCGCGGCGCGGCGATCAAACGGAGCGCCCGTGCCGCGCCGTCGGGTGCAGCGGCCGAGTTAGGGTTTCGTGACGCGGCGCTTCCAATAGCCAGGCTCGCGACTGCAGTGCATGATCGCAACGATGAGAACGAACTCCGGTTCGATTGTATACAGCACGCCGTACGGAAACACTCGCGTGAGGCAGCGCCGCACGTCCTCGTCGAGTACACGCCATCGTGTCGGCGAATCGAGAATTCGGTCGATCGCGTCCTCCACGGCCGCGACGAAGCGTTGTGCCACCGCGGGATCGCGCTCGGCGTAGTAGAGAGCTGCCGCCTCATACTCTACCAGGGCTTCCGGGTGGAATTCATATCTCATCGCCGCAGGGCGTTTCGCACCTTACGACGAGCCTGCTCGCCGGGAATGGTTTTGACGTGCCCGGCGCGCACTTCATCCCGTCGACGCTTCGCTTCTACCGTCCACAGTCGGTCGATGCGCCCAAGCTCGTCCGCATCAAGGCTCTCGACCAAGAGGTCCGCCAGCCGTGCGCGCGATTCGCTCGGCAGCTTCAGAGCTTGTTCAGTCAGTCGTTCTATGCTCGTCGCCATGACTGCACGATACGGAATCTGGTCGGTTCCCTCAAGCAATCGCCTGCCGCACCCGACAACCCTAACGTTACGGATCAGGCGCGGCGTGCTTTTCGCCGTCGCCTGGAGTCGCGAGTTGAACTAAGCCGCTGCGCGGCAGCTGGGATCGGTTCCATCGCCGGCGCAGTGTGCTTCTTCGCGGTCCGTTTCGTCAAGGCGTGACGCGCGACCACAGTTGCACCACGCTGTCACCTCCCACCCGCCTGCGATGGGCGCAGGCCGGTACCCACATAGGAGGTGTCGCATGGGACAACTGCGTGATCGCATGGAAGGAGATCTGCTCCTCAAAGGCGTGGCCGAGGTGACGCGCGCCGAGTATTTGCGCTGTGCCACTCAATTGGCCGCTCACTACCGCCGCTCCCCCGCCGAGCTCGGTGCCGACGATGTGCGTGCCTATCTGGTGCACCTCGTCGACACCCTCCACTACAGCCCCGCCAACCTCAAGATGCATGTGGCGGCTCTCAAGTTCCTCTACACCGTCACGCTCAATCGCCCCGCCGTGGTGGCGCGCATCCCCTATCCGAAAGTCCCGCGTGTCCTCCTCGACATCCCGAGTCCAGGCGAGGTCGCGAAGGTCCTCGGTGCCCTGCGCGCGCCGAAGTATCGCATGCTGTTGTTCGGTGCCTACGGCTCCGGGCTGCGCGTCTCTGAAGCCTGCAACCTGTGCATCGGTGACCTCGACTCCCAACGCATGGTCATCCACGTCCGCGCTGGCAAGGGTGGTCGCGACCGCTACGCCATGCTCAGGGCTTGTGAAGAAATCCGACTTTTCCGAGCGATACGCTGCCGAGCGAAGAATGGACCAGATGCTTGTAGGAATATTACGATATAGGCAGGAGGAGTA
>Ga0209048_10005133_pt1 | contig 12401 bp, 11 predicted proteins | sample FrelakmetCRP12CR_FD_187146 | JGI IMG/M metagenome (GOLD analysis project Ga0209048, IMG submission 187146) | Freshwater lake sediment microbial communities from the University of Notre Dame, USA, for methane emissions studies - CRP12 CR (SPAdes)... | ecosystem: Environmental > Aquatic >... | reverse complement strand
GACACTTACTCTACTTGGCGGGAGCAGTAGATGAACGCACAATAAAGCAGTTTGAAGAAGAATCCAAGAAAATGGGCAAAGAGTCATTCAAGTTCGCTTGGGTTCTCGACAACCTGAAAGAGGAACGAGAAAGAGGAGTGACAATCGACCTTCGATTCCTAAGGTTTGAAACTAAGAAATACTATTTCACCGTCATAGACGCGCCCGGACACCGAGACTTCGTAAAGAACATGATCACGGGTGCAAGCCAAGCAGATGGCGCCGTGCTTTTCTGCTCAGCTAGAAGAGGCGAGTTCGAAGCAGGAATAGGCCCAGGCGGACAGACTAGAGAACATGCTTTCTTAGCCTTCACGCTGGGAGTCCGCCAGCTAGTCATTGCCATCAACAAGATGGACGATGTTTCAGTGAACTGGAGCCAAGAAAGGTACAACGAGATCAAAAATGAAGTCTCAAGAATGCTCAAGATGGTTGGCTACAAGGTCGAGAAATTCCCGTTCGTGCCGACTTCAGGGTGGACAGGCGACAATCTAGTGAAGAAGAGTGAGCATATGCCATGGTATACTGGACCATCACTCATTGAGGCTTTGGACACGTTTGAGGTGGCTTCTAAACCAACTAACAAGCCGTTGCGGATTCCAATCCAAGATGTCTACAGCATAACGGGTATAGGAACAGTTCCAGTCGGCAGAGTAGAAACAGGAGTAGTCAAGGAGAACGATGTGCTCATCTTCATGCCATCCAACAAACAGGGAGAAGTCAAATCCCTGGAAATGCACCATGAAAGAATAGCGAAGGCCGAGCCGGGCGACAACATCGGATTCAACATCAGAGGCGTAGGCAAACAGGACATTCACCGTGGAGATGTCGCTGGACACACCACTAATCCACCGACCGTTGCAAAGGAGTTCCTCGGGCAGATAATCGTGATCTACCATCCGACAGCAGTCGCGGCAGGCTACACGCCAGTGCTGCATTTCCACACGGGACAAGTGGCATGCAAGTTCAATGAGCTGATAAAGAAGATTGACCCCCGTTCAGGACAGGTTGTGGAAGAGAAACCAACTTTCCTGAAGACAGGAGACGCCGCTCTAGTGCGAATGGAGCCGTTGCATCCGATTTCGGTTGAAACGTTCTCCGAGTTTGAGGAACTAGGCCGATTTGCCGTCAGAGACATGGGTACGACTGTAGCTGCTGGAATCATTAAGGAAATCACCAAGAAAGGACCATAAACCCTACCCTTCCCTTTTTATGCTTCTATCAGTTTTTCATCATCAAGCTTAACTCTTATCAGTCAGAACCCAATTCTCTGTGCTACTATAGTACAGCACAAGGCTGAGAAAATGTCAGGAGAAGAGACACTACTCCCATATTTGAAAGAGGAAAAACAGGATAGCCATGAACAACCAACGATAATAATTGATAGCCGTGAAGCTAACACTGCGGCGAAAATCGTTAAGGGATTGAAAGAACGCGGCGTTAACATTAGAACTGAACGACTTGAGAAAGGCGACTATATACTGTCTGACGTGTGCGCTGTGGAACGAAAAACTGTCCAAGACTTCGTTTATACACTCACGCGCCGCTATCTTTTCGAGCAATTGTTCAGACTCAAGGAAGTTTATCCGAAATCCCTAATCCTATTGGAAGGCTATTTGCCGATAATCTACAAGTATAGCAGGATTCAGCCGGCGTCTGTTTGGGGTGCAATGTTCAGTCTGGCAAGAAACGGGATAGCAATGATAAACACAACGTCCTACAAAGAAACCATCGATTTCCTATACGTAGCTGCACACCAAGAACAAATAGTCGAAAAAAGAACGCCAACCGTCCACGCGTTCAAGAAAATCGACAGCACGTCCGACGCCCAAGTGTACTTCATCGCTAGCCTACCAAGCATCGGAAGAGAAAAAGCCATGGCCATCCTCAAATCCTACCAAACCCCCATGAACGCGCTGATAAACGTCGACGATTGGTCAGAAACCGTCCACGGACTCGGACCGAAAATAAGCAGCAAGGCTAAAGAAGTACTCAACAGCACATTCAGGGAGTGAGGAAAGCGAATGGACGTCGAAATCGCTCCCACGAGAAAAGTCGTAGTATTGGGCCTAGACAAACGGTCAGCCAACAACGTCGCATGGTGCGCCGCAACCTACGGAATCAATAGGCTCTACTGGATAGACGGCTACGTCATCTGCCTAGAAGTCTACGACAAATCCTTTGATCACGAGTTGAAAAAGAAAGAATTCCCAATAAGCCAAATCTGCTACGCCGAGTCTCCAAAGTTCGAGAAAATCTTGGAAATCGACAAAAGCTTCCAGATTCCACTTGTTAATGTTTCTGACATGAAACTCTTCCAAAGCATACTGAAAGCACTTCTAAAGAATGAAAAGGAAAGCTCCGTTAACCCTAAGACAGAGACAACCTAAACCTTCTTTTTCATGTATTCATAGCCAAGTTCAAATGCTTTGAGGTTCATTTCCACGTGCTTAGCTGGTACGAGCTCACGTAGTGCTTCCTTTAGGCTTTCAATTCGTACAGGCACCTTTCCAGTTGCCGCTAATGCGCCGATCAAGACAATGTTCTGGGTGAGAATGCTTCCAGCTTCACCAGCCAGTCTTTCAGTCTCCACAACAGTGATTTTCTCTGAGAATCTGCGAATCTTTTCCACGATCTTGTCCATGGCTGGGTAAGCAACGTTCTTGGCTGAGAGCTCCGTGGGAGGAATACACTCGTCACTCAATATCACAAGAGTCTTTCCTGAGGCACTCTTCAAGTTTCGCACGGTCTCCAAGGGCTCAAACCCTAGGAGCACATCTGCCTGCCCATCAAGAACTGTAGGGGACAAAACGTTCTCACCTATCCTCACACTAGAAGTCACTGCTCCTCCCCGCTGTGCCATCCCATGGATTTCACTTACCCGAACGTTCAATCCGTCCTTGACCGCGGCGACACCCAAAATCTCAGCTGCCAGAATAGTACCTTGCCCGCCAACACCAGCTAAAACAACATTGAACTCCATGGTCTACTCACAACCCCCCGCGATCTATTGCTCCATATGGGCACACAGAAGCACAAAGCCCACATGCCGCGCAAAGGGTCTTGTTAATTCTTACATGCCCCTTTTCAACAACCAAGGCTGGGCACCCAAGAAGCCTGATACACGCCATACAATTGGAACACTTATCAGAAACCTCACAAGGCACAATCTTCACGCCTTTCCGCTTTTTCTCTCGAATGCTAAGGAGTGTGCACGTAGCGCGAAAAACCACCAAAGAAGGCCCGTTGTGCCGCAATGCCCCCTTCAAAACCTCCGTAGCCTCTTTTATCTTAAACGGGTCCACTACCTTTACGTACTTGACACCGCAACCCTCAGCAACTTTTTCAATGCTTATTTTCTCTGAAGGGCTTCCCATGCCCGTCAAGCCAGTTCCTGGGTGCGGTTGATGGCCGGTCATCGCCGTCGTAGCATTGTCTAAGACTGCTAAAGTAATTCTTGCGTTGTTGTAGACAGCGTTCACCAACCCAGGCAAAGCAGCGTGGAAGAAAGTTGAGTCTCCGATAATAGCGATCGTTGGCGCATCCGTGGCGATTCTCATTCCCTGAGCCGTGCTTACACCCGAGCCCATACAAATAAGCAAGTCACCCACATTCAATGGTGGGGCAGCTCCCAAAGCATAGCACCCTATGTCTGTTGGATAGTTTGCCTTTTCGCCTCCAGATCTCTTTATGATATAGAATGAAGCCCTATGCGGGCAACCGGCACACAAAATGGGCGGTCTTGCAGGCAAATCCTTTGTCATTTGCGCGTAAGTCTCATCCATCTTTGCGAAATCTATTGGTAGCTTCCTTCCAGTTATCTCTGCTAAACCCTCCGTAACTAGGCGAGTGGAAAGTTCTCCCTTCCTTGGAAAGCACTGTTTACTCATCTTGCCGTAAATCTCAACGTCTGGTGCGTAGTCCTTCGCGATGGCCTTAATCTGCACTTCTAGGTACGGTTCAAGCTCCTCAACTACTATGATTCTCTTGTGACTATTCAGGAATCTGCCAATGAGTTTTTCAGGAAGCGGATGGGTCATTCCAAGTTTGAGAATATCAAAACCCAAGTTCAGCAGGTTCACGGCTTCAGCAGCGTAGTTGTAGGCTGAACCAGACGAGATTACACCTGTATCGGTTTTTCCCTTTCTTAGAAGAGTATTGTGAGGAGAGTTTTCGCTGATCTCTTTGGCTTTGTCCACTTTTTCCAGAAGCTTCACGTGCATTAGTCTAGCGTGCGCTGGAACCATAACCATGCGTTTCGCATCTCTAACTAATTCACCCTTCAGGTTTGGTTTGGCAAGATTACAGTAAGTGACAGGGCCTCGGGTGTGATTTACGCGCGTAGTCGTTCTCAGTATCACAGGCAACTCAAGCTTTTCCGAAATCTCAATTGCTGAGTGGATCATGTCTTTTGCTTCTTGCGGATCAGAGGGTTCGAGACACGGCAAGTTCGAGAGCAAGGCATAGTATCTGTTATCTTGTTCGTTCTGTGAACTGTAACATTCTGGGTCGTCAGCCGTCACTATTACGTACCCGCCCTTCACCCCAACGTAGGCCAGAGTCATTAGCGCGTCTGCAGCAACATTCAATCCAACATGCTTCATTGCAGTCAATGCCCTGACTCCGCAGTTTGCGGCTCCAGCTGCCACCTCAACTGCTACCAACTCATTCGCCGAGTACTCCATGTACAAACCTGCTTTGGCAGCTATGGCAGAGATTGAATCACCAATTTCAGACGCTGGCGTGCCAGGGTAGGTTGTGACGATGCTTATGCCTGCTTCGAGGATTCCTCTGGCGATGGCTTCATTGCCCAATAAGAGCATCCGTTGGTTAGGATTATCTTTCAATAACACGTTGGGATCTGGCAATGCGACTATTCCCCTATCAAGGAGGAAATCTCATAACTTGCGCTTTCACATATAACTTTTGGTGGAAAACCTATTCTTTGACCCAAGTGTTCGTCTGATGAACTCTAGACCAGCTTGAGTCGCCTGAGATCTTCTACGATGCTTTCAACGGCAACTTCTGGATCCATGTCCAAGATCTTGCACTTGAACTCCACGAACTGAACTTTCTTCTCCGCGTAATGTTGCAGGATCGGCTGCGTCTGCTGTTCATAAACTCGTATTCTTTCCTTGATGACCTTAGCGGTGTCGTCTGGGCGTTGATAGAGTTGCCCACCACATTTATCACAGACCCCCTCCATTTCTGGCTTCAGATGGCGAATATTATAGACTTCGCCGCAATTCTTGCAGATTATTCTCGTGGATAGGCGCTCGATGATTATCGCGTCTGGCACGGTGAGCTTGATGACAACATCGATGGCTACGATCTTGTCCAAAGCGTTTGCCTGTTCAACTGTACGTGGAAAACCATCCAAGACGAAGCCTTTCTTGCTTGAACTCTTTGCTAATCGCTGTTTCAAGACCTCTATTACAATGTCATCCGGAACAAGTAAGCCTTTTTCCACGTACTGCTTGACTTTCTTGCCCAATGGGCTGTTTTCTTTCATGATTTCGCGAAAAATGTCACCCATGGCAATGACATCTACACCCAGTTTGGCATGTAATCGTGAAGCGTAAGTGCCCTTGCCTGAGCCAGGTGGACCAAAGATTATGGCCTTCAACTTTCTAACATTCTCCTCAGCATTATCGCATGTTAGATGCCGTAGGTTCTTGATTTACTTTGATATAAACACTTCTTGAACTTGAATTTGTGAACGTGAAAAAAGGATATTTCTTCTACTTGCTTCACTACTTGCCCTTGAACAGCGGTTTTCTCTTTTCTGTGAAAGCCCTGACGCCTTCCTGCAAATCCTCAGTTGAGGCAACGACACCGAAGCCCTCTCGCTCCAACGCCAACGCAGAATCCAAGCCGATCTCCGCACCCTTATCGATCAAGACCTTGGCCACTCTAAGCGCTACTGGAGCCTTCGCCGCCAAGTCCAAGGCAAATTGTCTCACCGTTTCTCTGAACTTATCCGCTGGAACTATCATGTTCAATATGCCCAACTGCTCAGCGGTCTTGGCATCAATCATTCTCCCAGTAAAAACGAGTTCCTTGGCCTTTGTCCTCCCAACCAAGCGTGTAAGCCTTTGAGTCCCACCCCACCCAGGAATCAAGCCGATGTTGATCTCAGTTTGTCCCACGCGCGCGTTTTCAGACGCGATACGAAGATCGCACGCCATGGCCACCTCCAAACCTCCGCCTAACGCAAAACCATTTAGAGCTGCAATGACGGGTTTCTCCAAGCTTTCAAGTGCACGGCACAGTCCCTCACCCATTAAGGAGAGGTCTCTGGCCTTCAACGCGTTCATTCCAATCATGGCTTTTATGTCTGCACCCGCAGAGAACGCCTTTTCGCCGGCGCCAGTCAACACAATAACACGCACATTGTCATCTTTTCTTGCATCCTCTAGAGCTTCAAGAACTTCCGAAACAACCTCTTTGCTGAAAGCGTTCAATGCTTCAGGTCGGTTCAGTGTAATAGTGGCTATTCCATCGCTTTTCTCGTAGATTATGAGTTTGAACTCCATATGCCCTGTGCTCTCCTACTTCTGCGTCCAATCATAGTAGCCTTTACCGGTCTTTCTTCCCAGAAGTTGAGCCTTAACCATCTGTTTCAGTCCCGTACTAGGGTGAAACTTCGGGTCTAGCTCCTTTGTTAAAACATCGGCAATCGCCAGCGTCGTGTCTGACCCAATGTAGTCAAGTAGCATTAAGGGACCCATAGGCCAATTCAACCCAAGCTTTATGGCCTTGTCAATATCGTCTCTTTCAGCTACGCCTTCCCAGTACAGTTCAGCCGCTTCGTTCAAAGCGGGTATGAGTATACGGTTAACGATGAAGCCTGGGCAATCCTTTTTGACGAGAACAGTCTCTTTTTCCATCTTGTGGGCCACATTCAGAACTGTCTGTACAGTTTCATCGGACGTTCTTGCTCCTCGTATGACTTCTATGAGCTTCATAAGCTGTGGGGGATTGAAAAAGTGCATTCCGCAGACTTTTTCGGAGCGTTTTGTGGCTGAGGCAATTTCTGTTATGCTTACGGAGGACGTGTTTGAGGCTATTATGGCGTGTGCCGGCGCGTAAGTGTCCACTTCTCGGAACATCGCCTTTTTCAGTTCAACGTTTTCAGGCACCGCTTCAATTACCAGATCAGCGTCTGAGACAGCTCCTTTAAGATCTAGAGTAGGATGGACTCTGCTCAAGATCTCGTTCATCTGGGTTTCATTCATTTGTTCCTTCTTGACGAATCTCTGCAGGCTTTCTCGTATCATGACCATGCCACCGTCAATAAATCTCTGCTCGATATCGCGCATGCTCACCTCGTATTTGCCCACTTGCGCTGCTACCTGAGCTATTCCGTGGCCCATTAGACCTGCGCCCAAAACGGCGATTTTCCTGACTTCCATTGCTCTCACAATCTTTGAATGTGAACCTATTAGCCTAGTGTCATGTTAAAAAATCTTTGCAATGAGGAGCAGGGTTCTGGATGGGTCACAAAACCTGAGCGATCACTTGGTTAATATTGTTGCATGGCCGCCTCTTTCTATGCCTTTTCTGTGTTGAGTGCTAGAAAACGTAGTCTTTGCTAAGCCATTCTGGATACCACTTGTACTTCTCTAATGGCCATGACTTGCGTAGTCCTTCATACGTGGCCTTTGCAAGCGCCATTATCCCGCGTCCATCATGATAGATCTTCACCAATCCCTTCGATTCAAGGCTCTTAAGAATTTGGTCCAGCTTCTCATCGCTTGCATTTGTCAATCTTTCTTTCAGGTCTTCTCGATTCATGAAGAGTCCAGGGTTTACTCGGTAATCTTCAGCCAACACTTTCAGCGTGTTATCTTCCGAAGGCTCCAATCTTGGTGGCTGCTCGTTCGTTGAAATTGGGACTCCAAGCTTACTGTGTATCTGTCGACGTGGCAGTCTCAAGTCTTTTGCCATAGTCTTGAGTCCTCCTCGGAAGACGACGAGTCGCATAATGTCGTTTGTGCCTGCTCCAATCTGATTCACTTTTGCGTCTCTCAGATAAGTTTCGACAGGATAGAATCTTGTCCAACCGTCTCCGCCCATGACCGTGATGGAGTCGCTGATGAGTCTTTCATAGGTTTCTGACGTGAACATTTTCGCTGTGGCTGCTTCAACCATCGCATCTTTATGCTCATCCAACAGGTGGGCAGCGTGATGCACAAGTAGTCTTGAAGTGCTTAGACCTGCAAGCATGTCTGCAATCTTTGCTTGGTTAGTGGGAATTTCGATCGTTGGTTTGCCGAACTGCATTCGGCGTTGGGCATATGCCACTGCATAACGTATTGATTCTCGCATGGGACCCAGCATGCCTGCTGAATAAATGATGCGTTCAAAGTTTAAGCCAGACATCATGACTTTCCAGCCTGCGCCTTCCTGACCTATTATGCTTGATTCTGAGACTCTAACATCTTCAAAGTCCAAGAAGCCGTTTGGCAGTCCGATCCATCCTGAAAGCTCGTTGATCTTCTCTACTGAAAAACCAGGCGCCCCTTTTTCCACCAAGAACGCGGTGAGATGCTGATACTTGCTTTTGTCCTCGGGTTTTTCGCTTGTTCTAGCGTAAACAACGTAAATGTCTGCCAGTCCCGCATTGGTTATGAAACGCTTCTTCCCGTTCAACAAGAAGCAGTCGCCGTCTAGCCTTGCTGTGGTTTCAACTCCTGCAGCGTCTGAACCGACGGAAGGCTCTGTTATGCAAACTGCGCCAACCACTTCTCCCTTGGCTATTTTCGGAAGCCACTTTCGCTTCTGTTCCTCGGTCCCGAAAGCCAAAAGCTGTTCAACGCCTCCGAACATGGAAACCGCGTAAGCCTCGCCCAAGGCTGAGCCAACTCTACTCAATTCTTCAGCGACGATGGCTACTCCCGTCACGCCTGCGTTTAGGCCTCCATACTGTTCTGGGATGACGGTGCCGAACCATCCTTTGTGCGCGACTTCTTTCAACAACCCTGATGGAAACTTCCGGGTCCAGAAGACTTCTTCCCCTTTTGGTAGATTAGCATCAGCAAAGGCTTTAGCGTCTTCCATCAGGTGCTGTTGCTTTGGATTCCACCATGGGAAAGGCTCCATACTTATTCACCGTGAACAGGGTGGGTTATGAAAGCTTTTGATTTTAAACTTTGCTGAGTGACTGTGGAAATCGCATGGATGGTCGCATCGACAAAATGGCTAATCTTACGCGCGAGTCCGGAGTGCCTTGAAGATTGAAGAGAGAAGAGAGGGCACATCAACTTGTTCTTTAAATTTCCAATGGTTTTACGTAAGATTCTTTGAAGAAGACCTCTTTGAAGGCTCTCCTCGGTCTCGGCGGCGGGCTTTCATCAGGGACACCTATCGGGAGCAAAGCGATCACAGTCATGTTTTCGGGAACTTTCGCGATCTCCTTAACCTCGCTTTCGTTGAATGCTCCGATCCAGCATGTTCCGTATCCGAGGGCGGTCGAGGCCAACACTATATGCTCTATGGCTATCATTGGATCTTGCTTGTGAAGATTCTTGGACAAGGCTGGGTCGCCAAGCGCTATGAGGACTGTGTCTGCGTCAGCAATGAATTGCTGAAGATTTGCGGCCGTAGCTAGCGCTTTTTTGGTTTCAGGTTTTCTGACGACTATGAAACTCCATGGTTGGCGATTGCCTCCTGAAGGCGCCAAGCGTCCAGCTTCCAGAATTTTCTTCAGATCCTTGTCTGGAATCTGTTCTGGCTTGAATTTTCTTATGCTCCGTCTTTTTTCGACGGCTTCAAACAAGTTCGTGGTGCTTCACACTCCTAGTGCATGAAGGATTGCAGTGGGGTAGATTAGTTTTGGGTTTTGAACGTGGGTGAAATGTCAATTCTTATATGACTGGCTGTAGCATTACAGATTATCTTTCGATTTTGGCATCTGGGAAGGCATGTTAGTTGAGGAAAACGATATTCAAGAAGCTTGAGGCGCAAGGTTTGATAGCGAACTATAACCGTTTGCGAAAGAATTTGCCCCCACGGCTTCCTGAAAGGGTTTTCATCTGGGACGAAACATTGAGAGAGGGCGTTCAGACTCCAACGGTTTTCTTGACTTACGTGGAAAAGGTCAAGCTTGCTAAGATGTTGGATGAAATTGGCGTTTCAATGATTTCAGTTGGGCATCCTGGATTGTCTGAAGAAGATAAGAACGGGGTTAAAAGAATCGCAAATGAAGGCTTTCAGCAAGCTAGTCTTACAGCTTCTGCAAGGATACAAAAAAAAGATGTTGACGCGTGCCTCGAATGCGGCATTAGAGAAATCTCGATGTACACAGCCTTCAACGGAATTAATCTTCAATACAAGTTGAAAATGACTAGGGAACAGGTTCTGCAGAGAACCATTGAGTGCATACAGTATGCAAAGAAGCATGGTGCCAAGTTGGACTTCGTACTGGAAGACGGCACCCGAACGCCGCTGGAGGATATTGTGAGAATTTTCCAAGAAGCTGTGAAGGCCGGTGCAGATCGTTTAGTAATTGCGGATACTCTGGGCTTTTTGCGGCCTCTGTCGATGCGCTACTTGATCTCACATGTCAAAGAGGGACTAATGCAGCTGAGAGTAAAGGAAGTTCCATTGTCGATTCATTGTCACAACGATTTTGGGTTGGCGACAGCAAACACTCTTGCAGCAGTCGAGGAAGGAGTATCCTATGTGCACACGTGCATCGCAGGGTTCGGGGAAAGAGCAGGGGCTGCGCCCTTGGAGGAAGTTGTCACTGCACTCGAACTGCTTTATGATTTGGACACTGGCATAGAACTGGACAAGTTGTATAGGCTTTCACAGTTGGCTGAAAAAGCTTTCGCGTTACCTGTACAGTTTCACAAGCCCATAATTGGTGACAATGCTTTTGCGTACGAGCTTGATGAACACTTCGAAGGCGCGTTGGCTCAGTCACTAGTGTATGAACCTTTTCCACCCGAGATCATTGGTAGAGAAGCGCAATACTTCACATATCGACAAGCAGGCAAGAAATGGATTGAAACTCGCCTAGCTCAGGCTGAGATCAAAGCTTCACCTCTTCAGGTTGAGGAAATAATCAAGAGAATTAGGCGGATGCATGAAAGTGCAGACAAAGGCGAAGCGCAGATGACGTTTTACCAGATAAAGAAGTTGATGAAGGATTTGCGGCGACGCTTGTCAGAAGAGGAATTCTGGAAAGTGGTCGAAGAAGTGACTAGGCAAAAACCCAAACTCAAACCAAAAGAAACCATCACGCCTACTTAGATCTCGGTATGTAGATTCCGTTTGGATCAATGTTTCTTAGCAGTGCCAATTCTTCATAGGTAGGCAATTCTGTTGTCGGCACTTTCTTCGGGATAACAACGTCGAACCCTGAGTTCTCCACAACCTGTTGAATGGAAACGCCAGGATGAACCGTCGACAACCTTATGTGCTTTGTGTGAGGGTCGAAGTCCATTTGGCATAGGTTTGTGACCACGAGTGAAGGCCCACCCCCTATTAGGCCCAGTTTTTCCCGGGCTTCTGGGCCGTCCAAGAATCCTGGGCTCGTAAGGTAATCGAGTTTCTTGACCATTTTTCTCTTTTCATGCGTCATTATGACTACTATTCGTTTGGCTGATGATATTATGTCGTTTCCTCCCCCACTGCCTGGCAGTCTTACAGTTGGCTTTTCAAAGCTTCCAATGTAAGTGGTGTTGATATTGCCATACTCGTCGATTTGTGCTGCACCAACAAAGCCGACATCCACGTGCCCGCCCTGCAGCATAAGACCCAATGTTTCAATGAGGCCGATTGCTCCTGACGCACGGTATCCGAGTCTGGAGTCTGCAATGGAGAGAGCGATGTCCTTGGCGTTTGAATCGATGAACCCGGCTTCATAGACTATTTTCGCTCCGGGTGCATGGGTTTTCTTTGCCAGCATGGCGGCTATGAGTGGGAGGCCTGTGCCTATGAAAACTACTTCACCGTTCCTAATTTGTTTGGAACCGCAGACAGCCATCAACTCGAGAGTGCTAAACTCTTCAGGTTTTGCATAATTCTTGTTCATTTGTCATTTCTCCATTTTAGTATGGAAGCGGCTTCTTAGCCTTAAGCTTCAGCAATCGTTCAATTCCAATTTTCTGCAAAAGCTCGTTATGGTCCTTAAGGCTTGTTATGTATTCTTCGCAGTATTTTTGCCAACCTTCCTCCGTCTTGCATTGGTCATAGTACATACGCACGTGTTTCATGTCATAATCGTAATAGTTGTAAACCATCATAGGGTATGATCCCCATGGGCACTCAACGACATGGGATACGTAGATGTTCGGGATGACAGTCTGATCTGGCTGGGCTCGGATGAACTCCGTGTCCACAACCTCCTCAGCCAT
>Ga0209048_10005132_pt1 | contig 12402 bp, 11 predicted proteins | sample FrelakmetCRP12CR_FD_187146 | JGI IMG/M metagenome (GOLD analysis project Ga0209048, IMG submission 187146) | Freshwater lake sediment microbial communities from the University of Notre Dame, USA, for methane emissions studies - CRP12 CR (SPAdes)... | ecosystem: Environmental > Aquatic >... | reverse complement strand
GTATCTTCCTTTTGTCAATTCTCGTGGCGTTCTATAACCCACACGTCGCCCAATACTTCTGGCTGTTGAGCTTTGTAGCGCAATGGTCAGTGTCACGACTGTTTAAAGGGATCAAAACTGGATAAGTCATACTTTAAATTCGAAGAGTAACCTATAAGTCGCACGCAATTTAACGGCACTGCAAGCAATAACGCTCAGATAGTGGTTGTCGAGGCAAAAAATGATCGAAAAGGCAGTAATACCGGCAGCGGGTTTGGGGACGAGATTTCTACCTGCAACGAAAGCGCAGCCAAAGGAGATGCTGCCTGTCGTCGATAAGCCAGTTATCCAATACGTTGTCGAAGAAGCGCAATCGTCTGGCATAAAGGATATTTTGATTATTACAGGCCGAGACAAGCGAGCTATAGAGGATCATTTCGACAGAGGAACAATTAACAACAGGAGCTTACTTGAAATCGACGAAATAATGGACGCTGTGAATCTTTATTACACCAGGCAGAGGGAGCCAAAAGGACTCGGTGACGCTGTCTACTACGCGAAAAGTTTTGTGGGAGAAGATCCGTTTGCCCTGCTTTTGGGCGATACTATAACTAAACCAGCATGCTTGGTGGAGCTCATTGCAAAATATCAGGTTCTTAAGACATCGGTCTTAGCCGTGGAAGAGGTGCCTAGGGAAAAACTAAGCAGCTATGGAGTAGTTAAAGGCAAGGAAATCGAAGAAGACTTGTTACTTGTCGAAGACCTAATAGAGAAACCCGAGCCAGAGAGCGCGCCGTCAAACTTAGCGATCTTAGGACGATATGTCTTAACGCCTGCGATATTCGACGCAATTGAACAAACCGCTCCTGGGAAAGGAGACGAGATCCAGCTCACAGATGCGCTTAACAACCTGCAAGAGACGAAACACGCGCTCATTTACAAAGGCAAGAGATACGATTTAGGGAACAAGATTGACTGGATTAAAGCGAACATCGAGCTTTTCCTACAAGATGAGCGATTTAACGAGGAACTTGAACGTTTTTTGCAGCTACTAAGACAGGAAGTTTAACGGAAGAGCGGTTAAGATGTCCCTAATGTTATGATATTAGCAAAGATCTCAGAAAGCAGTCTAAGTAAGTTCAAATCGATAGTTGGGGAAGACCTGCCAGCGATTGAAAGACCTAACTTTAACGCTGGCAATCGAAGTCTAAGACGTTTGTGATTAGCCCTGCAGTTGTTGGTGCCTTTTTTGAGCGGAAATCTCCGTGTGACGCAATCAAATGCTAAGACTAGATGCTCGTGTGGCTTAACTTCTTCTTCTTGTTATTATTGTCTTCATGCCGTTCCCGGCGGCGGTGTTGATCAGCCCCGGAAGCCTCTGGCTTCTCCTCGCGTTTTACGCGTCGACCGTTGCTAGCGCCGGATTTGCGAACATTCACATGGCTTTACGCATCACACAACCATCGATTGATCGATACAAGCGTGTCTGTGCACGAGATCCGGCTGCGCACGCTCACGTCAGTTGTGGTTCCGAGTGTCTTTCTTCTATCAATACTTGTGGCATTTTACAGTCCGCGCATCGCTCAGTATATTTGGCTTCTAAGCTTTGTGGCGCAATGGTCGGTGGCACGGCGGTGGAAAGAAGTTAAAACAAGCTGAGCCACCAATTCTTAGTAAAAGACTGGTTCGGTTATGGAGCTTGCCACACAACCAAGACAAAGGAGCTCAATCTGCCGTTTAAGGCAGCAGAAAGTCCCGAAGATTGAGATGATGCTTACTGCTTCTTCACCACGATTGAGATTTTAAGCGTTGCTACTTAAGATCGAGATTAGCCGGGAGATAGCTCAAATCTTCCGGTTCAAATCTAAAGCCGTCTAGCATACCGGTCACCATTGTGAAGACGGCTTTTTTCCCACAGGGGGTGGAGTCGCTGTTCCGTAGTTTGTCTGCAATGGCCTGCCGGTGCCAGAAAAAGAATAGATACAAAAAATAGGGGATAAATGTGATTTTCGACGCGTACCGGCGAAAGAAGATTATTCGGTTTCTTGCCGAATAGTAGATCATTGTGTACGGGGCCTTCTTTAGTGACGCGGAGAGCTTGTGGAATACTTTTGATTGCGGAACGCACAGCAGTTTATAGCCCGCCTGCTGAGCCCTCATCTCAAAATCCGTTTCCTCATAGGTAATGAACAGATCAGAGTCCAGCAATCCAATTTCGCGAAAAACATCTCTGCGAATTAATAGCGCGGTCCCCGACAACCAACCGACTTCGAAAGGGTTTGGATACTTAGCCTGATCAACATCGCTGAGTGTATAGGCTACTGGCACTCCGGAGATAGACCTCATATGCCCGCCAAGCTGCGCAATTTTGCTAGGATCATCATACCACCTAATTTCAGGACCTATGATCCCGATTCGGTCGTCCCGCTCAGCAGCTTCGACTAACCATCCGAGAGCGTCTTCTTTTATAGCGGTATCATTGTTTAACAGCAAAATGTATTCTGGTTCTAATGTCTTCAATGCGTGCTGAATCGCGATGTTGTTTCCTTTCGCAAAACCATAGTTGTCTTCGTTGCGGATGATCAGCAATCTGCTGTTTTTTCTTACATCAAAATGATTTTGAGGGATCTTTTCTAGGACATTGATTTCGCTATTTGAATATTCTTGAACTGTGAGGGGTTTATTGTTTGGATCATACCTAAAATAAGCGGATTTTGGTTCGATCTTACCTTCTGCGAATTCCTTAATTTTTGTTATGGACTCATCTTGAGAGTTGTTATCTACAAGTATAATCTCATAATCCGGATAGCGCGTTCTATAAACCGACTCCAGACACTCTATAGTATCCTCCCAACCGTTCCAATTGAGGATTATTATAACCACTCTGGGGCATTTCATGGCTGCATAGTCTTATTTGTGAGATGTGTTTTTGTTCCGGCAGTGTCCGGAAGTGATCAACTTCGTTGCTTTGTTAGGTGCAAGATCTATATCATTTTTCGGAAGAGGCCCCGTATCGCTAAACCGCTTATGCGCGGGCACTCACGTTAGCGCGTTAGATTTAGGACCAAAAAGGTCAGCCTTCCAGGATTTGACACACTGGCTACGCGAATTCGATACCGCTGTGTTTGGCGCTTGCGATGCAATTTTGTGCAATTGCCCGTCGGTCTCTGCGATGTGCGGCCCCGGTTCATAGCGTTAACGAACAGTTTCCCTAAACAGCTGCTGGGCACGATTCAGTTTTCTTGTTCAGCGTTAACTGGCTCAACAAGACTTTTCGACCTAAGTCGCACTCTTTATAACACAGTTCGTCACGAAATAAGGCAACGAGTTGTGGTGAGCTAATGACTACGGTTCAAACGATTGCGCGAAATACCCGTTTTTTGTTCCTCGCGAACATCGCGACGTTCTTGCTTGGATTCTTCTCTCTGAGCATCACTGGACGCTATCTCGGGCCCGAGTTGTTTGGCGCACTGAGTCTCGCGCTCGCATTTACAAGTTTGTTCGGAGTTATAAGCGATCCTGGGCTCAGCACGCTCACCGTACGGGAAGTGGCTCGCGACAAATCGCTCGTCAGGAAATACATAGGGAATACCGCCGTGATGCGTGCCATCTTTGCGACCCTAACCTTTGGAATCATCGTGATGTTCGCCGTGCTTCTCGGCTACTCGCAACAGACGGTACTAATCATCAGCATCGTTGCTCTTTCAGTTGTCACCGCGAGCTTCGTTGCGATGTACAATTCTGCGTTTCAGGCCTTCGAAAAGATGCAATATCAGTCGATCGGATTGCTTCTGAACAGCGCCCTGTTTTTGTTCGGCGTAGTGATCGCTGCCACGCTGAGATTTGATGTTCTTGTGTTTGCTTCCCTCTACGTCGTTGTTGGCGCTGTCGTGCTTTTCTACAGCTGGACCGTTTTTCGACGGAAGTTAGCCGCAACGCGCCTCGAGATTGACCGGGCATTCTGGCGATCAACGATACAGATGGCTCTGCCGTTTGCACTCACTGGCATTTTTGTGACAGTTTACTATTGGATAGATTCGATTCTCCTGTCCGCGATCAAGGGAGTTGAGGTGGTGGGGTGGTACACAGCGGCGTACCGGTTAATGATCGTACTATTGGTCGTACCTCAGGTGGTAAACCTAGCCGTTCTTCCGGTGATGTCGCGATTTTACGTCGAGGCCAAAGCCTCGCTACTGTTGACGCGCGACACCTTTTTTCGCTATATGGTACTGATCAGCGCGCCGATGGGAATCGCTGTCATGTTTCTGGCTGATGAGATTATCTTATTCATCTTTGGCAAAGGATATACAAACTCGATCATCGCCCTCCAGATACTGGTCTGGTCTTCAGTCTTCATTTTTCTCGCAAGTCCCTTTGCCCGCTTTTTGGAATCATCGAATCAACAGCTCGCCGTCACGAAAGTGGCGCTCATTTGCGTGGTAGTGAATGTCGCACTGAACCTGATTCTGATACCCCCATTCGGACTTGTTGCGGCTAGCGTTGTAACCGCCGTCACGGAAGGAGCTGCTTTTGTACTGTTATTTTACGCGAGCGGGGCCATCACCAAAAAAAATCTTAAGCGTAACTTGCCAGCAGCCGGCAAAACCGCGGTCGCGATTTTACTGATGGCCGGTATCATTCTCGCTTTTCGCTCATTCAATCACGTCTTCGTGACATTAGCCGCAACTTGCTTGTACGTGGTAGCGTTGTATGTCACCAGGCTTATCGGAAAAACAGACATAGAGCGATTCACCCAAATTCTCTACTCCGGAGGAGGCCTAAAGTGAGTGAGGTTGAAAACCTGAGAGAAGCGCAGAAAGCTTCAGCGCCGCCGGGCTTATTCAACGCGCGAATCGCGATATTTGAAGGAAACTCAAGCAATTCGGCGATTTTATTATTCGGTGAGACTTTTAAAGAGCCGCTTGCTCATTATTGCCAACTCCTGTTTGATCACGTCGTTTTTTCTAAACATGCTAATCGTTCAATAAGCGGAAGTGTTGCGCTTATTCGACTGTTCGGGGGTGGGGCAATTCAGGTGTATCTCACAAATTCACGAGTCTCAAGGCCGGCTGGAAGAAGTGCGATGCAAAACATTTAGTTCTTAGCTTCGTGCTTCATTATGGAGTCTATATAAAACCATACCTTCGGCGGCGCTCAAAGTCTCATAAAAGCATTGCAGAGCAAAATTTTTATCCGGATAGTTCATTAAGTTCAATCGTAAATTGTTCCGGCTTTTACCCTTGATCGTGCTACAGGTCTTCTATGAATGTTTCAGAAGAGGATGTACAGTGCAACATATGCGGCTCAGATGATTTCGTTCTGAAATTCATCGGCAAGGACAGGCAGTACAAGCTTCCTGGAGAGTTTCGTGTCGTCGAGTGTAGGACGTGTGGGTTACTTTATATAAACCCCCGACCTATCGTGAAATCTTTGGCCCAGTATTACCCTCAAATCTATTGGGGGGCTAGCGTTTTGCACAGGCCGCTGACACGCATTGCCAAGCTCGATGCTATGCTCGTAAACGCAATAAGTTACCATATGACAGTACCGGAAGTGAAAGAAGGCACGCTGCTCGATATCGGTTGCGGTGAGGGCAGTTACCTCGCATCGATGAAACGTGCTGGCTGGGACGTATATGGTGTTGAACCAAGCGCTGTCGCATGCGAACTAGCACGGCGAAAATGGGGGCTGGAAGTATTTAACGGCAGAATAAACGAGGCATCGTTTCCAGACGACACGTTTGACGGCATTACGATGCATCATGTCCTCGAGCATACAGATAACCCGAGTGAAGTGCTCGTTGAAATTCATAGGATCTTAAAACCCGATGGTGTGCTCGCCATAAGCGTTCCAGACGCTAAAAGCTTGGAAAGCAAGATTTTCGGTTCGGCTTGGATTCATTGGGATCTGCCGCGGCACCTTTACCACTTTTCTCGCGCCACCATCACCGCAATGCTCGAAAAAACTGGATTTTCGGTAATCGATATAAAGCACGACTCCCACCCAGGTGGATTTTTAAGCAGTATGCAGTATGTGTTTGAAGATGCGAAGCTCAATCCGAAAATAGGCCTTTTGCTCGCACGTCCGCTATCGTTTTTGCTTGCGCCCGCATTAGGTGCTCTTAGTGCATCAGGGAGTATGGCAATCTACGCAGCCAAAAGGGAGCGTCGGAAACGACTATAACGCTGCCGCCGAATAACCTTCTAACAAGATTGGACCGCATAACGACCGGAAGCGTGCGATCAGTGCAAAAAATATCAGTTTTGATTCACACACTTAACGAGGAGCGAAATATTCGCAATTGTCTCGAATGTGTGAAGTGGGCTGACGAAATCATTATCGTGGATCAATTTAGTGACGATGAAACTACCACAATCGCGCGCGAATACACAGATAAAATATTTTTATACCAACGAACCGGATATGCTGACCCTGCAAGACAATTCGGGCTCGAGCAAGCTAGTAATGAGTGGATTTTGGTAGTTGATGCTGACGAATTAGTTCCAAAACAACTTCGCGACCGTCTTATAGAACTCTCCACGAGTGAATACGACGCCGTGCTGATTCCTATCAAGAATTACATCTTCGGCCATTTAATGCAAGGTGCTGCTTGGGGCGCGCTCCAACACCTTCACGTTAGGTTTTTCAAAAAACATGTAATGCATTACACAGATAAAATCCATGATTTTGTCAGATTAGACGAAAATACGCGGATTTACAGATTACTAGATGAGTCCTGTGCGTTCATTCATTTCAACTACGTCGATGTCGAACATTACCTAGAAAAATTTGACAGATACACTACTATAGAAGCAAAACGCATCGCGTTGTCCTCTCAATCAATCTCAACGGTACGTTTGTCACTTAGTCTCTTAAAGCACCTAGCTTGGCGTTTCATACTTAAGAAAGGCTATAGAGATGGAATCTATGGCTTCGCCTTATCGGTATTACAGTCCGTAGCTGTGCTTATCGTAGCCCTCAAATCTGAGATGTTTCGCCATTATCAATCGACAAATCCAAAAGTCCTCATAACTGAGCAGTATCAAAACATTGCAGACGAACACATACGTGCGTACGAAGACTCGGAGATCCGACGAAATGTTTAACAAACAGTGTCGAAAGCGCTATGCAATCATCTGCGCGGTTGCTAATGAACAACAATTGAAAGCGTTTTAGTCTTGATGTTCTTTGAAGGCATTTTTTTGAAATGGAGGAAAGGTTAGGTAAAGATCCAATAACTGACTTCAACAAAAGAATAAACTCTGCGCGACGCTTAAAGGCGCTCTGCGCGCCGCCGAGCGCACCAGATACGGCAATCTTTATTAAAATATAACATCTACTTCCTGCAAGTCACGAACGACGTCGTATGTCCACACCATCAACTCCTGCCTCTGTACGCTTAACACCTTTACTGGTGCAAATCTCTGGGGTTATGAACCCATTTAAGGATACGCCATGAAGCAAACAACTGATGCTAAGAAAGGTGAAATTCTGTTCAGGAAGAGACTATATGAACAGCAGATTCTTCAAAATCAAGTTTATTTTCAAGATGAGTTCAACGCACAAGAGATTGAAACGGTACTCTATGAAAGGATGAGAAAGACGTTCAATCAGATTAACAGGTTAAAGGAAAAGGGCATCAACATCTCGCCATACGTAGAAATAGGCGCAGAAAGAGGCCAGAGATCACTCGTCATCGAAAATCAGGAGGGCTGCGAAGGCGCAGCCGCTGATATCTCCTACTATTCTTTGAAAAGCGCTGAACATTTCAAAGCACTATTCAACTGTGAGAAAATGCCAGTGAGAATATGCTGTGATGCTTACCACCTACCTTTTTTGAGCAATTCAATTCCCTTTGTATTCTGTTACGAAACACTACACCATTTCCCAGATCCTGCGCCAATCATTGAGGAGGTTTATCGGATCTTAGCTCCCGGGGGTTGCCTATTCTTTGATGAAGAGCCTTTTCGTCAAGAACTGCACATTCCGTTATACAAGCTCCAGAAGACTTATTCACGAGAAGTTAGACGGAGAGCTAAACTAACGGCATTTTTTGATTATTTCTTCGGTGTCCGTTCATGCAATGAAACTGAACACGGCATCACCGAGAATGATCAGATTTCAATCAAGAATTGGCAAGACTCTTTGCACATTTTTGATAGGAAACGCATCAGAGTCACAAGCCTTAGAATTACTACGAGTGTATCCGATAATGAAAACAGCATTAAGCTCTTCTTGCACAGTCTATTGGGTGGGGAGATCAGTGGATGTTGTTTTAAGGATAATGGCGAACAAAGCACGATCGCTTGCGAGACCACAAGTATAAAAGATGTTTTAGCTTGCCCGACCTGCTTGAATGAAAGCCGCAAAGTCGAGACAAGACTCGACTGGAATGACGCCGCGATGCTTTGTCCTAGATGTGAAAACGTCTACCGCAATTTGAACGGCGTGAACGTGTTGTTGCCCTTGAGCTCATTGCGCGCGCTTTACCCAGAATTTACGCGGGAAACCGCGATATAACCGCCTGAGATAGCCGCATCACGCAAGGATCTGATCGATCTGAACGGTCGCGCTCTACTCGTGGGCGACACTTGAACGCCTACATTCATTTTATCAATGATCTCGCCCCCGCACACCTCGAACTCATGATAGACGACCCGATTGACGTGTTGGGAAAAACACGCAACGCCGGGATGATCTGGAGGAAAGGTTACGTAAAAGATCCAACACCTGACTTCAATAAAAGAATAACCTGCGCGACATACGAAGCCGCAGCAAGGGCATAAAGATAAAGTTAGCCGGCTACTTGAACCGACTCCGAAATACTGTCGCTCTACGAAGAGGCCGATGCCTTAACTTATCCCTCCTTTTTTCTAAACTATACGTATGTGGCTCTAGAAAGGGCGTCTCACGCAGATTTTGCATGCTGGAGCTTTCATTCTGCAACAAATTCGAACATCAGGCGCTGCAGACAGCAAAGCTTTAAGATGTCAAATCGTTACACTCACGGCGTAAACTGCCTTGCAGAACCGTTGTCAATCCATGAAGATCTCCGTTGTCGCACGTTTTTCGAAATACACAGGCATTCTTGTCGATCTTTACAACGTTTTAGCGCTCGCTAGCGCTACGATTACAGTGCTCGACGACGAATTAAAAGAGCGATGAGCCGAAAAAGCACAGCACAAGCTCGAAAGTTTTTCTGGGAAAAGGCTGGTGCCGAACTGCTATCGCGAGGTGGCCAAAAAGTGAAACAACCTACCCGGTTGCACCGAGAAAACATGAGTCCAGCGGTCGCTGTTATTACACTAAACTGGAACGGATGGCGCGATACCGTTGAGTGTTTAAAATCTTTGTATCAAACTGATTATGCGAGTCGTCACATCGTGGTCGTTGACAACGCTTCCACTGATGAATCGCTGGCTAAGATAGACTGGTATTGTACGAACGAGCTTAAGTTCGTGCACCATTTTACAGAGACTACGGTTAGAAATAAGCCAATTAAAGTCACGCATTACACTAAGGGGCGCTTATCAAATTCCGTACACCAGCGCGAACTGGATGCCGAGCCAAAAGCGGACTACGAACTCACTGTGATACAAAACAGAAAAAATCACGGTTTTGCTGAGGGCAACAACATGGCAATTGCTTACGCCTTAAAAACCTTGAACCCAGATTACGTCTTGTTGGTGAACAATGATACGATTGTTTGCAAGAATTTTTTGAACGAGCTAGTTACCGCCGCTGAGCAGAATGAACAAATTGGATTGCTGCAGCCGAAAATATTGCGCTACGTTGACTCTACAATAGAGAGCACAGGCATTATGTGTGACACATTAGCGTACTCTAAATTCAGAGGCTTCTATGAAAAAGACGAGGGTCAATATGATAATGATAGGGAAGACGGGTTTTTTTACGCAAGCGGCGCTTGCGTTCTGATCAGAAAGAGCTTGCTTACAGCGCTTTCAGACGAGTGTTTCGATCCGTACCTTTTCGCGTACTATGAAGATGTGGATTTGTCTTGGATGGCGCGACTGATCGGTTTTAAAGTCGTTTATTGTCCCGAATCAGTTTGCTATCACAAAGGAAGAGCGTCGTTTGGGGACGAGACGCCCCTCGCTATATATTTGGGCCTCAGAAACAGGCTCAGAGTTTTGATTAAGAACTATTCAGTGAGTACGCTTATTTTCGTCCTGCCCCTCACGATCGTATTGAAGTTCTCCTTACTTACATTTAACTGCATTGTCAATCTGGATTCAAGTTATCTCTCAAGCTTCGTAAAGGCGCTAGGCTGGAACGTTCTGAATCTTCGAAGCGCGCTGATCCTGAGAGAGCGTATCCAGTCTAAGCGCAAATTGCGCGACACAGAAATAATGAAGTATATGATCCCTTATTCTTTTGGCATACGCGCAGCACTTAAAGATCGGTCGAGACATAGAACGGATACTGCTGATTGACACATCACTTGCACCTGTAGTTTTTTGCTGCGTTCACGATGCGGATCGATCTGGCGCGTTAACTAACGAGTTCTCAAAAAAAAACAATCGCTATTGCTCGTCATTACGCATTAGGATGCTATATTTTTAAATGGTCAGCAAATCTGGCAAAGCTGTAACCCGTCCACCAAGGAGAAAGAAGAACACAAAACTGATATGACCTCTGATTTGAACGTTTTGCTTTTTCACGATTCTTTTAACAGCGTTGGCGGCGCTGAGAAAGTAGTGGCAACCATTGTAAGGGCTTTCGATGCCCGCATAGCTTCGACGAACATTGATCATGCTCTTCTTAAAGATTTAGGTATCAACAAGGACGCGGTGTACGATCTAGGGACCGTCGCCCGCGGAGCACCCTTAGGTCCGATAGAATCGAGCATTTTGTTCAAAAAAGCGCGTTTTCCAGGATTTGACAAGTATCTTTTAAGCGGATTCTGGGCACTTTACGCGGCCTACAATCACAAGCCTAACATATCTTACTGTTATACCCCTCGAAGGGATTTCTATGACCTTAAACACTACAGTATCGCCCATCAGTCAAATTTGGCGAAGAAAGCAGTTGCGTGGAGTTGGACGACCGCGCATAGCCATTTTGACAGAAACGCTATCCGACAGGTCGCTAAAATACTTACATTGAGCCGCACCGTTCAAAAACGGATAGCAAGGTACTACAAAAGGGACTCTACAGTAATCTACCCCCCGGTCCCAACAGATCGCTATTATACTAAAGAGTTTGGTGATTTCTGGCTATCAGTTAACAGATTATACCCTGAGAAACGAGTTGATTTACAAATAGAAGCCTTCAAAGACTTGCTCGATGAAAATCTGCTAATTGTCGGCGGATATTCACGTCGCGACAAAGGACTGATCGCGTATCATAGACTGTTTGCAGATCTACCTCCAAACGTGAAGATCCTGGGAAAAATCCCGGAGGAGCGCTTACTTGACTTATATGCAACGTGCAAGGGAGTGCTGCACACGCCCATTGACGAGGATTTCGGCTTGGTCCCTGTTGAGGCACAAGCCAGCGGAAAAGCTGTCGTCGGCGTAAACGAAGGTGCTCTGAGAGAGACCATTATCAATGGTCAAACAGGCTTCTTAGTAAATCCTGACCCCGGATCCTTAAGAGCAGCGATAAGGTATGTGTCAAAAGAGCCTGAGCGCTTTCGAGACGCTTGCATCAAGAATGCCCGGAGATTCGACGAAGATATATTCGTAGCTAAGATTCGACCTTACCTATATGGAGAATAAAGTGTATGTCAGCTCGTGAGAAATCCAAATATGCGCGTCAGCTTGTGTGCGAAGTCTTTTCAAGGGTAACGCTTCCGGAGGCTCTTTATCGAAATCGCAGGGCAATTGAGATCGCGTGTATGCAAAACAAAGCAGTCTTTAACGACTGGATGAGGACGAGGCAGACGAAAAATATGCTTTTCTATTGGGGGACCGCAGAATTGCAAAAAGCGTCGCCCTATTGGTACGAGAATCGTAGAGAAACCTAGCTCTGAGCAACAATAAGTGTGTTTACCAAGCTCGAATGAAGATCAATGTTATAGCAGAATTCCCAAGGATCAAAGATGGGATACCGCGGGTTACGGAAGAGTTGCTTATAGAGTTAGCCGCGAAGAACGAAGTTGAGTCCATTTTCATCCTAACGCGGCAGGACTTATGTTTTGTCAGTCCACATCTTTTAGCAAACAAAAAGACCCAGTTATTCGCTACCAGCAAGCACGTAAGCCTTCGCACGTTTGCTAAAATCATAAAACTATATAAAGAAGGGGACCTCTTGCTTTTTCTTGCGCCGCCGTGGCGTATTTTTGATCCGTCCCAAGGCCTCTGGCTTTTCCTTTTGATCAAATATGGCTTCTTGCCTCGGGCAAAATGGATTCAAGTGCTGTACGATTTTATTCCCTATATCTTCTCAGAGGACACTGGT
>Ga0209048_10005131_pt1 | contig 12403 bp, 13 predicted proteins | sample FrelakmetCRP12CR_FD_187146 | JGI IMG/M metagenome (GOLD analysis project Ga0209048, IMG submission 187146) | Freshwater lake sediment microbial communities from the University of Notre Dame, USA, for methane emissions studies - CRP12 CR (SPAdes)... | ecosystem: Environmental > Aquatic >... | reverse complement strand
CGGGGGCTCGATCCAGCATGCCTACCCTCCGATGGACCGCGTCTACATACCCCTGCTTTACAAACTCTACCTCTGGCGCTTTTCGAGCAGCGGGGCGGATTAGAAAATGGAAGCGTTCTGCGGAAGCTCCGGGGCTTGGGATGAATTGATCGCCGGCCTGCCGCAACCCCACCTGCTCCAGACCTGGGAATGGGCACAGGTCAAGGAAAAATATGGGTGGAAAGCCAGACCGATGGTGTGGTGGTCGGCTGGCGAAGAGAAGCCCTGCGCGGCAGCCATGATCCTTGAAAGGACCATTTCACCTGCAGGTTTTGCATCCAGGTTACGAGTGCTTTACATTCCAAAAGGTCCCAACCTGGATTGGGCAAACGCCTCGCTCCGCCAGCGTGTGTTGGGCGATCTGCAGGTTTTTGCCAAACGGCAGGAGGCCATCTTTGTGAAGATCGATCCGGATGTGAAACTGGGGGTGGGTGTTCCCGGAGCAGCGGAGGCGAGGGAAGAACCAGGCGGACAGGCCGTCCGATCCGAGCTGGAGGAACGCGGCTGGCGGTTCTCCCAGGACCAGATCCAGTTCCGCAATACTGTCCTGATCGACCTGACCCCCAGCGAGGCTGAGCTGCTGGCGCGCATGAAACAGAAGACCCGCTACAACATCCACCTGGCAGAGAAGAGAGGTGTCCGGGTGCGGGCCGCAGGAACCGGGGACCTGGCGCGGTTGTACCGCATGTACGCTGAAACTTCTATCCGGGATGGATTTATCATCCGCGGAGAAGACTATTACCAGACCGTCTGGAAAACCTTCCATACCGGGTCGATCGACCGAACCTCACCGACGGTCCCCTTCAGCGAGCCCTTGATCGCTGAAGCGGATGGACAACCCGTGGCAGCTATCTCGCTGTTTTACTTTGCCGGACATGCCTATTACATCTACGGCATGTCACGGGATGCACACCGGGAAAAAATGCCCAACCATCTGCTGCAGTGGGAAGCCATGCGCCGTGCCAAGGAGCTGGGCTGCTGGGATTACAACCTGTGGGGGGCACCCAATGAATTCAATGAAGATGACAGCCTGTGGGGTGTATTCCGCTTCAAGGAAGGACTGGGCGGGTCCGTGAACCGCACCATCGGTGCATGGGATTTCACTACAAAGCGGATGATGTACAAACTGTATACACAGATCCTGCCAAGAATCCTGGCCATGAGGCGCTCAAGCGGAAAGGCAAAAACAAGACAATCCCTGGGGGATGCATGATATGAAATGGTATGGACCCTGATCATCTACGAAGATAAGGATCCCCTGTCTAACACCGGCAGAAGACCTGGAGGCCAAATGATTGCCCGATTAAGATTTGCCCATCTCCCAACACCGATCGAAGAACTCCCTCGGCTTTCGGAGGTGTTGAAGGGTCCGCAGCTGCTGGTCAAACGGGATGACGAGACCGGCCTCGCCTTTGGCGGAAATAAGACCCGCAAACTGGAGTTCCTCGTAGCCGAGGCCCAGACAAGAGGAGCCAGGACACTGATCACCGCGGGGGCATTGCAGTCCAACCACTGCCGCCAGACTGCCGCAGCCGCAGCCAGGTTTGGTTTTAACTGCATCCTGGTACTGGTCGGAGAGGCCCCGCTCCAGACAAGTGCCAATCTGCTGCTTGACCGGTTGTTCGGGGCCGAGATCGTCTGGGCTGAAAAGTCCCGACGCGAAGCGGTACTGCAGGACGCCTTCGAAAAAGCGAAAAAACAAGGTAAAGAACCCTATCTCGTCCCGTATGGCGGATCCAATTCTACCGGGGCCCTGGGCTATGTTTTTGCAATGGAAGAGTTTATGCAGCAGATATCCGCGGAAGGCTTGAAACCCCTGCAGTGTTCCCCGGACTGGTCGGTTTTTGCCTCCTCCTCCGGCGGGACGCAAGCCGGACTGGTCCTCGGCGGGCGGGTATTCGGATACCCTGGCAGGCTGCTCGGAATCAGTGTGGACGAACCGCAGCGCAGCCTGCAGTTGCGTGTGGCGAAACTGGCCACGGAAACCTCGGAGCGAATTGGACCGCGGATCGAGTTTTCACCTGACGAAGTCCTGGTCAATGCCGATTACTCCACACCTGGCTATGGGGTCATGACCGGAGTCGAAAATGAAGCGATTTCCCTGTTCGCAAAATATGAGGGGCTGCTGCTCGATCCGGTCTACACCGGACGGGCCGCGGCAGGGTTGATCGACCTGATCCGCAAGGGATTCTTCAAAAAAGGTGAGACCGTCCTGTTCTGGCACACCGGAGGACAGACGGCACTGTTCGCAGAGAAATACCAGCGTGAACTCGCTCAATGAACCAGGTCCCCGGCTGACGGCCGGGGACCTTTGCTGCTCATCTGGCAGAAAAACCATCTTTTCCCCCGGACAAAGCATCAAGCCTGCCAGCCCACAATGCTCCCGAGCAGGGTAAAATTGATTGGACGAGCTTCAGCCCTTTTCAGCAAAGGAATAAACATGAAACCTCAGCTCCTAGCCATTCTTACCGCCGCAGCCTGGGGAATTGGCGGTTACTTCGAAAAGAAAGGACTGCACCTGGGTGGACTTTCCCCGCAAATGGGCATCACCATCCGCACGGCGGTGGCATTGATCATCCTGGGAGCGATCTCCTTCCCACAATGGAAAACACTGCCCCAGGCCGGGTCAAAAGCCATCCTGATGATGGTCATCGGTGGCGGCATTGTAGCCGGTTCCATCGGCATGCTATGCTATTACGCGGCGCTCAATGGCGCACCTCTGACCAAGGTCATGCCGATCGCTTTCACCTCCCCGCTATTCGGGGCGCTGATGGGGATCATCCTTGGAGCCGAGCCGCTGACCTGGAAGACCGTGCTGGGTACCCTGCTGACCATTGCCGGGATCGTTGTGCTGACAGTCTGATGGGAAACGACTTTATCAGACCCCGCTACGACCGGGGTGGATTCGCCGGATTGCCACAGCGTGTCCGGGATTGGCTGGCAGGAGCAGAAAAATACGATGCAGTTGTCCTGTTCCTGATCGATGGCTTTGGCTGGCGCTTTATTGAACAGTTCCAGGATAGTTCCTTCCTGAAACAGGTTTTTCGCCGGGGCTGGGTGGAAAAACTGACCGCGCAATTCCCCTCCACCACCGCGGCGCACCTGACCACCCTTCACACCGGTGTGCCGGTGGGCGAGCACGGCATCTTCGAGTGGATCTATTACGAACCCCGCCTCGACGCGGTCATTGCCCCGCTGCTTTTTTCCTTCTCCGGGACAACCGAACGCGATACATTGAAAGCCGCGGGCGTCAAACCCCGCAGCCTCTACCCGGCGACCGCCTTCTATGCTGCGCTTAAAAAGCAGGGGATAGCCTCCACTATTCTTCAGAACCGGGAATTCACCCCCTCCACTTATTCGAACGCGATGCACCGCGGTACGCTGGTACGCAGCTTTCGTGACCTGCCCGAAGGGCTGGTCAATCTGTCGCAGATGCTGGAAAAGGCCGCCTCACCGGCATATTTCGTCCTATATTACGATAAGATCGACGGGGTCAGCCACGATTATGGCCCAGGTTCTTCCCAGACCGAGGCCGAGATACAGGTCTTCCTGCTGATGATGGAACACATATTCCTGAAAAGCACCGCCTGCCACGGGCGGAAAACCCTGTGCCTGCTGAGCGCCGATCACGGGCAGGTCGAGACTGACCCGCGGACGACCATTTATCTCAACCGGGAGCCGCGCTGCGCAGGTGTGGAGAAATACCTTAGGACCAGCAAGGAAGGCAAACTCCTTGCTCCGGCCGGCTCGCCGCGGGACTTTTTCCTGTACATCCGGGAGGGGATGGTGGACGAAGCCCAGACCTTTCTCTCGGACCGACTGGAGGGCCACGCCGAGGTCCACAAGGTGACGGACCTGATCGCCGAAGGTTACTTCGGTCCCAGCATTTCCACGAGGTTCCCGGCGCGTGCCGGCCAGCTGGTCATCCTGCCTTACCGCGGGGAGGCCATCTGGTGGTATGAGAAGGATAAATTCGAGCAACGCTTCCGTGGTCACCACGGCGGGCTCACCGCTGAGGAGATGGAAATCCCGCTGCTGGGCTGGGAATTGTGATCTGACTATGCCCCACCGCAAAAGCGAGAGGCGTACCGGCGGTATCTGGTAAAATTGAACTGTCATACTGTCCCCGCCGTTATACGGCGGTACCTATACACTTGAGAGGAGATCCCCCATGTACCAAACCGTCATCATTGTTGGAAATGTAGGCCGCGACCCGGAAATGCGCTACACCCCCTCCGGCCAGGCCGTCACTTCGTTCTCGGTTGCAACCAACCGCCAGTACAGCAATAACAATGGCGAAACCATCAAGGAAACAGTCTGGTTCCGCGTGTCCGCCTGGGGTAAACAAGCTGAAACCTGCAATCAGTATCTTAAAAAAGGTTCCAAAGTGCTGGTCGAAGGTCGCCTGACCGCTGACCCCGCCACGGGTGGTCCCCGCATCTGGAACGGGCAGGATGGGGCCCCCCGGGCTTCGTTCGAAGTCTCTGCCTCGACTGTGCGGTTCCTCAGTTCCCGCAATGAAGCCGAAGGTGGTGGACAAGGCAGTGCTCCCGCAACGGATGAAAGCAATACCCCTGCTGAAGAGGATATCCCGTTCTAATCCGAAAGGGTTTTTGATATGACAGTTCCCCCTGCAAACAAACCTCAGAACACCATCCAGATCGAAATCCCGCCGGACCTGCAACCGGTCTACTCCAACCTGGCTCGCATCGCCCACGCCCCGGCAGAATTTGTACTGGATCTGGCCCGACTGCTGCCCGGTGATACCAAGGCGATTGTTACGAGCCGGGTCGTCATGTCTCCGGTGGCATTGAAGTTGTTCGTTCAGGCGCTCAATGATAACCTCGGGCGATACGAGGCTACCTTTGGGACCATTAACCTACCCAGCGGCGGTCCAGCCTCCCTGGCTGATAATCTATTCCGCCCGCTCCATCCCCCGGAACCGCCCAAAGATCCCTAAATAATCAACCGGGGACGGACTTCACCACTCGTCCGCGGCCGGTTGGTTGCAGGAAACGCCATGCACAAACTTGAAAAAATAGCTGAAAAAATCCGCCAGACATTCGATGCCCAGACCGCCACCCGGGATAAGGCCCTTGGGGAAGCCAGGGCGCTGACCCGCGCATGCGCCCTGGCCATTCGGGCAGTTCACCGGAACGAGACAGACGTCATGCAAGCCCACCTGGATGAAGCTTGCCAGCTGGCGGATACCCTGCGCACCGACCTGGCAGAATATCCTGCCTTTTATTACGCGGGGTACACCCAGGATTCATTAAAGGAATTTGCAGAAGCCAGTATCACCTGCGCCCTGATCCGCCACGAGCCCCTTCCGGAACCTGAAGCGCTTAACCTACCCCCCAATACCTATCTGAACGGGCTGGCAGAATCAGTGGGCGAGATGCGCCGGCGCTGCCTGGACATGCTGCGCCAGGATAACTCCGCTGAAGCCGAACGCCTGCTTGGCCACATGGACGACATCTTTGCGATCCTGGTAACGATGGACTATCCCGACGCCATCACCAATGGTTTACGCCGCCAGACAGATATCATCCGGGCGATCATCGAACGGACCCGCGGGGATGTGACCTTCAGCCTGCGTGGGGAAAAACTGGAACGGTCGCTCTCCCGATTAAGCGGAATGCTGCTTGATTCCGAGGGAGGCCATGAAGATGGCCGGCTACCCCTGCCACCCGAGGAAGAGGCATAACCATGTCCACGCCCACAAAGGGACAGCATCACCGCCTGGAGCTTTACACCTATGTCATCAATTACTGGTGGAGAACGGTACTTGGGATCGGGATCGTCCTGTTCGTGCTGGTTGCGATCCTAAAATGGCTACCCGCCCTTCTGCCAGGCTATACACCCCCCCAAATTGCCTCCTGGGTGCCATTGCTGACCGCTGTTCTAGGCGCATTTGCGGTACTAATTGCCATCTTCCTGCTTGCCATTCGCAAATCGGCATATGTCCAGCCGTACGATACTCACCTGCGGGTGATAACCCCCTTCCTGCGCATGAATATTTCCTACCAGCGTTTTAAACAGGCCTCCAGTGCGGAGATGGGAAGATTGTTCCCCCCAGAGAACTTCCACGGTTGGAAACGAGATTTCCTGCGCCCTCTTTCCAGGATGACAGCCATCGTCCTGGAACTGAATGGCTGGCCCCTGCCTCGCTGGGTGCTCAATCTGTTCCTTTCCCCATTTTTCTTTCCGGATAAAACCGTGCGGATGGCACTGCTCGTCCCGGATTGGATCCGCTTCAGCAATGAGCTGGAGAGTTTCAGGAGCACGTGGCTTCAACGCCTGCTTAAATCGGGCAGTACTCCCCAGGCTGAGCTGCTCGCCAGCTTCTCAGACAATAAATGAACATATACTTTGCCTGCTCGATCACCGGGGGGAGAGAATTTGAATCGGTCTATCAGGCCATCACCAGGACTTTACTGGCGGATGGGCATGCAGTTCCGACCGCACACCTGGCCGATCCGGGGGTGAAAGCACGCGAAGGCAAAGTGAAGCCGGGTGAGGTCTTCGAAAAGGACACCACCTGGATCCGCGGCTGCGATGCATTGGTGGCCGAGGTCAGCACACCCTCGCATGGTGTCGGCTTCGAGGTGGCATATGCCCTGAATCTAAACAAAGCCGTGCTGTGCATCTATCGAGAAGGTCAAAACATCTCGAAGATGCTGACGGGGAATTCACATCCCCGGCTCCAGGTGATGAGCTATCAGGATCCCGAAGAAGCGGTCGCCATGATCCGATCCTTCCTGAAGGGACTGGCCCTATTGTGAATATTATCACTAATTATCGGTGACATTCCGCTCTATCTGCCATCCGTCAAGTGGACTATCATTTTGGGCGGAGATTGAGTCATCACCCATCGACCTCGCTCATCACCGTCTCCTCCTTTGGCGCACACCTCCGCAGGGCACTTTCTCCTGCGGAGGTGGTTTTTAAACCAGAATGCAGGGATTCGCTCCCTGCAGTGTACGGATGGCGAGCCCGCCTAATGGATTATCCTGATTATGCCTTGTAGACCGGTAAAACCACTGTGAAGGTTGTCCCCTGGCCCAGCAGGGAATCAACCCAGATGCGACCCTGGTGATTATCAATGATGGATTTAACAATGGCCAGGCCCAGCCCGGAGCCTCCAACCCCCTTGGGGACATTGCTGGCACGATAAAACTTTTCAAAAATATGGGACTGGTCAGAAGGCGGGATGCCGGGGCCATTGTCTGAGATGCGCAAAATATGCTGGTCCTTTTGCACCTCCACGGCGATCGATATCTCGCCGCCTTCTGGAGTATATTTGATCGCATTCCCGATCAGGTTATCCACCATCTGGCGCAACCGGATGGGATTGCCGCGCACAGCAGGCATATCCGTCGGCAGGTCAATATGCAGGTTCAATTTCTTTTCGGAAATCTGCCCGCCCAATGTTTCCAACGCAAAACGGAGGATACCATCCAGAGACACCACTTCCCGCTGGGTGTCAAACCCGGCTTCTATCCGGCCCAGCTCCAGCAGGTCGTTCACCAGCGAGGTGATGCTCTGCACACTATTCTGAACACGGTGGATGAATTCACGCTGCTGGTCATTGACCGGACCGACCCGGTCCAGCAAATCCACATAACCGAGGATGGCCGTCAGCGGGGAACGCAGGTCATGGGAGACGGTATGAACAAATTCATTCTTCAAGCGATCGATCTGCTTCAGGTAGGTAATATCCTGCATGGTAATCGCCAGGCCAATATGGGGGATGGCTGTGCATTGGGCAGACAGAACGCGCCCGTCCTCAAAATTAATTTCATTATGAGGCAGAGGGTTATCCATGCCCTGACTCAGCAGAAGTTTCACATCCGGATGAGAAAGCACATCGTTGATCGATTTCCCTTTGATCTCATCGTCCTGCCAAAGACCAAATGACCTGCGCGCGGCCGGGTTGATCAACAGGAGATTGGATTTCTCATCCAGGATGATGACCCCGTCCTCGATATGCTCAACGATGGTATCAAGTTTTTGCAGCTCATCCACGCGCTGTTGCAGCGAGGCGGTTGTGCGCCTGATCTCGCGCCGGGACCAATCGCCGATCCGGTCAGCCCGCTTGATGCTGTTCTCCACGGTTTGCAGTATCTCGTTTATATGCAACGGGGCATACAAACAATCGCTCACCCCGATATGGATCGCTTTTTTGACAACCTGGGGGGAGTCCTGGAGGAGCAGCAGTAAAACGGGAAGGGAGGGGAAGCGTTCCAAGAGACTGGCTGCAATCTCCATTTCATCCTTACCGTTAAAACCCTGACTGATAATCACCAGGGCAGGTGAAGATTCCTGCAATGACTTTTGGAGGGCAACGTGATCCCGGGCAATGGCTACGCGATATGATACGGCGGTCAATGCCCTCTCAAACAGTTGCAGGAGCTGCTCATCATCCAGAGCAATCAAGATAAGGTCGGATTTTGGCATAAATTAACCGTCAAAATTACCGGGAGAGTCCTGCCAGTCTGGATGCAGCCCGTTGAACATGGTGACCGGGATGGGTTCCAATGCCTGTTTCCGCTTGCCAGTCATTCCCCCCATTTTACCAGCAAGATGCAAATCGTTGGGACAGGTCAATGGCAGGACAGGGTATCGAGCAGCATGCAACGGTTTGCCCGGTTGTCCCGTTCCTGCCACCTGCTCCGGGTGTTGCAAGGCCCGGCGGTCCTGGTTTGCGTCCATATGGCTCAGACCAGGATCGTTCTCAAGCAGTACTATGCTCTTCGCGGATATATTGCTCATGGTTTTATGATAGCATAATTATCCAAATCACGTGGAGGGGAGCGAGAGTATTGTAACACTTTTGCACAGAGGAAGTGTTCCTCGGGTACAATACGTCATTCCGGAATTTAAAGGGGCTTTCATGGACGACTTTCTTTGGTGGCGCGACGGGGTCATTTACCAAATTTATCCGCGCTCTTTTTCCGACAGCAATGGGGATGGCCTGGGTGACCTGATCGGGATCGTCTCCCATCTCGACTACCTCAACGACCTGGGCATAGATGCCATCTGGTTATCCCCCTTCCAACCGACCCCGGATAAGGATTTCGGATATGACGTCAGTAATTACACGGCCGTCGACCCCCGCTTCGGGACCCTGGCGGATTTTGACCGGCTGGTGGAAGGGGCCCACCTGCGTGGCATGCGCATCGTCCTGGACCTGGTATTGAACCACACCTCCGATCAGCACGCCTGGTTCCGGGAATCCAGCTCCAGCCAGGACAATTCAAAACGTGACTGGTATATCTGGCGCGAATGCCCCAACAACTGGCAAGCCTCCTTCGGGGGAAGTGCCTGGGAATATGATCCGGGCACCCGGCAGTACTACCTCCACCTGTTTACCAAAGAGCAGCCGGATGTCAACTGGCGTAATCCCGAGGTGCGCAAAGCCATGCTCGATGTTTTCCGTTTCTGGCTGGAGCACGGTGTGGACGGATTCCGGCTGGATGTGTTCAATGCATATTTCAAGGATCCCGATCTTCCTGACAACCCGCCAAAATTCGGCCTGCGTGCTTTCGACCGGCAACGCCATATCCACGATATTGACCAGCCGGAAATGATCCCTTTCCTGAACGAACTGCGCGGCCTGCTGGATTCCTATCCGGAACGCTACGCCGTGGGTGAGACCTATCTGGCCAAGCTGCAGAAAACGATCTCGTATTGTGGAGAAGATAAGCTGCACGCCGCTTTCAGTTTCGATTTCACTTCGAATGATCTCTTCTTCCCCTGGGATCCGGCATGGTGGATGGATCAGATCACCCGGCGTGAAGAGGCTACTAATCAGGCAAGCATCTGGCCAACGACAGTGCTGAGCAACCATGACCTGCCCAGGGCCGCCAGTCGATACAGCCGGGGGGAAGATGACGCCCAGGCTAAACTGGCCATGTCGCTGCTGCTGACCCTGCGGGGCACCCCCTTCCTGTATTATGGGGAGGAGATAGCCATGCGCGATATTTCGTTGAAACGCGGCGAGATCCTTGACCCACCCGGGAGAAAATACTGGCCCATCTACAAGGGCCGAGACGGCTGTCGGTCCCCGATGCAATGGAATGATAAACCTTTTGCAGGGTTCTCGAATACCCGGCCCTGGCTGCCAGTCCATCCAGATTACACCCGGCGTAACGTGGCTGCCCAGCAAGCTGACCCGGATTCTATGTTCAACTTTACAAGGAACCTGCTCCATTTGCGGAAAGAGACTCCTGCTCTCCGCCGTGGCAGTTTTATCCCCCTGAAAACTCCCCGCGGCACACTGGCTTACCTCCGCCAGACAGATGACCAGTGTGTGCTGGTGAGAATGAATTTCCGCAAGAGCCAGGTGAACATTGCCCAGCCGGCTGGAGAGTGGCGGGCAGTTTTCACCTCTGCTGAAGGCGCACGGGGCAGGCTTACCCCCTATGAAATACAACTGTTCTCCAAAGAATGAGGCAACCATTTCAAACCAGCCTCGTATTAAATAAATGAAGAACCCTCTTACTTGCGTTGCAGTTCCGATACCCCTATAATTGATTCATCATGGCCGATCCCAAACCCAAACGCCCTGGAGCAGTTTCAAAATATCTGATCATCGCTGCTGCCCTCCTGGTCTTTACCGGCTGGTTCATTAACACACCTCCAGGGCTCCTGGGTAAAGCGGATGCCATCGGGTATGCCGTATGCCACCGCATCGGGGAGCGGTCGTTCCACATCGGGAGCTACCAGTTACCGCTCTGCGCTCGATGTTCCGGCATGTACCTGGGTGCTGTGACCGGCCTGGTCTTCCAATCCATCGCAGGCTGGAAGCGGTTAAAGATCCCGCACTGGAGCGTTATTGTGGTCCTGGCGGTGTTTTTTATTGCCTTTGGAATTGATGGTTCCAATTCGTACCTTTACCTGTTAAAACAAGTCTCACCGGGGTTCTTCCCGAAAATACCCAATATCTACATACCCAATAACACCCTGCGCCTGCTTACCGGAAGCGGGATGGGTCTGGATATTGCAGTCCTGCTCTTCCCGGCGTTCAACCAGACCGTCTGGGTGGACGGCGAGGACAAACCTGCGATCAAAGGCTGGAGGACATTCGGACTTTTATTGGTGATCCAGGTGATCCTGGACCTGCTGGTTCTGACCGAGAGCCCTGCCGTCCTTTATCCGCTGGCGATCATCAGCGTCCTGGGTGTCTGGGTCCTGCTGACCATGGTCTACGGGATGCTCTGGGTGATGATCATGGGCCAGGATAACAGGTATTCAAAAATACGGCAATTATGGCTGCCGATGCTGGCTGGTCTGACGGTTGCCATGATCCAAACCACCGGGATTGATCTGCTGCGCTTCTGGCTGACCCATACCTGGGGGGAGATCCCCCTCGGCAAGTAACGGAACGGAGATACTTATGGACGCCCTTTTTGGAATTATGGCTGCTTTTGGACTATCAGCGAGTGCGGGACTGAATGCCTATATCCCCTTGCTGGTGGTCGGTGTCATCGCCCATTACAGCAATTTAATCCATCTAAATCCGCCCTATGACATTCTGGCAAACCCATGGATATTGATCGTGGTGGGCCTCCTGCTGATCGTTGAAATGCTGGCTGATAAAATCCCGGCCGTGAACCATATCAATGATATCCTCCAGACGGGCATCCGGCCGGCAGCCGGTGCGATCATTTTTGCAGCCAGCGCCCATGTGATCACCGATGTTCATCCAGTGGTCGCCATCCTGTGCGGCGTGTGCGTCTGCGTCATGGTGTTCCTCCTTGGTTGTGAAATTTCCGTTGCCCTAACGGAACCGATGATATAAGTCAAATTCATAAAAATACTCACGCCCATTAGAAAAGCTTATGCATCGCCGGGAGATCGCCATCCATCGTTCAGCCGCCGGCGATGCATGTCGCAACCGCGGGCGCCATCCAGCCCAGCGCCCCTTTTCTCTCGGGGAGCCCATCCCTGGAACCGCGTCCTCCACGGTCCTTTGTACCTGGCATCCGTCGATGGTCTCGCTACCGCCGCTCGCCTCACACGCCGGCTCGCGGCTGGGCGCGTGTCGGTCGCTACATCATCGGCTTCGACGCGGCCTCCACGAGCCCCGCTGCGACCATCGCCGGATGCCCGGTATCAGGGACGCCGTCGCGGTTCCAGGGACGTGCTCTGCTGTGAAAAGGGGCGCAGCAGGAACTGGCCGTTGCGGTTGGCGCCGTTGACCACGCGCGGAGGCCTGGGCGGCGGAGGTGCGCTGGGGATCTTCCTCGTGCGACCGCTCAAGCCGGGACGTGAGGGGTGTGATCCGGGACCTCTCTCGAGCGGCGTGTGAATTCGCCGCCAACAGGAGCCGGATGATGCCGGCGGCGAAGAGGCGCAG
>Ga0209048_10005130_pt1 | contig 12404 bp, 14 predicted proteins | sample FrelakmetCRP12CR_FD_187146 | JGI IMG/M metagenome (GOLD analysis project Ga0209048, IMG submission 187146) | Freshwater lake sediment microbial communities from the University of Notre Dame, USA, for methane emissions studies - CRP12 CR (SPAdes)... | ecosystem: Environmental > Aquatic >... | reverse complement strand
TCCGGACCAACAGGCGCGTAGCTCAGGGGGAGAGCGCTACCTTGACACGGTAGAGGTCGACGGTTCAAGACCGTCCGCGCCTACCACCCAACTGAGGGCATCCGCTTGCCTCTCGTAGGCGGGGTGCCTTTGTTGTTTCTAGTGCTCGATCGATGTAGTGCAAGTCATGAAAATTACGCTCAAAGATGGCAGCAGTCGGGATATTCCAGCAGGGCAAACCGTTGGGTCTGCCCTGTCGGCTCTCGGCCTGAAGCTTGGCTCGAATATCCTTGCGGCGAAGGTGAACGGCCAGACCGTAGATCTCTCGAGCGCCTTGACGGAAGATGCTGAAGTGGCCCCACTTCAGTTCGACAGTGCAGAAGGCCGTGAGGTCTATCGTCATAGCAGTACTCATATTATGGCGCAGGCCGTCAAAGAAGTTTTTCCCGCGGCACAATTGACGATCGGCCCGGCTATCGAGGATGGGTTTTTCTATGACTTCGCCTTTGAGCGCCCATTTACCCCGGAAGATCTCGAGAAGATTGAAGCGCGCGCGAAAGACATCATCAAGCGCGCCCTTCCTGTGAAACGGGCAGAATTGTCGAAACAAGAAGCGGTGAAGTTTTTTCAGGAACGCGGGGAAGCTTACAAGGTTGAGCTGATTCAAGGACTGGCAGATGGGCAGACCATTTCCGTGTACAGCCAGGGGGATTTCACCGACCTCTGCCGCGGGCCACATCTCCCAACGACAGGCCATGTCGGGGCATTCAAGCTCCTGAACACGGCAGGAGCATACTGGCGCGGCGACGAGCGCAATCCCATGCTGCAACGAATCTATGGGACATCCTTCCCGACCAAGGCGGAACTCGACGCCCATCTCGCGCGGTTAGAAGAGATTAAACGACGAGACCACCGAAAGGTCGGTAAGGAACTCGACTTGATCTCGATCCAGGATGAAATCGGCCCCGGCCTGGTGCTCTGGCATCCGAAGGGCGCGACGATCCGGCTGTTGATCGAGAATTTTTGGCGAGACCAGCATATTCAAAACGGGTACGAACTGGTTTACTCCCCGCATGTCGCCCGGCTAGACCTTTGGAAAACGAGCGGCCACGTCGACTTCTACCGCGACAACATGTTCGCACCCATGAAGGTGGAAAACAGCGAGTATCAGCTCAAGCCGATGAATTGCCCGTTCCACATCATGATCTACAAGTCGCATCTGCGCAGCTACCGAGACCTCCCCATCCGCTATGGCGAACTGGGAACCGTCTACCGGTACGAACGGACGGGCGTTCTTCACGGTCTGCTACGGGTTCGCGGCTTCACACAAGACGACGCACACCTGTTCTGCCGGCCGGATCAGATTGAAAGCGAGGTCAGCCAAGTCCTGGACTTCACCTTCTTTATTCTCGGAACCTTCGGCTTCACCGAATTTGAAGTGTACCTCTCGACGAAACCGGAAAAGTCAGTCGGCTCGGAAGAACGGTGGGCCCAAGCCACGAGCGCGCTCGAAGCGGCATTGAAGGGACGAGGAGTCACCTACCAGATCGATCCTGGTGAAGGCGTCTTCTACGGACCCAAAATCGACATCAAAATCAAAGATGCCCTGGGACGCTCCTGGCAATGTTCCACCATTCAAGTCGATTTCAATAATCCCGAGCGGTTCGAATTGGGCTATATTGGGGACGACGGCAAAGTTCATCAACCGATCATGATCCATCGGGCCCTGATGGGATCGATCGAACGGTTCTTTGGCATTCTGATTGAGCACTTTGGCGGCGCGTTCCCAACCTGGCTCGCCCCGGTTCAGGCGACGGTCATGTCCATCACGGACAACCAGCAGCCCTACGTCGCCGAGGTTGTGGCCCAGCTAAAGGCTGCGGGCTTCCGCGCTGAGGCGGACATTCGGAATGAAAAAATCGGGCTCAAAATTCGAGAGGCCGAGAAGGCGAAGGTTCCATTTATGTTTGTGGTTGGCGATCGAGAAGTGCAGAGTGGGACTCTGGCCATACGGGGCCGGAGCGGAGCCAACCTCGGCAGCATGACCATCGCAGGGGCGCTCGACCTGCTCCGTGCGGACCTCAAGCCGGCTGGGCAGCAACATTCACTGACACAATAAGAGGTGTCTTATCGTCCCCAAACTACGAGTTAACCGTGAAATCAGGGTGCGCGAAGTCCGAGTAATCGGTCCGGAGAGCGAACAGCTCGGCATTCTCCTTACGGCGGATGCCTTCAAACAGGCACAAGATCAGGGGTACGACCTTGTCGAGATCGCGCCCACGTCAGTGCCCCCCGTATGCCGCATTATGGACTACGGGAAATACAAGTTCGAGCTGAGCAAGAAAGACCACCAGAACCGGCGCCATCAAAAGTCGACCCAGGTAAAAGAAATCAAGTTGCGTCCTCGAACGGACAAGCATGACTTGGAGATCAAGGTTCGACAGATCAAGGGCTTTCTGGCCGATGGCAACAAAACGAAGGTCGTCTTGACGTACCGCGGTCGTGAGATGGCGAACCAGGAGATGGGCCGAACGCTCATGAATACGGTCATTGCAGAGTTGGGAGAGAAGGGCACGATCGAGTACGCCCCCCGCATGGAAGGGCGCAGCTTGATCATGATCGTGGCGCCAAAGTAAGACGGCCAGTCCGAACGCTATTAACCAAAGGAAGCATCGATATGAAGAACAGGAAGATGAAAACCCATAGTGGAGCCAAAAAGCGGTTTACCAGGACCGGCTCTGGAAAATTGGTCAGGCGAAAGGCGGGGAGACGTCATATCCTCACCAGCAAGACACAGGACCGGAAGCGCCGGTTGAGCGGCACGGTTCTGGTTGATAAGACCAAGACTCAGGCACTGGATCGGTTATTGCCATACAGCTAAACTAGCACATACAAATAGCGTTAACCAAAAGGAGTATTGACTCATGCCTCGCGCAAAAGGTGGCCCCAAAACAAGACATCGACGGAAGAAGCGGCTGAAGCTGGCTAAAGGACAGTATGGAGGAAAGAGCCGGCTATTCCGCACCGCCACAGAATCAGTCGATAAGGGTCAGGCTTACGCCTATACCGGACGGAAAAATCGGAAACGGGATTTCCGCGTGTTGTGGATTGCGCGCATCAACGCAGCAGTTCGGGCGCATGGACTGACATATGGCCGGTTTATCAATGCCCTGAAGAAGGCGAATATCCTGTTGGACCGGAAGGTCCTCTCGGATATGGCGATCAAGGATGCCACCGGGTTTGAGCAGTTGGTCGGCCTCGTCAAGCAGCACCTTGCCCCGGCTGCCGCCTAAGCGCAGCCGCCTATCGAAGGCATTCTTCGAATAATTGGTTGGGACAGGATGTGGGTCTTGAGGAATGCGCCGACAGGCGTACGCCTCAAGACCGTTCGGCTATTTCTGTCAGATCGAGTTCAAACGCGACAGCCGGAACACCAATCTGCCATCGTTCGAGAACTTCCGGGTGCAGCTCCCCAATTACACCAACCTGTTTCCCCTCAGACACGATACTTCCCACTCGTCCGGCGAGAAAGGAAGGATGCTGGATCGGTTCCAGGCTGTAGGCTTGGTTCACATAGTAAAACAGGGTGTCCAGGCAGGAGTGGACCTCGGAGAAATGCGCATCTGCATGGGCGATCATCCCGCCGAGCACCGTCGCAGTACGAGACCCGAGCGACTGCGAGGGATCAGGCCTGGCCACTTCGCCTGCCTCGAACATCCGATGAGGATAAAATGCCCGATTCGAGGCAGCTTCCACCCGAAGCAACGAGGGAAGCATCCATTGTCGAAGGGCGGAGAAGTTTTGGGACATCACATTGTCCACCTCGACGAGGTCCCCCCACTCGGTCCCTTCCAGTCGCATTGCATCGCGCAGATCCTTGGGAGAACCGAGAATGTTGGAAATAATTTCCTGGAACCCCATGCCGACCATGAGGGTCCTCACACGGTCGGAGACCTCTTCAATGCGCGACAACCCCCCGACCGTGAACTGCGAGGGCATCACCGGCAGAAAGTCTCCGTACCCACGGCTGATCGCGACATCTTCGACCACGTCCATCGCGTGCATCAGGTCCTGCCGATAGAGGGGAAGCGTCACCGTCACCTCTTTACCTCTGATCTTTACCTCATAGCCGTAGGCCGTTAGGGCCTTCGCTACTTCGTTGGCGCCAAGCGCCTGCCCAAGGGCCTGCTCGATCGTGCTGACGGGAAGCTTCCGCGACTTCCCGAGATCTTGCGGAGTCATGACTGCCTTGCCGAGAGTAGTCTGATAGGGATACCGTACTTCGATCGGCTCAATAACTGCGCCCCGATCCGCCAGATTGGCTGCGAAAATGTTGAGGGTCAGGACGACCATCGAAAGATCAGTGCCAGTCACCTCGACGAACAAGGCATCGTCTCCCACACGCACTTCTCCGACCTCTCGGCTATTGATGATCGGCGGGAAGGAGAGGGCGCGACACTTCGCATCGCGCAGGAAGGGCAGGCGATCCTGTCCCGCGAGAATCCCTCCGAACTCCAACCCCTTGGGATGGACGAGCAACATCTCTCCCAGCGTCATGGCCGTATCCATGCCCAGCGGCGTGAAGGTAGCTTCGTCCGGCTTCACCAAATCATAGGTGACAGGAAACTCGATCGCCGCGAGCCGATAGAGTCCGATCGACACAGTCCGACGTTTACGGCCGAACATCTCGGCGAGTTTCTCTTGTGTCTGAATCAGCTGGGCCAAGCCTTCCTGGGTCACGCGATAGCCGGTGGCTGCACAGGCCGCCACATAGGGCCGGACCTTCTCCAGGCCGGGGGCCACGTTCAGTCGCTTCGGCGATTTTGACGGGGCCATGAGAAAGTCGTACTTCGCGAGGGAGCCCTGCCGCTTCACGCGAATCTGCCGTGCGATCCCTTCGCAGCACCAGAGATCAGGACGGTTGCTATCTTGTAGCTCAATGCGCAGTTCACCTGTGTCAGGATTCTGCCCCTTCAGCTCACCCTTCACGAGCATCAGCGACTCTTCGAGTTGCTCTATGGTGATCGGTTGGCGAACCCCGCCTGGCCCTGCGAGCAATTCCTCCAGATCCTGCTTGAAAATAGTAATCGTGGGCATGTGGAACCTAGAAAGCCCCCCTGGTGGAGCGAATCAGATCAAGATTGTCGGTGAACAACTCGCGAATATCGTGAATACCGAGCGCTACCATCGCCATGCGATCGAGCCCCAACCCCCACGCAATCACCGGCACGGTGACGCCTAGCGGAAGGGTGACTTCCGACCGGAACAACCCGGCTCCGCCAAGCTCCATCCATCCGAGCTTCGGATGACGCACATGGAGCTCGACCGACGGTTCGGTGAAGGGAAAGTAGGCTGGGAGAAATTTGACTTCCTTGGCCTGCGCCACTTCACGTGCAAAGAGATTCAGCAGGCCGAGCAACGTGCGAAAGTTGATGTCTTCGCCGAGCACGATCCCTTCCACCTGGAAGAAATCGGTCGCGTGCGTCGCATCGACCTGATCGTAGCGGAAACAACGGGCGATGGAAAAATACTTTCCCGGCACCGCCGGTTGTGCCGCCAACGTATGGGCTGAGACAGCCGTCCCCTGGCTCCGCAAAACCAGCCGGCGCGCGCGCTCCGCATCGAAGGGATAGTTCCAACCGGTTGAACCGGTTTCGCCGCCGTCCTGGTGCGCTTGCATGACCCGGGACAAAAACGGTTCCGCAATCGACGATGCATGCGTCGGCTCCTTCACGAAGTAGACGTCATGAATGTCCCGTGCCGGATGGAACTGCGGCATGAAGAGGGCGTCCATGTTCCAGAATTCGGTCTCCACAAGCGAGCCCCGCATTTCCTGGAATCCCATACTCACGAGTTTCGTCTTCACGGTATCGAGAAACTCGCGATACGGATGCCGTTTGCCGGGCGCAATCCGTGGCGCGCGAAGGCTGATCGTGTACTTACGGAAGCGCTTCGTCCTCCAGCTCCCGTCTTTCAACAACTCTGGCGTCAGCTGGGAAACCTCTTCCGCGATCCCTTGCCGGGAGAGCTGCTGGGCGGCCTCGATGCCGGCAACAGACAGCTTGAGTGCTCTGGCCACGCGATCATCGATGCGGAAGGGTTCCCGCGCGTTCCCGCGTTTGACGGCGTGGTCTTGAATGACCTGCCGTTGTGCCTCGGGGAATGCTTGCAGCTCACGAGACGCCCCATGAAGCTGCTGGAGCAAGCCCCGCATCGCTTCCGCCGTCTGGCTCGGCCGGCCGGTCGATTCGAGACAGCCACCTTGAATGATAAGGAGTGCGCCTTCTTTCTTGAGCCGTCCGATCGCGCCACTCACCTCCGCCGGTTCGAGCCCCTCCCGCGCTTGAATGTCCTGAATGGTCAGACGCTTGCCTGTTTTGGCCGCCTCGCGCGCAGCAGATAGCACCCGTTCGATCGGCGAGTACTTTTCAAAATAGAGTTCGCCGATTTTGGTGAGCGAGACGATCGGCGTCACGGTCTCGTTATCGACCGCGAGCAACGCCTTTGCGAGCAACCATTCGACCGCCATACTCAACTGCGAGGGCTCTAACCTGGAGGACTGTGCCAACTGTTCCGTCTGGAGCACCGCGGATGGATTCGCCCCAAAGGTCGATAGGACTTTGACTTCGAGAGGATGGAGGCTATCGATGAGAGAAGAAATGTCCACCCGAGAGGCCTATCGGTGAGCGGAGACGCGCTGCGGCGTCGTGGAAGAAGGTTGGCCGGCTGCGCGCATCGCAGCAATCGTTGCGGCATAATCTCGACTGGAGAAGATGGCCGACCCGGCGACCAAGACATCCGCCCCCGCCGCGAGCACCTGAGCCGCATTGTCGATCTTGATGCCGCCGTCCACTTCGAGCAACGCGCGACTCCCGGCCCGTTCGATCATGGCGCGAGCCGAGGAAATCTTCTTCAGAGAGGAGGTGATAAACTTTTGCCCGCCAAAGCCAGGATTGACCGACATGATCAGAACCAAATCGACCTCGGGGAGGATTTCCTCAATTGTACTGAGCGAGGTAGCCGGATTCAGGGTCACCCCGGCCTTGACGCCTCGTTCCTTAATCGATTGCACCGTGCGGTGGAGATGCGGACAGGCTTCCACGTGAACCGTGAGATAGTCCGCTCCAGCCTCGGCGAACTCGGCGATGAAGGCATCGGCATTTGTGATCATCAGGTGGACGTCGAGCGGCAGTTTGGTGACTTTTCTGAGCGCCGCCACGATCGGCGGACCGATGGTCAAATTCGGAACGAAATGTCCGTCCATGACATCGATATGCAGGAAGTCGGCTCCCGCTCGTTCCACTGCTGCCACTTCCTCGGCCAGTCTGGCAAAGTCAGCAGCTAAGATCGAGGGCGCAATAAAAATTGGGCGTGCCATCACAAAACCTTCCTCAGTCGTGCGGCATAGAATCCATCCATCGAAAACCGGTTTCCCACTGTCGAGAGGGCGCCTTGTTCGGTGACGAATCCCTGTGCCGCAGGCAGGAGCCAGGGGGCGACGGACTCACGCTGGAACTCCGCATGGACACGACAGAATCGCTCGATGACGTTTTCGTTTTCTTCCGGTTCCGTCGAGCAGGTACTATAGACCAGCACCCCGCCGGGCCGCAAGCAGGGGGCAACCGCCTCGAGGATCTCGCACTGGAGTGCCTGATGTCGAGGAAGCGCCTGCTCATCTTTTCGCCACTTCGCTTCCGGATGTCGCCGTAACACGCCGAGCCCGCTGCAGGGCGCATCCACCAATATCCGATCAACCGATGGCTCTCCCACTCTGGCCTTCTTCACGGAGGGAGGCCCTGCTGTCTCGATCATGGGAACCCATTCACGTGGCTGTCGAATATCGCCGACGATCGGCACGACAATATGTACCCCGAGTCGACGGCAATTGCTTCGCACCAGATCCAGGCGGGCCCCATTCCGATCGACGGCGTAGATGGCTCCCTTGTTCTGCATCAGAGCCGCCAAATGAGTTGATTTCCCTCCCGGTGCCGCACAGGCATCGAGCACGATGTCACCAGGCTGAGGATCGAGAAGGGGAGGAATCAATTGCGCTGCTTCATCTTCGACATAAAAAGCGCCTTCTTGAAACCCCGGGAGCGAGGGCACAAGGCCTCCTTCGTCAATCAGAATGCCGAACGGACTTACGTTGGTCAGCTTGGCCGCAATACCTGCCTGTGCAAATGTTTCGAGAAGTGATTCCCTGGTCGTGACCAGCCGATTCACCCGAAGTGTCATCGGAGGCGCGACACTGACCCCTTCGCAAGCCGCTTTCGCAGAAGCCAGACCCAGACGCTCCACCCATCGACGACTGAGCCAAGTTGGAAGCGAGTACCGCACGGCGAGGGCCTGCGCGGCATCATGATCCATGCTGGGCCAGGGCTGAGGCGGATGGCGCAAGAGCGAACGCAACACCGCATTCACGAGCCCACTCCAGTCTCTGCCAACCGTGCCGGCGAAGGCTCTGGTCAAGTTGACCGATTCGTTGACAGCGGCAGACTGCGGAATACGATCGAGAAACAGGAGTTGGTAGGCCCCAAGCCTGAGCACCATCCGCACGGCGACGGGAAGCCGAAGAAGCGGCTTGTCCAAGACCGGCTCAAGCCGCCAATCGATGGTCGCAAGCCGCCGCAATACGCCATAGGTGAGCTCCACCGTGAGGGCTCGTTCTCTGCTGTCGAACGAACATCGCGCAAGGGCGCGATCCAGCAAGACATCGACCCCTTCCTCGCTCTTAACCGACTCCACCAACAACGAGAGGGCGATCGCACGGGCTGACGGCGCGATTTGGGTCGTGAATAGGGATCGAGGACCAGCAGCCATAGGGAAATCAGGACGAGAACACACTGATTGTTTGATGAACGGACAGGAGGCTAGGAAAGAGCTGGCCCTCCTAGCTGTAATCCAACAGCAATGGGATGGCCTGACAAGTATTGAGATACGGCCATGCGACGGCTATTAGCCGGCTGCAACTCCGTCACGGCAAGAACTCCGTCCCCGGTTGCAACATGAATCGCCTCGTTGGTGATTGCGACGACGACCCCCGGCGGTTTTGTCACGGGTCCAGGAAGCGCCAGGGCGCGCCAGATGGTCCACCTATCACCCCCCGCCACGCTTGTGTAGGCCCCAGGCCATGGAGAGAGCCCACGGACCCGGTTGGCCAGAGCAGTGGCCGGCAAGGCCCAATCGATCACACCATCTTCCTTTTTCAGCAACGGTGCCAAAGTCGCCTGTGAAGAATCTTGTTGCCGCGGCACGAGAGTGCCGACCTTGAGTCGGGCAATCGTCTCGACCAGCAATCTGCCTCCGAGCTCAGCCAATCGTGGCGAGAGAGTACCGGCGGTATCGTCAGCGGTAATAGGGATGGCCTCTTGGAGCAACATGGCGCCGGTATCCATCCCCTCGTCCATCAGCATGGTCGTAATTCCTGTTTTCGTCTCGCCGTTGATGATGGCCCACTGGATCGGACCGGCGCCGCGATATTTAGGAAGAAGAGAACCGTGCACATTGATACAGCCGAGCGGGGGAAGCGAGAGAATCGCCGGAGGCAGGATACGCCCGAACGCCGCGACTGTGATCAGGTCGGGTATCCACCCGGCCAAAGCCTGGAGAAATTCAGGGTCCTTCATCTTGAGCGGTTGCAGCAGAGGAATCTGCGCTCGCTGGGCCAGAATCTTCACCGGTGACGGCGTCAGGATTTGCCCGCGCCCTTTCGGACGATCCGGTTGAGTCACCACGCCGACAACAGCATCCTCCGACTTCAACAAGGCCTCAAGAGAGGCCGCCGCAAAATCTGGCGTGCCCATGAAGACAAGACGCATGTTATCGCTTTAGCATTGCAGGTGAGCGAAAGCAACTTGACTGTGCGGCCATTTGCTTGACTTGCCGTTCAACGCTTTGTTAGCATCCTCCCGCGGGGTGGAGCAGCCCGGTAGCTCGTTGGGCTCATAACCCAAAGGTCGAAGGTTCAAATCCTTCCCCCGCAACCAACCGTTTCTTTCTAACTGATCCATCGCCAGGAAACCTCGATGAATTTCAAGTCCCCGTTTGCTCCTTTCCTTCGAGACCTTGCCAGAAAATACGGTAAGCGTTTGACGGGAATCCATGAGGTGATATAGTCGGCGAGGAGTTTGCGCACGGCGAGGAGATGCTATGCACTTCGTTCGAATAGGCAAGAAAGCCTTAAACCTTGATAGTGTGAGCTACTGTGAAGCGCAGATTTGGCAAGATGAGATGTCGCTCAAGGTCTTTTTCGCCGGATCCGCGAACAATGCCCCGCTGGTATTCGCCGAAGAGGATGCCAAGGCACTGTGGAAGTACTTGGACTACGTCGCTGAAAAACCTGTCTGACGCCAGCAGCTCCTCAACTCTTTAGTTATACGATTCGCTTGGCTTTTTGATCCCTTCAGATGCTGGAAGCCCCTCTGTCTTCGGATGGATACTTAATCTTAATCACTGCTTTCTGATGACCACACAAGATCACAGGCGGTCGATTAATATGACCGACCTGAGTGCGTAGACGGGGCGGTCATTACAACCGGCATGATCCAGCCGTCCTTCTTGTAGCTACGATAGTAGACCAGCACCTTCTTCACATAATCCTGCGTTTCCTTATAGGGTGGGATCTGTCCATACAGATCCACCTTGCCTTCGCCCGCGTTATAGGCAGCCAAGGCTAACCGGATGTTCCCGTGGAACCGGTCCAGGAGGTAGCGCAGGTGCTTGGCCCCACCGGTGACATTCTCGTTCGTATCATAGAGGTTCCGCACGCCATGTCGCATGGCGGTTTCCGGAATCAACTGCATGAGTCCCACCGCTCCTGCCTTTGAGACCACGGTCGGATTAAAGGAAGACTCGGCCTTCATCACCGCCAGGAGCAAGGCTGGTTGCACGTGATGCTGCTGAGCCGCACGGCTGACCGCTTGCTCAAGTTCAAGATCCGCCACACCACTGTGATAGCGGGCCTTGCGGCGAACTGCTGTGGCGGGCTTCTCTGTCGGCACATTCGTGAGGCTCACCAGACCTGTGGGACCGACGTATCCATAGAGCTGCGGATCCGCGAGAACGGAGGGCGCTGACGTCGCCATCAGTATCCCAACTGTGCAGGCAAGCAATCTGGCGGAGCCCCTGAGGCTGAATGTCCGGCGTCCTGAGTCATCACTATATGATTCGTTGTGAAGCTCTATGGTGTTCATCTTTGTTTCCTCCCTCTGCCGGAACCTCTGTCGCCCTGCGGCGCGTCTTTCCTGTTGCTCGGGAGCTGACCCTGTCCTATGACGGTGTATGCGCAGTTTCTATGCCGTTTGGCAGGGAGGAAATAATGCAAGATTGTGTTATTATTACAACGACTTGCGGTTATTCATGACTCCCAACTTTCGTAGGGAGATCAGGGTGGGGGTTTGCCTTTTTTTGGTTCTCTTTGCCGCACTTTGCGGTTCACTGGAAGATGCTGCGGGGGCCCAACTCTCTTGTGCCAGATCCCACAAACGAGGGGGCCTCTCGCGTGCTGATGGAAGACGTGGTAGTCTCTGCTCTCCTCATCGTTTGACCGAGAAGGAGTCGACTGTCATGGCGAAACTTCGGTACTGCGAACGAGTCCACACACACTTCCCCGTCATGTTTGCTGGCGAGGCCTATGTGGGGGAGGGAACCGTGCTCAACGTGTCTGTCCCTGGCTGCGCAGTCCACAGCCGAAAACAGGTACAGCCCGGCTCCTATCTTGAGATGAGAATGCTCGCCCCAGACACCATATCTCCCCTCCGAGTCGGATTAGCCAAAGTACGCTGGTGCGAGGGACGACGGTTCGGTGTAGAATTCATATTAATGCCTGGTGAAGACCAGGTCCGCTTAGGTCGTCTGGTCAAGAAGCAGGTCCCTCTCGCGCTGCCACCTCGATCCAGCGCGTTGCAAGGGGCGCATTCCTGATCGTCACACCAGCGAGTGAGGGTGACGGAACATGACGAGAAGCCTTCTGCTCATCATGATACTGCTCCTGGCCGGCTGCGCTGAGCCCTATACCGTATTCCATAGCCAGACGGGCGAGCCGATCATACTGGGTCGCCGCTCCTATACTTACGAAGGCTGCCTCTCCACAATGCGGGAGGAAGGGGCTCGGCTTGGGGTCACCTTTCGCACAATCCAGGTGAAAGGTTCTTGGGAAGGTCGATCCCTCCTCTGGCCTTTCGAGCCAGGGTATGCCTGCGAAGCGGCCATCGGCCCCGAACGTCTCCCAAACGGAATCTATCTGAACGTTCCGCCCCTCTCACCTCAAGGATAGTCATCGCCCACTTCCTACTGCTTTTGACTTCGTCCGGATGTCTAAGAACCAGATAGAGGTTTCTCTTTAGCAATCCCCCAAGAGAGCGGTTGACAATCCCACTGCTGGCACAGTATTACTCGACCGACACTACCGGATGTAGTCTATGAGT
>Ga0209048_10005129_pt1 | contig 12406 bp, 10 predicted proteins | sample FrelakmetCRP12CR_FD_187146 | JGI IMG/M metagenome (GOLD analysis project Ga0209048, IMG submission 187146) | Freshwater lake sediment microbial communities from the University of Notre Dame, USA, for methane emissions studies - CRP12 CR (SPAdes)... | ecosystem: Environmental > Aquatic >... | reverse complement strand
AATTTTCTGAAATGACCGTATTATTGGTAACTGAATGAATTCCTCTGTTTCTTGAATCAACCGAACTGTATTCGGGTGGTTCCAAATGATGAATCACCTAAAAAACGATGCCTTAATTTATTGGTATCGCGCTTTTAATAGCTATAGAGGCAAAATATTGGCTTTTTAGGAAAGGAATCACGTGGATGTCCCATGGCTTATAGTGGCCGGTTTCGGTGCCCATATCAAATCGACACGAAACACACTATTCGTGCAAAAAGAAGGAATTATCGAGGAATACCCGCTTGAGTCAGTGCGCCACCTGCTGATTATTGGTGGTCATACCCTGCATACACCTGTAATTGTCAACCTCATGAAAAAAGGGGCCAGACTGTCATTTTTTGAAGCTGATGGTAAACCCGTCGGTACTCTACGCCCGTTTAATAACCAGGAAGAAGCGAAATTTTCGGAAATCCAGAAGAATGCACCCAATTACCGGTATGCTGTTTCGATAGCACGGGCCTCAATGAAATCCAAAACCCTCCTTATAGGGGGACTTGGTGAAATTGCGGGACGTGAACTCTTTTATGCGGGCGAACTGCAGATTTTTTCGAATGCGCTAGATGAACTGGAATACCTTATTAAAATCAGTGAGATCCGAAGAATCGAGCGCCTGACAACTGATATGTACTACGAGGTCCTTTCCCGTGTACTCCCTGCGGAGTTCGGGTTCAGACGGCGGACAGACAGGCCTTATCATGACCCGGTGAACGCTATAATTGCATTTGGGTATGCGATGCTCTTTGGGAATGTGATGTTCTCGGTGACAGGGGCCAGTCTTGATCCCGACACGGGAATGTTAAACCGGGGCCAGTCATCCCTTGTCTATGATGTCATGGAACCCTTCAAGGCGGATATGATTGACCGGGAAGCGATCCGGTTCATCAGGGAGGACCTCCATGAAGAGGACTATGAATGTGGCCCTGCCCGGTGTATCCTGTCAGACCCCTGCATGAAAGAACTAATCCGGCTATTTCACCAGACTATTGATCAGGATGTAATTGACCGTCAGGTAGCAGCTCTCCGGGAATCTCTTGAACAAAAAACTGACTACATCATAGAGCGGTGATGTTGTACCGGGCACTATCCGATCACTTTTTTTCCGACGTGATATTCTGATTACTGCCCATTTTCACCGGTGTTGAACGCATAGACGGTACCTCTGAAATACGGGGACAATGCCGATCAGGAGAATGTATTATATGCCGGGTCTGGTATGTGAAAATCGGTCACCTGTTTATCGGAAGACCTGTTTATTGATGTAGCAAGCGTTAAATATTATTGTATAGCAACATATAGTTTATAAATGTCTCTCTCCGTGAATAGTATTAAGAAAATAATGATAAATTTCAGGAATTAAGCAAAAATGTGTAATATTTGATGGGATTTTGACATTCCTGTTCAATATGTCCGGGAGGCATGGTGACCCATCGGATCTGCGTGATCCAATTGATTCGAGGAAACTAAATTACAGAATAGAAAAAGGCCCCAATCAAAAATCCGGGTTTTTACCCTTCAGGTGTTTGGTTTTATCACCGTAAACTCATTAAAATCCTGGAATTCCCGGTCTATCATTTTCATATCCCTGATAACTGCACGTGGGCACCCGTAAATCATCGAGGCGAACTTGTCAAGGACAATTTTTTCACCGGTCGAAATAATACGTACTGAACCGTCCGGGAGGTTCATCACCTCGCCATGGATGTTCAGTTTCTGCGCAATTCTTTTCACGCAACTCCGGAACCCGACTTTCTGGACCTTTCCCGAGACCTGGATCTCAATTGTCTGCATTCGCCCTCCTTTCAGGTCAGGATCATTTCTTTACCCCGGATTGGATTGCCGGATATTGAACAACTGATTCTCATGATGTCAGGCATGCATCAAAACTGCCCCCCCTTGCGAAGAAATACGGGCATTGGGTGGAGATTATTTCATCATATACGTTCATTATGCGGATCGTCCCGTACAAAGAGAGGAAATCATTCAGATTCACAGGACTCCTGATCGTATCCGGCAACAGCACTACATTCAACGGTCCTTCTTATAGATAGTTTGAGTTTAGGCAAATGTCATATTAGACTTTCTCTTTTGTGTACCGTACAGTTAAACCCCGTTACAATAAATGAAACCCCTGATTCCATACCCAAATAATACCGAAAATCCTTGGTTTATGGGGGAAGCGGGAAGAAAATCATTCAGATTTAATAACCTGACTTATATAGTCCATTAATTCATGATAAAACTGCCTTGCGGAGTCAGCTAACGCCGATTCAACGGAAATGCGGACGAATGGTTCTGTGCCGGACGGCCTGACAAGTGCCCAGGTGTCACCTTTTGTGATCCGAAGTCCATCGGTCCGGTCAATATGGTACGTCTTGCAGGAATCTGCCAGGTGTTCGATCAGACGCTCCGGGTGGGCAGTATGGATTTTTTCCTTTATCATGTGAAACACTGGCAGTTGATCAATGAGCCTTGATAACGGGAGATTTGAACGTGCAAGGATTGCCACCATCATCGTGGCCGTCATGCCGCCATCCCGGCAGAACTGATGAGCGGGGAATATAAGGCCCCCGTTCCCTTCTCCACCAAATACGACGTTCTCGCCCTTTTCAATAAGGTCTCTCATGGTCCTTGCCACGTAAATGCTTCCGACAGGGGTATAAACAACAGTGCCCCCGTGTTTTTTCACCATCGTCTCCACCAGCAGGGAAGAACTGACCGGCGTGACAACAATCCCGCAACGTTCTTTGCAGATATAATCCGCAACCAGGGCAAATTCCTGGTTCTCTTCTATGAAGCGACCGTTTTCATCCACAAACACTGCCCTGTCTGCATCCCCGTCGTGGGCAACCCCGAATGCCGATCCGGTTGACCTGACCAGGTCTGCAAGCCCCTTAAGCCCGTCTAGCGAAGGCTCCGGGAGACGCCCAGGAAAATGACCGTCTACCTGGGCATTAATCGAGAATACCCGGCACCCGAGTCCTGTCAGGATTTTTGGCGTAGTGAACGAGGCGGCACCGCACCCCGGGTCGACCACTACTGACATATCCCTGCCGATATTCTCCGGCACTGACCTGATTATTGCGTCGGTATATTCATCGACCCGCTGGGAAGCAGTAGTCCCGGAACCGACATGTTCCCATGATTGTACATCAAAATCCCGGGAAAATATCCGCTCTTCAAGGAGTACCGTCTGCTCATCGCCCATTTCTGTCCCATCGGGTTCGATAATTTTAACCCCGTTGTATTCCGGGGGGTTGTGCGAGGCCGTAATCATCGCGCCACCATCAAAGTGGTGCATCACAAGGTACTGGAGGGCCGGGGTCGGCAGCATGCCACAGTCGACAACGTTACAACCGGCTGCCATCAGGCCGGCTTTTACGGCATTTGCGAGACTTTCCCCCGAGGTCCTTGAGTCCCTCCCGACCGCGATACGGCCTTTACGCATCGATCCGAGTGCGAGACCGATCGAGAGCACAAGGTCGGGTGTCATATCCTTACCAACGATGCCCCTGACACCGTTCGTCCCGAATAATCGTTTTTGTAATTTCTCTGCTGCCATTATTGTGACTCCGGGGTATTTCCGGTATACGTACCGGTTGGAAACGCCTGGTAATGCGTTTCACCTGTTGTTTCGTATAGTATATTTCCATTTTAACGGAAATAAGTTCGGCAGGTTGAGATATCAGGCGTCCCCGGCAATATGGCCCTGCCAGGTGATGATACCCCTCCATAGGAGATTAAAAGGGATTAAACGCCCTCTGCCAGTTACAGGGTTATTCTATTTTTAGATTCCTTATTAAAAGCCGGGGCAGTCCAAAAAAATCAGGTGAAGCGGCCCGGCTGCCCCGGATCGCTCTGGAAACGGGCAACCTGTACCCAGCCAGGAATTCCGTTACCGTTCTTCACGGCCCAGAAACCATAGATTGCATATGCCCTGTCCCCTGACCCGACAAACTTTGTCCACCCGGTTACACCGTAATAATAGCCGGCCGTTAGTTCAACGGCTTTCTTCAGCTGGTCGTACGAGGAATCTTCGGAATTCAGGAGCGACCGTGCTGCAATTGCCGTTGCATCATAAGCAGCAAGAGAATATGGGTCAGGTTCAGCTCCGGTCATTGCCCGGATCCGTTGTTTGACATCGGAAAATCCTCCTGACTCCTCCTCTTCCCCATAGACAGGACTATAAAATCCGGTAATCTCTGCAAAACGAGCAGCGGACGTATTCTTTGTTATGGCATCGGTTTTTGCTGCCCCGTCACTTCCGAACCAAGGTACCGTTGCAAGAGTCGGATAGTTCGCGGCACCCGAGAGGAGAGGCACCACTTCATCAAATCCAATCGCGTACACCCCGACCGATTTATTACCATACATTTGTTGAGCTTCAGTTACTAGTGGAGACAGGTTTGCCAGGACCGGAGAAAAGTCCCTGGTACCTGGTTCAAAAAGGTACCCGTTTGTAACAATTCCCCCATTCTGTTCGAAACGGGTCTTTGTTGCGTTTAACAGGCCTTTACCCCATGAATCATTCCTGGCAACCGGGATGATTACCCTTATCCCCGACCTGTTAAGGTATCCGGCCATTGCCTCCCCCTGCCTGGTATCATCCGGTACTAACCGGAAGACGTTATCCCCGGCTACAGAAAGGGCAGGGGAGGTACTCCCATAACCGATAATTATGACCCCGTGCTGGTCTGCCCAGTCTTTGACACTGGCAATCTCTGCACTTGTGGCAGGGCCGACTACAATCCGTACACCTTCCTGCTGCAATTTCTTTATCTTTTCAGCCGCAACGGCGGGATCCGTTCCCGTATCTTCAACGAGCAGGCGTATCTTTTTCACGGACCCGGTTGATGCGAGGTTTGCATTGGTGTCCTCTGCCGCAAGGGCAATTGCGGCATTGAAGTTCTGTCCTTTTGAGCTCCAGTCCCCGGTGAGCGGGACCAGTACCCCGATAACGATGTCGTTTGATTTGGTGCCGGATGGTAATCCCATACACCCGCCAAGAATGACACCCGAAATCAGCAATGCCACTGCGAAAAAAGCCCCGTATTTCATATAATACCAGAGGGAACGTGGCACGTAAAATATCTTCTGCTTTCCGTGAAGGGTAATGGTTAACCCTGCACAATACAATCCGGGGAAATACCAAAATCAGTCCATTTCACTGGCCTTGGTCACTATCATTAGTTTCTTCCAGGTCTGAAATTTCCCGGGGCGTTTTTGTATGAGTAAGGGCCCCGCCCAGGTCTCTATCCACGGTCTCTGCCAGGTCTGAAGCTGCCCTTTTTTCCAGCATGATCCGTGCTGCCTCTCCCACTCCTCTCATGACCCTCGTGATCCGGTCCTCAATATCGATCTCTTCATCGATATCAAGCGATGTCCCCTCCACTTCGAGGAGGAACCGGGCAACTTCGCCCGACTCAAAAAGCATGTCATCGAGCTCGTCAGGTGTGAAGAACCCGCACATTGCACCGTAGAAAAAGGTGGCCCCCGCCTTGTTCACCTTCTTTTTGAAGGAGTTCCGTGCCTGGTTGACTGCCTGTGGTGTATAGGGTTCCTGCATGAAGGGGACGAGCTCGGGGAGGTGCTGCCCGATGAACGTCATTTCTGCCCCGCCACGCGTCCTGAAATCTGTACATAGCCTGGCAAGTGCCCATTCCCGGGCGGTGATGTAGGTCCGTTTCCTGAGGAATTCGTTGACTCTCCGGTATGTCGCGCCGTCTACCTTCTTAAACTTGGTGTATTTGCTGATTTCCGGCTTGCGGACGGGTTCTTCCATTAATACTACGGTTGGATGAACCGGTTATTATAAGATTTGCCTTTTTAGACAACCGTATGGGATCAAAAATACCATTTTGTCATATAGCAACATATAGTATATACACGAAAATGAATCATGGGGGTCTATTATGGAAAATACTCTAATAAATCTGTTATTAATGAAATCCGCGGCTTTTTATGGGTAATTTTGGGGGCTAATATTGGCCCCAAATCGCTCTTCCCCTGGTGTCTTGGCATACGGAATCTGTACTTGTCATCAAGTAGTGCCCAACAATTAATTCAGGATAAAATAACCGATGAGATTCAGGATATAGTGATGCAACGTTTCTGTAGTGATCCTTTTAAGGAACACATGTATGGCAGAATGTTGCAAGGCCCGGTAAGAAAGTCTATACCCTTAAAGAAGTCGCTGTTCACTACCTTGAAGAATTGGTACCTGCCGTTATTGGCCAATATTATCAATTCAAAAATCCAGAAATAATGGCCTTTTTGAAATCCTGTAACGGATAAAAAATTAACAGAACTGCTCAGACAGGAGGGGGTTTCACCCCCTCCCTGTCCCACCCTAGTTAAGATGCTCTTGGACAGGGTTCAATTGGGGCATTCAAAGAAAAATTTCAGATATTTGGAGATCATTCCCTATCCCAACCGGGGCCACCAAAGCGGCGGGAGGAGCCCCGGGAGCGTGACTAAATTTTGGAATAACCTAAATGTACAAAATAGGTTGAAGAGGATTTCAACAAAGCATGCTATGAGCCTTCGGCTCATAGATGAGTATGAAAAGCTGGCCGGTATGAGGGTTTCCCAGAGTTTTTCATACCAGCCGAAATAATATAAAATTGGGGGTTATATGAAAAAGATGGGGGGATATTCAGGATCCAACCGGATTCATCATCCGTCCCATGAAGAGGATGGCTCCCGTGTCCCTATCCTGGATGAAGAATATGATCGGGTGGTCGGCCCTGAACACCGGTATTGGTGGCTCATTACCGCCAATACCCGAACTTTCTGAATATACTTCAATCGCCGTTGCAGCTGCTGCCTCCGTTCCTTCCTCATTGAGATCAATGTATGCCTTGTGAATAGCATCTGAAATTATCAGGTGTCTGGTCCCGTCCATCCCTGAAAGGTCAGACTTGTCTGAAAATGCAATGGGCATTCCCAATGCCTTCAGGTTATTCGCAAGGCTGTACTTAGTTTCAAGCTTAAATTTAGGGAAGAAGACAATTACACACTGTGAATCGAGCGTGGCTTCCAGGTCTGCCAACCCGTTGCCGGTAAGGGAATTTTCCACAGCAGTAAGAGTTGTACCTTTCGGAAGAACGACAAGCATAGACAACTCCTTACCGCTTTCATGGGTATAGGGCATCTCAATGGCCTGCATACTGCTCGCTTCTGCGTATCTATAGTATGCATCATTCTGCATCATCTGAACTTTTACGGGTTTAGCCGATGTTACGTAAAACTGGTCCTCTTTCGTATCCGACTTTGAGAACTGCCTGACCCACGTGCCTTTGAAGTAAATGGCATTGGTAATCACGAGTTTTGTATCTTCGGTGATTGACCCTCCCGGTAAGAGGTCTTTGATTTTATCATTCGTCTTCTCATCAACCCACCGGTTGATTGTAATGCGTGAGTTCTCCGGCTGGTTGTGAAAATCCAGGTTGATGGTGCCCGCATCATAGTAATTCCGGGCGATGCTGGTATATTCAGGAAGGAACGCGTATGTTTTTTCGACCCACAGCGCATCCGCGACACGGAGCGTATACCCGGAATTCCCATCATTTAATCCATCGATTATCGTTGAATATTCCGATCTCCGGGTGGCATCATCCTTTGGATAATGGAATACCGACTGGATTTGATCTGCCGTGGACCCTCTTGCACCCTCGTAAACCAGTGCAAAAACGGTTGATATGCTGAATGGTGAGAATAACATGTTTTTTCCGGCATTATTTTTATTCATGTGAGTGTAGAGGGCAAAAGCAAACCTGTTATTTGCATCAACTACATTTTTCCCTGTCTCGTCGCCGGTCTGTGTTTTCCCTCCGGGAAGAACAGGATTCACAACCGCCTGCAGGTACCCGGTATTCTTATTGGTAGGTGATATTTTGAACCTGGTTGTGGTGAATAACGTCTGATCTGTTGAAGGAACCGGTAAAAATATTGGTGTTGAATCCGGAATTTGTGGGGTAAGAGGGGTGATAATAGTGTTTTGTGGTGCATTGCCCTGTGAAAAATGACTTGAATTCTGCAGGAATTTGATAAGGGTTGAACTTCCTGTAAAAAGTTCGAACCGTTGATTATACGATGTTGTTGCCTAGAGCGATGGACTTGTCCTTGTTGTTACAGTAATCGGCGTGGGGGTTGGTGGTAAAATCATCGGAATTAGGTTGGTATTTTGCGTGGGATATTGTCCTGGAAAAAGCGGGACATGATAAGAGATTGGGTGAGATGGATACATCGGATTATTCATATTTGAATCAGAATCTGCGGCTAATGCTATTGATATACACAGCAGAGTAGAAAAGAGCAAGATTCCTATGAACAGTTTATTTGATCTTCTTTCTTGCATAACGTGACAATACCCAGTAAGGATTGACAATATTATCCTATGTGGTTTTATATAATTGATGGATAAGCCAGTGGTTGAAAAAGCGATGGTTAAATGACCATTGAGCCTGTCCCATCCTGACAATTTATTATACTCTGTGACTCAGGTATCGGTAACGGGGACTATCCTTGAAACTGGTGAAAATATCCTTTAATCATTATATTGCGATTTTTTCCATCATCGCACTAATCGGAATACTATTCGTCCCCGCTGTATCCGCAGGAAAAATCATCAACTATTGCGCCAATCCAGGGGACCATTAAGACAATACCTGTGGTGAATTATACTCCTGCTCCTGCTGTGTTTACTCCAAAGACCATTCCATTCACATATTCACCTTCAAGATGGCAAAATACAATAATTACCAGTCCCACTTCGGATAATTGAGGGAGTTCCGGAAACGTTACAACTCCAAGTCCAATTGTAACCCCGGTGACAGATCCTTCATGCATAACCAAAGAAGAAGCAATTCGAATCGCGTTAAAATCCGTCAGCAATATCCGTCTAACTTCCGATCCTGTTGCCATATTAACCACTCAAATGGTCACGTACGACTTCAGAAGTAACGAATACACTTTGAAAACACCCGTTTGGATTGTATCATTATCAGGGGTGTCAACAGATCCAAACGCGATCGGAGTTAAACAGTGGTTCAATGCCAACGGGAGAAATAATCGACGTCTCCATCCATGCAAATAGATGGGTTACAATTGATGCGATAACCGGAAAAATTCTTTCGATTGAAAGCTGTTGGTAGATTTATTAGTAAATCGCCATTCATTGATCAACGTATGCATCGGGTTCTGGTCATGCGAATCCTGAAAACGGAACAAAAGCCCTGAAATGGCAGTATCACATCGATAAATGACGGTTATATTAGAGAAAACGGTTTGTGATAGATAATGAACAGATAACGGCCTCGCATAATCGTTTATTTTTCCAACCGCCATGACATGATTCCACCCTTCCGGGTAACCCCCGCAAGCTTCAAAAGAGCTATGACAGAGTTCTCCCCCTCCGCATCGGGTACTATTTCCTGACTTTAATTGGTAACAATTCTGCAAAAACATTATGGCGTAGAATAGGTATTCTACGCAAAAGTTTAATATGTGTCCTGAATAAAGAATAGACCATGCAGGGTGGTTATTTTTCCGAGTGGCTCAATCGCTACGGATACTACCTCAGAATGCGGAATTATTCACCCCGGACCATCACGAGTTATGAGCAGGTGGTAAAACAATTTGCCTACTACCTGTGGCTCCGGAGAAACAGCAATCCCGATAAGCTTGAGAACCTCTGGAAGGATTATGCGAACGCCCGCCTCGATACGGATGTCGAGGTTGAGCCCGTGATGCTGACCGACTTCCTGACGTTCATGAACTCGGTCAGGAATTACAAACCAAAAACACTCCACCGGATGATCTCCACGCTTACCTCTTTTTACCGGTTCCTCTATACCCAGGGTGCACTTGCATCCAACCCTTTGTTTGGAATTGAACGGCCCAGGATCAAGGAACAGGAGCTCCGGTACCTGAAACACAGCCAGGTGCTCAGGTTGATCGCCTCGATACCGGATGCAAGAGAAAAGTTGATTGTCCGGACAATCTACGCGACGGGAGTCAGGATATCCGAACTCTGCAATATGAATATCGAGGATATTGACTTTGAGGAACAGACAATCCGGATAAAAGGGAAAGGGGGTAAAATCCGGACGGTTTTTGTTGATCCTGAAACGCTCAGGGAGATGGAGCCGTTCATCGGAAACCGAATTGAGGGACCTCTTTTTGTCGGACAGCAGGGGCACCATATCTCCCCGAGAACGGTCCAGCATTTGTTCGAAAGATATGCTCCTGCAGGGATTACCCCTCACAAGATACGGCACAGTTACGCAAGTGAACTTTTCCGAAGGTCAAAAAATCTCCGGGTAGTCCAGGAGAACCTCGGCCACTCGTCGATTAAGACTACGGAAATTTACCTCCATACAGACCTGGACGAGCGTAAACGCGTCTACCAGCAATATTTCCCATTGTCGGACGAGCCAAATAAGAATGATCATGACCAGGACCCGGTGACAAATAATCAAAATACGGAGCGGGATACCCGACCAGGGTAAATTCTTCTGGTTTTCCAAATGAGGGGAAGCCCCTGTTACCCTGTTTTCTAATAGCGATGCGTATGCTCTGCTTCCTTATTCTTTACCACCCGATTGCTACTGATTCCCGTAAAAATGATCCGGGTCTGTCAAGAAACCGGATCCTTGGTGGTTTGTTAAGTTTTATCTGATAGTTCATGAGATTTCCCCCTACTAATGGTTATTTTTCCGGTATGGATGTATTCTGGCAGGTGATTTTTTATTTTTAATATCTCCCGGTGCATCCATCGGAGGTAGTGGTATTATTGTATCGGCACCTGGTACGGTGCCTGCTAACTCAAATTTATTAATTTGTAACCGTTCCCCGAACTCCATTATTCCCACATCTTCATAAAAAAACCTGTTCAATGGAAACCTCTCTGGAAAAGGGCGATATAACAGGCCACTAAACGGAGAATCCCGGCACTTTTTCAATTAGTTAGTAAGAATACATCAAGGGCCGGGCATTAATCCTGTATTGTCCTGATATATGTCATAACTGGGGTTTCATCAATTTTCAGCAGGCTGATATTGTTTTACCAGGGGTTTTCTATGAACAGGATTACATAATAACGCTCTTTACTTGAGCTGAAGATTATCACGGATCCTCCTCGAGATATCCGGCCATCTGGATAAATCCAAATCCTGCTTTCCGATCGAAATGTTGTGCTGGCATGGACCGTAATTATTGATTTCGCACAGAAAATTTCGTTACATTTCGTAAATATGTCCATTATGAGGTTTAATTATTCAGATGATTCTCTCTATAAACCGCATGTTGCTATATAGTATAAGTATGATCTTTTGAGCTTGAGATCACCCATTTCACTCCTCCGATCTGGTTTTCCCTGCTATTGCTGATCTATTGTTTTGAGAGGTGCATGGTCAGTGGTATGCAATGGAGATCCCTCCTTCTGAGATCTGTTAAAATCATATTAATGACGTCAATTCTTTAAATTAAGGCGGAAAAAGGTTTTAAAATAAATGCGAATCATATATTGAATTGTAATGGTCTCCCTTTGGTCCCCCCGGCACCCAGAAAAAGCGACAGCACGGTTATCGCCGCCAATGGCAGGGTTCACCTGCGCCCGGCAGGACTGAACGTTATCCGGGGTTTTTTAATTTGTTTAAAGCGTCAAGTTTAGATTGTGCATTATTCAGGTGAGCATTTGCCGATCTGAAGAACTCATCCGCTGCATCACGATAATCCTTTGATGCACCAAGCATCATTTCGCTATCAGAAACTGCAATATTTCTCAGTTTCCGTGATCCATTAATCTCATCCTGTATTGCCTCCAGGATTTCATCCTTGATCGGTTGCAATGGCGGGGATACTGGTTGCGCTGATAAATTCTTATACTCTGATTTGAGGTTTCTCTCTGCTGATTCCGCAAGTATCTTTGCGTAATCAGAATGACCGCTTTTTATCAGGATCACGGTATCTCTAATCATTGTTATTGAAACACTTTCCTGGTCGATGGCATTCTTAAGGAAAGCCACATCCTCTGCCGTCAGGTTAGGTCTCGCCGGTACCGGGATTGCAGTTGTATTCACATATTTGGCGGACGCGGTTGGGGTTACCGTGGGGACTGTCGTATCCGTGGCCTTCATTATGCAACCGCCGAGGCCAAGTGTCGATATAACCAGGACGGACAGTATCAGGCCCGGGTACAATAGCCTCATTGCAGAAAAGGTGCATGAGTTGACATGATAAATGTTGCCGCACGGTGTTGAAGTATAGAATTGGTAATTATGTAAAAACTGCCCCCAATATAAACTAAGTCAACATGAAATCGATTAGATCTTCATATAAATCTTTTCCACGATTATTGTATCTC
>Ga0209048_10005128_pt1 | contig 12407 bp, 12 predicted proteins | sample FrelakmetCRP12CR_FD_187146 | JGI IMG/M metagenome (GOLD analysis project Ga0209048, IMG submission 187146) | Freshwater lake sediment microbial communities from the University of Notre Dame, USA, for methane emissions studies - CRP12 CR (SPAdes)... | ecosystem: Environmental > Aquatic >... | reverse complement strand
ATCGGGGCCGGCTAGGCAGTTCGTGCCACGAGATGGCCGCAGCGGGGGCGCGACCTGGGCTGGCAGCGTGGTCAGCCAACAGCGCTGTCAACCAACCTCCGAGCAACGCCCTTTGGTGAACCCGTGTGACGCCTTGATCGGTCCACTCAGGGGAGTGGTGGCTGAGATCCCGTGGGTGTCCCGCTCGTGTTGTGGGGGGGCAGGCAATTAGCGCAAGCGGTTTGTCACTCCTGCAACATCTGCCCGGCATCGTCCGTCGGTCCTCAGCTTGGATGGCTGGGGACGTGGTGGGAGCAGCCAACCGCTGATGACAATGACGCTCATCTCGTGGTCAGCAGATCTGCGATTGCGCCCACGTAAGGGGACTCGGGGAACTTCGGTTCCCGCCACCGTTGGTCCGTGGGCCCGGATCCTTCCTGGGAACTGAGATCCAGTGGGTTGCCGCGCTCACCACCCGGGCACTCCGCCACCCTGCGATGAGCCGGTGCGAGACGCACCAGCCCCGATTCGAGGCCCCGCTGGTCCAGGCCGACCTTCGTCGCGATGCCCCTGATGACTGTGAGCTCGCCCGAGTGCTGCCCGGTGAGCCAATCGAGTTGCGAGGCCATCGAGGACGCCTTCGGATCGAGGGGTTTACGGCATCCGGTCTGTGCTCCGGGCACACGAGGTCGATGTCCTCGGCGTAGTGCTCCTCCGACTCGCACATGCGACGCTCCAAGTCCTCGAGCGGGGCGACGAGGGACGACCGCTCGGCATCTGCATCTGTCGCCAGCCAATCCTGGATTCCCTGTCTGGATTCGGGCGTTGCCGTCGACATGATCGCGTCCTCCGGATTGGTGAGTTACCACCTACTCGTCGTTGATCATCCGGAGTCGGCCTGTCGAAGACGAGGCGCCGATGGGGCCGTCTGCTCAAGCCGCTGCCCGAGCGCCAGGCATCGGGTGCTGTGGCCGAATCCAGTACCTCTCGGGATCGGGGACGAACAACGACTGGCGATCGTCCACATACCAGCGAATCCCGTACGGTGGCCGACCATCCTTGCCGAAGACGCCGGTGACGACGCCGAGCAACTCACCGTGGCAGATGTCCGATCCGGGCCCAACCAACTGGTCTCCAATCTCGGCTTCCACAGTCAACCCGCCCTCAGATCCGTCCCCTCGAGTCAATGTTGAGCCTAGGGATCGGCGGACACAAGGGCCGGTGGTCCCAATTCCTGGGCTGTGCGGACGCAGGACTGAGGGCACGAGCAACCGAGCCCGTTCCGGAGTGCCTCCTCCGTCGCGGCAGGTGGAGGCTCTCTGGCCGGCCCGCTCCGCCCTGCGGGCCGATCTGCCACGAGCCCGAAGCCGATGCCGTGGGTGTGCCACCACGATCCACTGCGGCACAGGCCATGCTGCGACGCCGACCACCTCGCCCCCGCGGTGGATTGCCAGGGACGCGTGCATCGAGCCGCCCTTCGCCACCATCGCCCCGGAGGCCGCTGCGTTGTTCTCAGCTGATCCAGCTGTGATTTCCGAAGCGGTCCTCAGCATGGAAGGTTGTGCGCCTGGGCGTCGGTGATGTCCCCAGCCGGTGCAGCTGAGCACGTGCGGATGTGTCCTCAGCCTGGAAGGCTGAGGACACATTCACCAATCATCGACAACCGACACGGATGAAGCGCGAGTTGTCATCGTCCCCAAGGGGTGAAGGTGCTCGCGAAAGCAGCCTGCCCCGCAACGAATCAAGCACTCCGGGGACCGGTCTGCGGCACGATGGTGTCGGCGGAGACGAGCCGTGTCGCTCGCCTTTCGAATCAGGGGACTCTGGCCTCGACGATCGCGATCGGAGTTGGGGTCGAAACAACACCTTCGTAGGTGAACCCGGCACCCTCGAATAGCGTCCTCATCTCTACGTCAGTTCGTTCCCGGCCATTGAGCATGCGCAGCATGGTCAGATCGATCATTTCCGACATGTGCGCCTGGTCACCCGTCGGCATGACGGGTTCGAAGGCGAGGACCCGGCTTCCCGACATGGCGGCGTTCCGGATGGTGGTGAGTAGGCGGTTCGCGTCGGCGTCGTCCCAGTCATGTAGGGCCTCGAGCAGTCGGGGATCACTGGTCATTGCCCAGTCCAAGAGGCCGATGCCGACGGGCAGGCCCGAACTTCGTGGAATCGCGACTTCCCGTTCCGGGAGACTCACTGATCCGGCGCTACCCACCCCGATCATCCCGAGCCCACCGGCAGCGGACACGGCGGCTGCCAACCTCCCTCCGGCGACCCCGCCCATCGGAGCGTTGAGGATGGACGCCGCACGTCCGAACGTGCGTGACCAGTCGGTGGCGAGGTCGGACCCCGGCGCCCGGCGCGTTCCGTCACTCATCTGAGTCACCTCGGCAGTCCGATCGATGGGCACCACCGTCGAGGACCGCACCACATGCGGGGCAGACCAGTCCGGACCAGCACGCCGGATCACCGACATCGTGCGACACCTCCGGTATCGGTGGTCGACTCTCCGTGTTCACGCCAATCGATGGCACCGCATGACCGTCGGACGGATCGACTGCGAGGAAGTCGATGGCGAATCGAACTGGCCCGAGCGGCACGACAAAGTGCGGCACATCGGGAGGTATCGCTTGCTCTGAACCTGGGCCAAGCGCGACGTCTCGTGTCGGCTCAGTGAGCACGACAAAGCGCAAACTTCCGTGTTGAACTCGAAGCATGCCCCACGTGCCAGGACCCACCAGGTGAGCGCGGAGAAGGGCGGGGGGGATCGTCTCCTCAGTCCATTCGGGGCTGGAGCGAACCAACCGGAGCGTGTCCGGCATCTCGCCACGTTCGCACAGCGGGCAGAAGAGGAGTGTGCCGATTCGTCCAGCGCGAGTGTCATCCTCCAGCACCCACGTACGGGTCTGGAATGGTGGGTGGTGGCGGACGTGCTGATTGTGCCCGCACGAGAGTTCGGCGACCCAATCACCGTCGGCATCGAGGTGGAATCCCGCGATCGCTCTCTCCACGCATCAAGAGTAATGCCTTGATCGACGGCACTGAGGACCTTCTCTATGCCCTCGGCCTCAACGTGAAAGGGTGACGACATCACGCACGGGACCTCCATGGAACACCCCGCTCGCCGATCACAGCTGAGCCCGTCTCCGCCGACCGAACTCCGTCAACCGCTAGGCGCCGAGACGGGTCGCCACTGGGTGGGATCACATCGCACTACAGGGGAACGACCTCGAAGTCATCCTCGGCAACGGTCTCGGTTCGCCGACCGAACTCACTCATGGAGAACGGCCACTGTGTGACGATCCTTCCTGTCCGCGACTTGTAGTAGCCATGGCAGTCCGCTTGCCACACCTTGATTCCACCAATGGCCTGTTGCACGTCGTCGTTGTACGCGGCCGTCGGTCCCGGCCTCACATCCACCCAAGCCAGCCGCTCGTCTCGCATCCGCTCCAGGTGTCCGATGATGTGCGCCACTTGGAACTCGATCATGGTGAGGATGCTGCCGTTGTTGGTGTTCGGTCCGTACAGCATGAACAGGTTCGGAAAGCCTGGCGTCATGATGCCGAGGTAGGCCTGCGCCCCGTCCTCCCACACGTCGGCAATGCGGGTCCCGGCGCGACCGACGACGTCGATCGCCGACACATACTTCGTCGTCGAGTACCCGGTGGCCAGGATGATCGTGTCGACCTCCCGCCTGATTCCGTCCGTCGAGGCGACGGCGTTCTGAGTGATGGCCGTGATCGAGTCCGTGACGAGCTCGAGGTTGTCCCGGTTGAACGCCTCGTAGTAGTGGTTGGAGAAGAGAGGCCTCTTGCAGCCGAACGGGTGCTCCGGCCGGAGCTTTCGACGCAATTCCGGGTCGTCGACCGCCTCGATCGCCCCCAAGCCCGCGGCCTCCCGCTCCGCTAGCGCCACCGGGTCGGCAAAGGTCATCCCGGCGTCCATCTGCCGGAAGATCTCGGCCCGCATCGCGGCCGCGATTTCGGGGTGGATCCGCAAGCGCTCGAGTTCCTCTTCCGTGTACGGGGTGTCCGGCTTCGGCAGCACCCAGTTCGCCGTGCGCTGGAACAGGTGGATCTGGCCGGCGACAGTAGCGATCTCGGGAACCAGCTGCACGGCACTGGCCGCACTGCCGATCACCGCCACCGTCTCTCCGGTCAGGTCATGGTCTCCACGCCACTTCGACGAGTGGAACATGGTTCCCGTGAAGCTGTCGATGCCCTCGATATCCGGGAGGGCAGGCTCCTTGAACATGCCGATGGCGCTGACCACGATGTCGACCTCCAGAACCTCCCCTGATGCCGTCTCGAGGTGCCAGGTCGCCGACAGCTCGTCCCATGTTGCGCCGACGACTTCTGTGCCGAAACGACAGTGCGGAAGGACCCCGTACTTCTCGGCGATGCCCTCCAGATAGGCCAGGATCTCGGGTTGGGGCGCATACGGCCGCGTCCAGTCCGGCTTGATCTCCCACGTGAAGGAGTAGAGGGCGGACTGCACGTCGCACGCGCACCCGGGGTATCGATTGATGTACCAGGTGCCACCCACACCATCGCACTTCTCGAGCAGGACGAAGTCCTCGCACCCGGCGTCCTTCAGTTCCTTGGCCATGCACAAGCCACCTGGCCCTGCTCCGATGATGGCCACCTTGACGTTCCGCGGCCCTCCGGCTCCTGTTCCCATCCTGTCCCTCCAAGCCGACGTCGTAGACCTGTGCGCAGTAGTAGACCGACCTTCACATGATTGTCAAGCATGGTTGAGTACCTCTGGCACCGTGCATATGCTCGTCCCATGTCCCGGACAGTCGTCGGCGCGGACGCGCTCTACGGAGCGTCCGGCCACGCCCCAGCAGCGCATGCACGCGATACGACGGTCGACCGACTGATCAGTGTGACTCGCGACGTGCAACTACGCCTGGCTGACGCCCTCACCGAGTGGGGTGACCACGGTCTCCGCGCGAGCTTCGCCCCGATGCTCCAGGCGATCCGTGACGATCCCCTTCCCATCAGCCGGATTGCCGAAGTGCTCCGGGTCAGCCCTCAGGCAGCCAGCCGGTCGGCGACGGCCCTCGAGCAACTGGGCTATCTGGTCCGGACACCCACCGCCTCCGACGGCCGGTCGCGATTGGTCACACTCACCGCACGAGGGCGCGGACTGATCGAACATGCAGCCGAGGCGCTTCTCCACCTCGAAGTCGAGTATGCGCGCTTCATCGGTCGATCCGAGGTCAGCTCGATGGTGCGCGGCCTCGATGAACTGCGGGATGGTCTCGACCTGTATGCACCGACCGGCACGGTACTGCCCATCCGGTCGCGCCGGTCGATCGGCGTCGTGATCTTGGTGGCCCTGCAGGCCAAGAGGGAGATCGTGCGCCTGACCGCCACCAGTGGACACGCCGGCGTACGGGCGTCCCACCATGAGCTGCTGACCATCATCGGGTCCGGGGGCGCCCGCGTCAGCGAAATGGCCCGCTTCCAGCAAGTCAGCCGTCAGGCAACCAGCAAGACCGTGCAAGAACTCGAATCCTTGGGCTATGTGGGGCGCCGACCCGACGAGGTCGACCATCGGGGCGTCGTCTTCTCCCTCACGTCTCGGGGCGGGGAACTCGTCGCGGACACTGTGGACGCGATCAAGGACATCGAGACCCGTTATCGGAACGTCCTCGGCGACGTGCGCTTTGACCGGTTCACCGAGGCGGTCGCCACCTTGAACCGTGCCATCTCCGGTAGCGACCGTGCGTCGACGTGGACTTCGGCGCAGATGACGCTCGCAGCAGCGCTGCCCCCGGCTCCTGTCCGTCGCCCCGACGCTGCACCCGATCAGCTGGAGCGTCTGGCCCACCAGCTCCGGGACCAACTCGGCACCCGGGACACTGCCCGGCTGGTCGCACTCCTGGGCGACGATGGTATCCCGACCCGGCAGCCGCAAGGCTTCTCCGGCACCAGGCGGTGGACGCGGGCTGCACGGTGAGTTCACCGACCCAGCACGGAGGCGACCGGCACCACCAGTCAGCTCCGAGGGAAGAAGTCTCGGAAGCAAGAAGAAGGAGTTCGATGTCACCGACACCCACCTCGGCCACCGACCGGACGGCTACGGCCGGCCCCCTGGCCACGGCGTACGGCATCTACGTCAACAGCAGGTGGTGCGAGCCAGACGACGGCCGGTTCGACGACGTCTGTCCGACGACCGAGCAGGTCATCGCTACCGCTCCCGATGCATCCGTCGGCCAGATGGCCGATGCCATCGGGGTCGCCCGCCGAGCCTTCGATGCCGGGATCTGGTCGGACGCAGACCCCGCCATGCGATCCGAATGCCTCCAGCAACTCGGTGACGCCCTCCAGGCGGCACGGGACGACTTCGTCGCGCTGTCGCGGGTCGAGTGGGCCAGCACCAGGAACGAGGATCTCCTGCAGATGGACGCGCCGACGTTCATGGCCTTCGGGGGCGCCCAGATGGCCTTGGCTCCCGCCGAGGAGGACCTGGCTGTGGCCGGTGCCCCGGGCCGGGTGCTCCTCCGGCACGAGCCAGTCGGCGTGGTCTCGATACTCACGCCGTGGAACTTCCCCCACACGCTCAACGTGATGAAGCTCGCCCCGGCACTCGCCGCCGGGAACACGGTGGTCCTGAAGCCCTCACCGCTCGCTCCCCTGGCCGGCCTGGCGCTTGCCCGGCTGGTCGACGAACAGACCGACATCCCGCCCGGCGTGGTGAACGTAGTCACCACGACGAGCCTCGACGCCAGCCAGTCGCTCGTGTCCGACCCGCGCGTGGACATGGTCAGCTTCACCGGTTCCACGGTGGCCGGCCAGTCGATCATGTCACTGGCCGCGGGCACATTGAAGCGGTTGCTGCTCGAGTTGGGGGGCAAGTCCGCAGCCGTGTTCCTCGACGACGTCAACCTCGAAGACGTGCTCCCGGGCATCCTCTTCGACGGGTGCACGCTCCATGCTGGTCAGGCCTGCATCTTGCGCAGCCGGCTCGTGGTCCCACGGTCGGTCCACGACGAGGTGGTCGAACGGCTGTCCGCGCTGGCCTCACAGGTGGTCATCGGCGACCCCGTCGATCCCGACGTCGAGATGGGCCCACTCGTCAGTGAGGCCCAGCGCGAACGGGTCGAAGCGCTGGTATCTACAGCCACCGACGACGGGGCAGTGCTCGCCGCCGGAGGAGGGCGCCCGACCGGACGGACCACGGGGTACTTCTTCGAACCGACCGTGCTCGGCAATGTGGCCGCCGGTTCGACGATCGCGCAGACCGAGGTCTTCGGTCCCGTGCTCAGTGTCATCCCCTACGACGACGTCGACGAGGCGATCCGTATCGCCAACGACTCCCCCTACGGGCTGTCGGGATCGGTATTCGGCGCTGATGTCGACCAGGCCGTCGCCGTGGCCCGCCGCATCCGCACCGGCCAGGTGACCGTGAACGGCTGTGGCCCGGGTGACTCCCCGTTCGGAGGTTTCAAGCAGAGTGGGATCGGGCGCGAGGGTGGCCTCGAGGGGCTGCGCCAGTACACGGAGACCAAGGCGATCGGCGCACCGTGCTGACCGACTGCTGGGCACAGCCTCCGACCCGCCGTAGATCAGCTGACTCCTGCTGCCAGTCCCGCCCGCAACGCGATGACGCACTCGTCTCGGGCCCGTCGACCGGCGTCGAGTACCAGGTCCATGGTGATGAATCCATGGACCATACCGTCGTAGCGAACCGAGTGGACGTGGACGCCGGCATCGACCAGGCGGGCACCGTAGGCCTCGCCCTCGTCGCGCAGTGGGTCGAACTCGGCCGTCACCACCAGCGCCGGCGGCAGCCCGGACAAGTCTTCGGCGAACAAGGGTGACACGTCCGGGTGTGTCGGCTCCGCCCCATTGAGATACTGGGCGATGAACCATTCCATCATCTCGCTCGTAAGCATGTACCCCTCGGCGTTCTCCACGTAGGAGGGCAGTGACCGGGTCAGATCGATGACCGGGTAGATGAGCAACTGGAACGCAACCGCCGGACTCCCGGCGTCGCGGGCTCGCCGCGAGACGACTGTCGCCAGGTTGCCTCCGGCACTGTCACCGGCGAGGGCCAGCCGGTTCGGGTCACCACCGAACTCGGCTGCATGCATCGAGACCCAACGAGTCACCGCCTCGGCGTCCTCGAGAGCACCCGGAAAGGGATGCTCAGGTGCCAGCCGGTAGTCGACGCTGACCACTACGGCGGGCGTGTCTACAGCCAGATGCTGGCAGAATCCGTCGTGCGTCTCGATGTCGCCGATCACCCACCCGCCGCCGTGGAAGTACACGACGATCGGGAGGAGTCCGTCGCTCACCGGCCGGTAGATCCGAACACGAATATCGCCACCTGGCCCGGACACATGCCTGTCCTCGGCCCCCGGTGGCATGTCCGGATGGCTGCCCATGACCGCTGTGGCCCGATAGCCCGATCTAGTCTCCTCCACTGCAATCTGCGAGATCGGTGGCCTGTCGAATGCTGCGATCCTGGCCAACACTGGGCGCAATTGTGGATCAATCGGCATCGGACCTCCAGAGCCTGGGCGCTACCTCGCCATCGCAGGCTGCCGCGATGGGGCCTGCTGGTGCGGAAGCAGCGTATCTGGACACGCGTCATACGTTGCCCGTGAGAAGTCAACCGTCGTAGACGATGACGCCCCGGATGTTCCTTCCTTCCAGCATGTCGGCGTACCCCTGGTTGACGTCCTCCAGGCGGTAGGTCCGCGTCACCATCGAGTCGAGGTCGAGTTGGCCCTGGTCGTAGAGGCGGAGCAGGTGCGGGATGTCGTAGCGGAAGTTGGCGGAACCGAAGATCGTCCCGACCAGCTGCTTCTCCATGAGTGTCAGCCACGTGAGCGACAATGTGACCTGGGTCTCCGCCATCGGGTGGATGTTCGTCACCACCACCCGGCCCCGCTTGGCCGTCATCTGCATGATCGACTCCATGAGTCCGCCGTCACCGAGTCCCATGGTGCAGATGACCTTGTCCGCATTCTTGCCCCACGTGACGCTGTTCACCAGTGGCAGCGCCTCGTCGATGCTGGGAGCAGTATGGGTCGCCCCGAACTTGATGGCCATCTCGAGCTTGAACGGAACCGAATCGACAGCGATGATCCGTTCCGCCCCGGCGAGCCGTGCGCCCTGCACGGCGGCTGAGCCCAGGCCGCCGATGCCGATGACGACGACATCGTCGCCGGGTCGTACCTCCGCGGCATAGACGGCCGAACCCCACCCGGTGGTCACCCCACAGCCGACCAGGCACGCCTTGTCCAACGGGTAGTGGTCGAGGATCTTGACGCACGATGCCTGGTTGACCACCGTGTGCCGGGCGAAGGTGCCCAGACACGTCATCGGGGCCAGATCGACCCCGCTGCTCGCATGGTGCCGGTAGGTGCCGTCCGCCTGGGCTCCCGTCATGAGCGCCGCTCCGACGTCGCACAGACTCGACCTACCCCGTGCACAGGAGGGGCAGGTCCCGCAGGCGGCCACGAAGCCGAACACCACATGGTCTCCCGGCACGAGACCTTCGACGCCCGGTCCGACCTCTTCGACGATCCCCGCCCCCTCGTGGCCACCGATCACCGGGTACGAGCTGGCCAAGTCACCGTTGCGCACGTGCTCATCGCTGTGGCACATGCCGGAAGCGACCAACCGGACCAGTACCTCGCCGGACTTCGGCGGATCGAGCTCGATCTCCTCGATCCTCCATCGATCACCGGCTGCCCACGCGACCGCCGCCTCTGTCTTCATGGCCATTCCTCCCATCGAACACGCCACCGCGGCACGCTTCGTCGCAGGCAATCGTGCCAGACCTCGCCGTAGATGTGCGCCCTGTTGGAGCCCTGCCGTGCACTCACGGCGCTCTTGAAGTTGCTGTAGTCGATGGCCTGGGCAACCCGCGTCATGCACTGTGCCAGATCATCACGTGTGGTGAACGCACGCACCGGGTGGTCCCGACCAGGAATGCGGTCCGCGTCGCCGAGCTCGGGGAAGCGCATCTCGTTCAGTCGGTCCAGGTCGCTGGCACTGCGCGCCCGGATCTGGAGCTCGTAACCGAACTCCTCCGCCGTGACCACGCTGAAGAACCCTTCCGGGGTGAACAACCACATAGCGATACCCCCTCTCTCCTGCCCGACGAGTCTTAGGCGACAGGTGTTGTCGGGTGTGACAGTGCGCGGCTGGGCAGTTGCCGCCAAACTCGCCTGTGCTGGTTGTCTCGAACGAGACCGACTTCTTCTCTGCTTCATGGCTGAGCGCCAGCTCCCTGGCGCCGTCTCAGCTGAACCAGCCGAGGACGGCCGTGGGAGTCCCCAGCCCGTCTAGCTGAGGACCGGTCCCATCTCGTGCACTCCGACGTCATGGGAGCACCCCGGGCGGCCCCCTCTGACTGGTGCACGCTCACGCGCCGACGAGTGCCGGCGGCTCAGCCGAACGGCGGCAGTCGATCGGTCGCCGCTGCCCGGGCCATGCCGAGGATCATGTCGGCGAACGCGCCGCCGCCCATGTAGGTGGTGTGCTCGATCCGGCTCGCAAACCTCCACAGCGAGCCAATGCGCACATAGGTGTCGTGGTAGACGGCTCCAACGTCGAAGAGCTCCGGCTTCCCCTCCCACTCGACCCCGTTGCGATTGAACACGTGAACCCGCCCGGCGGCGCGATCCGGCCCGGTGAAGCTGATCTCATGGGTCGAGGTGGTGTGGAGACAGAAGGCGAAGACGGACATCGCCCCGGGCATCCACGCCGCCACCTCCGCCGGGGTCCCGGCAATGCCGCCAGCGGAGATGTAGTCGACGAGACCGTCTGGCTGGAAAAGCGCCTCCCACCGCACCCAGTCCCGGTCGTCAACTGCGTAGGCGTAGGCCGTGGCAAGATCCTGGATCGCCATCCGGTCCGCCACACGGCCCGCGTCGGGCACCAGCCCATCAGCATCATGATCTTCGGTCATCCGTCCTCCGTCTCAACTGTCGCTATGGGGTATGGCTGGAACAGGTCCGGTCAGGGATGACCGACCGGATCAGGCTACGGACGAAGCGTCCTCGATGGCGGCGAACGTCTCGAGGTCCTCGACGGCGGCGATGGTCCGCGAGATGTTCGCTTCGGTGATCGGCTGCCCGTAGTTTTCCGGCGGGCAGATCAGCCAACCGATCACCAGTCCCCAGAGTGCCGCTCGCCGATACTGCCCGAACGCCGCGTCGGGCGCGGGCACTCCGGGGACACCCGCCGACGACAGTTGGTCGAGGTATCCAAGGAGGAGTTCGTGCTGATGCACCCGACGAACCTCCGGCTCCAGGGCGGTCACCAGGAGATAGGTGACGTCGTGCGCCCAGCTCCCCCGCATCATGAGCTGCCAGTCCAGGAGCCCTCCCTGTCCACCGGGCAGGAGATAGGTGTTCCCGATGTGGGCGTCGCCGTGCAAGAGAGTGGCCGGCGCCGACGCATGCATGGCCTGCACCCTCCACAGCAGCTCCCACATCTGGGGGAGGCTGCGTCCGAGCGGCGCGATCATGTCGGCCTTGAACGAATGCCGTAAGACCTGGTCCTCGATGAGCTCGAGGCCGATGGTGTCGAAGATGTCGAACATCCCCCCACTTGTCGGAGTCGCCACCCACCCCAGGTCATCCCCGAACCGAGGGCTGTCCCAGAACTGTCCGTGAAGCCTGGCGAGGTGGCCCAGGATCGACCGCACCTCGTCGAGGCTCACGTTGTCAAGGGCGGAGGGGAACCTCGCGTGGCGCTCACCCAAGTCCTCGAGCACGAGACCGAACCGCCCGGTGGCCCGCTCGAACCGGGTGGCGAACACCACCGGGGCCTCGATCTCGAGCTCGGGGCGGATGTCGCGGTAGAAGCGCACCTCGTTCTCGTACATCGCCACCGGCGCCCTCAGCGAGGACAGCATCGTCTTGAGCACGAACCGCCGCGGCAGCTCGTCGCCTGTTCCCGGCCGGAAGGTCAGGTCGAAGACGACCCGGTCCGCGGTGGACGCCACTCCCTCACCGCACCGCTTGACGGCCACCACGTCGATCTCGTCGACCACCACGCCGGGCCAACGCTCGCTGAGCGCTGCCCCCATGATCTCGGGGGTGAGGTCGTCCGGGTCAGTGGGGAATGCGACGGCCACGTTCGGATCGGAGCCGGATCCGGTCACGAACGCATCCTGGACTGGGCGACCGGGCCGGCCGCATCGGGAGGCGCCCCTACCGGGCCGACTCGCCGGAGCGAGGCGATGGTGCCGGCGAAGGTGTCCGGGTCGGCCAGTGTGCTGATCTGCGCGAGCCCGAGTGCGAAGGCGATCCAGAACCAGGTCGGGTCGTCGACCTGACCTTCCGCCGTCCCGAGCGGAATCCCACCGGCGAGTCCAGACAGGGTGCCCACGATGGGGAACGGTGGACGGCCCCGGAAGATCTCTTGGAGCTCGGGGTGGCGGCGGACCTCGAC
>Ga0209048_10005127_pt1 | contig 12410 bp, 6 predicted proteins | sample FrelakmetCRP12CR_FD_187146 | JGI IMG/M metagenome (GOLD analysis project Ga0209048, IMG submission 187146) | Freshwater lake sediment microbial communities from the University of Notre Dame, USA, for methane emissions studies - CRP12 CR (SPAdes)... | ecosystem: Environmental > Aquatic >... | reverse complement strand
GACATCACCGATCTGGACGGGGACGGAGTCATCGACACAACTTATAAGGACACGATTGCATACGACGGCTATTTCGATTGGTTGAAGTGCTATAGCTATGTGCCGGCGAACAACCGCTTCGAGCCAGCCGCATGGGCGACCGGAGCCAATGGGCATTACTGTACAGGACAATGGAGCGGGAACTTCCTGAATTGGGCCACCATGGCGCGCATCGACGTGTTGCGCAAGGTGCTCTACGGGGGCCATCGGATTGTTGATACTGCCGCAACCACGGTGCTCTCGCGGACAGTCCTCCCCCAGGATTCCCATTCGTGGGCCAAGGCCTATACAGGGGCAGATATTGGGAACCTGACTCCGAATGCCTGGGCCAGTATCACCTTCTGCAACACCAATACGTTGGGAACCCAGACCTCGTCCTTAGTAATGATCGCCAATGGCAGCTATCCTTACGCGGCGAGCACAGAAAACAAACAGTGTGTCTATCAGGCAAATACCTCCTCGAGTTCCCCCTATGGCCCCGCGTACGTTCCCACATATACCTACAACACCGATGTGTTGGTCTGTGTTTCTGGGGTACTGATTGAAGCGACGTGCCAGACCTATACTGATGCGTCCAGCGTCAATCACTACAAGCCGGTGGGACTCATGCAGTCGATGGGACTGGATCGCAACGGGACTGCGACCACGACGGACGATGTCATCCACATGAAATTCGCTCTCATCAGCGGGAGCTATGGCGCCCACACAAGCGGGGGCGTGCTCCGCAGCAACGTTGTGGATATGAACTCCGAGATCGATCCCGCCACCGGGATGATCGCCGCCACCTCCCAAATCATTGCCAATCTGGAGCGGTTCAAGATCGTTCAATATAGCTACACAAGTGGATGGTACATGGGGGCGAACACCGCGGCCTCGAATGTGGCCGGGGACAATTGCAATCAGGGGGAAATTCTTGACCTCTCCACCGCTGCAGCCGGGATCTGCCGCAGTTGGGGCAATCCGATGGCGGAGATGATGTATGAGGCGATCCGCTATTTCATGGGCAAGAGCGGCCCGACCACGCAATTTCAGGTGGGAAGTCCGGATAGTGGCCTGTTAGGACTCACCGTCGCGGCTTCCTGGCAGGATCCCTATGCCACCTGTCCCTACTGCTCGAAACCCTTCATGCTGCTGTTGAGTGATCCAAGGCCTTCGTATGATTCTGATGAACTGCCGGGATCTGCCTGGCCCAAAGCCATCAGCACCTCGGACGTCCCGAGCGTCCAGACTCTGATGGCGAATGCAAATATCGATTCTCTGGAAGGGATCGGGACTGTGTTGATCGGACAGTCGGGCGCAGTTAATGATAAGAGCTGCACACCCAAAGCGGGAAGCAGCTTTGCGACCATCCGGGGTCTCTGTATTGAAGAACCGACGAAGCAGGGCTCGTATTACATGGCCGGCCTCGCCAATTATGCGAAGACCAACGATCTTCGGCCCACCCTGCCGATTGCCCAGAGCATCACGACCTACAGTGTGGTAACCAACCCGCCGTTTCCGACCTTAACCTTCCAGGTCGGCGCGAAGCAAGTGCAGATCATTCCGGACTTCCATGATGGCTGTCCGTTGACTCCCTGGGGCAATATATGCGGCAGCGTGGGGGCGAATGGAGATAATTCTGGCGGAGAACTGGTGGACTTTAAGTTCTGCCCGACCGACGCCGATTGGACGACCGAGCAGGGCAACGGATTTACCTCCTGCTATGACTTGATGTGGGACGATGCGGACTATGGCTGGGATTATGAGCTGGACGTGCGCTATCGCATCTATGTCAAAACGACCGCGACCCAGATCACCGTCAAGACAAAAGGCCTGTATGGAGCGGCGGGACACACAGACTATGCCGGTTATTACATTAACGGCGTCACCGTGCCCGGTCAATATTTGGACCTTGTCTGCGGGGGGAGGGCAGGATTCTCAGATTGCGATGTCTATACCGCCGTTGGAACCCCTATCAATGGGGGAAATGACGACGGGATGGGCAATTCGGTGAACACCCGGACTTTTACCGCCAGCGGAAGCACCGCGCAGGTGTTGCAGGACCCATTCTGGTATGCCGCCAAGTATGGGGGCTTTAAAGATCAAAACGGTAGTAAGACGCCGGATCTTGCCCAGGAATGGGATCAAGACGGCAACGGCGTGCCTGATACCTATTTCTTTACGTCGAATCCGTTGCAGTTGCAGTCGCAACTGGGCGCGGCGTTTGTCTCGATTCTCAATTCAGCAGGCGCCGGAACGGCGATCTCGGTGCTGGCGAACTCAGCAAGCGGCGACGGAGCGCTGTTTCAGTCTTTCTTTTTTCCCAGCGTGCTCGAGCCGGCCACATTGAACGAAGTGGACTGGGTCGGATACACGCAAGGGCTCTTTGTCGATACCTATGGGAATGTTCGGGAAGACACCGATGGAGATGGGAAGCTGGTCTATAAGAATGATCTCATCGTCCAGACCTTCTATGATAGCGTTCCGGCCAGTCTGACCTATGGCCAGACGTTGGCGAACAAGTTCGTGGACGCCAACGGCGATGGGCTGGCGGATAGCACCACGCCCACTCAGACAAATGTGCCGCTCACCAATGTCGTGCCGGTCTGGGAGGCGGGCAAGCAGCTCGCCTTGATGCCGGCTGCCGCACGCAACATTCAAACCTGGGTGGATTCAAATAACAATGGCCTGGTCGACCCAGGGGAGCAGATCGCATTCACAACAGCGAATGACGCCACCCTGTCGCCCTATCTTCGGGCAGGATCCACGGCCCCGTACACAGCAGCCGACAATATTATCAATTTTATTCGAGGGACCCAGGTGGCTGGGATGCGGGATCGGCAACGTACGGTCAATGGATCGCTCCAGGTATGGAAGCTGGGCGACAACATCTATTCCACACCGACGGTTGTCGGATCACCCAAAGAACGATTTGACGTTGTCTATGGCGATTCGACCTATACTACCTTCTACCAGCAATATCTCACCCGACGACAGGTCATCTATATGGGCGCCAATGACGGGATGCTTCACGCCATCAATGGCGGGTACTACCATGCAGGGGACGATTCCACCACCACGACGACGACCGAGCATGGGTGGTTCACCACCATGCCTACCAATAATGCCGGTGGACCTAAGCTGGGCGATGAATTGTGGGGATTTATTCCGTACCAATTGCTTCCTCAGCTCAAGTGGCTCACACAGGTTGGCTATACGCATGTGTATTACGTCGATCTGAAGCCGAAGGTGACGGATGTACGGATTTTCACACCAGATGCCGATCATCCGAATGGGTGGGGCACGATTCTGATCGGTGGGTTCCGGATGGGCGGAAGCTGTGGGACCTGCACTGCGGCGAGCGGCGCGCCTCCGATGACCGTCACCGACAACTTCGGAAGCGGCATCCAGACGCGCACCTTCTATTCAGCCTACTTTGTCTTGGACATCACCAATCCTGAAGTCAGTCCGAAACTCCTTTGGGTGTTCTCGTCTCCTACCCTGGGACTCACGACCAGTTATCCGGCGGTGCTGCGGACCAGCGCTCCGGGTTCCAATACGGATAATACGCTGGCGAAATGGTTTGCGGTGTTCGGTTCAGGGTTGACTGGCTACGATGGAAGCATCGCTCAGACAGCGAACATGTACGCCATCGATCTTGCGGCGGGACCCGGCGCGGGGAATGCGGGGGTCACCGCGATGCCGGTCGGTGTGTGGAACTCTTGGATGGGAGACATAATCTCGCTGGACAAAGATCTCGATTGGCGGGCTGACGTAGTCTATTCTGGCCGAGCGATTAACGACGGAGCGACCCCATGGAGAGGAAAAATGCTCCGATTGACTGTATCCGGATGCGTCCTCGGGTCTTGCACGCCGTTGACATGGGGAATCCCTTCAGGGGTCAACAGGACCCCAACGGAGGTGCTGGACACTTTCCCGGCAACCAACGTCAACACACCTGGAACGATCACCTCTGCTCCAACAGTCACTCTGGATGACGGAGGAAAGGTCTGGCTATTTTTTGGGACCGGTCGGTACTTCAACCAAACAGATAAAACCGATACCACAGTCCAGTACTTGTTCGGGGTGAAAGACTCTGCATCAGGTCTCTCGACACCCTGTACTCAAAGTACCACCACCAGTTGTTGGGATAATAATCTTGTAGATGTGTCGAGCGCCACAATCTGTGTGTCCTGCGCAGTGGGAACGAACCAAGTCACGGGTGTGACCGGCGTCACATCTCTTTCAGGTTCGGCGACCACGACACTTCAAGGCCTGGTCGCATCGATGGATGGGTGGTTTACGACGCTGCCGACCGCCGGAGAGCGCTCGATCTCGCCGCCTACCTTGACCGGCGGTACCGTGTTTTTCCCCACCTTTATCCCCAGCACCGATGTCTGTATCGCGGCTGGTACGAGCAACCTCTATGCCCTGTACTATTTGACAGGCACAGCCTACACGACTCCAATGATTGGGACGAGCGCGTCGGGAGCGAACGTCAACTCTAACCGCTCCATCACGCTTGGGTATGGACTTTCATCGGCGACGGCCATCCAGACTGTTTCGCAAGGAACTGGCCAACCGGGTGGGGGAGGCGCCGGCGGATGCGCCGGGAGGACTCAGTTGTACAATCAGTCCAGCACTGGAGCGACCGGTTCAAACTGTGCGAAGACGGCTGTGGGGAGTTGGAGCCGATATGTCAGCTGGATCAATCAGCGAGACTGAGGTCACGATGGGTGACTCAAGCCGAAGAAACGGTGCGGGAAAAAGAACCAACTCTTTCCTGCACCGCTCAGACGACTGGTCGTTAAGAAAGGGAGCATCATCATGGCTGCTAATTCCTTCCGCTGTTGTTGTAATAGCGCTGCTGACTCATTACGGCTCTGAGTCTAGCACGAAGACTGGGCCGTCCACGGATCAACCTGTTTCAGGAAATCTCCCTCCCGTCGTCAAATCAGCCAAGATTCTCAATGATCCCCTCACCCTTACCGACTCGGTAGCCGTTAAGATTGACGCGGAGGATTCGGAGCGAGAACCCGTCTCTTTTCGATATCAGTGGTATGTAAACGACGCCCCGCTGACTGGTCAAACTGGTTCGACGTTGCCGGCCGACCTGTTGAGACGCGGACAAACGGTCAGCGTCGAAATTACTCCTTCAGACGGGAGCCGCAACGGGCAGCCATACCGTACTGCTGCCGTCTTGGTTGGTAATACGCCTCCGAGAGTGGTACGCGTCTCGCTTACCCCCCAAATAGCCCAATCAGGCGATAGACTGGAAGTCCAAGTCGATGCGAGCGACCCTGATCATGACCTAGTATATTTGCGGTATCGCTGGCTCAAAAACAACGCTGTGGTGAAAGAGGGAGAGGAGTCGTTCCTTGACACCGCAGGCCTTGCCGTGCGCGACGAGATTGTCGTCGAGGTGACGGCCCAAGATCGAATCTCAGCTGGCAGTTCGCTGCGGTCTGATCCGGTAATCCTTGGGAACAGCGCTCCAAAAATTGTGTCGAATCCTCCCGCACTGGGAACTTCCGATCATTACGAGTATGCCGTCAGGGCTGTGGATCTCGACGGAGACCGCCTCACCTATCAATTGACGACAGCGCCTCCAGGGATGACGATCAGCGAGGAGTCCGGTCGCATCAATTGGCAGATTCCGGCCGATCAACATGGGATCTTTCATGTGAAGGTCGTCGCAAAGGATGGACAGGGCGGCATCGCCTACCAGGAATTCGACCTGACCCTCACCGCGCCTGTTCCTGCGAAAGCGGCAGGGGCCTGACGCCGGTCCATCATTTCCGTGCGTCTACTTGTCTAGCCTTTCCTTCTCTGCTAAAGTGAATGTACTTCATTTAGTAGAAAGGAGACCAACCCGCGTTCGTGCGTAAGCTCAAGCTGAGAGAAGGCACCAATACCGCCGTTCTGTTCGGTCATCACGACCGGCACCTCAAGCTGATCGAAGAAGACCTCGGTGTGCGCCTGTCGGCGCGCGGCGAAGAACTCACCCTCGACGGCACGGCAGACGCCACTCGTCACGCAGAACGTATCCTCACCGAACTCGCCACCCTCGCCAACGACGGGATGGTGCTCCAGCCCGACGACATAACCCATGCCTTGAGCGCGCTTCGGCAGAGCCCTGAGACTCCTATCAAGGAACTCCTTTCCAACGCCTCAGCCATTGTCACCAAGAAACGCTTCGTCGCGCCAAAGACGCCGACGCAAAAAGTCTACATCGAAGCCATCGAGACGCACGACATCGTAATCGGCATCGGCCCGGCCGGTACTGGTAAGACCTATCTGGCGATGGCGATGGCGGTGAGCGCGTTGATGAAGAAAGAAGTGAGCCGGATCATTCTCGCGCGACCGGCTGTTGAGGCGGGCGAGAAGCTCGGCTTCTTGCCAGGCGATATGTATGCCAAGGTGAATCCCTATCTCCGGCCTCTGTACGATGCGCTGTTCGACATGATGGATATGGAACGGGCTGCGCGCGCGATCGAGCGGGGCGATATCGAAATTGCGCCACTCGGCTTTATGCGAGGCCGCACGTTGAACGATTCGTTCGTCATTCTCGACGAAGCGCAGAATGCCACGGCGGAGCAGATGAAGATGTTTCTCACGCGACTCGGGTTCCATTCGAAGGTGGTCGTCACTGGTGATATTACCCAGGTGGACCTGCCGCCCGAACGAGTCTCCGGCCTGATTGAGGTGCGGGAGATTCTGCGCGACGTCGAGGGGATCGAATTCGTCTACTTCGACGAACGCGACGTGGTCCGTCACAAGTTGGTGCAGGACATTATCAAAGCCTACGATCAGCATCAGAACCCCAATCAGTCTTCCGGTTCCTCATCTGGCGCGACGGGACGCCGACCGTCGCCGGTGCCGCACAATAAGCAACCGAAGCCTTCCACCCCTTCCTCCCCGCTCACGGACTCCTGGGGCCAGTCGCATTAATGCCGGTCCACATGCAGAGTTACGTTCGACGTGTGACGTTTGACCAGGCGCGCCTGGATGGACTGGCACGGTCGATTCTTTCCGATGTCGGGGAAGCGTCGGCGGAACTGGGCATCCTGTTCGTGGGTGATCAGCGGATGCGGAGTCTAAATCGTCAATATCGGGACCAGGATCGTACGACCGACGTGCTGGCCTTTGCCATGCGGGAGGCGCCCCATTCCTCCGCGGGCCTGCTTGGAGATGTGGTGATTGCCGTGCCGACGGCAGTCCGCCAAGCGAAACAGGGCCAACGATCGCTGGATGAGGAGCTGACGGTGCTCTTGGTCCACGGCATTCTACATCTCTGCGGCTACGATCATGAGCGGGGTGAGAAGGAAGCGCGCCGGATGCATCGACGGGAACGGATGATTTTGCGGTCGATCGGGTCGTGGCCGAAGCGAGTGATGGGAACGCGTCACATATCACACAGCAGGCATCACGAGTAAATCTATTATGGGATGGCTGCAGCGACTGAATGACGGGCTTACCAAAACACGCGGTGTCATTCGCGGGTCCTTGGATCGGCTGCTTGGCCGTGCGGCGGATCCTGCCCTCCTGGAGGAATTCGAAGAAGCGCTCATTGCTTCCGATCTCGGTGCTCGCGTCGTGGATCGCGTGATGGAGCGCCTCAAGAAACAGCTTCAAGGGACCGATGCTTCACAGGCAGGGCAGGTACAGAAAGTGTTGCGAGACACCTTGCTCGACGTGCTGACGCCGGTGCAAGGGCCGCTGCTGGAATCCCTGCTAGCGAAAGGCCCAAAGCCGTTCGTCATTCTGGCGGTGGGCGTGAACGGTGTAGGCAAGACCACCACGATCGCCAAGATCGCGCAACGGCTCGTGCAGGCAGGGAAGAGGCCGTTGCTGGTGGCAGGCGATACCTTTCGCGCAGCGGCAATCGATCAGCTGCAAGTCTGGGCCGACCGAGTCGGCGTCGACATTATCCGTCACCGCCATGGAGCCGATCCAGCCGCCGTCGCGTTCGATGGGATTGCTGCAGCGAAAGCTCGGCAGGTGGACGTGGTCCTGATCGATACGGCCGGCCGGCTGCACACGAAATCGAATCTTATAGACGAACTCCGCAAGATCACGCGCGTCATCGCGCAGGAATGTCCTGGTGCACCGCATGAAGTGCTCCTCGTGTTGGACGCCACGATCGGGCAGAACGCGCTGTCCCAAGCCCGTCAATTCCATCAGGCGGTCGGTGTCACCGGCTTGGTCCTGACGAAGCTCGACGGCACCGCCCGCGGAGGGATCGTCGTCGCGATCGCCGAGGAACTGAAGTTGCCCGTGAGGCTGATCGGAGTCGGAGAGTCGGTGGAGGATCTGCAGGATTTTCAGAGCGATGCTTTCGTAGACGCGCTTCTCGGGACATCGGTGCCGCCCTCTGCCTAACAGGATGCTGAAACAGTCCGCCAGCGTATTGGAAACCCGCCTTTTTGAGCATCCGCGAAGTCCCAAGTGTGATTCCGTCATTTTCTTCTTAGCCGTCACCGCCTGTGTTAGGCTGAATTTGCGAATTGACTCGACGCGTCGCGTGACGCATTCCTGCCGGTGAGGGTGAAGTATGATCAAGATTCTGGTAATCGACGATGATCGCATGAATTGCGAGCTGATCCAATCCGTCTTCACCCGACATGGGTATGAGGTGCTGTCGGCGACAAGCGGGATCGAAGGTCTGACCCTCTTCCGCCAGCACGCTCCTCGGGTCACCATTCTCGATCTTCGCATGCCGGAAATGGATGGGCTCACCGTCCTCAAGGAAATCCGTGCCCACGATCCCCATGCGCCGGTGATCATCCTGGGCGGCGGAGCGACCGAGGTGCAGGAAAATCAAGCGCGAGGGCTGCGCGTCACCGATTTTATCCGAAAGGGCCTGTCGCTCGATGTACTGGTCGAATGTGTCAACCGGGTGGTGCAGCTTCCGGCTAAATCTGTTCCTGCTCTGCCGGGGATGGCGGGCAGCACAGCCGTGGTCGATACAGGGGAAACGATCCTCGTCGTCGATGACGAGCCGTTGGTCCGTGACCTACTTGTCCAGTTTCTCAGTCTGCGCGGCTATCGGGCTCTCGGCGTGAAAGATGGCGCTGAGGCCCTCTCGATGGTGGAGCAAGCGCCGCCTGACCTGATTCTTCTCGATCTACTCATGCCCGGCATGGACGGTGTCGATGTGCTCCGGCAGCTCCGCCAACGGGAATACCGCGGCGGGGTGATCATCATCACCGGGAGTCACAACGAAGAGAGTCTCGACGAAGCCTGGGCCATGGAGCCGCAAGAAGTCATCGGGAAGCCGATCGACTTGGAGCAATTGCTGACGTCCATTCAGCTTGTGCTCGTCTGTCGCGAATGCTAAAACCCTTCCGATGCCAATCGGAAGCAGGATTCTTTCTTTCCTCTGTCTCCTTCTCCTCGCGCTCCTCAGCCATGGGGCTCTCAGCATAGCCTGCGCAATCGACCCAGTCCTGCCGCGAGTTATCATCCGGCATCACGATTTATTCGTACAGATCGTCCCCGAGCAACATGCACTCATCGCCAAGGACCGGCTGACCCTCGAGGTGACGCAGTCGCTGAGTCCGATCCGTTTTTCCCTCGCCCCTACGCTCCAGATCGACCACATAGCACTCGTGCAAGAATCGGCCGGGAAGGAAGGCTCGATTCACGATGTCCCCTTTGAATTCGAACATGGCTCCGCTCCGGAGTCGGTCCAGGAGGTCATCATTCCCTCGCAGGTCGTGGCTGCCGGACCAGTGACTCTGGATGTCTACTACCATGGCGTCATTGACGATCCGCCGCGAGATCCGCGCCATCTTCGATTTGTGACGCCCAGCGAGACCGCCGGATATATCGGGCCTGAAGGCGTCTATGTGAGCAGCGAGAGCCACTGGTATCCGGATGTTCTGGAATCACTCAGCACCTATACGCTGCTGGTTGCTGTGCCAACAGATTGGACTGTCGTGACCCAGGGGAAGGCCGGCGAATCGAGTACGTGCCCCGTCGGGCTCTGTCGGAGCGATCAGATGGTGATGACGAAATGGGTCGTGACCCAGCCAAGCGAGGCAGTCACGCTCGTGGCGAATAAATTTGTCGCATCGGCTCGCGACTGGACGGCCAAGACTGGTCAGAGGATTCGGCTCTCGACCTATCTATTCCCCGATGATGCGCATCTGGCGGATGAATATCTCGATGCCACCGTTCGCTACCTGGACGCCTATATTCCCCTGCTGGGCCCCTATCCGTTCGAGAAGTTTGCCGTGGTGGAGAATTTCTTTGCGAGCGGGCTCGGCATGCCCTCGTTCACCCTGCTGGGGAGCGGCGTCATCAAGCGGCATTATGTGCAACCCTACGCGCTCGGTCATGAGATCGTGCACTCATGGATAGGCAATGCAGTGTTCAATCGCGTCGATCGCGGGAATTGGGTGGAAGGCCTGACGACCTATCTGGCCAATTATTACTGGCACGAAATGATGGGAGATCATGCGCAGGCGCGGGACCAGCGCCGTCTGATGGTGCAGGGCTACAGTCTCTACGTGACACCGGAGCGGGACTATCCGGTCGCGCAATTCACGCAAAAACAGGATGAGCATGACAATGCTATCGGCTATCAAAAGGCCGCCATGCTGTTTCACCTCCTGCGGCAGGAGGTGGGAGAGGAGACCTTCTGGCGGGCGCTAAAGGGCTTGGTGGCACAGTATCGCGGCAAACATGCGGAATGGCGCGATCTCGAGCGGGTCTTTGCAGAAGAGAGCCGTCAGGATCTCCGGTGGTTTTTTGCGCAATGGGTGGAGCAGGATGGGGTGCCGGTGCTGTCGTTGTCGGAGGCCGTCGCCCGTCCGGTGGCGGATGGGCCTGCACAGACCTTTCAGCTTGAGGCCACGATCGTCCAATCGAACAGGCCCTTTCGTCTTCCCCTTCAGCTGGTGATTCGCATGGAGGGCGACCGTGAGCATGTTCTGACTGTGCCGCTGCGTTCGCTGCGCGAGACGATCTCCACGACCTTGCCCGCGCGACCGATCACGATTGATCTCGATCCCGAGTTCATGACCTTCCGACGGATCGCCCGGCAATCGTTGCCGCCGGTGCTCAATCACTATGTCATCGATCGGCGGCGATCGGTGCTAACGGCGTTTACGGATGAGCCGGAACATCCTTCGCCGTTTCGGGACGTGATCACGCGCATCGAAGCCCAGGAGCAGCAGAAACCGATCGGCGAGCGAACTGTGATCGCTTCGATGACTCAGGATGGGCTGTTGCCTCAGGAAGGTTCGGTGTTAGTATTGGGCAGCCCGGACTCCCGTTCGGGGATTCAATCGATCCTGGCCAGGCACTGCGGTGAGCGCGTGATCCTGGACGACAAGGGTGTCACGGTGATGGGGACGGCGCACGAAGGGCCTGGGCTGGCCCTGCTGGTCAGTTGCCACTTGGTCGATCGTCCAGGCAGCGTGGTGACGGTGCTGTATGCGGCCACGCAACAGGCCGTGGCGAAGGTGGCGCGGCTGCTCTTTTTTTACGGGTGGAATAGTTTCGTGTTGTTCAAAGATGGAGCAGTGGTCACCCGCGGGGACTGGCCACTCGCGAGTGATCGTACGGAGGTGCGTCTCGATGCAAGCAATCCCATTCGGTAAGTGGTGCATGATCGGACTCGTCTGTCTGTTGCTGGGCGAGCAGGCGGGACAGGCAGAGGGCCTTGCGCCGAAGGCTCGGGCGGTTCCCGCGCACCAGGCTGAGCGACATCTGAAGAATATTCGCCAGCTGACGGTGGGCCGGCAGAATGCCGAAGCCTACTTTTCTTTCAGCGGGAACAAATTAATTTTCCAATCCACGAACAATTGGATGAAAGATACCTACGCGGCCACGCTCACACCGGCCGACGCCGGGCTGGGTTGTTATCAGATGTACGTGATGGATCTGGAGAGTGACACCGTTCGATTGGTGAGCACCGGCACGGGCGCCACTACGTGTGGATACTTTTTCCCGGGCGATCGCCGCGTGCTCTATTCATCGACCTATGCTTCGGGGCCGAATTGTCCGCCGAAGCCGAAGCGGGAGGGGGCCTACCGCTGGGCCTTGGACGACTACGATCTCTATGCCGTACGCCTTGATGGTCAGGAGATGCAGCGGCTGACATCCACGCCCGGCTATGATGCGGAAGCGACCGTGTCGCCGGACGGCAAGACGATCGTCTGGACGTCCGTCAAAGACGGGGACCTGGATCTCTATGCCATGAATCTCGATGGCTCAAAGCCCCGGCGGCTGACGAACGAGATGGGCTACGACGGTGGGGCCTTCTTCTCGCCGGACAGCAAGCGCATCGTCTACCGGGCGTCGCATCCGACCGATCAGGCGGAGATCGACAAGTACAAGGACTTGCTCAACCAGCGGCTGGTGGAGCCGGGGCAACTTGAAAT
>Ga0209048_10005126_pt1 | contig 12411 bp, 9 predicted proteins | sample FrelakmetCRP12CR_FD_187146 | JGI IMG/M metagenome (GOLD analysis project Ga0209048, IMG submission 187146) | Freshwater lake sediment microbial communities from the University of Notre Dame, USA, for methane emissions studies - CRP12 CR (SPAdes)... | ecosystem: Environmental > Aquatic >... | reverse complement strand
GCCGGACCCACAGGCAAACGTGCTCGTGGGGCCGCCTTCATGCGGCATTCGCTCAGGCGGAAGGCTTCAGGCGCCCGAAACGCTTCTCGAGCTGCTTCATGCCCCAGCCGGCGAACAGCAGGAACGCGACGAACGCCAGCACGAACCAGCCCATCGACAGGCCGGTCACGGACGGCAGCGTCATTTCGCCCTGCGCGTTCGCCTTGATCCACTCGTCGATGCCCGGCGTGAGCTCGACGTACGCCAGGACCCCCGCCAGCATGCCGAGCGCGAACGCGATGCCATCCTTGCGTCCGGTCGCGACCGCGGCGATGGACGTGCCCGGACAGTAGCCGCCCAGGATGAAGCCGGCGCCGAACACCAGTCCGCCCAGGGCCTGCGCGACAAGGCTTGTCGGCTCGACATAGAGCTCGGCGAGATCGAGCATGCCGGCCGAGGCAAGCAAGAACAGCCCGGTCATCGCGGTGACGATCGCCGTGAACATCACCTTCACGACCGCCATGTCGTAGAAGTAGAAGACGGCGGTCAGCTTGCGCGCGCTGCCGAAGCCCGCCCGCTCCAGCGAGAAGCCGAAGCCGGTGCCAAGCGCGAACGCGAGCGCCAGATCGACGGCAACGGTGAATTCCGTCGTGGATGAGAGCGGGAGCATCATAGCCATTCCTTCCGCACGAACCAGGCGAGGCCATAGGCGCTCGCGAACACCGCCAGCATGAACACCAGGCTGCCGACATTGAGGATCGCGCCGCCGGTGAGCGCCTGCCCGCTGGTGCAGCCCTTGGCGATCTTCGCACCGTACGCGGCGATGAAGCCTCCGACGAATGCGAGCAGCAGCCGGCGCTGGTCGGACACCTGGGGTCCGCGCTCGACTGTCCAATGCATCCGCCGGCCGAGAACCCCGGAGATCAGCGCCCCTGCGAAAGCGCCCGCGACGAGGAACAGCGTCCACGACAGCAGCGGCGAGCCGTCGTTGAAGTATTTCGCGAGCGCCGCGCTGGCCGCAGCGTGTTCGGGCGCGACGACGCTGGCGAGCCACGCGTCCACCGCGCCGAACGCCGCGGTAGCGCCCAGGCCGCGGCCGGTGACGGCGTAGGTTGCGAGCAGCACGAGGCCGAGCAGGACGCCGACGAGGTAGGGATTCCAGTACGGTTGCGGAACTGCCGGCGTGCGGGTTTCGCGACCCGCGTGCAGCCGCACCTCGGCCCATGTCTGTGTCATATGCGATGATCCTCGATTCGGGGCATCGTCAGGCCACGCCCGGCAGTGGCGCTCGGTGCGGCGGTGCCCATGGCCTCTCAAGTTACGCGCCCGACGCCGGGCGAATGTAACCTGGGTCACACAGCGCCCGACCGGCGCCGCGAATGTCGGTCTTTATTGATCTGCGCCAAAGTCATGCTTCGATTCCTGCCCCTGCCCGTCCGAGGCCGGCGCCGCGCCGGCCTCGCCGCGTTCGGTTTCGCCCTCGCCGTGCTGGCCGCCACACCGGGACCGGCGCAGGCCGCCGCGCCGGCGGCACCGCTCCTCGACGGCATGGGCCCCGACCGGGGCCCCGTGGCGAGCCGCATCCCGCTCGCGCAGCGCTATTTCCACCAGGGCATGGCGCTGACCTGGGGATTCAATCCGGCCGAGGCCGCGCGTTCGTTCGCCGCGGCCGCCGAGGTCGATCCCGCATGCGCACTCTGTTACTGGGGCCTCGCGTGGGCGTCGGGACCCACGATCAACGCGGACATGACGCCGGAAGACGCGGCGCGTGTGCGCGACGCGCTCGCCCGCGCGCGACCGCTCGCCGCCCGCGCGCCCTCCCGCGATTCCGCGCTGATCGACGCGTTGTCGGTGCGACATCCTGCCGCGGGCAATGCGACCGCGATCGACGAGGAGGCGTACGCGATCCGCATGCGCACCCTCGCGCGCACGTATCCGCGCGACCCGGACATCGCCACGCTCGCGGCGGAGTCGCTGCTGAACCTCCACCCGTACGACTGGTGGACGACGGGCGGCGACGCCCGCCCCTGGACCGGCGAGATCCGCGCGCGGCTGGCGGAAGCCCTCGCGCTCGCGCCCGATCATCCCGGCGCGAATCACTACTGGATCCACCTGATGGAGTCGTCATCGCATCCGGAGCAGGCCCTGGCGAGCGCGGACCGGCTGCGGCGGCTGGTGCCCGGCTGCGGCCACCTGCTGCACATGCCGGCGCACATCGACATGCGCACGGGCCGCTTTGCCGAGGCCGTCGCCGCCAGCGAGCGGGCGATCGCCGCCGACGCGCGCTACATCGCGCAGGTCGATGCGCAGGGCGCCTACCGCATCGGCTACGTCGCGCACAACCGGCATTTCCTCTGGGCCGCGGCGGCGATGGACGGGCGCAGCGCCACCGCCCTCGCCGCGGCGCGCGATGCGTTCCCTTCGGCGTGCGGTCCGGCGGGCGCGGATCGCAGCACCGGCATCCTGCAGCACTACTACGTGCTGCCGTACTTTGCGCTCGTCCGTTTCGGACGCTGGCGCGAGGTGCTCGAGGACACGCTGCCGCCCGACGTCGCCGAGCCCTACCCGCGCGCGATCTGGCATTACGCGCGCGGCACCGCGTATGCGAAGACGGGCCGTGTCACCGAAGCCCGGCGGGAGCTCGATGTGCTGGCACAACTCTCCGCCGATCCGGCGCTGCAGCGCTCGCGCGTCAAGAACATCAATCCGGCGGAAGCGCTGGTGCGCATCGCGGTGCTCACGCTCGGTGCCGACATTGCCGCGGCAGAGGGACGCACGGAGGCTGCCGTTGCGATGCTCACCGAGGCCACGGCCGTCGAGGACGGCCTCGCGTACGACGAGCCGCACCTGTGGCTCGCACCCACCCGGCATGCGCTGGGCGCCGCGCTGCTTGCCGCCGGACGGGCCGCGGAGGCGGAACGGGTGTACCGCGAAGACCTGCGCCACTATCCCGACAACGGGTGGTCGCTGCGCGGTCTCGCCGAGGCCGAGCGACAGCAGGGCCGGGCCGACGCGGCGCGCGAGACCGAGCGCCGCTTTCGCATCGCGTGGCGCAACGCGGACGTTGCGTTGCCGGGCTCGCGCTTCAACTGATCCTCCGCACCGCCGATGGGTGTGCGGCGCACCCATCCCGCCGGGCGCGCACGCGCCCGGACAGGCACGACGTTCCGGTTACAGCTTGTTCTCGTGGCAGGTGTCGCAGCGCACCGCCGTGCCCTTCTGCAGGGTGACGGTCCTGCTGCCGTCGTCGCTGCTGCGCAACGTCCGCGTCGCCGCAACCCGTGCCAGGACGGTGCCCTGGCCCTTCAGGCCATGGCAGGTCCGGCAGCTGTCGAGATTGCTCTCGGCGAAATCGCTGTGCCTGGCCGTCCAGTTCGGGTCGTTGACCGGATGCATTCCGTGAGGGCCATTCAGCGTCAATCCCAGCGATCCAGCCGCATGGCAGGTCGTGCACTCGATCAGCGTTCCGCTGTGGCCCTGCAACTGCGATGCTGCGATGTTGTCGTTGGCTGCAGGATTCGGGTTCGGCCACTCGGCGTGCGTTCCGCCGTGACAGCCCTGGCAGGCCACACCGCCATGTCCTTTGGAAAGCCGGTAGAGCTTGTTGTTCTCGGCGAAGCGGGAGCCGGGCGCGTCGATGATCTTCACCGCCGCTGTCGCTGCACTGCTCTTCGTGAAAGCCATCAGGTTGCGAATGCCGTCGGACGCGACGATGTAATCGGTGCGATTCATCGCGGTCACGCTCTTCGCATCGCCGACGTGGCAGGACTGGCATTTCGGCTCCACGGCCCACGGCACCCGCTTGGTGAGGTCGAGACCCGCGCCCGCCGGCAAGCCCGCGGTGAAGTCGTTGCCCACCTGCTTCATGTCGCCGTGACAGTCCTGGCAAACGACGCCACCCGCGCCCATGGCGCCGCGCAGGCACTTCGTCTGCTTGCCCGGGTGGCACTGGTAGCACGTCTGGGCGAGGATGTCCGTCTGCACGGTCAGCGTCCGGCCCGCGCTCTTCGGCAACGGCATGGCCGGGAACAGGGTGTCGTACTGGCCGTGGCTGAAGTGCATCGCGCGCGACATCGAAATGTGCCTCTTCTGCTGGCGACCGCTGACTCCGACCGCCGGCTCGTCGATCGGACCAACCTGCGCGAGGTCGAGCGCCGGCGAGTAATGGCATTGCGAGCACTGGATCGCACGCCGATTGTCGAGACAGGAGGCCTCCTTGCCGGACCTGCACTGACACGAGCTTTCCGTGCCGGCGACGCACGCCGGGGGATTGGCCTCGCTCGACGTGTACTTCGCGCCCCACTTGGCGTCATGCAGCCGCAGGATGTTGATCTTCGACGCATTGTTGACTTTGTCGGGCCCCGGCGCGGTGGTTTCGTCCGCAACGACCCAGGAGGTCTTGCCGTCCGCATACTTCGTCACCGACGCGAACACGGCGGCGCGACCATCCACGCCGTTGTGGCAGTTCCGGCAATCCGCTTCCGAAGCGACAGGCAACACGATGTCGAGGGCCGCTTTTGTATTGGCGGGCTTCGTCGCATCGGCTCCCTTCGCCACCGCCTGGACACGCATCAGCGGATAGGGGTTCGTGCGGCCCGCGTCGTCGACCGGGAGGATCGGAATGCCGTCAGCGGAGAACCAGTTGGCGCCGACCACCTTCGTGCCGAACGGAAAGCTGGCGAAGAACGGGACATCGGTATCGAAGCGCGCGAATTTCTGCGGCACGTTGCTGGGGCTCGGCATCCGCTGTTGCGCCGGCGCCAGCGAAGGCAGTGCCGCGGGGTCGGGAACCGGGAGGCCGGTCTCGACGGGGATCGGCGCGAACACGTCGAGCACGGCGCCGGGGTAGAGCGACCGGTACGCCAGCCCACCAAGGGTCCCCGCCGGGTGGGCGCCATTCGGCAGCGGCGTCGCCTGCCAGAAGTTGCTCTTGACGCCGGACGGTGACAGGTTGCTTGTCGTGTTGATGGAGCCTGCCCCGGCCGGATCAACGGAACTCGATGTCGCGCTGTAGTACACCTCGGCGTCAGCGCCGGACAGGAGCCGCGGCTTGGCGGACGCCGTACCGGTCTGCACGACCTGCGCATGCACGACGTTGAACGGCGGCAGGATGCTGAAAATCTGATAGTCCAGGTCCGCGCAGTGCATGCCGAGATCGTTGGACGCGAGGACGCGCCAAGGCAAGGTGCTTGAGGGTGGCGGGGACGGCGGCGACGTCGTCGTGCCGTTCACGTTGACGGCGAGGGAGACGGAGTTCCTGCTATCGCTCACCTTCACGTTGGTCTGGCCGGCCTTGACGCCGGTGATGGTGACCGTGTTGTTGCCATAGGTGGCCGTCGCGACCGACTTGTCGCCGGATTCCACTTTCACCGTTCCCGACGCACTCTTCACCTGTACATTGGCTTTCGCACCGACCGAGATCGCCACCGACGTCGCCGCGAGGCTGAGGCCGTCGGCCAGCGCCGTCGGCATAGCAATGAAGACGCTGCAAAAGAGCGCGAACAGCGATGCGGAAATCCGTTGCATGAATGCCTCCCGTCCCCTCGGACATTGGCCATCGACGGCACGCGCGAGCGGCGCCTCTTCCCGAAACGGCGGCAGTCCCGCCCGCCCGGACACGGCGACACGCCTGCCGATACCTGCTGCGGACACACTACGTCGCGAACCTTAAAGAAAGCTGAATGAGCCCGCCATCCCGCACGGCGACTCCGAGGCCAGCTACGAGCGCGCGCCGGCACCGTCTGCGCGCACGGGTACTTTGCCGCCTCTGGCCGAATGTCGTACGCTTCCCGCATGCGAATTCTTGTCGTTGAAGACGATCCGACGCTCGGAGCCGCGGTCCGTGACTACCTGGCGCGGGAGTCGTACGCGGTCGATTGGGTCGCAAGCCTGAAGGCCGCGCGCGCGTGCCTTCCCGGAGACTACGCGGTGATCGCGCTCGATCTCGGTCTGCCGGACGGCGATGGACTCTCGCTGCTGCCACTGATCTCGCGGCAGGCGGAGTCGCCCGCAGTCCTCGTCTTCACGGCCAGGGACCGGTTGTCGGATCGCGTGCGCGGACTCGACGCGGGCGCCGACGACTATCTCGTCAAGCCCTTCGACCTGCCCGAGCTGGCTGCACGCGTTCGCGCGCTGGCGCGACGGCGCTCCGGCCGAAGCTCGCCGCAGATCGAGCAGGGAGCGCTCACCGTGGACCTTGCCGCGCGCGAGGTGCGACTCGCGGGCACGCCGATCGAGCTCACGGCGCACGAATACGCGCTGGTCGTCGAGCTTGCGCAGAATCCGCGCCGCGTGCTGAGCCGTCAGCAGCTGGAGAATTCGATCTACACACTCGACGGCGGCGCGGTCAGCAACGTCGTGGAGGTCTACGTGTCGCGGCTGCGCCGCAAGCTGGGCCGCGACGCGATCCGGACCGTGCGCGGGTTCGGCTACCAGTGGGGTGCCGCCGGGCAGGCGGAGCCGGAGACGGACCGGTGACCTTTCGGGGGCCGGGCTCGGTGACGGAGCGGCTGGCGCGCAGCCTGCTCGTCGGCCTCACGCTGCTGTGGCTTGCCGGAGTCTTCGGCAGCGGCTTCGTGTTGAAGCGCATGATCGACGAGAAATCGGACGATGAGCTGCAGGAAAGCGGCATGATCCTGATGACCCTGGTCAGGCACATCGACGATCCGCTGGTGACGGCTGCGCTGCTCGGCGAAGACATGACGCCGCCGCACGCCACGCTCCCCCACGAACGGCTGGTCTACCAGATTCGCGATCCGTCCGGACGGATGCTTCTGCGGTCGAGCAATGCGCCGCCCGAGCTCGCCGACGTTTCGCTTGAACCGGGACTCGCCGATGTCGCCACGTGGCGCGTGCTGACACTCGAGGACCGCGAGCACAGGCATTTCCTGCAGCTTGCGGATCCGCTGGCCGAACGGCGCGGCGCGCTCGTGAAGTCGCTGGTATGGCTGACCGTGCCGCTGGCGGCATTGCTCGCATTCGCCGTGTTCATCGTGTTCCGCGCCTCGCATTCGCTGGTGCAGCAAGTCCAGCGCACCGCCAACGCGGTCTCGCGCCAGGATCCACAGGCGCTCGGATTGCTCCCGCTCGATGGGGTGGCGACCGAGATGAGACCGGCGGTGGAGGCCACGAACCGCCTGCTCGCGCGGCTCGCGGACGCACTCGAAGCCGAGCGGAGCTTCACCTACAACAGCGCGCACGAGTTGCGTACGCCCATTGCGGCGGCGCTGGCGCAGGCGCAACTGCTGGCCGCAAGAGCGGAAGAAACCGCGCTGAAGGAGCCGGCGGGCGCGCTGGTGGCTGCGCTTTCCCGACTCGCGCGCCTCGCGGAGCGGTTGCTCGCGCTGGCGCGCGCCGATGGCGCGCAGGCATTGGCCGACGAATGGGTCGATCTGTCGCAAGTCGTCCGGCTGACGGTCGACGAGTTCAGCCAGAATCCCCGGTTGCGGGGGCGGCGCATATTCGGACAGACAGCCCCGGTGCGCGTGCGCGGCGATCTCGATGCGATCGGGCTCGCGCTGCGCAATCTCGTGGAGAACGCCCTTGTCCACGGCGCGGGCGGGTCCTTCATCCAGGTGACGTGTACCGGAGCGCGCGATGCGGTGTCGCTGACGGTGCTCGACGACGGCCCGGGCGTCGATCCGGCCGAGCTCCCTTCGCTGATGAAGCGATTCGCCCGCGGATCGGGCGCTGCGCAGAGCGGCGCCGGCCTCGGACTCTCGATCGTAGACACACTGGCGAGACGCATGGGGGCGAAGCTCGAACTGATCAGTCCTCCGGACGGCCGGCGCAACGGATTCGAGGCCCGGCTCGTGTGGCGCGCGTCGTCGCGTTGAGCGCGCATGGTCGCGACATGTTGTGCATCACGCCGCATCCGCGGTCTTCGGTCCTTCCACCGCAGGTGCCCGGTGGAAACCGCTGCCGGCCGCGAACGACTCACTTCGCGCCGCGGATTCGAACCATCCGTTCGCGCCGGGCTGCCTCATCGCCGAAATGTGCGCGGGCGAGCTGCCCGGCGAAGTGGAGCTACTTCGGAAACATCAACTGCACCTGAGCACGGATCTGCCAGTTGGCGCCGAAATCGGGTCTGACCACGTTGTAATACGCGGAGATCTGCGTGTTCACCGGCAGCTTGCCGAAGTGGAAGATCTTGCCGACACCGCCGCCCAGCGGCACCGTCCATTGCTGGCTGCTTTCCGCCTTCCAGTTCACGGTCAGGATCGGCGCGCTGGTGAGGTAGAACCCCTCCGGGAAGTTGTAATTGACGAATGGCTGGATCAGGCCGTTGTTGTAGGCGCCACCCTGCTTGTCGCCGGTCAGCGACCAGATGTTGTTGACCAGCACGCCGTAGACCCAGGGACTGCCGTGCTCGAGATGCAGCACGACCACCGACGGCCCCAGACCCCAGTTCTTGTTGCCGAGCTCGGCGGTGCTGTTGGTCGGAATCTGCACGACCGGCCCCGCGCCCCAGATCCAGTGGCCGGGGTTGGCCGGCGACAGGAACGCGGTGAACACCGTGTCGCCGATGCCGTTGGTGCTGTCGATGCCGGGTCCGAGAGAGGGCATCGAGATCACCGGCACGATCGTGCGCGTGATGATGTTCCAATCCTTGTCGATCGAGATCGGTATCACCGGCTGGATGTTGAGGACGTTCTGCGTTCCCTTCTCCGGTCCGAAGTTCAGATTGGTGTTGTTCTGGAACGGCAGGCTGATCAGGTTGCCGACGGGATTCTGCGCGAGCTTGGCGAGCTCCTCGGCGCTCATTTCGGCATTCGTCGGCGCGCTCGCCAGCCCCGCAGCCAAGGCAATCGCTGCCGGCCATCGTGATCGATGTTTCGTTCTCACGTTTCCCTCCGTTCGGTCGCGTGGTCGAAATTGCGAAACGCGGGCATTATGCCTGCAACCGCGGGCCGCTCCCCGGGGCGCACCGCGAAACGCGATCGCTCAGCTCGATTACTTTCTATTCCAATGCAATGCTGAGACCCACACCACCCGTCCGGCCACCACCGCAGCGGCGCCGCAGAACCTGCCAGGCAAAGTCGCAGCCCAGGCAAGTGCGAATGCTCTATCGATCCTTGTTCCGTTCGCCGGCATGAGGCCAACTTCAGGATTGTCCTTCCACGAGCAACGAGCCGATTTGCGGCGAATCAACACGCGAGCATAATGCTTCGCGTGCCGGGGCCGTGATCTGTGCCTATCCTGCCGGTAAGTAGCCGCGGGAGGTAGGAGACCTCACGCCACGATGAAGGCGAGGATCGCGGTTAGGGCCGTACGCGCCCGCCCGGGCTTGTCCGCCAGCGGTCGCTGCCGAGTGCCCGGCCGTTGACGTCTTCGGCCGCGAAGGCCGGCATCGTCGCCAATGAACTGGAAGTTCGCAAGGAAAGGGCTCTGCCTCGGGCGAGCGTGCGGACGAAAAGAAAGGGCGGCCCGCGCTGGGCCGCCCGCCATCAAGGATGGTCTGCTTAGTTGCCGGGGCCTTTGCTCGCCGCCTCGGCCGCCGCCATCTTTTTCGCCATCTCGGCTTTCACCGCGTCGAGATTGAAACTCGCGCCCCGCTGCATCGGCGGGTAATCGAGGAAGGTCTGAATTTCCTTGGCGATCAACTGCTGGACGAACACGAAGCGCCAGAACTGGAACTTGAACCAATCGAAGTATTGTTGCGCGCCGTCTTTCGTCCCGTTGTTGGGCCAGCCCGTGCGCTCGAACGGATCCAGGCGCAGGTTCGTGATGTAAGGCACGTCCGGATGGGTCTTGTCGCCCAGCCAGCCGTTGGGCTGGTCGATGAAGCGATACTTGTAGTCGTCGATGCGCACCGCGCCGACCGTGCTCTCGCCTAGGTAGAAGATCTCGTGACGCGCGGACGGCCCCTTGCCGGTGATGGCGGCCATCTGGTTGTACCCATCCAGATGGTTCTTGTAGGTCCGGTCGCCGATCGTCTTGCCCTTCAGCAACTCTTCGGTGATGTTCGGATTGCCTGCCGCGGCCACGAAGGTCGGTAGCCAGTCCAGGCCGGAGAAGATGCCGTTCTGCACCGTGTCCGCCGGCACTTTGCCGGGCCAGCGCAGAATCGCCGGCACGCGAAAGCCGCCCTCGAGGACGGTTCCCTTGGATTGCGCGAACGGCGTCTGGCCGCCATCGGGCCACGTGAAGACTTCGGTGCCGTTGTCGGTCGTGAAGACGACGATTGTGTTGTCGTCCTCGCCCATGTCCTTCAGCTTCTTCATCACGAGGCCGACGTCGTCGTCGAGCTGCGCCATGCCGGCTTCCTCTTCCGACCAGCCGTTCTCCGAATTGCGCATCGCCTGGTACTTAGGCGAGAGATGCGTGACGATGTGCATCCGCGTCGGGTTGAGCCAGACGAAGAACGGCTTCCCGTCCTTTTTGGCCTTGTCCATGAAGCTGATGGCGAAATCGCGGATCTCGTCATCCACCGTTTCCATGCGCTTGGGATAGAGCGTGCCGGCGTCCTCGATCCTCTGCTTGCCGATCTTGCCCCAGCGCGGCATGACGGTCGGGTCGTCGACGTTCGTGGCCCAGCTGTGGACCATGTTGCGCGGGCCGACCACGTTCAGGAGATTCTGCGGGTAGTTGGGATGCGCCGGGTCTTCCATCGCATCGAGGTGATACAGATATCCGAAGAACTCGTCGAAGCCGTGGACGGTCGGCAGGAACTCGTTCAGATCGCCGAGATGGTTCTTGCCGAACTGGCCGGTCGCATAGCCCATGCTCTTCAGCACCGTCGCGATCGTGATCGCTTCGGCCGGCAGGCCGATCGGCGAACCCGCCTGGCCGACGGTGGTCATGCCGGTGCGGATCGGCAGCATCCCGGTGATGAAGTTCGCGCGACCGGCCGTGCAGCTCGCTTCGGCGTAATAGTCGGTGAACAGCATGCCCTCCTTGGCGATCTTGTCGAGGTTCGGCGTCCGCCCCGCCATCATGCCGCGGTGATAGGCGCCGATGTTCCACATGCCGATGTCGTCGCCCATGATGACGACGATGTTGGGTTGCTTTGCCTGGGTCTGCGCGAGTGCTGGCACTGCCGCGCCCAGCGCAATTGCGCCCCCGGCGACCAGCAACCTCAATAGGTGTTTCAATCTCATTTCGTCACCCCGTTGTGTTGATTGAATCCCAGACCGGTCAGATGCCACGCGGTACTCGAACGACATGAATCGATCCGGGACCTCGTTCGCATTGATTCCAGTCCAGCCGCCGTCCTTCGCTGTCTTGCGGAATGCTTCGGCAATGACCGCACGCCCGGGTGGCGGATCGCCGCCGCGCCGGACCCGAAATCGTACGCCGTTTTGGGTGTTCCCGTGCAACAGATTGGACGATGCTTACCCTGTTTCCGAAGTGGACAACCCGAGCGGGCGGACGCTGACCTCTCGATCGGAGCTACCGCAACAGCAAGCGCAGCTTGTTGAGGGCTTGCGACGATTGGTCGGCGCACAGCTCGACACCGGCTCGGGACAGATCGGCTTCCATGACTTCCTTCGCCCGAGCGGCGTTCGCCAGCGGCACCTTGCGCGAGATCTCGGCATATTCCTCGCCACCGGGAAGTCGGGAGATATCGATGTCGTAGAGCTCGGTCCTGGTGCGGTATGTCCGGACCCACATGGGACCGAGCGCGCGAATCTCGCGCGGCGACGGCCAGGTTCCTGCGGCTTCACGCAGGAACTTGATCTGCGCCGGACTCAACAGCTGCGCCGCCGCCACGCGCCCGGCCAGCAGCTCGCTTGTACGCTTTGCGTCCAGACGACGCGTAAGGGACACCGCGCCAGCCATACCCGACCCATAGACATCGTATTCGCACTTGCCCTCGCCCGGCGGCACGAGATCGGGGTCGAGCCGCGCACAATCCTGGTCGGCCGCTTTCAGCGTGAATTCCGAGCGCCCATCCGCCGCCACCCGAAGGCGAAGGCGGAGCCCGCGCCCGAAAAGGGTCAGCGCAGCGTCGTCGAACTGCCAGACCGTGATCGATGCACCGTTCGGGTGCAGATCCAGCGCTTGCACGATCCGGTCAGCGGGCGCGCAGAGCTCGATCTGAATCTCGGCACGCGGCGCCTCCGCGGCGGTGGCGCGTGGATGGTGCCCCGCCGTCGCGAACAGCATCGCCAGCACCGCGGCCCCATTACGTGCCATGCGGGTCATCCTCAAATCTTGCCATAGTCGGATCCCAAGGCTCCCGTTTCGGCCCTTGGCCGCGCGCTCGCCTCACGGGACCCCCACGGTTGCCTTGACTTGACTGCAACGCGGGCGCCGTTAGAGGATAGTTATTTTCGCGTTGATTGCCTCGCACCTCTCCAAATGTCCAGCCAGGCTCCCTCCAAGACCCGCGCGAAGCCGGATTCCGCCGACGCCGCCTCGCACGATGCGCCGTCACAGGACACGCAGATGACGCGCCTGGTGCTCGATCTCATCCGGCCGTACCGGGGA
>Ga0209048_10005125_pt1 | contig 12412 bp, 7 predicted proteins | sample FrelakmetCRP12CR_FD_187146 | JGI IMG/M metagenome (GOLD analysis project Ga0209048, IMG submission 187146) | Freshwater lake sediment microbial communities from the University of Notre Dame, USA, for methane emissions studies - CRP12 CR (SPAdes)... | ecosystem: Environmental > Aquatic >... | reverse complement strand
CACGGCAACGGGCAAGCCAACTGAGAACATGACCAACTTCGTCTATACGATCAACCAGGCGAACGTCCATGCGACCACGAGCACCGGCTGGGGCCCGACCAACATGAGCTGCTGGGTTACCCGCAAAGACGGCTCTTGCAGCTGAGCGCCCATGATGCCGACTGGACAGCGCGGATTCACCCTGATCGAGCTGATGATCGGGTTGGCGATCTTCGCGTTCCTGATCCTGATCGCGGGACCGCAGTACGCCGACTTTCTGGGCAACAGCCAGATCCGCAACGGCGCCGAGAACACACTCGCCGGTGTGCGGCTCGCGCAGGCAGAGGCCGTTAGGGGCAACACGCAGGTGCAATTTGCACTGGATACCACGGTGGCAGGCGGGTGGCAGGTCGTGCGTTGGAACGACGAAAGCGGCGCATTCGATATCGTCGTGCAATCGTACAAGTGGTCCGATGGGGCGTCGAAAACACACGTCGATGCAGGCGGGTTAGACAAAGTAACGTTTGACGGACTTGGCAGGGTCATCTCGACGGGGCATCTTCTCCTAGATGGGACGACCTCTACTCAACCCATTGCGCAGGTCGACATCACAAACACCAACGTTTCAAGTCCGAGGCCGCTGCGCGTAGTTGTCAATCCCGCGACGCCGACCGGAATCAAGCTGTGCGACCCCGATCCCGGCGTCACTGCAGGTGACCCGCGCTGGTGTCCGGCGTAACGACCATGCATCGTTCCATGAACGCACCAACCTGGCTGCCGCACCGACGCGCGCAGCAGGGTGCCTACCTGCTCGAAGCGCTGGTCGGCATCCTGATCTTCTCCTTCGGCATCCTCGGCATCGTCGGGCTGCAGGCGCAGGCGATCCGCTTGACCAACGACTCCGAATACCGCGCCGAGGCGGTGTACATGGCCAATTCGCTGATTTCGCGGATGTGGACGGACGATCCCAACCTGCTCCAGGCCAACTACCGCAGTCCGTCCGGCGCCGAGTACCTGAATTTCAAGACCAACCAGGTGCAGCCGACTTTCAAGGCCGCCATGATGCAGGATCCCGAAGTTCTCGTCGATGACGCGTCGCTGCCGTCGCCGCCATCGAAAAACGGCCACGTCGTGCGGGTCAAGATCTACTGGCAGCTGCCCGGCGACCCCGTCCTCCACAACTACACGACGACCGGTGTCATCGGCAAGAACTGACGGACGATTTCATGACGACAATCGGCCGGCGCGTTCACACGCAAAGCGGATTCAGCCTGATCGAAATCATGATCGGCATCGTCATCGGCATGATCGCCGTGCTCGTGATCTACCAGGTGTTCGCGCTCGCCGAGGGCATCAAGCGCAACACGACCAGCGTCGGCGACGCACAGCAAAACGGCCTGCTGTCGTCGTTCATGCTGAGCGTTCAGCTGGCGAACGCCAACAATGGCTTCGCCTACGCGATGAAAGAGCTGGGTACCTGTACTCCCACCGCGAGCCCCGCGACCACCTTCAGGCCGATCCCGGTGCTGATCACCGACGGCGGGTCGGACACGACGCCCGACTCGTTCGTCGTGAACTACAGCCAGGCGCAACGCCTGGTCGCGCCCGCGCCGTTCACCGCGCCTTCTTCCGCGGGCGCGCCGTACACGGTGCAGAGTCCGCTCGGGTTCAAGGCGGGGGACATCGTCCTCGCCATCTCGCTGGGCGGCGACTGTGTGCCGTCGCGGGTTACCGGCGTGGCCGGTCCGAACGTCAACGGCGTGGTCACGATCAACCACACCGGCGCGGCCGTTGGATTCCCCACCGATTCGGTGCTGCTCAACCTGGGACCGAAAAACGGCGGGCAGCGCGTCGCGTACGACGTCGCCAGCGGCGTGCTGCGCAGCACGCCGCTCTGGGACGACCAGGGTGCCGCTCTGGGTGCACCGGTGCCGAATCCCATCGCCTCGAACATCATCAACATGAAGCTGCTGTACGGCATCGACAACGGCGCCGGCGGCCTGGATTGGGTGACCGCGACGGGTGCCTGGAGCGCGGCGAACGTGATGAATGCGTCGACCTCGACCCTGGCCAAGATCCGCGCGGTGCGCATCGGCATCGTGGTGCAGGGCGAGCAGTGGGACCGGGACGCGCCGGACTACACCTGGACGCTGTTCGAGGGCGGCACCCAGATCAGCCACACCATTGCCGCGGCGGGCGGCAACTATCGCTACCGGACCTACGAGATGACCATCCCCTTGCGCAACCCCATCTGGAATCCGGTGTCGTGATGCGATCAATATTCAATCCCGGCCGGACCCGCCCGCGGCAGCAGCGCGGGGTGGTCCTGTTCATCGCCCTCATCGTCATGGTTGCGCTGAGTCTCGCGGCGATCGCGCTGGTGCGCTCGGTGGACACGACCAGCGCCGTCATCGGCAACCTGTCGTTTCGCATGGCGTCGATCCTGCCCGGCAACCTCGCGGTCGAAAAAGCCGCGGCGGCGCTGTTCCAGTCCGAGGACATCGCCAGCGCGGTGCGCATCGCCGACCTCAATGCCGACTTTCCCGGCGAAAACTATTACGCTACGCGCCAGGCGGGCGAGGATGCGCGCGGCGTTCCCGCGAAGCTGCAGAAGAAGAGCGCCTATCCTTTTCTCCCGCTGACGGCCAATGACAGCGCTACGGGCCAGAACACCGAGATCCGCTACATCATCGAGCGCATGTGTGCCGCCGCCGGACCGCCCACGGTGGCGACCTGCGATCTGCTGCCCCCGAAGTTCAGCGACGCGGGCACCGAGAACAAGGAACACTTCACCTTCCCCGGCGCTCCGTTCTACCGCGTCACCATTCGCGTCGACGGTCCGCAGAACACCGCGTCGTTTCTGCAGGCAACGCTGAAGTAAGCCCCGGCATCGCGCCCGACCCTGGACAAAATCATGAGCCAACGCAAAGCCCTTGCCCAATGCCGGCGGTGGATCGCCAGCATCCTGGCCTTCGTGATGGCACTGGGTCCGCTGGCAACCCCGGGCTACGCGGCGCTCACGCTGTTGGCCGACCAGCCGCTCAGCGTCCAGAACCAGTCGAAGCCGAACATCATGCTGACCATCGACGACTCGTCGTCGATGCTCTACGATTTCCTGCCCGACGCGGCGATCTCCAAGTACTGCCGCGACGCCACCGGCAAGATGAACACGGCCTGCGGCCAATTCGACAACAACGTCGACCTCACGCTGATCGGCCACGGCAAGTACGTCACCGCCGGTTTCGTTTACGAGCAGTTCGGCTTCCCCTATCCCGCGTACGACGCCAGCTTCGACACCAGCGGTCCGGGTGCAGGCTGCGATACCACCACGCTGGCGACGTCGACGTGTTCTGGCGGTATCGATCCGGGCCCGCTGCCCGGCATCGAGCGCTATCCCGGGCCGCCGGCTCCGGGCAGGTCGCCGGCAGCCGGAAAGGCATACGAATACTGGACGCTGTGGCCGGCGCCGGTGCACAACACCGAACTCAACCGCGCCTACTACAACCCGCGCATTACCTACCAGCCGCCGGTTCGCGCGGATGGCTCCAGCTATCCGCAGATGAACGCCGCCAACACGATCAACTGGACGCATGTGCCGGCCGACCCCTGGGCGGCCACGGTCAGGTACGTCGACCTGACCAGCCAGGTGACCATTGGCTTCTGGTGCAATTCCGACTGGAGCCAGGGGCTCGAAGGCGACCCGCGCTATTGCCGCACCAACGGCACGGGACCCGGCGCGGCTTCAGCGTCCGCGTCGAGCCCCGACGGCGACTACAGCTACCCGTGGGCGCCGCCGGGAATCGACCCGACCGCAGGCTCCAGCACCGCGCTGTCCATCGCCTTCGGCAAGGTCGACAACGCATCGCATGCGTTGCTGCCGGCGTGGGCCACCGCCAGGGACCCGAAATACTTCTACCAGAACGACAACGTCATTTGGTGTGACGCCACCAGCCCGCTATGGCCGAACTATGGGCCGCTGCAATCGCAGACCTGCAGCGACCCGGCGCCGGTCAGCGTTGCGCAAGTCTGCCAAGGCGTGACCAACCAGACCTGCGGCGGCGGCGCGACGGGGACCTGCGTCGGCATAACGCCGCAGGTCTGCAACAACGCCCAGCCGCAGACCTGCAACAACATCAACAACCAGACGTGCAGCGGCGTGCAGACCCAGCAGTGCACCGGTCAGCAATCCCAGTCGTGCACCGGCCAGCAGTCCCAGACCTGCGGGGGGGTTGCGCCACAGTCGTGTGTCGGCGCGGTCTTTCCGACGTGCATCAATACCGCGCCGCAAAGCTGCGATGGCGCGATCAACCAGGTCTGCGGCGGCATCACGCCGCAAACCTGCGACGGCACCGTCAGCCAGCTCTGCCAGAACATCGTTCCGCAGACCTGCGACAACGTGCAGTCCCAGTCCTGCGACGCGGTCGGCGAGGCCTGCAACCTGCCCGACCCGGCCTCGTGTCCGGTCGAATGGAACCGGCCCGAATGCCCGTGCGGTGGCGCGGAATGCGCCGACTGTCACCTGATTCATGTCTGCCCCCCCGGAAATTGCAGCGTGACCGGCGTGTCTTGCACGTCCAATGGCGACTGCCCCGGAACGAAGCAGTGCAGCGTCAGCCACAACCTGTGCAACGTCACCGCCGATTGTGCGCCCCTGCAAGGGACGTGCTCGGTCAACCATACGGCGTGCCTGGTCGCCGGCGACTGCGCGAACCTGGGGCAGTGCAGCACGGTGCACAACGCCTGCACCTCGAATGCCGACTGTCCGTTGCTGGCCGGGGCGTGCAGTACCACGCATAGCGTATGCACGAGCGCGGCGGAGTGCGCGCCGATCGGCCAATGTACGAGTTCGCATGTCGCGTGCACCAATGACGCAGCCTGCCCGAACACGCAGGGCCATTGCTCGGCTACCGGGTCGGGTTGCTTCGTGAGCGGCGATTGTCCGGTCGCGGGGCAATGCAGCAACAATGCCCTCCCCTGCCTCAACAGCGGCCAATGTCCCGCGGTCCCCGGCACCTGTAGCACCGACGGGACGGCGTGCTTCAACAACGGCCAGTGCCCTGACGAGGGTCGTTGCACGGTTGACAACAACATCTGCCAGTCCAACCTGCAATGCCCGACGCAGCCCGGAACGTGCACGCTCTCGGGTCAGCCCTGCTTCACCGATCCGCAATGCCCGGACATCAACGGTCAATGCACCGTCACGCACCTCGCGTGCACGGTCGACGCCAATTGCCCGACCGTCAACGGCACCTGTAACCTCGACGCCAGTGTCTGCCACGTCAACGGCACGCCCGGCGATTGCCCGCCCAGCGGCCAGTGCTCGATAACGACGGCGGTCTGCCACAACAACGGCGAGTGCCCGACCGTTGCCGGAGCGTGTTCGGTCGATTCGAACCCCTGCACCACCGATGTGAACTGCCCGGCAGTTGCCGGCCATTGCAGCAATCAACCCACCCTCGCTTGCACCGGTGACGCGGGCTGCCCGGTCGTCGGCAATCACTGCTCGGTGACTGGCGAGGCATGCTCGGGGGCGAGCTACGACCCGTACTGCCAGTTCGACGCACCGCCCTACACCTGTACCCAGGCAGCCTACTGTCCCCGCCAGGGCGGAACGTGCAGCGTCGACGGCAATCCCTGCGGCCATGGTTTCTTCCCGCCGTTCTTTGACTTTACGTTCTGCCCGGGCGTGTTCACGCCGGGCAAGTGCTCCATCGACCACAACAGCTGCGCCAGCGATGCCCAGTGCCCGCCGCTGCCGACCGCGTCCGCGACCGCAGTGTGTAGCGATCTGGTCGCGGGTTCCTCCACGCTCGCAATTCCGGTCCCCAACGGCAATTTCGAGGCACCGTTCGTCGCCAACTACCAGTACAACCCGTCAGGCGCCACCTGGACCTGGAACGGCACCAGCGGCATCCAGCGCTACTTCAGTTCGTTCGGAGCCTATCCGAGCAGCGACCTGTGGCAGACGGCGTTCATCCAGGGTGTGGGTTCGTTCTCGCAGACGATCAACATGACGCCAGGCTCGTATCGCATCTCGTTCCAGGCGGCGCGGCGTCTATACGCGGTGCCGGCAGGCACCTACCAGCCCGTCGTGGTCAGCGTCGACGGGGCGGCGCTGGGCGCGCCCATTGCTCCCACCGCGGACTTCGCGTTCAACACCTTTGCCTTCGGTTTCAGCATCACTGCGGCGGGCCCGCACACCATCACCTTTGCCGGCACCGACGCTTCGGGGGACAAGACGACGTTCATCGACCTCGTGGCGATCACCTCCGGCATGAGCCTGCTCGAGGACGCCAACGGCGCGGGCCTGGTTTGCCGCCATAACAACAAGGCCTACGGCGCCGTTACGGCCGATCGCTTCAATTATCCGGATAGCCGCTTCAACACGCCGGTCACCGCCGGCAACGGGCCGAATGCGTGCACGGCGTCGCCGCGTTACGCCAACGTTCCGCGCCACTACTACAAGACCGGAGTGGAATGGTGCGACAAGCAGATCACGACCGTGGGCGACCAGTGGCTGAGCTATGGCACCCCCGTAGGCGGATCGTGCTCGGACTCGCCGGATACGACGCACCTCTATCCGCGCTTCTACCAGTTTGGCGCCGATCGGGGCGATCCGGGTTGTCCAACCTGCACGCCACCCGTGCCGCCGAGGCCGCCGAGCGCCGAGTACCTGGATAACTACGCCAATCGCGCCTTCCAGCGCGTGGATCTCGACAGCACCGTCAGTCCCTCCTTCACCCACACGTGGATCGACGATAACGGCGACTTACAGACGGTCACCCGCAGTTTCGGCGGCGCGACGCCCGACGTCTCCGAGATGACCAACTACGCCAACTGGTTCGCGTACTACCGCACGCGGATCACCGCGACCAAGTCGGTCACCGCGCTGACCTTCAGCGAGCTCGACGCCAAGAGTCGCGTCGGCTTCCACAATCTCTACAACCTGGCGTCCTTCGTCAACATCGCCGACTTCACTCCGGCGCAGAAGACGCTGTGGTTCAACCAGTTGTTCGGCGTGCAGATCCCGCTTGGCCAGGAAACGCCGTCGCTCAACGCCGTCGTGCGCATCGGCGAGTACTACCTGAACGGGACGCATCCGCAGCTTGCCGGATCGAGCGATCCGATCGTGCTGGCGTGCCAGAAGAACTACCACCTGTTCTTCACCGACGGTTTCACCAACCAGAGCGGCCTGCCTACGGTCCTCGCCGGCGATCAGGATGACATGGTCCCGCCATACCCCGATGCCGGCACCAATCCGATCCCGGGCCTGGTGCCAGGAGCGCCGTGGCCCGCGCCGTTCCGCGAAGACATCGCCGGCACTGCGTCGAACTCGCTGTCCGACTACGCGATGAAGTACTGGGTGACGGACCTGCGCACCAGCGGACCGCAGTCGACCAACAACGTCAACTCGAGCATTCATGACCCGGCGTCCTGGCAGCACCAGAACTTCGCCGCGGTGTCGCTGGGCACCAGCGGCAAGTTGAATGCGTCGAACGTGGGCTACACCGAAGGCTTGCTGTCGAGTGGCACGCTGCAGTGGCCGAAGCCGTATCCGACGGTATACAGGCCCGACAATTCGGGCGTCGACGACCTGTGGCACGCGGCGATCAACGGCCGTGGCCGGTTCGTCAACGCACAATCGCCGGACGAAGCCAAGTTCGGCATCGGCAAGATCTTCCTGGACATCGCCGATCAGTCCGGCGTGCGTGTCGGGGTCGGCTTCCCCAGCGTCAATCTGGGGTCGACGGTATACATCTATCGCGCAGGCTTCGAGCCGAATTGGGGTGGCAGCCTGGCCAAGCTTCTGATCGACCCGAACACCACCCCGGTCACGATCATCTCGCAGGCCTGGGAAGCGTCGACTCAGCTCGACGCGCAGCTGCAGATCGTGCCCACCGTCAGGGACACGCCGTGGTTCACCGAGCGCAAGATCGTGACCATGAACGAGTCCGGCACCGCGGTACCGTTCCTGTGGACGAACCTGGGCGCGAACCAGCGCGACTCGCTCGCGCCGGGCAGGCCGCCGGCGCGCGGACAGGCGATCCTGGAATTCCTGCGCGGCAACCGCCTCAAGGAAGGCGACAAGCTCGGCAAGTTGCGCCAGCGCCCCAGCGCGCTGGGCGACTTCGCGGACTCCGGCGCGGTGATCGTGGGCAAGCCCAACGCTCCGTATCGCGACGCCGACGATCCAGGCTATGGAGCGTTCAAGGCCACGTTCTCGGGGCGCGCCACGCGGATCTACGCGGGCGCCAACGACGGCATGCTCCACGTCTTCGACGACGCGACCGGCAACGAAACCTGGGCGTACATCCCCAGCGTCCTGTACCGCGGTGGCCTGGCGGGCGGCGACGCCAAGGCCGGGCTGGGTGCGCTTGCCTATCAGGACGGTGCCCTGCCACCGTTCAAGCACCACTACTACGTCGACGGAATGGTTCGGGTGCTCGACGTCAATTTCGCCGCGGAGAGCGCCGGCCAGAACTGGCGCACGGTGCTGGTCGGCGGGCTGGGCAAGGGCGGCGCGGCGTATTACGCGCTGGACGTGACCGATCCCAGCGCGATAACGTCCGAACCGGCGGCAGCAGGTCGCGTGCTGTGGGAATTCAAACCCGCCGACATGGGCTACAGCTACGGCCGGCCGGTCATCACCAAGACGCGCGCCTTCGGCGGCGCCTGGCTGGTCGTCCTGGCGACGGGCTACAACAACCCGAGCGGTGTCGGCAAGCTGTACTTCGTGAAGGCCAGCGACGGGACGTTGGTGAAGACGCTGTCGACCGGCGTGGGCTCGCCGGGTTCGCCCTCGGGCCTGGCGCATCCGTCGGGGTACACCAAGGACTACCACAACCAGTTGGCGGAACAGATCTACGCGGGCGACCTCATGGGCAATCTCTGGCGCTTCGACGTCTCCGATGCGAATCCGGGGAACTGGACCGTCGGTCAGCTGGCGTCGCTGGTCGATGGCGCAACCAATCCCCAGCCGGTGACCACCCCGCCGCAGATCGAAGTCGACATCAGCAACGGTATCGATCGCTGGGTGTTCGTCGGCACGGGCAAGCTGTACGACGATTCCGACCAGACCGACACGCAACAGCAGACCTTCTACGCCATCCGCGACGGCACGGCGGACGCGCCCTGGCCGCTGCCCGCAACGCCGATCAGTCGAAGCACGGTGGGCATGGACCTGATCACCAACAACGCCGCACTCGATTTCGGCTTGGCCGGCAAGCCTGACAAGGGTTGGTTCGACGATCTTCCGATAGGCCAGCGCATCGTCGTGCCGCCGCAGGCCGCGTTGTCGATCGCCGCCTACATCGGCACGTCGGCGCAAACCGATCCGTGCCTGACCGGCCTGCAGGCGACGATCTACGCTCGTGACTATGCCACGGGGAAATCGGATCTGTCGGATGGCGGCGGCAACGTCGTAGAGAACATTCCGGTACCGGAGGGCGGCGTCGGCCTGGAAATCGTTTCGGTAGCGACGTCCAGCAGCGGCCCGCCCGACGTCCGGCTGGTGATCACGCCGGCGGTGAAGACCAAGCCGCCGATCATCATCAAGCCGAAACCGCCGTCGCTACTGTCGCAGCACCGCATGTCGTGGCGCCTGCTCGGCGAATAGCCGATACCCAAGCGCTGTGATCCGCGGCCGCTCTCGCGCAAGCGAAGCGGCCGCGGTAGTTTGCGGAGGCTGGCACAATCCGGCTCTATGTCCATCGCGGTAATGACCTTGTCTCCTGTCGGGCGTGGCGTGCCTGATAACCGGCGGCTCTGGCTGTCCTTCGGCGCGTCCTTGCTGGCGCATGGCCTGGCGCTCGTGATCCTGGCGGGACTCCTGTTGCCCCTGCCTGCGCCAGTATGGACTCGCCTGGGACAGCCGGCTGCGCTGCAGGTGCTGATAAACGCCCCGCAGCCCGCAGAAGCCGTGGCGCCACCGCTGACGCTCGTCGAAGTCGCGCCCCTGCCACCCGTCGTCGCGCCGATCGCGACGCCCGTGCCAGCGCCCAAGCCGCCGGAACCATTGCCCGAGCCGCCGGCGCCGGTGCTGCGCAACGAGCCGCAACCCGCGGCCGCGCCGGCCACCGGCACCGCAATGCCTACCGAAGTCACGCCCGATGCCGTCGCCGACGACGCGCCGCTGCCGCCGGGTGACACTGCCGTGGGTGCCGTGGGGAGCGCCGAGCCCATGGGCCATACGCTGGCCTCGCGGCTCGCGCAGCGCTTCCCGGAGCGCATGGACAAATCGCCGCAATTGCAGGCGCCACTGATGATTCCCTATCCCCCGCAGGCGGCGCGCGCACGCCGCGAGGCGCGCATTGCCGCGCTGCTGATCATCGACGCCAGCGGCAACGTGCTGGAGACGACGCTGGCCCCGGACGACCCGCTGTTCGGGCCGACCGTACAAAACGCACTGGCCGGCGCCAAGTTCAGGCCCGCGGAGATCGAAGGCAAACCGGCGCCCTACTGGCTCGTCCTCGAATTCGTATTCAGGATGCGCCCCAGCCACGCGCCGAAGCGCCCGACGGCCGGCTGAACGGGCGCTCGCGCGCCGCGGCCGCCGCGGGCGCAACTCCTAGCCCAGCGTGGGCATGGTGAATCCGGGCGCCGCGCTGCCGTCATCAGGCCAGCGCGCAGTGACAGCCTTGGCGCGCGTGTAGAAGCGCACGCCGTCCATGCCGTGGACATGCAGGTCGCCGAACAGCGAATTGCGCCATCCGCCGAAGGAGTAGAAAGCCATCGGCACCGGGATCGGGACGTTGATGCCCAGCATGCCGACCTCGGTGTCCTGCTGGAAGCGGCGCGCGGCGTAGCCGGAGCGGGTGAACAGTGCCGCGCCGTTGGCGTAGGGATTGGCGTTGATGAGCGCGATGGCCGACTCGAGCGAATCGACACGCACGATGACGAGCACCGGGCCGAAGATTTCTTCGCGATAGATGGTCATGTCGGCGTGCACGTGGTCGAACAGAGTCGGGCCGACGAAGAACCCGGTCTCGTGCCCCGCGACCTGCGGCTTGCGGCCATCGACGACCAGCGTCGCGCCTTCGACGACGCCGCGGTCGATCAGGCCGACGATGCGGTCGCGCGCCGCGCAGGTGATCACCGGTCCCATGTCCGATTCGGCGACGTCGCCGGGTCCGACGCGAACGCGGCGCGCGCGCTCGGCGAGACCCGCGCACAGCGGGTCGGCGGCTGCGCCGACCGCCACGGCGACCGACACCGCCATGCAGCGCTCGCCCGCCGAACCGTACGCTGCGCCGATCAACGCTTCGGCGGCAAAAGCGAGATCGGCGTCGGGCATGACCACGGCGTGATTCTTGGCGCCACCCAGGGCCTGCACGCGCTTGCCGTGCCGCGTGCCCGTCTCGTAGATGTAGCGCGCAACCGGCGTCGAACCGACGAAGGACACCGCCTTGATTTCCGGGTGCGCAAGGATCGCATCGACCGCCTCCTTGTCGCCGGGAACGACGTTGAATACGCCTTCCGGCAGGCCCGCCTCGTGCAGCAGCTCGGCCATGCGCAGGCTCAGCGTCGGCACCCGCTCCGAGGGTTTCAGGATGAACGTGTTCCCGCACGCGATGGCGACGGGGAACATCCACATCGGCACCATCGCCGGGAAATTGAAGGGCGTGATCCCCGCGCACACGCCCACCGCCTGGCGCAACGAAAAGCTGTCCACGCCGGTGCCGGCGTTGTCGCTGAATTCTCCCTTCAGAAGGTGCGGTATGCCGGTCGCGAACTCGACGACTTCGATGCCGCGCGTGATCGATCCTTCGGCGTCGATCTCAGTCTTGCCGTGTTCCTGCGACAGCAGCCGGGCAAGATCCTTCTTGTGCGTCTCCATCAGGTCGCGGAAGCGCATCAGGATGCGCGCCCGGCGCAGCGCCGGTGCGCTGCGCCAGGCGGCCAGGGCCGCGGCTGCGGCGGCGACGGCGGCCGCGACATCGTGCGCGTCACCCAGCGGAACGTGCCGCAGCACCTCGCCGGTCGCGGGGTTCGTCACTTCGCCATAGCGCGTGGTGTGCGCCAACGCGGCGCGCCCGCCGATCCACAGCGGCAGACGCTCCAGGGTACTCAGGTCCATGGCTTCTCCAGGATTGAAAGGATGGAGTTTGGCAACGCGCAGCGTCGAGCGCAGGATTGCGAGCCGCGGCGCATCGACGCATCATGTCTCGCGATCGCAAACTTCGCAACCCTGAGCCTTGTCAAATGGGGTGTGAGCGTAGTAATCGGTCTGGTGCCGCAAATCGTCCGAAAGTCGCTCAGAACATTTCTTTGCGATTCAGCCGTTTAGACTGAGGGACTTGAGAGTCTGAGCGAGGGGCGTGATTCCAACGGGGTGTGAGCGTAGTAATCGGTCTGGTGCCGCAAATCGTCCGAAAGTCGCTCAGAAGATTTCTTTGCGATTCAGCCGTTTAGACTGAGCGACTTGAGAGTCTGA
>Ga0209048_10005123_pt1 | contig 12415 bp, 8 predicted proteins | sample FrelakmetCRP12CR_FD_187146 | JGI IMG/M metagenome (GOLD analysis project Ga0209048, IMG submission 187146) | Freshwater lake sediment microbial communities from the University of Notre Dame, USA, for methane emissions studies - CRP12 CR (SPAdes)... | ecosystem: Environmental > Aquatic >... | reverse complement strand
AAATTCTAAGCATACGGTTTGGAATCTATTTAGGATTTAGAGATTAGAATTTAGGTTTTTAAAATAAGGGGGTTTTATGGCTAAGAAGGAAGTAGTTGCCCAGGTTAAACTTCAGATACCGGCAGGCAAAGCAAATCCGGCGCCGCCGGTGGGTCCCGCGCTCGGACCGCATGGAGTAAATATTATGGAATTCTGCAAGGCATTCAATGCTCAGACCCAGGCGCTGGGGGATACCATAATTCCGATTGTGTTATCGGTATATGCCGACAGGTCTTTCACTTTTATAACAAAGACGCCTCCTGCTTCGGATCTCCTGAAGAAGGCAGCCGGTATAATAAAGGGATCGGGCACACCCAATAAGGAAAAGGTCGGCAAGGTTACCGCTGCACAGATCAAAGAAATCGCCCAGAAAAAGCTTCCCGACCTTAACGCTTTTGCCGTGGAGAAGGCGGAACTGATTATCCGCGGCACTGCAAGAAGTATGGGCATTGAAATAACAGATTAAAAGGATAAAGAGGTAGAAATGGGCAAGAAATTAACATCAGTCAAAGAAAAGATTGATACGACTCAACAATACGCTCTCGAAGATGCAGTAAAGATAGTAAAGGGCTCCCCTGTCGCCAAGTTCGATGAAACCATTGATCTGGCAGTCAATCTCGGTGTGGACCCGAGGAAATCCGATCAGATGGTGAGAGGAACGGTTGTTCTTCCCCACGGCATGGGCAAAAAGGTAAGGGTCCTTGTTTTTGCAAAGGGAGAAAAAGAGACGGAGGCCCGGGAAGCGGGGGCAGACTATGTCGGCGCGGAAGACCTTGTTGAAAAGATAAGCAAAGGATGGCTTGATTTTGATAAGTCTGTTGCAACTCCTGATGTTATGGGCCTTGTGGGGAAACTCGGCAAGATACTCGGACCGAGAGGACTCATGCCCAACCCGAAAGTCGGCACGGTGACATTTGAAGTTGCAAAGGCCGTCAAGGAAATAAAGGCGGGAAAGGTTGAATATAAAGCCGAAAAGGCAGGGATTATCCATGTGCCGATAGGAAAGATTTCATTCGACGAGGATAAGCTTTTAGATAACGCAAACACGGTAATAAAGTCAATTATAAAGGCGAAACCGGCAACAAGCAAAGGCAAGTATCTCAAAAAGTTGTCAATTTCGTCAACTATGGGACCGGGGATTGCTATTGATACGGCGTCTCTGGGGAAGGGGGTGTAAGCTGAACAGGGCAGAAAAAGAACAGGTAATACAAAACCTGAAGGACGGTTTCAGTAAAGCAAAGGCTGTAGTCTTTACGGATTACAGAGGATTGACTGTTGCTCAGCTTTCAGAGTTAAGAAGCATTCTCAGAGAGGGCAAATTCGAGTATCGGGTGGTAAAAAACACCCTTGCAAAGATTGCCGCCGACGGCACGTCCGTATCAGCGGCAAAGGATGCTTTCAAGGGTCCTGTCGGAATAGCCATCAGCTATGACGATCCTGTCTTGACCGTAAAAAAGATACTTGAATTCTCAAAAAAGAATGACAAACTCAAGGTGGGAGTCGGCCTTATCGAAGGCTCAGTCTGTGCATCGGATGAGCTGAAGGCTGTAGCCGATCTGCCGCCCAAGATTGTCTTGCTTTCCATACTCGCGGGAGCGTTCCAGGCGCCTCTCAGCAAACTGGCCCGTTTGTTTAGCGCAACAGTCTGCAGTTCCGCCTATGCATTGGAAGCGTTGAAAAAGAAAAAATTCGGTGATCAATAAATATTGTCAATAGTCAACAGGCGCCGGTCGTTTATTAAGAAGCCGGCTGCGGGCTGTTGACTAAGGACCAAATAAAAGGAGGATTTTAGAAATGGCAGTTACAAAAGATGAGGTTTTTGAGTTTATCGACAACATGACAATCCTTGACATGTCGAAATTCATAAAAGAGTTCGAGGACAGATACGGTGTTACGGCTGCCGCGCCTGTTGCCATTGCAGCTATGCCCGGAGCCGGTGCAGCTGCACCTGAAGTTGAAGAGAAAACAAGTTTTGACGTCATTCTCTCTGCCGCCGGTGATAAAAAGATACAGGTTATCAAGGTGGTCAGAGAACTTACTTCACTCGGTCTTAAAGAGGCCAAAGATCTTGTTGACGGCGCTCCGAAACCGGTGAAGACCGGAATTTCAAAGGAAGAAGCCGATTCAATAAAGGCAAAACTTGAGGAGCAGGGAGCAGCAGTAGAAATCAAATAAAAAGGAGATATATGTCAAGGGTTCTTAGAAAAAGACTGAGCTTTGGAAAAGTTCCCCATATCTTAGACATCCCGAACCTCATAGAAATACAGAAAAAATCATATGAAAAGTTTTTACAGAAAGATTTTGCGGCTGACAAGAGGGAGGAAACAGGATTACAGGCAGCGTTCTTAAGTGTTTTCCCTATCATAGACTACAATGAGACAGCCTCTATAGAATTTTTGGGATATGCTATTGGCGAGCCAAAATTCGGTATACGGGACTGTCTGCAGAAAGGGCTTACATTTGCTGCACCGCTTAAAATAAAAGTAAAGCTGAATCTGTGGGAGTTCGAACCGAAGGGGAATAAGAGCTTAAAAGAATCAAGAGAAGAGGATGTCTATATCGGCGAAATGCCTTTGATGACCGATACGGGCACCTTTGCCATAAACGGTACGGAACGCGTCGTGGTCAGCCAGTTGCATCGCTCGCCCGGCGTATTTTTCAGCCACGATAAAGGCAAGACGCATGTCAGCGGAAGGCTGCTGTACTCTGCAAGGGTCATACCTTCAAGGGGTTCATGGCTTGATTTTGAATTTGATACAAAAGACATCCTTTATGTAAGGATAGACAGGCGGAGAAAGCTTCCCGCGACTATCGTCATGAAGGCGCTCGGGTATTCAAATGAAGACCTGCTGAAGATATTTTATCCGATAGAAGTTATTACCATCAACGGGAACAAATTCATCCGTGCAGTCAGTGAAGTCCTCATAGGACTCAAGTCTGCCGTAAATATTCTTGATCCCGGCACAAAAGAGCTGATTGTAAAAGAAGGAAGCAAGATCACAAGAGGCGCAATCAGGAAGATGGAGACCGCCGGTATCAAGACGATCCCGATAGCAAGGGAAGAAATTATCGGCAGGATCACACTTAGAGATATTATTGACCCGTCTACGGGAGAAGTGCTGCTTGAAGGAAATGAAGCGATTACGGAAAATGTTCTGACCAAGATCCTCTCGCTGAGCATCGAAACGCTCAACCTGCTTTTCATTGATAATGTCCATTATCTCCCTTCGCTAAGGGATACTCTCCTGACGGACAAAGTGAGCAATCAGGAAGAGGCGCTTATTGAAATATACAAGAAATTGAGGCCCGGAGAGCCTCCTACATTGACTGCCGCAAAGGACCTCTTCAACGGCTTGTTCTTTGATCCGAAACGTTATGACCTTTCTTCGGTCGGAAGGTTAAAACTGAATAAGAGACTCAATCTTGATATTCTTTTAGAGAACAGGGTGCTCACGGATAAAGATATCGTTGAAATAGTCAGATACCTTTTCAATCTCCGTACGGGAAAAGGAGAAGTTGATGATATAGACCATCTCGGCAACAGGAGGATCAGAAGGGTTGGGGAACTCCTCGAAAACCAGTTCAGGATAGGACTTGTCAGGATGGAGAGGACTATCAAGGAGAAAATGACCCTGACCGAGCTTGAAACAGCCATGCCTCATGACCTGATCAATGCCAAACCCGTCATGGCTGCGCTGAAAGAATTTTTCGGCTCAAGCCAACTCAGCCAGTTTATGGACCAGACAAACCCCCTGTCCGAAATCACGCATAAAAGAAGGCTTTCCGCATTAGGCCCGGGCGGTCTGACCCGTGAGAGGGCGGGCTTTGAAGTGAGGGACGTTCATCCTACCCACTACGGCAGGATTTGTCCTATTGAGACGCCGGAAGGTCCGAACATCGGACTTATCACATCTCTCGCTTCTTATGCGCGGGTCAATGATTTTGGTTTTATAGAAGTCCCTTACAGAAAAGTCGTCAATGGCAGGGTAACTAAAACTATCGAGTATCTCTCGGCCATAGACGGTGAAAAATACATCATTGCCGAGGCAACGTCTCCCATGGATGAGAAAGGGAATTTAACGGGAGAAACAGTGTCAGCAAGGGTCGGCGGCGACTTCAGAATGGTTTCCCCTGATGAAGTCGAATATATGGATGTTTCACCCAAGCAGATTGTCGGCGTGTCCGCATCATTAATACCGTTTCTGGAAAATGACGACGCCAACAGGGCTTTGATGGGTTCAAATATGCAGAGACAGGCCGTGCCTTTGCTTCAGCCCGAGGCCCCCTTAGTGGGTACGGGAATGGAACATGTTGCAGCAAGAGATTCGGGCGCGCTCGTCCTGGTAAAACGGGGGGGAGTTGTCGAAAGCGTTGACGCCTCGAGAATTGTCGTAAGGACCTCGGAAAACGGGGGCGGGGTTGATATCTATAACCTGATAAAATTCCAGAGATCGAATCAGGCCACCTGTCTCAACCAGAAAGCCGTGGCAAATGTCGGAGATCCCGTAGTCAAGGGCGACATTCTTGGAGACGGACCCTGCACCGAAGCCGGAGAGCTTGCTCTCGGCAAAAATGTGCTTGTCGCCTTTATGCCATGGGGCGGCTATAATTTTGAAGATGCAATACTTGTCAGTGAGAGGCTCGTCAAAGAAGATGTTTTTACCTCCGTGCATATTGAAGAGTTCAGTCTTGAGGCAAGGGAAACAAAGCTTGGCCCCGAGGAGATTACCCGTGACATCCCGAATGTCGGTGAAGAAGCATTAAAAGACATCGATGAGAGCGGCATTATCAGAACAGGCGCGGAAGTAAAGCCCGGCGACATCCTTGTCGGCAAGGTGACTCCCAAGGGAGAAACGCAGTTGACTCCTGAAGAGAAGCTTTTGCGGGCAATATTCGGTGAAAAAGCTGAAGAAGTTAAGGAGAGCTGTTTGTATGTTCCGCCGGGGATTGAAGGCACGGTAGTTGATGTAAGGATATTTTCCCGGAAGGGGACCGCAAAAGACGAGCGGGCTAAAAGTATAGAAGAAGAAGACATCCGGAGACTGCAACGCGACCTGGAGGAAGAGACAAGGATTTCCAAAGAAGAAAAGTTCAGGAAATTAAGAGGCCTCCTCATAGGGAAGCCGGTTTTAGAGGATTTGAAAGATTATAAAACAAGAGAAGTTATTTGCCATAAAGGCAAAAAACTGACGGAAAAGCATATTGAAAGGGTTAAAGACGAACATCTTATGCGCATTAAGCTCGAAGACGCCGGTGTGCGTGAAAAGCTGGAAGCCGTAACCCATGACGCTAATCAGTATGTCCGCTATCTTGAATCGAGATACGACGAATTAATTGAAAGAGTAAAAAAAGGCGACGAACTGCCGCCGGGAGTAAACAAGGTTGTAAAGACATATATTGCAATGAAGCGGAAAATGCAGATTGGCGACAAGATGGCGGGCCGTCATGGAAACAAAGGTGTTGTAGCAATGGTCATGCCTGAAGAAGATATGCCTTATCTGCCTGATGGAACAGCTGTTGACATTGTCCTGAATCCGCTTGGCGTTCCCTCAAGAATGAATGTGGGGCAGGTTCTGGAGACCCATTTGGGATGGGCAGCCAAGGCATTGGGCCTCCTGGTTGCAACGCCTGTCTTTGAAGGCGCAAAAGAGATCGAGATAAAAGACCTCCTGAAAAAAGCGAAACTGCCCTCAACCGGTCAGATTACGTTGTTTGACGGGAAATTAGGAGAACCTTTTGATAAACCCGTTACCGTCGGATACATGTACATGCTGAAGCTTCATCATCTTGTTGATGATAAGATCCATGCCCGCTCTATCGGGCCTTATTCACTCGTTACCCAGCAGCCCCTCGGCGGCAAAGCGCAGTTCGGAGGGCAGAGGCTTGGAGAAATGGAAGTATGGGCGTTGGAAGCATATGGAGCGTCCTATACCCTCCAGGAATTCCTGACCGTGAAAAGTGACGATGTTACAGGGAGGGCGCGTATGTATGAGGCCATTGTGAAAGGTGACGCAACCCTTGAACCGGGAGTGCCGGAATCTTTCCATGTATTAATAAAAGAGCTCCAGAGTTTAGGACTCGACGTAGAGCTTCTGGAGAAAAAGAGCAAGGGGGAGTAGTTTGACTGAAGATATTTATTCTATATTTCAGAGGCCTAAGGATCCGACAGAGTTCGAGGCAGTGCGGATAAGGCTTGCTTCGCCGGAAAAAATACGTGAATGGTCGTATGGCGAAGTAAAAAAACCTGAAACAATCAATTACCGTACTTTCAAACCTGAAAGGGACGGACTTTTTTGCGCAAAGATATTCGGGCCGATAAAGGACTGGGAATGTATCTGCGGCAAATACAAGAGAATGAAGCACAGGGGCGTTGTATGCGATAAATGCGGCGTCGAGGTTATCCAGTCCAAAGTCAGGCGCGAGCGCCTGGGACATATAGAGCTCGCTACCCCTGTTGCGCACATATGGTTTTTAAAGGGTCTCCCCAGCAGGATCGGCACTCTGCTTGACATGACTATGAGGTCGCTTGAAAAGGTGCTGTACTTTGAAAGTTATGTAGTCATTGACGCCGGTGATACTCCTCTCAAGGAAAAGGAATTACTGACCGAAGAAGAATATAAAAAGAAGACGTCAGAGTTTGGCTCCAAATTCAAGGCCGGCATGGGCGCAGAAGCGATCAGGGAACTCCTGAGAAGGTGTGATCTTAATGAGCTCTATATAGAACTAAAGACTAAAATAAGCGATGCGGTATCTCTCGGCGTTAAGAAAAAACTCACAAAACGGCTTAAGGTTGTAGACGCCTTCAGAAAGTCCAGCAATAAACCTGACTGGATGATTATGGACGTTATCCCCGTTCTGCCCCCGGATCTCAGGCCGCTTGTGCCTTTGGAAGGAGGACGGTTTGCCACATCGGATCTTAATGATCTCTACCGGAGGGTCATAAACAGAAACAACCGCCTGAAGCGGTTGATGGAACTCAAGGCGCCGAGTGTCATCGTAAAAAATGAAAAAAGGATGCTGCAGGAGGCTGTTGACGCCCTTTTCGACAACGGCAGGAGAAGCAGGGTACTTAAGACCACAACTAAGAGACCTTTAAAATCCCTGAGTGATATGATAAAGGGGAAACAAGGCCGTTTCAGGCAGAACCTCCTTGGTAAACGTGTTGATTATTCGGGAAGATCTGTCATTGTTGTCGGCCCGGACCTGAAGCTCCATCAGTGCGGTCTGCCAAAAAGAATGGCATTAGAGCTTTTTAAACCGTTTATTTTCAATAAGCTCGAAGACAAAGGATATGCAACCACGATAAAGGCGGCCAAAAAGCTTGTAGAAAAGGAAAGTCCGGAAGTTTGGGATGCGCTTGAAGAGGTTATCAGAGAACACCCTGTGCTTCTCAACCGCGCTCCTACTCTGCACAGACTCGGCATACAGGCATTTGACCCGATTCTCGTTGAAGGTAAGGCAATAAAATTGCATCCCTTAGTTTGCACTGCTTTTAATGCCGACTTTGACGGCGACCAGATGGCTGTGCATGTTCCCCTTTCGATAGAGGCGCAAATAGAAGCAAGGGTGCTGATGATGTCGGTTAATAATATCCTTTCACCTGCAAACGGCAGACCGATAGTCGTTCCGACCCAGGATATGGTGCTTGGCATTTATTACCTTATGAAAGAAAAGAACGGCGTGAAGGGTGAACGAAAGCAATATACGGATGAAGAGATCCGCAAGATCAAAGATCCTTCCGAAAAACTAAAGGCATTGATAACCGGGAAATTTTTAAGCCCTGAAGACGTCCGGATAGCGTATGATTCCGGACAGTTAAGCGAACATGCGCGAATAGAAGTAAAAATTGACGGAGAGTATGTTGAGACAACGGTAGGCAGGATAATCTTTAGCGAAATAGTGCCAAAAAGCATTCCGTTTTCGATGATCAATAAAGAGATGACCAAGAAGGAATTAGGCAAATTTATAGATTTTCTTTATAAAAAGACCGGGAAACGGGAGAGTGTCGTATTTCTCGACAGCCTTGAGCAGCTCGGTTTCAAGTATGCAACCAAAGCCGGGATATCCATATCCATGGCCGATATGCATATACCTTCAAAGAAAGCCGAGCTCATCCGTAATGCCGAACTGGAAGTTATTGAAGTCCAGAAACAGTATGCAGACGGACTTATTACCCATGGCGAGCGATATAACAAGGTTATTGACATATGGGCCAACGTTACTGAAAAGGTTGCCGATGAGATGATGAAGGAGCTCGGAGCGGAAGAAGGAAAGACCTTTTCCGAGGAAGAGTTGAAAGAACGAAGGGATTTCAACAGCATCTTCATGATGGCGGATTCAGGGGCGAGAGGAAGCACCGCACAGATACGACAGCTTGCCGGAATGAGGGGATTGATGGCGAAACCCTCGGGTGAGATTATCGAAACACCCATTACGGCAAACTTCAGGGAAGGGTTGACGCCTTTGCAGTATTTTATTTCGACCCACGGCGCAAGAAAAGGTCTTGCCGACACGGCCCTGAAGACCGCAAATTCAGGGTACCTTACCAGAAGGCTCGTCGATGTTGCCCAGGACGTAATCGTTTATGAAGATGACTGTGGAACAACAGACGGCATTAATGTAACATCGCTCGTAGAAGGCGGTGAGATCATTCAGCCTATCGAGGAGAGACTTCTCGGAAGAACAGCCATAGAAGATATAAGAGACCCGCTTACAAAAGAAATTATAGTCAGGAAAAACCAGGATATTGATGAGGAACTGACACAGAAAGTTGTTGATGCAGGAGTTGACAGGGTCAAGATACGGTCCGTCCTTACCTGTCAGTCCAAGTTCGGTGTTTGCATCAAGTGTTATGGCAGGGACCTTGGCCGCGGTGAACTTGTTGAAAAAGGCGAGGCAGTCGGCATTATTGCGGCACAGTCTATCGGCGAACCCGGGACCCAGCTCACAATGAGGACATTCCACATCGGGGGAGCCGCATCCAAGGTTGTTGAGCAAACAGTGCTTGAGGCCAAGAACTCCGGGATCATTAAATTTATTAATATAAACACGGTTAAAAACAGGGAAGGCCTTCTTGTTGTTATGAACAGGAACGGAAGCATTGCCGTCGTAGACTCAAAGGGAAGAGAAAAAGAAAAATACTCGGTTGTCTATGGCGCCAAATTAACGGTCAAAGAAGGCCAGAAGGTTGAAATAGGGCATAAACTTGTTGAATGGGACCCCTATTCAATGCCTATCCTGACGGAATTAGGCGGCAGAATAGCCCATGGTGATATTGTCGAAGGCGTTACCGTAAAAGAAGAGGTTGATGAAGTAACCGGCCTCTCTCACAGGGTTATTATCGATTATCCGGCTAATATGAGGCCCAGGATATCCATAAAAGATGAACATGGGAGGGCTACCCTTAAGATCCCCGGGACTACCGTTCTTGCGAGATATCTCCTTCCCGCCGGCGCTCATATCCTTGTAGACAGGAACGACATGGTATACCCCGGAGACATACTTGCAAAAATACCAAGGGAAACGACAAAAACAAAGGATATAACAGGCGGTCTGCCGAGGGTTGCCGAACTCTTCGAGGCAAGACGTCCGAAAGAACAGGCCATTGTTACCGAAATAGACGGAATGGTGGAATTCAGAGGCGCCCATAAAGGAATGCGCGTTGTCGTAGTAAGGGGCGGCGATGAAGTGAGAGAATACCTTATCCCCAAAGGAAAACATTTAGGCGTCCACGAAGGCGACTGGGTGAGAGCCGGCGAGCCCTTGATGGATGGAGCAGTCAACCCGCACAATATCCTTGATATTCTCGGGCCGCAGGAACTTCAGCGATATCTTGTTGACGAGGTGCAGAAGGTCTACAGGCTGCAGGGTGTTACCATCAATGACAAACATATAGAGACCATTGTCAGACAGATGATGAAAAAGGTCAGGGTTGAGGACCCCGGTGACACTAATTTCCTCATAAGCGAACAGATCGACCGGAAGATCTTCCAGGACGAGAATGCAAAGGTAAAGGCACAGGGCGGAAAACCTGCCCAAGGCAAGCCGTTATTACTCGGTATTACAAAGGCGTCTCTTACAACAGACAGTTTTGTATCCGCAGCCTCCTTCCAGGAGACCACAAGGGTACTCACCGAGGCGGCGATCAGCGGGTCCGTGGATGAACTCAGAGGACTCAAAGAGAATGTCATCATGGGAAGAGTAATCCCCGCAGGCACCGGCACGCCGCGATACAGAAATACCTTTGTGCATAGGGAAATACAGCCTCCTTTTATAGAGGCAAGTATTGAAGAATAAGATATATTAAAAGTAAGGCTGTTATAATAAAAAGCCCTGCAATTTATAAGCAGGGCTTTTTATGTTCAACTCAAAAAAGAAACCGAATGAAATTCATTGCTGACGCCATGCTCGGCAGGCTGGCAAGGTGGCTCAGGTTTTTGGGGTTTGATACCTTGTACTATCCCGACATACGTGACGGCAGACTTATCAGTATCGCCAGGGAAGAAGACAGATGTATTCTGACAAGGGACACACGCCTGATTCAGATAAAAGGACTGAAGGATTATCTGCTGATTCATTCGAATAACACGCTTCAGCAACTCATTGAGGTCATCGGGACATTGCAATTGAAACAAATTCGATTGCCCGGCAGATGTGTAGCCTGTAACGGTCTGCTCAAAATGGTACCGGACAAGAATGAGGTTAAGGATTCCGTGCCTGAATATGTTTTTCTGAGTTTTAACATGTTTTCAATATGCCCTGAATGTGGCAGGGTTTACTGGGAAGGGTCACATACCAGGCATTTTAATGAGATGCTTGAGAAGATTAAGCATCTCCATGACAACCCCTTGACTTAACCCTGCTTTTTGTGTAAACATAAATAATTAAGTATAATATATAAAAAAGATTGGAGAAAAGAAACACTATGCCGATTTATGAATATAGCTGCAAGGATTGCAATGAGTATTTTGCATTGCTTCAATGGGGGAGTTCTGATGAGGAAGTTGCGTGCACAAGATGCGGTTCTAAGAATGTGAAGAAACAGCTTTCAACTTTCAGCTCATCTTGTTCAATCGATTCCGGTTTATCCTACGGAGGTTCGTCGGGTTTCAGCGGTGGCGGCTGAAGGCCTTCAGGCTGCTAACCCTTGCGTTTAGCCTGTAGATAATTTAGACAATTCCCTGTTTGAGAATATCGTGAAGGTGAATTATGCCGAGGGGTTTGCCTTTGGCATCAGGGACTATAAGGGCGCTTATAGAATAGCTTTCCATAATAGACAATGCCTTTGCTGCAAGTTCGTCTTCTGATATCATCTTCGGGTTTCTCGTCATTATCTCTCCGGCTGTCATCTCAAACAGCTTGCCCCCCCATTTCTCAAGCCCTCTTCTGACATCTCCGTCCGTCAGCACGCCGGCAATCATGCCGTTATTGTCAACCACAACAGCATGACCGAGTCTTTTTGAAGACACCTCTATTAACGCCTTTGATACCGGCATTTCAAACGATACAACCGGAAGCCGTTCTCCCGAGTGCATAAGATCCTTTACTTTTATGAAAAACTTTTTCCCGATGCTTCCCCCGGGATGGTAAAAGGCAAAAGCCTCTTCATTTAGCCCGCGCTTTACAAGCAACGACACAGCTATTGCATCGCCCATGGCCATGGTAGCGGTTGTTGAAGCAGTCGGCACAATCCCCATCGGGCATGCCTCTTCTTTCACTGATATATCAAGAGTTACATCGGAGGCCTTTGCAAGGGTCGAATTGGTATTACCTGTCAGGGATATCAGATTGACACGGAACCTCTTTAAAAATGGGACGAGCCCTGTGAGTTCATTAGTCTCCCCGCTGTAAGATATGGCTATAATAATGTCCCGTTCGGTGACCATGCCGATATCTCCATGGCTTGCCTCTGCAGGATGGAGAAAAAAGGCGGGGGTTCCGGTTGATGCGAGAGTGGCAGCTATCTTTTTGCCGACGAGACCTGATTTGCCCATGCCGGTCACGACAACCCGGCCTTTGCATTCATAGATCATCTCAACGGCTTTCTCAAAATTGCCGTTCAGCTTATCTATTAGCGCTTCAATAGCTTCAGCCTCTGTCTTTAATACCTTTTTCGCTATATCAAGAATGTTATCCATCGTTTGTCGTTCAGAATTAATGGCTAAGGTATCAGCTCTCTTATGGATTTAACGGTTTTCAGCATCTTCTCCAGGTCATCAAGTTTTATCATATTGGGACCGTCGCATAACGCTTTATCAGGCTCCGGGTGCACTTCCAGGAAGAGTCCGTCTACGCCGACTGCTGCCGCAGCCCTTGCCAAAGGTTCGGCAAATTCTCTTTGCCCGCCCGAGCTTTTGCCCATGCCCCCCGGAAGCTG
>Ga0209048_10005122_pt1 | contig 12415 bp, 8 predicted proteins | sample FrelakmetCRP12CR_FD_187146 | JGI IMG/M metagenome (GOLD analysis project Ga0209048, IMG submission 187146) | Freshwater lake sediment microbial communities from the University of Notre Dame, USA, for methane emissions studies - CRP12 CR (SPAdes)... | ecosystem: Environmental > Aquatic >... | reverse complement strand
CTCGAAAGTCCCGCCGGCGCCGCACTGTCGGCGACCGCCCCGCGCCATGCGCCGGCGTCGACGCGCTTCTCTTACCCGGGCAAGCTCGCGACGAGCGTCCGCGGGCGCCTGAAGCGTCTGCAAACCGGCGCAAACCCCGCCGAACTGCAGCTCGGACACGACTGCAGCGTAGAGCAATGCACGACGCTGCTCGGATATCTCGACGCGCGCTGGTACCAGGTGCCACGGCGCGCGGCCGAGGCGTCGCGGACGACCATCGACCTTTGCGGTGGCGGCCTCGGCGGCGCGTACTTCCGCATCGGCGGCCGCACGTTCGACCGCAAGGATCCGCTGGGACGACTGTCGTTCCAGGGAGCGCAGCATCTGCAGACACTGGATGCGCTCACCGACTACGACCGCGGGCGCGAGGATGCGGAGCGCACCTGGGTGTGGGAGCAATGGACCGGCACCTACGAGTGGCGCGAGGCATCGGTGGCCCGCCCGGCCGGAACACGGCATCGCTGGGCGCTCGATCAGCTCGTGACGGTGCGCGACGAAGAGCGCGTTCGCGTCGGCTGCATCACCCGCGTCGCCCAGGATGTCCACGGGGAGCTCGCGCTGTCGATGAGGCTCTGGTCCGCGACGCCGCGCGCGATCGCCGTGCGGCCGCTCACGACGGCCGTCACGGAGGATCCGCCACTGCCGGCGCTGATGCTGGGCGAGACGCCCGACGACAAGCCGAGCCTGATCCTGCCGCCGCGGAGCTTCAATCCCAGCCGCGTGCTGCGCTCGCTCGACTCGGGGCCGGAGCGCCGCTTCCGCCTCACGCGCCTCATCCACCGCGGCGTCGATTTCGAGCGCATCGCTTTCGAAGAAACGGTTTAGAGAGCCCCACGCTTGCGGCCGCATTAGGTAATTCGGCCGCTGCGCTGCCCCCCGAGGCAGACTGCAGTGCGCGGTGTTGGGGCGGCCCTGCGGCGCTCATGGCCCCACGACGCGGGCCCATGCCAGGATTCGCACCATGACCAATCGACTTGCGGGAGAAACGAGCCCGTACTTGCTGCAGCACGCCGGCAACCCCGTCGATTGGCATCCCTGGGGCGAGGAAGCGCTCGCTCTCGCGCGGCGCGAAGGCAAGCCGATCCTGCTCTCCGTCGGCTACTCGGCGTGCCACTGGTGCCACGTGATGGCGCACGAGTCGTTCGAGGACCCGGCCGTCGCGGCGGCCATGAACGCGGACTTCGTCAACATCAAGGTCGACCGCGAGGAGCGTCCGGACCTTGACCAGATCTATCAATTGGCGCATGCGCTGATGACGCGCCGCTCGGGGGGCTGGCCGCTCACGATGTTCCTCACGCCGGAGGGTGCGCCCTTCTTCGGCGGCACGTATTTTCCGCGCGAGGGCCGTTACGGGCTGCCGGGATTCCTCGACCTGCTGCCGCGGGTCGCCGCCGCGTATCGGCAGCAGGGCGAGGCGATCGCCGAGCAGGCCGCGCGGTTGAAGGACGCGCTCGCGAGTCTCGAGCCCGGACCGACGGACGAGGGCGCGCTGCCGGCGGCGGCGCCCGCGCTGGCGCTGGCCGGACTGAAGCGGAGTTTCGACCCGGACTACGGCGGCTTCGGTTCCGCGCCCAAGTTCCCGCATCCGACCGACCTCGTGCTGTGCCTGCGCGCGGCACTGCGCGAGCGCGACGACGAAGCGATGACGATTGTTCGCGTGACGCTCTCGCGGATGGCCGACGGGGGCATTCACGACCAGCTCGGCGGAGGCTTCTGCCGCTACAGCGTGGACGCCGAGTGGACGATCCCGCATTTCGAGAAGATGCTCTACGACAACGGGCCCCTCCTCGGCTTGTACGCGGACTTCGCGCGGGTGACGGGCGAGCCCCGGTACGCCGCAGTCGCGCGCGGCATCGTCGCCTGGATGACGCGCGAAATGCGCGCTGCCGACGGTGCGTTCTTCTCGAGCCTCGACGCCGACAGCGAAGGCGAGGAAGGCAAATTCTACGTCTGGTCGCGCGACGAGGTCCGTGGCTTGCTCCGGGCCGAGGATTTCGCGGTCGCGGCGTCCCATTGGGGGCTCGATGGCCCGCCCAATTTCGAGGGCCATGCGTGGAACCTGCGCGTGACGATTCCCCTCGACGAGGTCGCGGCGAAGCTCGCGCTGCCGATCGCCGATGCGACTGCGCGGCTCGAGCGGGCGAAGGCGATCTTGTTCGCGGCGCGGTCGAAACGCGTGCGACCCGGGCTCGACGACAAGATCCTGACGGCCTGGAACGCGCTCGCGATCGCCGGCCTCGCGCGCGCCGCCCGGGCGCTCGACGAGCCTTCGTGGGCGGGGCTCGCGGTCGCCGCGATGGACGCGCTGCGCGCCACCGCCTGGCGCGAAGGACGCCTGCTCGCCACGCGGAAGGACGCGCGCGCGCATCTCAACGCCTACCTCGACGACCATGCCTGCCTGCTCGATGCGTTGCTGGAACTGATGCAGGTCCGCTTCCGGCGCGAGGACTTTTCCTGGGCGTGCGAAATCGCCGACCTGCTGCTCGCGCAATTCGAAGATCGCGAAAACGGCGGCTTCTTCTTCACGAGCCACGACCACGAGCAGCTCTACCATCGAATGAAGCCCGGGCCCGACAACGCGACGCCCTCGGGCAACGGCGTCGCGGCGTCCGCGCTGATCGCGCTCGGGCATCTCGCGGCGGAACCCCGCTACATCGAGGCCGGCGAGCGAGCCGTGCGCGCATTCGCCGGCGCGCTGCGCGAGTCTCCGCGGGGATTTTCCACACTGCTCGCCGCGCTCGAGGACACCCAGTCGCCGCCCTCGTCGGTGCTGCTAGCGGGCGACCCGGCGGCGTGCGCCGATTGGCAGCGCGCGCTCGAGCGCGTGCTGCGCCCCGGCGTGACGATCTACAACGTTGCCGGCGTGGAGCTTCCGGCCGCGCTCGCCAAGGGCCCCGTTCCCGCGGCGGGCGCCGCTGCCTGGGTCTGCCGCGGCACGCAATGCTTGCCGCCTTTGAATTTGCTCGCCGACGTCGAGCGGATTCTCGCCGTCGCACTGCCACGATGAAGCGTTCGGTTACCATGCGCACCGGTGCAACGCAGAACCTGGGAGAGTCGATGAAGATCGCCGCCGCAATCGCCGCCGCGGGCCTGTTCGCCGCCGGCGTCGCGCACGCCGATGCGGGTCAGGACCTGCTGAAGAAATGGGGGTGCACGTCGTGCCACGCGATCGACAAGAAGCTGGTCGGCCCCTCGTTCAACGATGTCGCTGCCAAATACAAAGGCGACGCGGGTGCGGCTGCCAAGCTGATGGCCAAGGTCAAGAAGGGCGGGGCGGGCGTCTGGGGGACGACCGTGCTGATGCCTCCGAACCCGCAGGTGAACGACGCCGATCTCAAAACGATGATCGTTTACATACTCGAGCTTAGGAAGTGAGTATTTACTAGCGCGTAAATGCTTGCAGCAGGTTGGTTGCGCTCTGGCTTGCGGGTGACCTCTTTCCCTCGTTTTGACAGCCAGGAGCCGGGCCGGTAATCTTCACGTCGTCCGTGCAGGAGAGCGCGGCGCCGGCGTCGACCGGCGCGGCCGCCGAAGGCGCAACTCCCGAGAACCGCTCAGGCAAAGAGGACTGCCCGGACAGCAATTCGATCTGGAGAGCGGCCGCGATTCAAGGCGGCCCACCGAAGGGGCACCCGGCGCAATCGCAGGACGCGCCGCAATCTCTCAGGTAAAAAGGACAGACGGGGCGATGCGGAATTTCCGCCTCGCCCCTTTCCTTTCGTGCCGGGAGATATGGTGCTCAAACAAACTCCGCTCCACGCCGTCCACCGCGCCGCCGGCGCGCGCATGGTGGACTTCGGCGGCTGGGACATGCCAGTCAACTACGGCTCGCAGATCGACGAGCACCACGCGGTGCGCAACGACGCGGGCATGTTCGACGTGTCGCACATGCGCGTCGTCGATCTCGAGGGCGTCGGCGCGCGCGACTTCCTGCGTGGGGCGCTCGCCAACAACGTCGACAAATTGAAGGATGCGGGGAAGGCGCTGTACTCGTGCCTGCTCACGCCGGAAGGCACGGTGATCGACGACCTGATCGTCTATTTCCTGCGCGAGGATTTCTTCCGCCTCGTCGTCAATGCGGGCACCGCAGACAAGGACATCGCGTGGTTCCGCAAGCTCATCGCCGAACGGGCCGCCGGTCTGCGGCTCACGCCGCGGGAGGACCTGGCGATGGTCGCGGTGCAGGGCCCGAACGCGCGCGCGAAGGTCTGGCGGGCGATTCCGGGCAGTGAAGCGGCGAGCGCGGCGCTGAAGCCGTTCAACGCCGCGTCGGTGCGCACGCCGTGGGGCGAGCTGTTCATCGCGCGGACCGGCTACACGGGCGAGGACGGGTTCGAGATCGTCCTTCCCGCGGGTCACGCGCAGGACCTGTGGCGCTCGCTCGTCGCCGCCGGCGTGAAACCGGCCGGGCTCGGCGCCCGCGACACGCTGCGCCTCGAAGCGGGGATGAACCTCTACGGCCAGGACATGGACGAGTCCGTGTCCCCGCTCGAGTCCGGCCTCGCATGGACGGTCGACCTTGCAAGCCCGCGCGAATTCGTCGGCAAGGCGGCGCTCGTCGCACATCCGCCGCAACGGCATCTGATTGGATTGCTCCTGACCGACAAGGGCGGCATCCTGCGCGCGCACCAGGTCGTGCGCACCGCCCTCGGCGACGGCGAGATCACGAGCGGAACCTTCAGCCCGACGCTCGGCAAGTCGATTGCGCTCGCCAGGTTGCCGGCGGGTGTCGCGGTCGGCGATGCCGTCAAGGTCGTCGTGCGCGACCGCGAGCTCGCGGCGCGCGTCGTCAAGCCGCCGTTCGCGCGCAACGGCAAGGCGCTCGTCGAATGAATTCCGTGCCGCAATCCACTTTAGGCCCCTTCCTTACCCAACCGGAGCGCAAATGAACGTACCGACGAATCTTCGCTACACGGACGCGCACGAGTGGGTGCGCGCCGAAGCCGACGGGACCGTCACGATCGGCATCACCGACCACGCGCAGGCGGCATTGGGCGACCTCGTCTATCTCGAGCTGCCCGAGGTCGGGCGCGTCGTCGCCGCGGGCGAAGCGTGCGCCGTCGTCGAATCGGTGAAGGCGGCCTCGGACGTGTACGCGCCGATCGCGGGCGAGGTTCTCGAAGTGAACGCACCGCTCACCGATGTGCCCGAACAGGTGAACCAGGACGCGTACGCCGCGTGGTTCTTCAAGCTGAAGCCCGCGGATGCCGGCGCGTACGGGAGGCTGCTCGAGCCGAAGGCGTACGAAGCGGTGATCGGAGACGAATGACCATGACCCGACCGCGCGCGGCCGACGGCGCCGCCCCGACGCTCGCGCAACTGGAGGCGACCGACGCCTTCGTCGCGCGCCACATCGGCACGTCGCTGACCGACCAGGCGGCGATGCTCGCGACGCTGGGCTACCCGTCGCGCGCGGCGCTGATGGACGCCATCGTGCCCGCGTCGATCCGGCGCGCGGCGCCGCTCGCGCTTCCGCCCGCCGTTCCGGAAACGGAGGCGCTGGCGCGACTGAAGGCGATCGCCGCGAAGAACCGCGTGCTGACGTCGATGATCGGACAGGGCTATTACGGCACGCATACGCCCGGCGTGATCCTGCGCAACATCCTCGAGAACCCCGCGTGGTACACCGCGTACACGCCATACCAGCCGGAAATCTCGCAAGGCCGCCTCGAAGCGCTCGTCAATTTCCAGACGATGGTCTGCGATCTCACCGGCATGGCCATCGCGAACGCGTCGATGCTGGACGAGGCGACGGCGGCGGCGGAAGCCATGACGCTGTGCCTGCGGATGGGCAAGGGCAAGAGCACGCGCTTCTTCGTCGCCGACGATGTCTTCGCCCAGACACAAGACGTCGTGCGCACGCGGGCGCGGCCGCTCGGGATCGAAGTCGTCACGGGTTCCGCGGACAAGGCCGCCGCGTCCGGTGCCTTCGCGGTCCTCGTCCAGTACCCCGGCGCGAACGGTGACGTGCGCGACCTGCGCGCGCTTACCGCCGCCGTGCACGCCGCCGGCGGCTATGTGGTGGTCGCCGCCGACATTCTCGCGCTGACCTTGCTCTGCCCGCCGGGCGAGTGGGGCGCGGACGTTGTCGTCGGCTCGACGCAGCGCTTCGGCGTCCCGATGGGCTACGGCGGACCGCACGCGGGATACCTCGCGACGCGCGACGCGTTCAAGCGGTCGATGCCCGGGCGCCTCGTCGGCGTCACCGTCGACGCGGACGGCGGGCCCGCTTACCGCCTCGCGCTGCAGACGCGCGAGCAGCACATCCGGCGCGAGAAGGCTACGTCGAACATCTGCACGGCGCAGGTGCTGCTCGCCGTCATCGCCGCGATGTATGCCGTCTACCACGGCCCCGCGGGACTCACGACGATTGCAAGGCGCGTGCATCGCCTGGCCGCGATCCTCAAGGCCGGACTCGAGCGCGCCGGATGGAAGGTCCCGACCGCCGAATTCTTCGACACCTTCACAGTCGCGACCGGCGCGCGCACGAACGAAGTTCTCGCCCGCGGCGTGGCCGCCGGCATCAATTTCCGGCGCGTGAACGATGCGACGCTCGGCATTTCGCTCGACGAGACGACGACGCGCGACGACGTCGCGCGGGTCTGGCGCGTCTTCGCCGGTGCCGACGTCGCCTTCACCGTAGCCGAGCTCGACGCGACCGTGGGGGACGCGCTTCCCGCCACGCTGGCCCGCGCGACGCCGTTTCTCACGCACCCCGTCTTCAACCGCTACCACTCGGAAACGGAGATGCTGCGCTACCTGCGCCGTCTCGCGGACCTCGACATCGCGCTCGATCGCGCGATGATCCCGCTCGGCTCGTGCACGATGAAATTGAACGCCACGTCCGAAATGATCCCGGTCACCTGGCCCGAATTCGGGAACCTGCATCCATTCGCGCCCACGGACCAGGTCGCAGGCTATCTCGAGCTCGTCCGTGATCTCGAGCGGATGCTGGTGGCCGTCACGGGATACGCCGCGGTGTCGCTGCAGCCGAACGCGGGCTCGCAGGGCGAGTATGCGGGGTTGCTCGCCATCCAGGCGTGGCATGCGAGCCGCGGCGAGGGCCACCGGAACGTGTGCCTGATCCCGGCGTCCGCGCATGGGACGAATCCTGCGTCCGCCCAGATGGTGGGGCTCGACGTCGTCGTCGTCGCCTGCGACAAGGGCGGCAACGTCGATCTCGCCGACCTCGAGGCGAAGGCTGCGGCGCACCGCGCGAATCTTGCGGCGATCATGGTCACGTATCCGTCGACGCACGGCGTGTTCGAGGCCGGCATCCGGAGGATCTGCGAAATCGTCCACGCGCATGGCGGACAGGTCTATGTCGACGGCGCGAACCTCAATGCGCTGGTCGGCCTCGCGGCGCCGGGCGAGTTTGGCGCCGACGTCTCGCACTTGAACTTGCACAAGACGTTCTGCATTCCGCACGGCGGCGGCGGTCCCGGCGTGGGCCCGATCGGCGTCGGCGCGCATCTCGCGCCCTTCCTTCCGGGCCATCGATACATGCCGCGCGCGGCCGATCCCCATGCGATTGGCGCCGTTGCCGGCGCCCCGTTCGGAAGCGCCAGCATCCTGCCCATTTCGTGGATGTACATGACGATGATGGGCGGCAATGGCCTCACGTCCGCGACCGAGGGCGCGATCCTCGCGGCGAACTACGTTGCGAAGCGCCTCGACGCCCATTATCCGGTCCTTTATTCGGGACCCGGCGGACTCGTCGCGCACGAATGCATCCTCGACCTGCGGCCGGTCAAGGAGACCTCCGAGGTCGCCGTCGACGACGTCGCCAAGCGGCTGATGGATTACGGCTTTCACGCGCCGACGATGAGCTTCCCGGTCGCCGGCACCTTGATGGTCGAGCCGACGGAAAGCGAATCGAAGGCGGAGCTCGACCGCTTCGTCGACGCGATGATCGCGATCCGCGCGGAGATCCGGGCCGTCGAGGAAGGGCGGGCCGATCGCGCCGACAATGTCTTGAAGCACGCGCCGCACACCGCGGAGGCGATCGCGCGCGATGTATGGACGCACGCGTATCGGCGCGAGGAGGCGGCCTATCCGATCGCCGCGCTGCGCGGCGCCAAATACTGGCCGCCCGTCGCCCGGGTCGACAATGTCCACGGCGACCGCAACCTCTTCTGCAGCTGCATCCCGATGGAGGAATACGCGAAAAAAGAGAGCGCGGCCGGCGCGGGCGCGCCCGGCCTCGTTCCGACGCCAGCGTAACGATGCGCATCCTGGTTCTCGGCGCGGGCGTGATCGGCGTCAGCGCGGCGTGGTACCTCGCCGAGGACGGGCACGAGGTCACAGTCGTCGACCGGCAACCAGGCCCCGCGCGGGAGACATCGTTCGCGAACGGCGGCCAGATATCGGCGTCGCACGCCGAGCCGTGGGCGAACCCCGGTGCTCCGCGCAAGATCCTGCAATGGCTGGGGCGCGAGGACGCGCCGCTCCTGTTTCGCCTGCGCGCCGATCCGCACCAGTGGTGGTTCGGTCTCGCGTTTCTGCGCGAATGCCTGCCGTGGCGCACCCGGCGCAATACGATCCAGTGCCTGAATCTCGCGCTCTATTCGCGCGATTGCCTGCGCTCGCTGCGCGACGCGACCGGCATTGCCTACGACCATGGGCCGCGCGGCATCCTCGAGTTCTACACGGACGAGCGCGAGTTCGGCGACGGTGCTGCGGCGGCCGCGATGATGCGCGAGCAGGGCATCGATCGCGAGACCAAGACGGTCGCCGAATGCGTGGCGATCGAGCCGGCCCTCGCGTCCTGCCGCGACCGCCTCGCCGGCGGCATCTACACACGGACGGACGAATCGGGCGACGCCCGCGTGTTCACGGAGGAGCTCGCGCGCATGGCCGCGATGCGCGGCGTCACGTTCCGCTGGGGCGTCACCGTCGACGCGCTGGCCGCGGATGGAGGGGCGGTCAAAGGCGCGCGCTGCACCAATGCGAAAGCGGGCAGCGAGTTTCTGACCGCCGACGCGTACGTCGTCGCGCTCGCGAGCTACAGCCCGTTTGTGTTGCGGTCCCTCGGTGTGCCCTGCCCGGTCTATCCGGCCAAGGGCTATTCGGCGACGATCGCGATCGGCGCGCACCAGGGATCGCCGACCGTGTCGCTGACCGACATCGCGGCAAAGCTCGTGCTGACGCGCCTCGGGAGTCGCCTGCGCATCGCCGGCACGGCGGAACTTTCGGGCTACGGCACCGAGCTCAACGCGGTGCGGTGCGCGGCGCTGGTGAAGCGGACATTCGAGCTGTTTCCCGATGCGGGCGAGCGCGACAGTGCGCAATTCTGGGCAGGGCTGCGGCCTGCGACGCCGTCGAACGTTCCACTGGTCGGCGCGACGCGATACACCAACCTTTATCTCGACACCGGCCACGGCACGCTCGGCTGGACGATGGCCTGCGGCTCGGGCCGCGCGCTTGCGGACATCATCGGCGGGCGGACGCCGGATGTGAATTTTGCATTCACGCGGAATTGAAATAGATTTGTCGGGCCCCTAAGATTGCGCGAACCGAACGATCGACGTCGAACCCCGATGCAGCTCAAATCCCTCAATCGCTGGAAGGCCGCCGCCATTCATCTCGGCCTGTCGGTGGTCATCGCCGCCGCCGTCGTCACGATCATGCTCCTGCTGTGGTATCCACCGCCGTATTTCGATGTGATGGGCGGCCTGGGGTTGATGAAAATACTGGTCGGCGTGGACGTGACGCTCGGCCCGCTCATGACCCTCATCATCTTCAATCCCAAAAAGAAAAGTTTGAAGTTCGACCTCTCGGTGATCGCGGCACTGCAGATCGGTGCGCTGGCCTACGGCGTGTGGGTCATGTTCGAGGCCCGGCCGGTGTACGCGGCCTTTGCCGTCGATCGCTTCGATGTCGTTTCCGCCAACCAGCTGGAGCCGGAAGACTTGGCCGCCGCCGCGCCGCAATACAGGGAGCTTCCGCTGACCGGGCCACGCGTCGTCGGCCTACGCTATCCGGACAAGGAAAAGAATCTGGAGGAGTGGAACAAGCTCATGTTCAGCGCCGTCGCGGGAAAAGATGCGCCGCAGCAGCCCAAATACTATACGGCGTACGCCAATGTCCACGCCGATGTCCTGAAAAAAGCCAAGCCGCTGTCGACGCTGGTCAAGCAAAAACCGGAGAGCAAGGCGGCCGTGGCGGAGTTCGTGGCGCGCACCGGACGCGCCGAAAACGACCTCGCCTACGTGCCATTGACCGGACGTGAAACTTCCGTGACGGCGGTCGTCGACGCGCACGACGCGCGCGTCGTCGGGTTCATTCCCATCGACCCCGAATGACCGGCAGCGCGGGGTGCATCCCCGGCTGCCGTTATAATTGCGGCTTCCTTCGCCGGTCCGTCATGTCCCCTTACCATTTCGTTGTCGCCGCGGCCCTCGCTGCGGCAGCCGTCTTGCCGCGTGCAGCGGAGAGCGCGCCCGCACCGGCACCCGCACCTGCGGCCACCCCTGCGGCGGTTCAGGCGCCGGCGATCGCGGCGCCTTCCTATCTGCTCCTCGATTTCGCGAGCGGTGCTGCGATCGTCGCGCAGAACGCGGACGAGCGGCGCGAGCCGGCGTCGCTCACCAAGCTCATGACCGCGTATCTCGTGTTCGCGGCATTGCGCGAAGGCAAGATCGTGCCGTCGCAGAGCGTCCCCGTCTCGGCCGCGGCGTGGCACGCGGAGGGCTCGCGGATGTTCATCGAACCGCGCCGCGCAGTGTCGGTCGACGAGCTCATGCGCGGGGTGATCGTGCAGTCTGGCAACGATGCGTCGATCGCGCTCGCGGAGCTGGTCGCGGGCAGCGAGGCGGCGTTCGTCGTGCGCATGAACGCCGAGGCGAAGCGCATGGGGCTTGCCGGCACGAATTTCGTCAACGTCACCGGCCTCCCGCAGCCCGACCACTACTCGACCGCGCGCGACCTCGGCACGCTCGCCTCAGCGCTGATCCGGGACTTTCCCGATTACTACAAACTCTATTCGCTGAAGGAATTCCGCTACAACAACATCACCCAGCCCAACCGCAACCGGCTGCTCTGGATCGACCCTTACGTCGACGGCATGAAGACCGGTCACACCGAGGCCGCGGGGTGGTGCCTCATCGCGTCGGCGAAGCGCGGCGAGCGGCGGCAGGTGTCGGTCGTGCTGGGCGCCGCGTCCGACGGCGCGCGCGCGAGCGAGAGCGAGAAGCTCCTCAACTACGGCTTCCTGGCGTTCGACACCGTGCACCTCTATCAATCGGGCGCGACCGTCGACACGCTGCGCGTCTGGAAAGGCGCACAGGACGCCGTCGCGGCCGGCTTCTTCGCCGACCAGTATCTGACAGTGCCGAAAGACAAGGCCCCGGCGTTGAAGCTTACGAGGACGGCGAACGAGCCGCTCGTCGCGCCAGTCGTCCAGGGCCAGAGGGTCGGCACCGTGAACATTGCACTCGAGGGCAGGACGCTGGCCGAGTTGCCGCTCGTGGCGCTCGCCGACGTGCCAGCCGCGAACATCTTCGGGCGCGCGTGGGACACGATCCGGCTGTGGTTCAAATGACGGTGTATCTCAACGGCGCGTTTCTCCCCATCGAGGACGCGAAGATTTCCGTGCTCGACCGCGGATTCATCTTCGGCGACGGCGTCTACGAGTTCGTCCCCGTCTATGGCCGCAAGCCGTTCCGCCTGCCGCAGCATCTCGCCCGCCTGCAGCGCAGCCTCGACGGGATCGGTCTCGCGAACCCGCACACCGCGGACGAATGGACGGCGATGGTCGCGGAACTGATCGCGCGCCAGCCATACGACGACCAGGGCGTCTATTTGCAGCTGACGCGCGGCGTGGCGAAGCGCGACCACACGTTTCCGAAAGGTGTCGCGCCCACCGTATTCATGATGAGCAACCCGCTGACCACGCCGTCGGCCGAGCAGGTCGAGCGCGGCGTTGCGGTGATCACCGCCGAGGACAACCGCTGGCGGCGCTGCGACCTCAAGACGATTTCGCTCATCGGCAACGTGCTGATGCGCCAGCTCGCAGCCGACGCGGGCGCGGTCGAGACGGTGATGTTCCGCGACGGGTGGCTCACTGAGGCCTCGGCGTCGAACGTGCTGATCGTGACGGGCGGCACCATCGTGGCGCCGCCGAAGGACACGCTGATCCTGCCGGGCATCACCTACGACGCAAGCGAGGAATTCGCGCGCGAGGCCGGGCTGCCGATCGAAATTCGCCCGGTGGCGAAGGCGGAAGCGCTCGCCGCGGACGAGATGTGGCTGTCCTCGTCGAGCAAGGAAGTGCTCGCGGTGACGACGCTCGACGGCCAGCCGTTCGCCGGCGGCGTTCCCGGCCCGCGCTTCCGGGCGATGTACCGGATCTTCCAGCGCGCGAAGCGCCCCTCGA
>Ga0209048_10005121_pt1 | contig 12415 bp, 12 predicted proteins | sample FrelakmetCRP12CR_FD_187146 | JGI IMG/M metagenome (GOLD analysis project Ga0209048, IMG submission 187146) | Freshwater lake sediment microbial communities from the University of Notre Dame, USA, for methane emissions studies - CRP12 CR (SPAdes)... | ecosystem: Environmental > Aquatic >... | reverse complement strand
CGCACACGCCTTCGAAATGCTTGTGCTCGGCGAGGCGTTCACAGCCGAAGCCGCCGTTGCTGCGGGGTTCGTCAACAAAGTCGTGTCGGCCGAAAACCTCGAGGAAACAGCGCTCGGTGCCGCCCGACGGCTCGCCAAAAAGCCGCCCGAGGCGCTGGCAATCGCGCGGCGCCTGATGCGCGGCGATCCGGCCGACGTTCTCGCCCGCGTCGAGGCCGAGGTAACAGGCTTCCGCGAGCGGCTGCGTTCACCGGAAGCGATCGAGGCGTTCACGGCATTTTTCGAAAAGCGCCCGCCGAATTTCCGCAAAACCGTCTAGCTCGTGTGTTCTGACGAAGACAGTCTGTCCGCGAAGGGAGGATTTTACCGTGCATTCGATGGGCGTCGCGGAACGGATCGTCCGGGCTACGCTCTTTACCCTGTTGATCGTCATAAACGCGGCCGGACCCGCAAGGGCAAATTGGCTGACCAGCATCGTGCGCGAAGCCGGCGAGGTGGGGGGCGAAACCGCTGGTCGCGCCGTGTCGCATCTTGGGCCGGTCGGAAAGGCGGCGGCCTATCTGACGGAGCTGAGTGCTGCACCGAAAGGCGCGCTGGCTGCGCATGCGACGCCGGAAGGCCACTGGCAGTTCGTCAATCGTGATGGCGAGACGTTTACCGTCGGCACGACGGACGAGATGAGCCGCGTGCTGCCGACGCTCGCTCCCGACGCGGTGGCATCCGGGCACGGGAAGCTGACACTTTACGTTTCGGAAGATAGCGTCTTTGCCAATCGAGCCGCGCTCGATCAGATCCCGCACGACGCCGATCTCTATGTCGTGACCGACGACGGAGCCTTTCCGCTGACACGGACCGGCAAAGGTGGCGATCAGGTTCTGACGGCTCATGTGAAGCCGCATCTGGCGATCGACCTCGTCGATCAGGCGCTGTTCGAGGAGACGGCGTTTCTGCTGGCCCGGCCGCTCAACAAGTCAAATATCCGAACGATTGCATTGGAACCCGGCGCCGGCAAGTCGATGACTTCCGCACCGAAACTCGATCCTGAGACGAAGGTGCCGCTCGTCGATCAGCTCGATCCCGGCAATCTCTATGATGGCCTGCGGTCGATCCGCGGCCAGACCGCACTGGTGACGGGCCGCGCGGAAGGCGGGAAGCTTGTCGTTTCGCCTTCGAGCGGGCCCGAGGTCAGCCTTGCAATCGACGACCTCATTGAATCTGCGCGTGGCAGCGACGTAAAGCTCGTCGTGCTGCAGTCGGATGCAAACAGGCAGGCGGGTGGGCGCAATTGGCTGTGGCAGAAGATCGAGGTCGGCGGTCTCAATGAGGCAGCAGGTGCCGCGACCTTTGGAGATTTCCTCGATGCTCTGGCGGCGCGCCGCGGCGGCTTCAAGTTGACGGCCGACCGCAACGGTGCTGATCGCGTGCATGTCAGTGCCGTTCCGGACCCAGCGAGCACCGGCCTTACCGGCGAAGCCGGCAATGCGATCGCGGATCTGGTCAGTCACGTCACGGGCGAAGTTATCACGAAGGCCGTCGAACTCGACGCGCGCGACCAGAGCACCGAAAAGGAGCACGATGCGCGGCTCATTCCCGGCGTGCCAACGTATATTCAATACCCCTATCTTGCCGGGCTGATCGCAGGTTTGGCAGGCTGGGCGACGGCGCGGCGCTGGTGGGGGAAGATCGTGCCCAAAAGAGCCGCGGCGGAGGCGGGAAGCGGCGCCGCCGCCCGTATCGCGCGGTTGCCGGGGGACCTCGCCTTTCTGCTGGTCTTTCTGCCACTTGCGGGCATGCCGGCGTTTTTTGTTCATTCCGTTCTGCAGATGGTTGAAATGATCGTTGCACCGTTCCGGTGGATCAGGCGCAAGTTTCTGATAAGCAAGGTTTAGGTCCGCCTTTACGCTATCGCCCGCAAGCGACTAGGCTGTCGTCCAGGCCCTCATGGAATGAAAGCAACGCGATGGCGTCGCTCAACGGCAAGACCCTGTTTATTACCGGCGCAAGCCGCGGCATCGGATTGGCGATCGCCAAGCGGGCGGCGAAGGACGGGGCCAACATTGCGATTGCCGCCAAGACCTCGGATCCCAATCCGAAGCTCGAAGGCACCATTCATTCGGCCGCAAAGGAAATCGAGGACGCCGGCGGCAGGGCGCTGGCGATCGCCTGCGATATCCGCAACGAGGAAGAGGTTCAGCGCGCCGTCGAGCAGACGGTCGCTGCATTCGGCGGCATCGATATCTGCGTCAACAATGCGAGCGCCATCTCGCTGACGCCGATCGAGAAAACCGAGATCAAGCGCTTCGACCTGATGTACGGGGTCAACACGCGCGGCACGTTTCTCGTATCCAAGACGTGCCTGCCGCATCTGAAGCGCGCCCCAAACCCGCACATCCTGACCCTGTCGCCGCCGCTCGACATGCAATCCAAGTGGTTCTCGGGCCACGTCGCCTATTCGATCGCGAAATACGGCATGAGTCTCTGTGTGCTCGGGCTTGCCGACGAATTGAAGAATGATGGGGTTGCCGTCAACGCGCTGTGGCCACGCACGACGATCGCGACGGCGGCGGTCAAGAATATCCTGGGCGGCGAGAAGCTCATGCGGATGAGCCGCTCGCCGGATATCGTCGCCGATGCGGCGCACCTCATCTTTCTGCAGCCGGCCAAAACGTTCACCGGTCATTTTCTGATCGACGACACGTTTCTCCATGCGATCGGCGGCGTCACGGACTTCGAAAAATATCGGCTGGACCAGTCGGTGCCGCTGGCGCCCGACTTCTTCGTGCCGGCAGACAGCAAGCCGCCGCCTGGCGTTCAAATTGCGCGGCTATCGGAGCTTGCATAGGGGATGAGCCTCGGAAGCCGAGAAATGGAAATGCACATCGATAGATGACAACAGTCCTCATTACCCATCCAGCCTTTCTCGACCATGACACGGGTGCCTATCATCCCGAGCGGCCCGACCGGATGCGAGCCATCGACAAAGCGCTGACGGAAGGGGATTTCGGCGGTCTCGTGCGCCGCGAGGCGCCGCTGCGCGAGGATGATGAGAATTATATCGTGCTCGCACATCGCGAGGAGCATTTGGCCGAGGTCGGCGACATCGCCAGGCACGTCACCGTCGGTCATAGGTCCATCGACGGCGATACGATCGTCTCGCCCGGCACCTGGGAAGCCGCACGTCGTGCGGTCGGGGCCGGTCTCGATGCCGTCGACATCGTGATGTCAGGCGAAGCGGCAAACGCATTTTGTCAGGTGCGGCCGCCCGGGCACCACGCCGAGAGCCATCGGGCCATGGGTTTCTGTCTGTTCAACAACATCGCGATTGCGGCCCACTACGCGCGCGCCAAACACGGCGCTGAACGCGTCGCCGTCGTCGATTTCGACGTGCATCATGGTAACGGCACGCAGGACATCTTCTGGTCCGATAAAGACTTGTTCTACGGTTCAACACATCAGATGCCGCTCTATCCCGGCACCGGAGCGCTTGGCGAGACGGGAGTCGGCAACATTTTCAACGCACCCCTTCGGGAGGGCGACGCGCGAGAACACTTCGAGGAAGCCTTTCGTAGCCGCATTCTCGGACCGCTTCATAATTTTGCGCCCGACGTTGTGCTCATCTCTGCGGGGTTTGACGCGCATCGTCGCGATCCTCTCGGCGGCCTCGATCTGCTCGAAGACGACTTCCAATGGGCGACCGAATCCCTGACAGAGGTGGCGCGCCGCCACGCAAATGGACGAATCGTGTCGATGCTCGAGGGCGGCTATGACCTCAGAGGTCTCGCGCTTTCCGCAGCAGCTCACATCCGGGCGTTGATGCGCGCGGGCACATGACCGGCAAAAAGCATAAAGAAATTCAACGCGCCACAAAGGCAGAACGCAATGAGCACAGTCAAAGCACCGGCGAAAAACTTCGCCGACATCAAAGAGATGACGTTCGAGCGAGCGCTCAAGGAGCTCGAAGCGATCGTCGGCCGGCTCGAGCGCGGCGATGTCGAGCTTGAGGAAAGCATCGCCATCTATGAGCGCGGCGAGGCGCTGCGCGACCACTGCGATCGGCTGCTGAAGGCCGCAGAAGCCAAGGTCGAGAAGCTGACACTCGGCGCCGACGGCACGCCTAAGGGCACGACACCGCTCGACAAAGAAGAAGGCTCGCCGTTTTAGGCCGTGGCGCGGCCCATTTTAACCTTTCCTGCGGCACGCAGGCGCACTATCTAGGGGGTTGGCTTCAGCTGTTGGGGCGGAGCAAGATTGGCGCTAAGGGTGGCGTAACGGGTCTGCCAATCTTCTGTCCGTCGTTTGCGGACGATCCAAGACCAACTGCGATATCAGGGTCCTATCCGTGAGCCAAACACCGCTGCTCGACAGCATCAAGGTACCGCACGATTTGCGGCAGCTGAAAGAAGATCAGCTGCCACAGCTCGCGGCCGAGCTTCGCGCGGAAATGATCGATGCCGTCTCGGTCACCGGCGGGCATCTCGGTGCCGGCCTCGGTGTCGTCGAGCTGACGGTGGCGCTGCACTGGGTTTTCAATACGCCGGACGATCGGCTGATCTGGGATGTCGGTCACCAAGCCTATCCGCACAAGATCATCACCGGGCGCCGCGACCGCATTCGCACGCTGCGCCAGCCGAGTGGACTTTCGGGATTTACCAAGCGCGACGAGAGCCCCTACGATCCGTTCGGCGCGGCGCATTCCTCAACCTCAATCTCGGCGGCGCTCGGCATGGCGGTCGCCCGCGACCTGAGGCAGGGAACGAACAACGTCGTCGCCGTCATCGGTGACGGGGCGATGAGCGCCGGCATGGCCTATGAAGCGCTGAACAACGCAGGCGCGCGCGATGAGCGTCTGATCGTCGTCCTCAATGACAACGATATGTCGATCGCGCCTCCAACCGGTGCGCTCTCGGCCTATCTGGCGCGCGTCACCTCGAGCGGCACGTATCTGCATTTGCGCGACTACGCGAAACAGCTCGTCAAGCTGTTGCCGAAGCAGTGGGAGCGGCGCGCGGCGCGCGTGGAAGAATACACGCGCCATATCTGGCAAGGCGGCGCGTGGTTCGAGGAATTGGGCTTCTATTACGTCGGTCCGCTCGACGGCCACGACTTCGATCAGCTGCTGCCCGTTCTGAAAAACGTGCGTGACGCCAAGCAGGGCCCGATCCTCGTCCATGTGGTGACGAAAAAGGGCAAAGGCTATGCCCCCGCAGAGGCCGCCGATGACAAGTATCACGGCGTCAACAAGTTCAACGTCGTCACCGGCGCGCAGGTCAAGCCGAAGCCGAACGCGCCGAGCTACACGAAGGTTTTTGCCGACAGCCTGATCGCGGAAGCGAGGAAAGACAAGCGCATCGTCGCCATCACGGCCGCCATGCCATCGGGTACCGGATTGGACCATTTCGGCGAGGAGTTCCCCGATCGGACTTTCGACGTCGGCATTGCCGAGCAGCACGCGGTGACGTTTGCGGCAGGTCTCGCCGCCGAAGGGTTCAAGCCGTTCGCTGCGATCTACTCGACGTTCCTGCAGCGCGGTTACGACCAGGTCGTGCACGATGTCGCAATCCAGAGCCTGCCCGTGCGCTTCGCCATCGACCGCGCCGGTCTGGTGGGTGCCGACGGGCCGACGCACGCCGGAGCTTTCGACGTCGCCTATCTCGGGTGCCTGCCGGGCTTCGTCATCATGGCGGCCGCGGACGAGGCCGAACTTGTTCACATGGTTGCGACGCAGGCTCAGATCGACGACCGGCCGAGCGCGCTGCGCTACCCGCGGGGCGAAGGCGTCGGCGTCGAGATGCCCGAGTTCGGCGTGCCGCTCGAAATCGGCAAAGGCCGGATTGTGCGCCAGGGATCGAAGGTGGCGCTTCTTTCGCTCGGGACGCGCCTGGCGGAATGCCTGAAGGCTGCCGACCAGCTGGCAACGTTTGGGCTTTCGACCACGGTCGCTGATGCGCGGTTTGCAAAACCGCTCGACGCGCGGCTCATTCGCGATCTCGCCACCAATCACGAGGTTCTGGTCACCGTCGAGGAAGGCTCGATCGGCGGTTTCGGCAGCCACGTTCTGCAATTCCTTGCCGAGCAGGGATTGCTCGACCGCGGGCTGCGCGTGCGCGCCAAGGTCTTGCCGGATGTCTTCATCGACCATGGCAAGCCCGAAGCCATGTACGAGGCGGCGCATCTCAATGCCTCTGGCATTGTCGAAGCCGTTTTTAGTGCGCTCGGCCGCGCCGCTGTCGTCGGCGAGCGGGCCTGAGTCCGTCGTCTCGAGTGCCGGTTGGCCATCCGCTTAGGAGATCAAGAAAATGCATCCGATCGTCAGCTTAGTCGCGCGGATCCTGCTGTCGGCGATATTCATCATGTCTGGCGCCGGCAAAATCTTCGACTATGCGGGTACGGAAGCCTACATGCAGCAGCATGGAACGCCCGGCGTGCTGTTGCCGGCGGTGATCGCGGTCGAGCTCTAGGGCGGCCTTGCCGTTCTCCTCGGCATCGGGGCGCGCTATGCCGGTCTCGCGCTTGCGGTCTTTTCGATTGCCACGGCTGCGCTCTTTCACAACAATTTTGCCGATCAGATGCAAATGATCAACTTCATGAAGAATCTCGCGATGGCGGGCGGCCTGTTGCTGCTGTTCGCAAATGGTTCGGGCCGCTATGCGCTGCGGCCTGACTGATACCGGCCCCTTTTGCGAATGCTCATTTCACCATGATGGTGATGACGTCCGACTGCACGGGCGGATCGTGCGGAATGTGGTTTTTGTCGCCAAGAACAAGCTGCAGCGTATGCTTGCCGGGTTTGAACTCGATTGTGGCTTCCGTCTGGCCCTTGCCGTAATGGATGTGGTTTTCGTCTTTCGGGAGCGCCGAGCTGAAGTCGGTAATCGCGCTATCAATGATCAGGTGATGGTGACCGGTGTTCGGTTTGTCGGTGCCCGCAGGCGCGACTTGCATGCCTTCGATACCGAACTTCAGGCTGACAGGGCTCGAAACCGTCGCGCCGTCTTTCGGCTCAATGATAAAGACCTTGGCGCCCGGAGGCGATGGCGTGCGAGCATCATCCGCCAGCGCGACGACGGGAAGTACGAGCGCGACCAGCGCTGCAACAATTGCGGTTCTCATGAAAGCCCTCCATCCTGCACGATGCAGTCGCACTGACATGGGGTCGATGCGGCGTGAGGTCAATATAACTGCAACGGTTCGGGATATGAGGCTGGATCAGACGCTCGTCGCGCGCGGCCTCGTCCCGTCGCGGGCGCGCGCCCAGGATTTGATCAGACGGGGGTTCGTGCGCGTCGCAGGAATAGCATGTGACAAGCCGGCCTTCGATGTGAGAGGCGCGGCAGCAATCGAGATATCGCCCGATGCGCCGGCCTATGTCTCGCGCGGTGCCGAGAAGCTTGCCGCTGCGCTCGATCAATTTTGTTTCGATGCGGCAGGAAGGGTTGCACTCGATGTCGGTGCATCGAGCGGCGGGTTCACGGAAGTTTTGCTCGAGCGGGGCGCGGCCAGAGTCTATGCCGTCGATGTCGGCAGCGAGCAGCTTCACAGCCGGCTGAAAAGCGATCCGCGCGTCGCGGTATTTGAGAATTGCGATGCGAGGGCGCTGTCTCGCGACGTAGTCCACGAACCCATCGACGCCATTGTCGCTGATGTCAGTTTCATTTCTGTGACGAAGGCGCTCGGGGCGGCCCTTGCGCTCGCGGCTGAAGGCGCGTGGCTTGTCGTGCTCGTCAAGCCGCAGTTCGAAGTAGGCCGCGAGTGCGTCGGTGGCGGAGGTATCGTGCGCGATGAGGTGGCACGCCGTCGTGCGGTCGACACCGTCAGCAAATGGATTAGGGCTCAATCTGGCTGGAAGATCGTAGGCGAGATGACATCTCCGATCCTCGGCGGCTCCGGCAACGTCGAATATCTCATCGGAGCGCGGCGTGATGTCTGAACTTCGCGAGCTTTTAATCACGCGTGTTGGCGCCCAGGGCGATGGCGTTGCCGACGTCGGGGGCGCACCGGTCTTCGTACCATTCACCTTGGCGAGCGAAAGCGTCATGGCCGAGGTTTTGGGCGAGCGCGGTCGGCTCATCGAACTGCTTCTGCCAAGTGCGTCCCGAATCAAACCCATCTGCCGTCACTTCGGCGTTTGTGGAGGATGCTCGGTCCAGCATATGGCCGCCGAGATCTACAGCGCCTGGAAGCGGGATCTGGTCATTGCCGCTTTTCGTGCCCGCGGCCTCGACGTCAACGTTGCCCCGTTGCTCGAGCCAGGCGGAAAGCGCCGCCACGCGGTGTTCGGAGTGGAACGATCCGAAAGCGGCGTGGCAATCGGATTTCACGAAGCAGCGTCGCATGCGCTCGTCGCGATCGAAGAGTGCCCCGTGCTGGAGCCGAAAATCGTTGCGGTTCTTCCGGCGCTCGGTCGATTGATCGCGCCGCTCCTTTCAAAGCGCGGCGAGGCGCGCTTGACGGTGACGCTGACGAAGTCCGGTCTTGATGTGCAGCTTGAAGGAAGCGAGCGCCGACTCACCGCGGAGGTCCGCAGACGACTGGCGATGGGCTCCACCAATCTTGACCTCGCTCGGCTTGCGGTCGGCAACGACGATGTTTGCGAGACGCTTCCGCCGTTTCTAACCTTCGGCATTGTCGACGTAGTGCTGCCGCAAGGCGTTTTCGTTCAGGCCGTCGCTGAGGCCGAAAGCGAGATCACGCGGCTCGTTGTCGAGGCGACCGGTAAAGCCAAGTCTGTTGCCGACCTCTTCTGCGGGTTGGGTGCCTTCACGTTTCCGCTCGCCGCCCGAGCCAGGGTTTCGGCATACGATGGGGATCAGGCGGCGATCGCAGCGCTCGGCGGCGCCGCGAAGAAGGCAACGGGCCTAAAGCCGATCACGGCGCGCGTGCGCGATCTTTTCCGCGAGCCGCTTTCGGCGCTCGAGCTCAACGAGCATGATGTGGTCGTGTTCGACCCGCCGCGCGCCGGGGCCGAAGCGCAGGCGCGGAAGCTTGCACAATCGAAAGTGAAAACCGTCGTCGCGGTCTCATGCAATCCGGCGACACTGGCGCGTGACGTGCGGCATCTGATCGATGGCGGATACAAGCTCGAAGTGGCGACACCGATCGATCAGTTCGTCTATTCGGCACACGTGGAAGTGGTCGCCGTCTTCCGGCGCTAGACATAGATGTTGAGCAGCCGGTCGACGTAGGCCGGCACGAGTTCCGTCGCGTGCCCGTAGATTGCCTCGTGGAAGAGGCTCGCGCCTTCCGATGGCTCGAGGTTTAGCTCGACGGTGTGGGCACCGCTCGCCCTCGCGTCTGCGACGAAGCCGGCGGCCGGATAGACGTGCCTGCTCGTTCCGATCGACAGGAAGAGATCGCAAGTTCGCAGCAACTTGGAGATGCGCTCCATCTCGTAGGGCATTTCACCGAACCAGACGACGTCCGGGCGCATGCCGTTAGCTCTTCGACAGGACGGGCACTGCGTTTCGAGCGAGAGATCATTCCGCCAGGGGAAACGGGACTGGCAATGAGTGCATAGCGCCTTCATGACCTCACCGTGCATGTGGATCAACGATTTCGATCCCGCCGCCTCGTGCAAGGCATCGACGTTTTGCGTGACGATCGTCACCGCTCCGTGCGCTGCTTCTAGATGCGCCAAGGCGCGATGCGCGGCATTCGGCGCAATATCCAGATGTGCGCGGCGGCGCATGTTGTAGAAATCATGGACGCGCGCAGGGCTATGTTTAAAGCCTTCCGGTGTTGCGACGTCGCGCCAATCGTATTTCGCCCAGACGCCTTTCGGATCGCGGAATGTCGGAACGCCGGATTCCGCAGAGAGGCCCGCGCCCGTCAACACGACGATTTGCTTGTAACGGGCGATTGAGGTCGTCTCCCCTGCGAGAGCGAGCGGCTCGTGGTATCAGGTCCCCATCTGGCCGCGGTGGCGCAGGAAATGGTCGGCGAGCACGATGGCCATCATGGCTTCGCCGACCGGAACGGCGCGAATGCCGACGCAGGGATCGTGGCGGCCCTTCGTCGTGATGTCCGTCTCGTGGCCCTGCGCGTCGATTGTTCGCCTCAGCGCCAGGATCGACGACGTCGGTTTAACTGCAAAGCGGCAGACGATCGCTTGACCTGTCGATATGCCGCCGAGGATGCCGCCGGCGTTGTTCGACAAAAAGAGCGGTTTGCCGTCGGTGCCGATGCGGATCTCGTCAGCGTTCTCCTCGCCGGTCAGCTCGGCCGCCGCCATTCCGGCGCCGATCTCGACGCCTTTGACGGCGTTGATCGACATCATCGAGCTGGCGAGGTCCTGATCGAGCTTGCCGTAGAGTGGGGCGCCCCAACCGGCCGGCACGCCCTCGGCCACGACCTCGATGACGGCGCCGACCGAGGAGCCGGCCTTGCGGATTTTGTCGAGGTAGTCGGTCCAGAGTTCGGCAGCTTTCCGGTCCGGCGAGAAGAAAGGATTTCCGGTTACGTCATCCCAATTCCAGTTGCCGCGATCGACTTTGTGCGGCCCGATCTGGATGAGGGCACCGCGGATCGTCACGCCGGCGACGACCTTGCGTGCGACGGCGCCCGCCGCGACGCGAGAGGCCGTTTCGCGGGCCGACGAGCGCCCGCCGCCGCGATAGTCGCGGATGCCGTACTTCGCGTCGTAGGTGAAATCGGCGTGGCCCGGCCGGTATTTGTCTTTGATCTCGCTGTAGTCTTTCGAGCGCTGATCGGTGTTCTCGATTTCTAGTGCGATGGGCGTGCCGGTCGTCACTTGCTTGCCGGAAGCATCGGCAAATACGCCCGAGAGGATTTTTACGGCGTCCGCTTCCTGGCGCTGTGTGGTGAAGCGGGATTGTCCGGGTCTGCGCTTATCCAGGTAGGCCTGGATGTCGTCCTCATCGAGCCCGATGCCGGGTGGGCAGCCGTCGACGATCGCGCCGATCGCGGGGCCGTGGCTCTCGCCCCAGGTCGTTACGCGGAACAGATGGCCGAAGGTGTTGTGAGACATCGCCTGCTGGTCGTTTGAGTGGGCCGCCCGTGGAGATCGGATTTGATGCCGCTGCAACGATTGTTGCCGGGCTGCGTCACAGCTCTTCTTAGGAGCGGTGGGGAGAGGCGGCAAGCCCGCATCGCGGGCAAAGCGCGTGACAAGTCGCGGCGACGCAGATTAACTCAACGGCAGTATGCGTCAGTCGATGGTTCCGTCACGCTTGCGAACAGACAGGGCGACAGCACGCATAAACCGTTTCCGTATTTGACCGGCAACTCGGCCGAGCACGCGATTGCTGCCCGAACGCAGCCCGCGTCGCATCGAAGGATCGCAAGTTTCCGGGACAAGGTGCGGACTTGGTCCTGTTGCTCTCCATGTCTGCGCGTCGGCCGACGGTATCAAGCCTTCGACCAGCAAAAGGACTGTTCTGCCGGGATTTGAGCGTCCACGGTCGAATTGTCCTTCATCATTCACCCTATGGGTGACGAAGAGCCGGGGAGCCGCTTCTCCGGCTCTTTTGCTTTTCAAAGCCACTGCATCCGGCCGTCGCCAAGTTTCAGGATCTTGTCCTGCGGTGCGCCGAGAAACGGCACCAGGTTGACGTCGACGCCAAATAGCGCCCCTCGCGCAACACGGCTGACGCCTCCGTGCGTCACCGCCACGGTGTCCCGATCGAGCCTCGCGAGCCAGGCGGAAACCCGCTTCTGCAAATCGCTGTAGCTCTCTCCACCCGTCGGCCGCCAGCCGAAGGGGTTGGAAATCTTTCCGGCGAGGCCGGCCGGATCCTTCTCCGGCAATTCGGCCGCGAGCTGGCCTTCCCAGTGGCCGTAGCTCAACTCCATGATGTCGGGATCGGTGCGGAAGTCGCGGGCTGCAAGTCCAAGCGCAGTGCGGACGAGATGCATGGTCTCAACAGCGCGGCCGAGCGGGCTTGAGACGAAGTCGAACTCCGCAAGCGCCGGCATCAGTGCCTTCAAGACCTCGCCGTGGCGCTGGGCCTGGGCGCGGCCCGTTTCGTTCAACGGAATGTCGCGCTGGCCCTGATAGCGCGCTTCCTTGTTCCAGTCGGTTTCGCCATGGCGAATGAGATAGAGCGTGAGGCCGGGCTTCAAAAGCGTTGCCGGCGGAGGCTCGTTGTTCAACTCTCGTCGCTCTTCACAACAGAAATGTCGGGCGCGTCCTCGTTCTTCATGCCCTGGACATGATAGCCGCTATCGACGTGGTGTATTTCGCCGGTGACGCCGCGGGAAAGGTCGGAGAGGAGATAGAGGCCGGCGCCGCCGACATCATCGATGGTGACGTTGCGGCGAAGCGCTGAATTGTACTCGTTCCAGCGCAGGATATAGCGAAAATCCGCAATGCCGGATGCCGCGAGCGTCTTGATCGGACCGGCAGAAATTGCGTTGACGCGGATCCCCGTCCGCCCGAGGTCGGACGCGAGATAGCGCA
>Ga0209048_10005120_pt1 | contig 12417 bp, 10 predicted proteins | sample FrelakmetCRP12CR_FD_187146 | JGI IMG/M metagenome (GOLD analysis project Ga0209048, IMG submission 187146) | Freshwater lake sediment microbial communities from the University of Notre Dame, USA, for methane emissions studies - CRP12 CR (SPAdes)... | ecosystem: Environmental > Aquatic >... | reverse complement strand
GTCCGTTGCACGAGGAGCGTGCCGTATCCGACCATCACGAGGAAGAAAAGAAGCGAGCATGCCACTGCCACCCCGAACGCCACACGGGCCCCTCTGGGGGGTAGGCCACGCACGAGGCTGTCCACGGCGGGGTGGGCCCCACGACGGACTCCCACGCTCATGCCCAGAAAGGCGCTCCAGGCGAGGAGGAAACGGGCCAGCTCGTCCGACCAAAAGATGGAATAGCCGAAGAGGAAGCGACCCGCGATCTGGACACCAACGAGGAGGGTCAGGGCCGCCAACAAAACGACCATGACCCATTCGGCCAGGCGGTTCAGCTCTCGACTCAGGAGCTCAAGCATCGCAGGAGCCTTCGCCTCGGCTTCCAATGGTCTCCGCTATTTTGTATTTGCGATGCGCTGGACGAGGTCTTTGCCGAACTGGCCCTGGAACTGCTCGAACACCGGCTTCATCGCCTCGCGGAACGCGGCCCGGTCCGGGTGCTCGATGACCGTCATTCCCTTGGCACGAAGTTCTCCGAGCTGTTTCTCCTCCTGTCCCCGGTTGAGCTGCCGCTGGACCTTCGCCACCTCCATCGTAGTGTCCAACAGGATCTTTTGGATATCAGGCGGCATCCGATCCCATGTCTTCTTGCTCATAAGCACTGGCGCCGGGGAATAGACGTGGCCGGTGAGGCTCAGGTACTTCTGCACTTCGTACAACTTGAAGGTGGAAACGATGGGAATCGGATTCTCCTGGGCATCCAGCAGCCCCTGCTGGAGGGAGGTAAAGACCTCGCCCCAGGCCATCGGCGTGGCATCGGCGCCAAGCTGGCGGAAGGCCGCCTGGTGGACCCGGTTCTCCATGACCCGGATCTTGAGCCCCTTCAGATCCGCGGGGCGCTCGATCAGCTTCTTGCTGGTCGTGATGTGCCGGAAGCCGTTCTCCCAGAACGCGAGCCCCTTGATGTCGACAGCCTCGAACTTCGCGAGAAGCTCCCGGCCGATCTCTCCGTCCAGCACCTTGTAGGCGTGGGCGGCATCACGGAAGAGAAACGGCAGGTCCAGGGCGTTCATCTCGGGCACGAAACCGCCGAGCGGTCCCGTGGAGGTGACCGTCAGGTGCACGGTTCCAAGCTGCAAGCCTTCCACCACCTGCCGCTCGTCCCCAAGCTGTCGGGAATGATGGATCTGGATAGCAACCCGCCCCTGCGTCCGCTCGCGGACCAGTTGAGCGTACCGGACCATTCCCAGTGTGTACGGGTGTTCCGGCGTCGTGGTGTGCGCCTCGACCAGGTCGAACTCCGCCGCGCGGATGTCCGCCGCCAAGGCCAGCACCCCCAGGGCCGCGCCGAGAATCGCCAGGGCGGCGACGGCGCGAGCCCGTACGAAGTGTGGCATGACTCCTCCTTGTTGTGTCGATGATCCGCCCGAAGCGGATTCACCGCACCCGGATCTGCATCCTCCTTCCGCCCACACCAAACCTTCTTGGGGCGGGATGACGGCCTATCCTCCCACGAGTGCACCTCCGGGTCAACCGTCAGCCATCGCCAGTCCCAAGCGGTTTGCCCCGACGGGAAAGCTCGACCAGGTGACAGTCCTCCTATGCTACCACGCGCCGGATGTGCGCGTAGCGATTCACCTTGTACACCTGCTCCCGCTCCTCGCCGGCGAGGAGCCGTTTCCGCTGATCCTCCTCGATCTCCGCCACCCGCTCCGCCCCCTCAAGCACCTCGACCGTGAGATCTTTCGGGATGACCAAAACGCCGTCGCAATCCCCAAAAATGAAGTCGCCCGGGTTCACCGTGACCCACCTGGACACGTGGCCGGAGAGCCGCACCGGAATCTGGTAGTCGATGAACCGTCGGCGCCCCCAACTGAAGGTGCAGGAGCTGAACCGAGAGAAGACCGGGAACCCCATGGCGATGAGCGCCTTCCGGTCGCGCGTGCCGCCGTCGCACACGACACCCGCCGCCCCCGCCAGCTTCACCGAGATCCCCAGGTTCTCGCCGAGACCGCCGGACACCGGGTCGTTACCCACATCCTCGAGGTAGACGCAGCCCGGGGTCATCTCTTTCAACATCTGGTAACTGTTGCAGCGAATTTCCAGCCGCGGCGACGCGACCTTTTTCGTCTCTTCGCTGACGACCCATTTGGAGGTGAACGCCGGTCCCGCCAGCACCATGTTGACGTCGAGCGGCGCGATCGCCAGGTCGAGCTGCTGCTGCGGCAACCCCATGGCGTCCAGCGTGTCGTAAATGAGGGCTGAATCGAGCTTCTGGTACCGCTCGATGATCTGCTTCAGGGACGGCTGCGCTGGCATCAGTATTCTCCTTGTACCCTTGGGTCCTTCACGGTGAGCCTTCCGGGTCTCCAACCAATTGCCGGACTACCCTAGCCCGCGGCCCCGGCACGGCTCGCGCAGTTCTACTTCCCCTTGAGCCGGGCGTCCTCCAGCTTCGCCAGGGCGTCCTCTGGGCTGATGAGCTTGTTCGGCAGGCCCTGCTGGACCGTGGCCACCCACACTTCCCACAAGCCGGGCTTCATTAGGAGCTTCATGTCCTGAACGGTGAGGTCCACCCACTTCGTGCTCTTGTTGACCTTGCCGTATTCCTCAAAGTACCACTTAAAGGGACTTTCGATCTTCGAGGGGTCGGTCTTGATCCCCGTTTGGATCCCGGTCTTGGCCATCCACAGATTCCCGATCTCCACGTCGGCGAAGGTGTTCGCCAGCTCGATCCCGAGGGCCACGTTCGGGCTCTTCGCGGCGACCGCAAGAGAACCACTCACGCTGAGCAGCTTTTCGCCCATGCCCTTCCCGTCCTTCACCACGGGGTAGTTGATGATCCCCAACTCGAAGTCCTTCGGCTGCCCTCCCCGATCCGGTGGCACGAAGGCGCGGCCCGTGTACCACGACCCCACCGGGAACATGCAGGCCTTCTGCTCGGTGTGGAAATAACGATGCGCCTCGGCCAGCGTCATGCTGGTCAGGGTCTTGGCGTAGGCGCCCGCATCAATCAATTCTCGGTAATAACGGAACACTTCCAGGACGCGCGCGTCCCGCCAGGAGAGTTCGCCCCGACCGAGCTTCTTAAGGTCTTCACCGCCGAGCTTGCTCAAGAGCAGGTCGGTCGGAATGTAGAGCGCGGTCCACTCCCGGTCCGCGGCTCCGGTGGCAAAGCCGGCGAAACCCGCCTTGGCGCATTTGGCGATGAGGTCCTTGAACTGCTCTTGGGAGAAGGCGAAATTCGCGGGCAGCGTGACACCAAGTTGACGGAACATCTTCTTATTGTAATAGATCTCGTCCGAGGCGGCTTCCACCGGTATGGCCCAAGTCCCCACCTTGCCGCCGACGCCGGGCCGGGTCCAGAAGGCCTTGCCGTACGGCTCAATGTTCTCCCAGCGAACCCCCTGACTCAAATCAACCAACCAGCCCGCACCAATAAACTCCGGGACGTCGCTGTCGTAATAGAAGACATCGGGGAACCCGGACCCGGCGGTAAAGGCCGCTCGGAGCGTCGGCCACATGTTCGCCTTCTCATAATAGGTAAGCGCGACCGTGGTGCCCGGATGGGCGGCTTCGAATCGCCGCTTCACCTCATTCAAGACTTCTTTCTTCGTGTCTTGGGTTGCCCAATGGCTCCACCAGGTGATTTGGCCGGCCCGGACCGGGCCACCCGCCAGCACAAGGAAGGTCAATACCAGCCCAAACACGACCGTCATCTTCCTCATGGCATCCTCCCGCGTTGGAGTTTGTCGAAACCTGACGATTCACCGGGAAGTGTACCCCATCACACGATGCGGTCGTGAATGGGCTCACCGCGTAAGCAGCGCTCTAGATTGGCAAAGACGGCGCGCATCTTCTCCATCAGGGCGTCCACCGTCCCCGCAGAGATATGCGGCGTGAGGACCACATTGTCCATGCGAAGGAGCGGGTTGTCCGCGTTGATCGGCTCTTTCTCGAACACGTCCAGGCCCGCCGCGGCGATCACCTTGTCCTGCAACGCCTTGACCAGGTCCGGTTCGTTCACCACCGCGCCCCGGGAGGTGTTGATGAAGACCGCCGAGCGCTTCATCTGAGCGAACCGGCCTGCGTTCATGAACCTGCGGGTTTCGTCGGTCGTGGGTACGTGGATGCTTACGATGTCCGACCGATGGAGGAGATCGTCCAGATTCACGGACTCCACTCCCCAGGCTTTTGCCTCAGCCGGGGGCACGGGAATGAAGGCGTCGTGGTAGAGAATCGTGGCATCGAAGGCGTGCGCCCGCTTGGCCACTGCCTGGCCGATCCGGCCGAAACCCACCAAGCCAAGCGTCTTGCCGCACAGCTCGAAGGAGGTGGAGCGGAGCCCCCACTGGAGCCAGGTCCCCTGCCGCATCTTGCCGTCCGCCACCACCAGCCGCTTGTATACCGCCAGGATCAGGAGGATGGTGTGCTCGGCGACCCCGATGGTCGTCCCTGCCGGGCACAACGCCAGCGGGATGCCGCGGGCCTTCAGGGCCTGCTTGTCGATCCGTTCGTGGCCCACCCCCTGGTGTTGCACCATCCGAAGCTTGGGCGCAGCGTCGAGATCCTCCGGCCCGATCGCCCAGTCCGCCACGATCATGAAACCCACGTCGCGGATCTGGGCGTGCCATTCCGCTCTGGTGTCGCCCTTGAGCGTGACCAGGGTCCAATCCGCCGGCATCTGGCCACGGATCACGTCGTACACGTCCTCGGTTGCTCGATTCCAGTAAACCACGTTGCAGCCCATGCACTCCTCCCGATACGTCGAGACGTCGATTGGTCAACTGGCACTTCCCAATTGCCAAATCGACCAGTTGACCAATCGCCCGTTTTCAGCCCTTCACCGCCCCCGCGGTCATGCCCTTGACGAACCACTCGGACAAGAAGAGGTACATCAGCAAGACGGGGAGTGACGCGATCATCAGACCGGTGGCCAGCATCCCGATGTCCTGATACGAATCGCTGACCAAGAATTGGATGGCGAGAGGCAACGTGCGGATCTCCTGCTTGGTGATGAAGATCACCGCGTAGAGGAACTCGTTCCAGAAGTAGATGAAGTTCAGGATGAAGGTGGTGGCCACCGCGGGGAGGGCCATGGGGAACATCACCCGCCAGAACATGGACCAGTCGGTGCACCCGTCGATCCGGGCCGCCTCTTCCAGTTCCTGCGGGATCTGGGCGAAGAACGCCCGCAGCAGGTAGATCGTGATCGGCAGTTCCGTGGAAACATACACCAGGATGACCCCGGGGAGCGTGTTGAAGAGCCCGTACTTGATCAAGATCTGGAAAAACGACAGGATCATGATCTGGGGAGGGAACATCACCGAGAGGAACAACATGAGGAACAGTGGCTCTCGCAATGGAAAGGCGAAACGCTTGCGGGCAAAGCCGTAGCCGGCCATGGCCCCCACCAGGGTGATAATGATCACCGCCGTCCCGGCCACGATGGCGCTGTTTCGGAAGTAGGTGGCGTACCCGAACTCGGTCCAGGCCGTGTAGAACTTCCCCCAGTGGGCGGGGATCGGCAGGCCGTAGTGGCTCTTGTAGATCTCGTCCGTCGTCCGCAGGGACATCATGGCGGTCCACACGAACGGGCCGGCCGAGAAGGCGGTGTAGAGCAGGACCGGCAGCATCAGGATCGCTTTACCCAGGCGTGTCTGTAACATCAGAACTCCAATGCCTCCTTGCGCTGCAGGAAGCGCATCAACCCGACCGACAGCCCGAAGATGATCACGAACCAGATCACCGCGATAGCCGACGGGTACCCCAGGTCGAGCGTCTTCCACTCGAACGCCCGCTTGATGACATAGGTCGCCACCGTCTCGGTCCCCCGCATGGGGCCGCCGCGGGTCATGATCCAGACCAAGGCGAACTGCTTCATCTTCCCGATGAAGTCGAGGATGACGAGGTTCACGATGGTCGGCCGGAGCAGCGGGATGATGATGTGAAACGCCCGATGCCACGGCCCGGCCCCATCCACCCAGGCCGCCTCCAGGTACTCCTGCGGGATGGTGTGCATCGCCGTCAGGAGAATCACCATGTGGAACCCGGTGAACATCCAGGTAGTCACCAGAATCAGAGCCGGCAGAGCCGTCACCGGGTTCGCCAGCCAGGCTTCGGCATACTTGCCCAAGCCGATCGCCCGCAAGACCAGGTTCGCCATGCCCCAGTCGTAATTGTAGACCCACAGCCAGATCACGCCCACCACGGGATAGGACATGAGGAGCGGCGTGAACCAGACCGTGCGGAAGAACTTCCCGAACGGGACCTTGCTGTGCAACACAAACGCAAGGGCCAGCGCCAGGGGCATGTCAACGATCGGAGCCACGACAGCCCAGGTGAGCGAGTTTCGGGCAGCCCGCCAGAAAACCTCGTCGCTTCCCAGAATCTCCGTGAAGTGCTGCAGCCCGACGAACTGATAGGTCAGCCCCAGATCCTGCCGGAGGATGTGAAAGCTATTGAAGAAGGTCACGAGGACCGGATAGATGATGAAGGCGAAGTAGAAGAAGAGTGCCGGACACAGGAACATCGCGATCGAACCCCAGGGCCGTCGAGGTCGGGGGATTCGGGCTCTCTCGCGGACCATGGGAGCCAACAGGATTTCGGACCCCTCAATCTGATTCGCGGGGATGTCTGGCATCGGCGCGTACCTTCAGGCGCAGCCATACGGAGTCAACCCCGAACCCGCTGGGGGTCGGGGGGGCAACCTTTGTCGTCAGGCCCCCCCGACCCCCACACCGGTTCAGCGCGAACCGCCGATGGCTGATGACCGAGACAAGCCTACTTGAATTTCAGCCGGGCAGCCTCCAGCTTATCCAGGGCTTCGTCCGCACTGACGAGCTTGTTCGGCAGACCCTGGTTGATCACGGAGACCCAGACCTCCCACATCTCCGACTTCATGTTCAGTTTGAAATTCTGGACCGCGATATCCTGCCACTTGGTGTTCTTGTTCGTCTGGGCGAACATGTCAAGGTACCATTTGATCGGGCTGTCGATCTTTTGCACGTCGGTCTTGATGCCGGTCTGAATGCCGGTCTTCCCTGCCCAGAGGTTCCCGATCTCGGGATCGGCGAAGGTGTTCGCCACTTCCATGGCCAGCGCGAGGTGGGGGCCCTTCGGCGCCACCGCCAGGGAGCCTCCGTATCCGATGTACTTCTGGGCGGATCCCTTGCCGTCATGCATCAGGGGATAATTGAGCATGCCGAGCTCAAAGTCCTTCGGCTGTCCGCCCTTTTCCGGGGGCACGAAGGAGCGGCCCGTGTACCAGGAACCGACCGGGAACATGCAGGCCTTCTGCTCGGTGTGGAAATACCGGTGGGATTCGGCGAGCGTCATGCTGGTCATGACCTTGGAGTACGCTCCCATATCCACCAACTCCCGGTAGTATCGGAACACCTCGACCACGCGGGGGTCTTTCCAGGACAGCTCGCCCTTCACCAGCTTCTTGACCTCGTCTCCGCCCAGCTTGCTCAGCAGTAGCATGGACGGGATATACAGCCCGGGATATTCCCGGTCACTCGTCCCGGTGGCGAAGGCCGCCACACCCGACTTGACGCACTTGCTCACCACGTCCTTGAACTGGTCCTGCGTGAAGATACCGTTGGCCGGCACCGTGATGCCGAGCTGCCCGAACATCTTCTTGTTGTAGTAGAGCTCATCGGACGCGGACTCCACCGCAATCGCCCACGGGGCCATCTTGCCGCCAGGGCCGGGGCGGGTCCAGAAGGCCTTGGCGCTGGGCTCGATGTTTTCCCAGCGGATGCCCGTGGACATGTCCGCCAGCCACCCCGCCGGGATGAATTCCGGCACGTCAGCCTCGTAGTAGAAGACATCCGGGAAGCCGGAGCCCGCCGTGAACGCGGCCCGCAGCGTCGGGAACATGTTCGCCTTCTCGTAGAAGTTGATGGTTACGGTATTACCCGGATGTTTGGCCTCGAAGCGCTTCTTGACCTCGAAAAGAACCGCCTTCTTGTTATCCTCGATCGCCCAGTGGGACCACCACTTCAGATCCACCCCGTAGGCCGCGCTATTCAGCGCCACCGTCAGGGCACACAACACCACCACCAGCCAGCCCGCCTTGCCGCGCATGACGTCCCTCCTGTGTCCCAAGGGTTGCCCCGACCCCATTGCCGGGCCAACCTCGCCCCACACCCCACGCCCCATCCGCCCCCATCACGGGCACGAGGCCCGGATCACAAACTCGGGCGCCAACAGAATCTGTTGGCGTTTTCGCGACCCCTTCCCCTCCATCCGATCGAAGAGAAGCTCAGCCGCCAATTGGCCGACCTGGCGCACGGGAATACTCACGGTCGTCAAGGGCACCCGACTACATGCCGCGAAGGGGATATCGTCGTACCCCACGACCGCGATCTCCTCCGGAACTCGGATCCCGTGCGCGAGGAGGCGCTGGACCAGTCCCATCGCCATTCGGTCGGTGGTCGCAAAGATCGCCGTGGGCCGCTTCGAGAGTGTCACGATCTGGTCGGCCGCGTCGAAACCATCTTCGATACCGGTTGTCTTTGCACGGACCTCCCACACGGGGGGCACCGAGACCGCGGCCGACGCCAGGACCTGCCGAAAGCCGCGAAGCCGATCCTCGAAAGACGTATCCATCGGCCCAACGTGGGTGATGAGTCCAATTCGGCGATGCCCACGACTGAGGAGATGGCGAGCCGCCATCCGTCCACCCGCGGCGTTGTCCGCCGTGATGTAGTCGCCCTCCTCCCAGCGTCGCGACATGACCACCACGGGCGTCCCGGTTTTCCGGAGTGCCGCCAGATGGTCCGGCCGTTTCCGTGCGGGCGTCACGATGATGCCGCTAACCCGCATTTGCTGGAAGCGCTCCACGTACTTCCGCTCCCACTCCTCGTTCCGCGCGGATTCGCCAATGACCACCAGGAAGCCGCGCCGCGCCGACACCGCTTCGACGGCGCTGACCATGGGAGCGAAGAAGGGATTGGCCACCTCGACGATGACCACGCCAACCGTCGCGGTGCGGTTCTTCACCAGGCCGCGCGCCAAGAGGTTCGGGGTGTACCCAAGCTCCTCGGCGGCTGCCAGCACCCGCTCCCGGGTCGTCTTGGCGACGACGGTACCCTCGCGCAGGGCGCGCGACACCGTGATCGGCGACACGCCAGCCCGGCGCGCGACGTCCTCCAGTCTGACCGGTCCGTTCCTGCGGGGAGGTGACAGCGCTGTCATGATTGCGCTGTCATAGTCTGACCCCACCCTAAAGTCAAGCGCTTTCTCAAGATAGCCGATGGAGTCTTCCGCAGTTCGGGATCGACGGAAAAGAGAACCGGCGGGCGGCCAACTGAGTGGCCGCCCGCCGGAGGGTCAGGCGAGGACAACTCTCGAACGCGCAGGGACTCAGCGCAGCGCGCCCACCGCCGCCTGGGCCTGGTCCAGGATTTGACTCACGTGTCTCACCTGGACGGCCAGCCCCTTCTTCCGGGCCCCATACGACAGGTGCATCATGCAGGCAGGGCACTCCGTGGCCAGGATCTGGGCCCCGGTCTTCTGGACGTTCCCCATCTTCCGATCCAGGACCCCGGCGGCCTCGGTGTGGTGCAGAAACGTATAGCTCCCCGCCGCGCCGCAGCACCAGTCAGCCTCGGGCAATTCCTTGTAGGTCATGCCGGGAATCCCCTTGAGGAGCGTGCGCGGCTGCGCCGTGACCTTGGAGAACCGATTCGAGAGATGACACGGGTCGTGATACGTCACCGTGCCCTTGACGTCGACCAGAGAGCCGTTCGCGCCCAGCGCCACCAGGAACTCGCTGAAGCTCTTTACCTTCTTCGAAAGCGCTGCGGCCCGCTCGGCGTAGGCGGGATCCCCCTTGAGGATATCGCCGTAATCCTTCAGGTGCGCGCTGCAGCTTCCACAGTCCGACACGATGGCATCGAAGCCCATGGCCGACGCCAGCCGCTCCACGTTCCGTCGCGCGATGTCTCGCGCGGCCTCCAGGTCCCCGTAGGCCTGCGCGGGGCGCCCGCAGCAGGTGTTGTTGAGGACGGTGATCGAACAGCCGGCCCGGCCCAGCACGCGCAGCGTGGCCTCGACCACCTCGGGAAACTGGAAGCTCAGGCCGCAGGAGACGAAGTACCCGATCTTGGCCTTGGCCTTGGCCGGCTCGGCCCCCAGGCTCCGCTCGCCGCGCCGAAAATACTGGCTTGGCAGCGTGGGGACCATGTCGGCAGTGGACGCCAGCCGTTTGTCCACGAGCTTCAGGGCGCCGCTCTTCTCGGCCAGGTCGGCCAGACCCGTGCGCTTCGCCCACACCGCCATGCGGCCGGCCCATTCCAGCTTCGTGCTGTCCGCCAGGACCGATCGGAACAGGATCCGCTGCCACATCGGCTGGCCCTGCCGGTTCAGGTAGGCGTGGCGGATCGAGGTCACGACCTCGTCGGTCTTGAGGCCCGGGAAGCAGTGCGCGGTGCAGCCGCGGCAGAGCAGGCAGTCTTCCAGGGCGCTCATCACCTCCGGCGTCAGCTCGAGCGTGCCCAGCATCAGGCCCCGGGCGACAGCCAGACGGCCCCGGGACAGCGAATGCTCCTCGCCCGTCACCCGAAAGACCGGACAGCCGGCCTGGCAGAAGCCACAGCGATTACACTTCGCGATCAGTTCGTACAGGGGAACCAGCTCCGCGATCGCCATATCGCTCCTCCTCAGATCCCGCCCAGGAAGCGCCCCGGGTTCAGAAAGCCCCGGGGATCGTATTCCGCCTTCATTCGCCGCATGACCGGGAACGCCTCGCCCGGCTTTCCCCAGGCCTCCAGACGCCGCTTGAGCGCCACCGGAGCCGCCTCCACGACCAGGCTGCCCTCGGCGCCCTCGGCCTCGCGACGCAGGGCCTCGATGGCGTCGCGCACCAATTCCGGTGGGGCCCCGGCCGCGATGCCGCAGGTCGCCCGAACGACTCCGCTCCCCGCATGGGCCGTGATCGCGCCGCGCCACCCGTGGCGGCGCAGCAGATCCTCTGCCTTGGCGACAAACACTGTCGTCTGGCCGATGGGCACGCCGATCTTCACGCTGAGCCGCTCCGCCGCTCCGACCGCCCGATCCAGGACATCGCGGATCTCGCGCCACGCGGCCGGGCTCTGCTCCGCGCCCAGGGTCGAGGTCTTCGCGGCCCGCCCCTCCGTGAAGAACTGGGTAAAATCGCGGACTTGCCGCTCCACGGTCTCTGGGCTGCCGGCCAGCGAGACGGCCAACCCGTATCCGGCCGATCCGGCCAATCCCAGGCCGGCAACCGCCGCCATGGCCTGCGAGTCGAGCAGCTCCATAGCCTCGGGTAAGAGGAACGATTCCAGGGCGCGCTTGACGACGGCCGCCGCCTGGGACAGATCCGGGAAGACGCCCGCGACCGTGGCGCGGGTGACCGGCATCGGCAGCAGCTTGAATGTCACCTCGGTGATGAGCCCCAGCGTCCCCAGGCTGCCGATGAGGATCTTGTTCATGTCGTAGCCCGAGACGTTCTTGATGACCTTCCCGCCGCAGCGGACCCGCTCGCCCGTTCCCAGCACCACCCGCATTCCCAGGACCAGGTCCCGCGCTGTACCGTAGAGTAGTCGGCTCGGCCCGCTGGCATTCGTCGCGATCACACCCCCCACCGTTCGTCGATCCATCCGGGCCGGATCCAGCGGGAGGAACTCCCGCTTCGCCGCTAGCGTCCGCTCGAGGTCCGCCAGGCACACCCCGGCTTCCACCGAGACGACCAAGTTTTCCGCGTCGAATTCGACGATCCGCGTGAGTCGGTCGAGGCAGATCACGACATCCAGACGAGTCGGGGGGTTCCCCAGCCCTATGGCCGTCCCGCCTCCCCAGGGGGCGACGGCCGCTCCCGCCGATCCGCAGGCCGCCATCACAGCTTCCGCCTGCTCCTGCGTGTTGGGGCGCGCGACAAGCTGCGGGGCAACGCCGTCCACGGCACACGCCGCGGCGGCCGGCCCGGCGAGCAACTGCTCGCCGCCGACGATCTCGGACAACTGCCGCTTCAATCCGTCCAGGTCATGCGGCATGGGCCACCTCCTGCCGAGCGGGGAACATCTTGCCGGGGTTGGCGATGTCCTTGGGGTCGAAGGCTCGCTTCACCTTCCGCTGCACCTCGATCTCCGGCTCCCCGAAGACCAGGTGCATGGCGTCCATCTTCTCGATACCCACGCCGTGCTCACCGCTGATGGTCCCGCCCATCTCGACGCACAGCGCCAGGATCTCCATGCCCGCCTGCATCACGCGGGCTTTCTGCTCCGCGTTCCGCCAGTCGAAGAGGATCAGCGGATGCAGGTTCCCGTCCCCGGCGTGAAACACGTTGGGGATCTGCAGGTTGTACTTCTTGCTGACCTCGGCGACCTTCTTCAGAACCGCGGGCAGGGCGGTGCGGGGCACCGTCCCGTCGCAGACCAGGTAGCTCGGCGTGATCCGCGCCACCGC
>Ga0209048_10005119_pt1 | contig 12420 bp, 10 predicted proteins | sample FrelakmetCRP12CR_FD_187146 | JGI IMG/M metagenome (GOLD analysis project Ga0209048, IMG submission 187146) | Freshwater lake sediment microbial communities from the University of Notre Dame, USA, for methane emissions studies - CRP12 CR (SPAdes)... | ecosystem: Environmental > Aquatic >... | reverse complement strand
AGCCACCGGTGTGTCGGCCTGACCGTCGGGCTAGGGTGAGCGGACGGGTCCACACACTCAGTGGCACCAGGGAAACGTGGATGGCCCCCAATGGCCAAGTGGATGGCCCCCAATGGCCCACCCTCGACAGGTGTTACTGACGATCGGAAGGGATTGGCAGGCCCAGTCCCGAAGACGATCGAGTGCATGCTGGCTGAACGGTGCACCGTGCTCTATCTGGCGGACTGCGAGTCTGACCTATCCATATACCGCAATATGGATGTACTCTCATCGAAGAGAGCCGACTTCAACGAGCGACGACGGGACCGGGCGAATCGAAGATACCTGTCGAGTCTGAAGGCTCTGGCTCTGATCCAGAAGATGCTGGCTATGGCGGACGAGTGAAACCGACAACTCACTCGAACCGATATGGGCTTGGGCGTAATCGTGTCGGGACACGATGGCATCGATAAACTGATCCGCCATTCCCATGTGGGGCAACTCCTTCAGTTTATTGTCGTGGTCGAGCTCGTCAGTCGACTCGTACGCTAAAGATCTTGCTTCGCTCATTGAGACTGCGGAATCTCCCTTCAATGACAGTTACCTTGTTGTCGTGTTTGGCCCTAACTTGCCAGTGGGTCAGTTTAGCGACTCCTCCGAAGCCACCCCAATAAACAACAAACCAACGATACACTCCGGGTGGAGCTGTTGACGTCGCCTTTGCCAAATCCGGCCGGTTCACAGCTATAGGCCAGTAGACATTCTCCGGGCCGAATCCCTTCGTGTTGTCGACGTCCAACACACCACCTTGCCTTCCTGTTGGCTCCTCCCAGTAGATATCCTTGCCACCCGGCTCAATCACGTGGAGGTCGAGGTCTGCATCGGTATCCCAGATGAGTGTGAACTGAGGGTCTCCAACTTTAACGCGGACGCCGTCTATCAGTTCATCGCCTCCGCCGAACTGGGGAGTACCAAAGCCGTCAGATTTGCCAGAGATCGGTTCGTTGCCGGGTCCACGAATGGTCGTCAGTCGAGAGTCCGGACGAGAAACATCCCCGACCGAGCTCCCGTCTGCTAATTGACTCTTCACACCCTCCGCTTGCGTTCGAAACGGAATAAGAGTGGGACTCAATCGAAAACCACGGAGAATTGGAATCGAATGAAGGATGGCCTCGACACGAGTCTTGTCGTCGGCGTTGAGCAACCTTCCACGGATCTGGATTGTATCTGCTTCAATGACCACTGGATCGATATGGGCTAGATCTCCGAGATGGCGGCGGATGTGGGTGGTCAGGTAAGGCTCCAGTTCCTCGGGTCGGCCCTTCTCGATCAAGGGATTGGGATGACTCTCGTCCGGGGGCTGGTATTCCAACCGTTCGTCAACACGCCGTACCCCCGGAGTTTGTTCAACGGCCCGATACATCAGCATTGCCTCATAGACCGATGGTACTTTGCCCGAGAGTGTGACAGTATCTCCGTGAGACTCCAGGGCAATCGGTAAACCAGTGAGCGAGGGTCTTTTCCTCAGCATCTCAACTATCCGGCGAGTCAACAGTTGGGCGTCCCTTGCAGTCACTCCTGAGGGGCTAGGTTGCGAGGACCCCGAGGCGGCATCCGCATGAAGAGGTGGCTTGAGATTTGCGCGTGGCTCAGGATCCCTGGGTTCGATAACCTTAGCCGCCGGTAGTACTTGCTCCTGGACCTTGGCAGGTGGCAACACAGCTACGTATAATATATAAATAAGCAAAGGTGCCAGCATCGCCCCGAGCAAGAGTCTCCATTGGAACTCTCTTCGCTGCAAATGCAGAGGCAAGAGGTGCCTCTTCTGTATGGCCCTAAGCTGATCGACGTTACGGCCACAATATGGGCATCCCCAAGCTTCATCGGAATTGACTGATTGAGCGGACACCAGTCTGAGGAGTCTTCGGAGTGGATTCGGGGAGTCAACGTAATCGGAACCACCTGGGATTTCTCTTGGACCAAGTGATTGCGGCTCGACGATTCGCTGACATTGATCGCAGTACTTGTGACCGAGGTAGCGAAGAGTCTCCAGATCCTGGTCAGGCAGATTAGTCGACGAGAAAGTTTCGCCCCCTCTTGCTTTAGGATCGACGGGGATCGCCTTTCCCTTTTTGGCGATATTGCCACGAGTCTTTTTGTTTCCAGGTTGTCCCATCACTCTCCTCTGGACATCTTCACAGACATCCACATGGGTCGATTCGTTTCATGACTTCGAGGGGCACCTATCTGGAGGTTGCTCGAAGGCTACTGTTACTGGGGTTATTCCTCAACGGGGTCCCTTATTCTGCAAAGAAGGATGCTGGCTGGAAACCGGTCGCACGAATCCAGCAATATGCCTGGCGAATTCTTACCCGTCACCTTGATCATACGGCGTGAGAATGAGCGTCAGACGAAAGCCGCGGAGGAGGGCCATGGAGCGAATCATGGCCTCCACGCGATCCTTTTCCTCGACCTTCAATAGGCTCCCACGGATCGTGATCAGGTCGTTCGCAACAAAGACGCGATCGATGTGTGCGAAGTCGTCGACATAGCGTCGGATCCGTGAGGTAAGAAAAGGCTCTACGTCCTCCGAGCGTTCTTCCTGACGCAGCGGATTGGGATGAATATCGTCTGGAGGGGGGATTTCCAGTTCGTCAATGATAGAGTCGACGCCGGGTGTTTGCTCCGTGGTTCGATAGGCCAACATCGCCTCATAAGCGGAGGGAACCTTTCCCGTGAGCGTAACGACGCCCCTATTGGAATTCACGGTGATTGATAGCGATTTCAGAACGGGATGTGTCGCAAGTACCTCGTATATCCGCCGGCTTAGTTGCTCAGCATCCTCACCGACAGGCCCAGAGCGAGCAGGCTGGGAGCCCGCAGGAGAAGTGGGAGGAGGTGAAGCTGTGACTGGCGATGGTGGTTTTGGCGGTATCGGAGAGGCCTGAACGGGAACAGGCTGAGGGACGGGTGGCGGGAGCTCGACCCTCAACTCGCTGAACACACCAGTCACTCCCGGTGTGGATTCAGCCTCTCTCTCGATCAATCGTCGGTCTTCCTCACTGGCTACCACCCCCGTGAGGAACACCTGCCCGGTCTCGTCGACCCTCATCCGAACTCGCCCGATCGGGAGGGCCGAGTCGGTCAATCGAGGAGTTCCCGGTCCCTCGCTTGAGCTCGGCTGAGTCGTAGCCTCACGCGATCGGGTGACTTTACCTCGACCTCCGGTGGACGGAGCAGTAGGTCCCTGTTTGTCCGGTCCAACTCGTTTCCATTCCGGAGGAAAGGTCACTAGCGGAGGCTCAGATCCAAATGCCGGATCGTCTTCACGAAGTGGGAACGAAGGAGGGTGCAGCGATGGAGCTGGATCGCCGACCTGCTCAGCTCTTTGAATCGATTGAGACCCATGGACCGCGCGAGCCTTGAGCGAAGCCACCCTGACGGCTTCCGAGGTATCGACGATGAGGTCGTCCCTGAACGGATACCCCAGGTCGATTACGGTCTTGACCACCACATCATGGACGGCGTTGCTCCCTACGCGTCCCGAGATCACAACGAGACCGTTCCGCCAGGAGGTCTTGATCCCATAGGGAGCGGATAACGGGTTAGCCCGGATCGCCTTGAGCACGATTGCGTCTGGGCGCTGAACTTTGCTCGGCAGTCCAGAAGGAGAAACGTCCCTGGTCTTCTTGCCGTCGCCAGAACCATCCTGAGCAACGGCTTGAGAGAGCAGGATGGCCGTTGCGACGACCAAGCTCGAGATCGGAGCCATGAGAGTGTCTCCCTCCTCAGCCTGAGCACAGCGACCCTGGGCTTCGTCGTCGCCGTCGACTGCCGGAGTGGGGAGGTGGGTCGAAGAATCAGGATCGATGTCGACCCATCGGGACTGGACCGGATACGAACCTTATTCTCGCGCCGCCCGAGCAAGCAGTCAACAAGTCTGTCTGGGCTCTTCCAGAAACGACCTGGCCTCGCGTATTGCATCAGTGAATTCTGAAGGACCCACGATCGAGTTCGACACGAAAAGGGGACGGGAGTCTTTTCAGGGTTCCGGAGGCGGTTTTCGGGGACGGCCGCGGAGGCGTAGAGTGGATTCGAGGCCGGGCGGGGGAAAAGGGAACCGGAGAAAACCGGACAGGCATGTTGTTCGGGAGTTTTTGGGAAGGCAGTTGCCTTGCGCGGCCGCAGTAGATCCCTCGGCTCGGGCCCTGGCCTGGCGATCCCAGCCGGCCGATGATAGGCTCAGTACTTGGTGTCGGGACAGGATACGGACCCGTTCAATGGCTGCGGCCGCCCGGGGATTACTGGTGTCGACTCGTTCATGGCGAGGGGACATCTGCGAGTTGCCTTGAACTGGAGCGCATTGGTGTATTACAAGCTGCCTCTCATCTTTGAGCCCCAGCCCGAGGGCGGATACACCGTGACCTCGCCACTTTTGCCCGAATTGCTCACCGAGGGGGACACGGTCGCGGATGCACTCGATAATGTCCGCGACGCGCTCGCGGCCGTCCTCGAGATTTACCAAGAGCAAGGAAGGTCTCTGCCTCTTTCGCTCACCCAGGCGTCCCCGACCGATGCCGTCCGGGTGGAGATGGTCGTGGCCGTCCCATGAGGTATCGCGAGGTGGCGCGAAAGCTCACCACCCTGGGGTGCGGAGAAGTGCCTCGGACCGGTGACGGCTCGCATCGGAAATGGCACAACCCGGCGACGGGCAACTCGACCGTCGTGCCGGACTGGGGCGGGGACGACCTGAAGCTCGGGACGATTCGCGGGGCGTTGCGTCAACTCGGCCTGTCTTGGGATGAATTCACCCAGGCATGAGCGCACACGGGGACGGGAGGGACCTCACTGATATTGACGCTTCGAGAGGGTCTCTTTACGCTTCGTCGAAGCCAAGAACCGCTCGATCGATCGAAGCAGGGATGATCTACCACGTTCTCAATCGCGGGAATGGCCGGATGCGGCTGTTCTACAAGCGCAGATAATTGGTGTCGCTTCAATTTGGAACTGCGGGGTCAGACCCGGCGCTGCGGGAACGCAAGCTCCAGCGCGATTGTCAGATCCTCGAGGCTGAGCTAGCCGAGCGGCCCGATGACCCGTTCGTCCTGTTCAACCTGGGCTCGACCGCCGTCGAGCGCCACGACTGGCTCACAGCCCTGGGCCATCTCCATCGCAGCCTCTCCGGCTCGGCCGCCACCGATTCGATCGTGCGGAAGCTCTTCGCCCTGATCGCCCGCTGCCACCAGATGCTCGAAGACCTTCCGTCGGCTCCGAGTGCTTGCTCAAAGGGCCTGCGGGTCGCCCCCGACGACGCCGAGCTGCATTTCCGCAAGGCCGTTCTTCACCGTAAAGCCAATCAATCCGCCGAGGCCGAAGCCTGCTGGCGGCGGATCTTGACCCTCAGACGTTCCGACCAGTTCTGTAGCGTCGACCAGGGCATCCACGGCCACCTGACCCTGCGGAACCTCGCCGTTCTGGCCGAAGAGCGGGGCGACCGAGCCGAAGCCCACAGGCTCTGGAGAATGGTCCTCGACGCCTGTCCAGGCGACGTCGAGGCCATGTCGCGCGGAGTATCGTCGCGGTGAGCGGAGGAGCTTCCCGCCAACAGTCGCCAGTCTAACGCCCATTGCGTCAGCACGGAGGGTCCCACACGATACCGCCAGTCCCGCTCCGAAAATGAGACGGGCGCGAGGGAACCACCTCTTCGTGCCCACGCCGCTACGGCGCGAACGGATTCGCGGGTATCTCGTCGGCGAGGCCGGCCGAGGGGATGAGGGCGTTCCAGGCCGCTGAGGGCAGGAGGAAAACCGGGCCGGTGTCCGAGGTGCCCGAGGCGGCGGCGACAAGTCCGCCCTGGGTCCCGCCAATCCGCAGGACCTGCGGCGTGTTGCCAGGGCCGGTGTCCAGTTCCAGCACCAGTTTCGGCCGGGACAGTCCCGTGGCGGCGGGAATCGGGCCCTGGTACTGGAGAAACCTGGACGTGCGGAGCTGTGCGAGCTGCTTGACCAGGTCATCGAACCGGGAGAGGTCGATGCCGCTCGCGTCGGTTCCTGGCTCGGGTCTCCAGTTGGCCGGCCCACCGCCGGGCCGCGGGTTGTGGCTGAAGGCGAGTGTCCGCTCCGGCAAGCGGAAGACCAGGCGGCGGATCGCGTCGGCCTGAAACGACAGCACGAGGGTCTGGTGGTACTCGGCCAGGAGGGCCTGCACCGCCGGCGCGCCCAGGGTGAAGACAAAGGGCTGGGATTCGACCGCCGCGTAAAAAGTGCCCGGCTTGCCGGCGACGGGCTTGCCGATTCGCAGGCGTCCGCCCGAGCTCGAGGGCGCAGCCGCTGGCTGCGATGGAGGCTCGGGCCTGGCGGGCGGCCCGCCCGGCGCGGTTTCGGCATCCCAGGCGACGACGAGGGGGGGCTGATCGAGGCCGAAGTTCTTGCCGTCGCCCGCGGCCTCGGCCGCGAAATCTTCGGCCCGCAGGTCGGAAAGCAGGGCCAGCAGGTGGGTGACGGCCTCGACGTCGGCCGGCGCGCGGACGGGTGCGACCATTCGCCACCGGTTCGGCGCACCGGACGACCGATCGGGTTCGAGGACCGTCGTCGTTCCCTCGCGAACCAGCGTCAGCTTGCTCACCGAGGCGGGATTGACTGAAAGCACCCCGCGATCGCGGTACGCCAGGTGATTCCGGGGCAGGACCTCGAGCAGCGAATCCGGCAGGGCCAGGACGACGCTATCGCCCTCCAGCCGGCCATAGATGGTCTTCTTCAACCGGTCGTGCCGACCGATGAGCAGGGTCAGAGCAAGGGTCCGCGAGGCGGCCTCGGCGATTTCCGCCCGTTTCGCTCGGGACGGGGGGCCGGTCGAAGCCGACTGCCAGATCTCGAGGGTCATGATCGGCGGGTCGAGATCGGGACGGATCACCCGAGCGGGGTTGAGAAACTCGCTGGCCTGCAAGCTGTCGAGCTGGTTGACAAGCGACTGGACGAGGTAGCTATCGGCCCTTTCAACCCGGGGCGATTTGAGCAACCAGCCGGCGCCCTCACGCTCGAGCCGGAACGTGGTCGAAAGCGCCGCGATCTCGATCTCGGAAACCGCACCAGGGTCGATGTTCGTGACGTGCTGGCTACGGTAGGCGACGCTGTCGCGGGGGATCTCGGCAAGGAACCGATCACTGACAGAGGCCACGTCGTCCTGGTCGCCACGGCGGACGTAGACGCGGTCGGGGTGGTCCGGCACCTTCTTGCCGACGTGCAGGACAAGCGGGGAATCCGGTTGAGTCGTGGTCGTCAATTCGATCGTGGCCTCGGGCTTGTCGAGCCCGAAAGGCGCGAAGTCGGTCACGTTATCGGCGCTGAACCCCTTCTCGCCATCGAGGACCCGGATCGACGAGAGGGCGGCGAGCGTGCTTTCGATCTTCGCCCCGTTGGCCGGCACCTTGACCGGTGCGGTCAGGCGCCACTGGCCTGCTGCGCCTCGCTCGGCTTTCAGATTCAATGAATCCCGCTGAACCGTCAGGCTCGAGATCTGGAAGGTTGGCACCGGGATGAGGTTCGGTTGTCGCCATTCGATCAGCGGGCGGCCTGTCGCGGCCAGCAGCTTCTTGTCGACCACCTCGATCCCCGCGGTGTCGGCTTGCCGGACGTAACAAAGGTCGCGAACCGTCTTGCCGATCTCGAGGGCGGCAAGCAGACGCGTCTGCGACCTGGCCGCCCTACCGGCTTCGCCCCAGAGCCGGACGACGGACTCGGGAGGGGCCAGCCCGTAGCTTTCCGGCGGGCCGGTGATCGTGCCGGATTCGGGCGACTTGCGCAGGTTTTTGAGGTTGCCGACGAGGGTCTCGACGACCGTGGCGTCGGCCGCGACGTCGAGCGGCTGGGTCATCTGCCAGCGGTCCCTGCCCCTGCGCTCGAAAGCCAGGGTTTCACCGCCGCGAAGGATCTCGAGCCGGGTGATGGCGGCCTCGGGCGTGTCGATCAGATCGGGGAGAACCCGATTCAGCCGCCCTCGCCGCTCTGCTTCCGTGGGCACGCCCGAATCATCGAGCCACCAGAGGACCAGCAGGCCGGCGAAGAACAGACCAATGAGTACGAAGGTAGGGCGAAACGTTTTCATCGACGGTCCGGCGGAGGAAAGCGTGGAGAGATCAGAGGTCGAGTCCGGCGAGAGCGGGTCGGGTCCAGGCTCACTCGCGCCGGGCCACGTAAATGATGGTTCCCAGGACGAGGATCGCCAGCACGGTCATGACAGTGGGGACGAGGACCAGCCGGGTCCGCAGCAGGGGATCGGCCGTGAGCGTCAGGGCCACGTGCGTGTTGGCGGTGATGCCGACGGCATCGGGGCGGCCGCGAAGCCAGCTCGCCGCGTTCATGACCAGATCGAGGTTGATCGATTCGATGCCCTGCACGACGTTGTCTGCGAGCGAGCGGCTTGAAAACAGGACGAGCCTGGGCCTGGGCCCGGACTCGGCGGCGGAAGCAGCCGAGGCTGCCGACGCGGCGGCCCGCTCGGCCACGGCCACACCGACCGTCACCGGCCCCGGCTCGTCGATGCCTGGATCGAGCCTGGGTCGGGGGTTCGTGAGGTCGGTCTCGGCCCAGGACTGAGGTCCGGTACGGAGGATGGCGATGGGGACGAGGTTTGCATTGACCGGCGTGCTGCCCGGTCTGCCGGGCGTTGCCGGCCCCTGTCCCAGAATGCGGATGGGCGCTCCGTTGGGAACGAGGACGGCCCGGTCGGATGGCAACGCGTCGACGATGGGATGCCCCTGGCCCCCCTTCAGGGGCGCGAAGACGAGTTGCACGGTGCGGTTGAAGTTGAGCCGGGGATCGATGACCAGACCGCGGCCGATCTCCAGGTTGAAGGCCTTGAAGAAGTCGTCGAGGCCGGATGGCTCGGTGTTGCCGACCAGGGCCAGGACGGGCCCTCCCCGGTCGGCGTAGGCCGTGAGTTTGGCCACTTCCTCGGCCTTGAATGGGCTCCTCGGGCCGGCGATGATCAGCAGGGTCAGGTCGTCGGGGATCGGGTCCTTGATGAGGTTGAGCTCGGCCGCCTCGCAGCCGACGGAGGCCAGCCGGGCTCGCCAGATGCCAACGCCCGCTCCGGCGGGGTTGAGGTCCGAGGACGAGGACTCGCCATGCCCCGTGGTGAAGGCGACCTTCGACTTGCGCGACTCGCGCAGCCGGATCAGGGCCGACGTGATCGCGTCCTCACCCTTGAAGACCGACTCGAAGCGGTCCGTACTTTGCCGCGCGGCGTCGGCCGAGAGCGGTTCGAACAACTCCTGGCTGGGCACGACCACGAACTCGGCGTCGGTTCCCTCGCCGTACTCGAGCAGGACGCCTCCTCCCCTCATCACCGCCAGGTCGGGGGCGCGCTTCGCCAGGTCCTCGGCTCGCGCGAGCTCGGTGTACGGGTTGAGGCTGTCGATCTTGATCATGCTCGGCCGGGCCGCCCGGTACAGCTCGAGGAGCTGAACCACACGGTCAAGCTGGCGCGCCGAGCGCGGACCGCTGCCATAAACGATGTGAAACGTGACCGGGCGATTCAGGCTCTCGAGCTGGTTGGCCGAGAGCGACGAGAGCGAGAAGGTCTGCTCACGCGTCAGGTCAATTCCCCGGCCGCCGTAACGGAAGGCGGCCACGTTGGCGACTGTGAGAATGCCGGCAAGCAGGCCCGCGTTGAGGAACATGCGCGACAGATCCGCGGTCCGGCGCAGGATCGGGCTGGCGTGCCGGTACCGCCGGTTGGCGATGTTCAGGCAAAGCACCAGGCCGATGCCCAGGCCGAAGACGGGAATCGACCAGCGAACGCCGTGGGGCAGGGTCAAGGCCAGGTAACCGCCCACGAGGATCAAGACCAGACCGGTTGTCACCCCGGCGATCACGCGGTCGCGGTAGCCAGAAGGCGGCGCATCGTCGTCGTCCTCGACTGCTGTCGCCTGGCCGGGTGGAGCGCCGCGCAGGATCCAGAAGATCGCCAGGAAGCTCGCCACCGAGAGGGCCCCGACCCAGACTTCCGGCCATCCGAAAAGCAACGAGAGACCTTGCAACATCGAGCCTTCATCCCCCGTTCAGGACGCTCTCCACGTCACCGTCGCCGCCCGGTTTCGAGGATTTTCACGGTGAGGTAGAGAGCGAACACACACACTGAAAGATGCAGCGCGATCGTCCGGAGATCGAGCTGACCCTGCCCGAACGCACGAACCTGAACATAAACCGCCAGGAACCGCACCGCCTCGGCCCAGCCGGCTTGCTGCCGGGCACCATAGAAGTAAAGCAGAAGCGTGAGGACCACCATCAGGAAGAGGACCACGAACGTCCAGACGGCGGCCACGATCTGGTTCCGGGTCAAGGCGCTGAACATTAGGCCGATCGCCACGAACATCATCCCCATGGTCGTCAGGCCGATGCCCAGGCTCAAGAGCGGCCCCAGATCGAAGTAATACCTGGCCTGGAAATAGAGAAACGGCAGGTAGACCGCGAATGGAACCAGGAGCGCCAGGTACATCAGCACCCCGGCAAGCCACTTGGAGAGGACGATCTCGGCCTCGGAGACCGGCATCGTCAAGAGCGTCTCGATGGTACCGGTCCGGCGTTCCTCGGCGATCAGCCGCATCGTCAAGAGGGGCACGGCGACCAGGATGCTGAACCAGAACAGGGGACTCGCGGATACGTAGGTGGTCATCGGGTCGCGAACGCTGGAAAACTCGCGCTGGGGCTGGCTGAGCGCATCGACGAGCTCCCAGAAGTTGAGCAGGGCGATCACCTCGAAGGCCATGAGCACGATGTAGGCCATCGGGCCCAGGAAGAAGGCGCCAAGCTCGCGAGCCAGCAGTGTGGGCACGTGTCGCATGATCAGATTGCCTCGACTTCCGACGGGGCCACGCCGTCTCCGGTCACCGCCTCGACAAACCGCTCCTCCAGCGAGCTTCGTCGCAGTTCGAGGCTGCGCAGAATCCAGCCGTTGGTCGTCAGCTTCTGGCAAACCGCCTCGCGCACGTCGTCCCCGCCATGGGTTTGGAGCTCGAAGCCGGAAATGCCGGCGTCCCGGCTGGTGATGCGCACTCCACGAACTCCGTCGATGCCCGCCAGGACGTTCCGGATCGATTCGGCTGGTCCCCGGGCCTCCACCAAGATCGCCTTTTCGAGCCGCAGTCTCTCGAGCTTCTCATCGATCGCGATCCGCCCCCGCGCGATGATGATGACCCGGCCGCAAACGGCCTCGACTTCGGACATGATGTGCGTCGACAGCAAGATCGTGTGCCGGTCGCCCAGCTCCTGGATCAGGTTGCGGACCTCGCGAATCTGGATCGGGTCGAGGCCGGCGGTCGGCTCGTCCAGGATCAGGATGTCGGGATCGTGAACCATCGCCTCGGCCAATCCCACGCGCTGCCGGAATCCTCGAGACAGGTGGCCCAGGAGTCGCTGTTCGACGTCGCTCAGCCGGCACCGAGAGACGACCTCGCTGATTGCCAGTCTCCGTCTCGATCGGGGAACATCCTTGAGCCTGGCCCGGTAGCGAAGGTACTCCTTGACACGCATCTCGTGATACAGCGGCACGTTCTCTGGCAAGTAACCAACCTTGCGGCGGACCGCCAGGGGTTCGTCCAGGACGTCGTGCCCGGCCAGCACGGCGCGCCCGCTGGTCGGAGATAGGTAGGTCGTGAGAACCCGCATCGTCGTCGTCTTGCCGGCCCCGTTGGGACCAAGCAGCCCGACAATCTCGCCCCGTCCCACGCCGAAGCTGATTTTCTCGATGGCCCTGACCGACCCGTACTGCTTCGTCAGCCGCTCCACCTGGATCATGGCTCAAACCACCTCCGGAAACCACGCGGAGCGATCAGCCCCCGCGCACCAAGGAACCAGGCCCTGCCTCAAACTCAAGCCTAGGACGCGATCCGGCATGAGCGCTCCTGTCCGAGGGGAAGAAGCACGCACCCTAGCAGGTGCGGCCATGGTCCGGGGAAGCCTGGGCGTGTCTCGCATTGAAGCCCGAAACTCCTACTGGCTCTCACGAAACTGTGACAGTGTACCCAATTATCGGCCTAGCCGCGGTCACCATGCAAGATGACATGGCCACCGTGCCGATGCCCCGTCGTGAACGTGCCTCTACCAGCGCCTCGGTGGCAACCCGCACGAGAAGTCGGCGGAATGGTGGACGCGGGGCCACCCATATTCCGCCACCCAGGAAACGTGGGTGGCCCCTCTCACACTCGCGCGCCACCGGGCCGCCGCCCTCCTTCCCCACGCCGCGCTTCTGATCACCCAGGGCGGCTGGCGCCTGGTCCGTCTCAGGTTCATCCCCTTCTTCCTGGGCAAGATCGACGCTGTCCGCAGCGCCCGGACCATCCGTGCTCGCCGCAAGCTCCGCGCCGACCTGGCCAAGAGCTCCATCGCCCCCGCGCACTTCCCCATGAAACTGGGCTCGTTCGGCGACGTCCTCAACCACCTT
>Ga0209048_10005118_pt1 | contig 12421 bp, 12 predicted proteins | sample FrelakmetCRP12CR_FD_187146 | JGI IMG/M metagenome (GOLD analysis project Ga0209048, IMG submission 187146) | Freshwater lake sediment microbial communities from the University of Notre Dame, USA, for methane emissions studies - CRP12 CR (SPAdes)... | ecosystem: Environmental > Aquatic >... | reverse complement strand
CTTGTCGCCGATGGCCTTGTCGAGCTCCTGCGAGACGACCTTCACGTCCGCGTATTGCAACGTGAACACGCCCACCGACATGCCGGCCATCCAGTCGATGTCGAACATGTCGATCGTGTCGAGGAGGTGACGAAGCTCGGTCTCGGTGCCCGCGAGGACCAGCAGGTTGCGCAGCTCGTCGGGGCGCACCGCGCTTGCGTCCTTTGCGAAGGGCTCGAGGATGCGCATCATTTCGCGCACGCCGATGTAGCGCAGCGGGACGATCTGCACTGAAAAGCCTGGCGGCAGCGCGCGCTGCGAGTTGCCGAGCTGCGGCGTGGTGTTGCCGCGCACGAGCGCCGCCTGCGGCAGGATCTTGTAGATGCCGGCCTCCTTGATCATCCCGGCGCCGTTCATCCGCAGCAGCATTTCGAGCGTCGCCGGCAGCGCCTCGCGCGGAATGCCCGCCGTGGTGCGCAGCGTCACGGTGCCCCCGACCGAACCGTCGATCGTGTAGGCCTCGCCGAGCGTGTCCCCGAGGACGCTGCGGATCACCTCGCGCAGATCGGCGCCTTCCCAGTTCATCACGATGCTGTTGCCGCTCGCCTGGACCGGCGCAGCCGGCGGCGGCAGGCCGCCCCCCGGCTGTTGGCCGCGCACGAGCACGCCGGTGCCCTTGAAGATGCGCGCCTTGTCCTCCGGCGTCGGCAACCCGGGCTGCAAAGCGCGCTCGGCGGCGTCGGCAAGCGCCGGTGAAATCGCCTGGGTGCCCTTCATCGGCGTGCTGCGCATGGTGACCGGCGGCCCTCCGGCATCCGGCGCCGGCGGCGGCGACGCGCAGGCCAGAAGGGCGAGCGGCAGCGCACAAACGAGCGCTTTGCGGAACGGGGGGGAAATCGTCATTGTTGTTATCCGGTTGGCGCGTGGATGCGGTGAGGCCCGGCGCGGGCGCCGAACGTGTTTGCCGAAAGATCGTGCGATCGTCATCGCGGCGCGTTGGGAGCTCGGGGTTGCTGGTAGGCGCGGTACATGTCGGCCCATCGTGGATCCGGAGGGGTCACGGGTGCGGCGGCGGCAGCCGGTGCAGCGGCGGGCCGAGGCGCGGTCGCGGGCGGTGGAATGGGGTTGCCGTCGGGCGTCGATGTCTGGGCCTGGACGGCGGCTTGCGCAGCGCGGGCCGCGCGGCGGCGCTCGGCCAGGGAGGCGTCGGCGGGGGTGCTGCCGGGGGCGGCTTCCGCGCCCACGGCCGGAACCGCCGCGGCGGTCGCGGCGGGTGGCGGCGGAGCCGGCGCTGCGGGCTGCACCGTCGGCCGCGGGTTCGTCGCAACGCGCAGCACCAGTTCTTCCGATTCGTCGCCGAGGGCGAGGCGCACGCGGTCGGCCTTCACCTCGGCGACCAGTATTCCGTTGACGGTGTCGCCCTGCAGTACGCGGCGCGATTTTCCGCCCGCCGTTTCGCGCAGGAACGCGGTGTTCTTGCCGCCGATCACCATCGTGCCGGTCAACGCGAATTGGCCGCGCTGCAACCGCGGCTTCGCTTGCTCGGCGAGGGCCACCGGCGCGGGCCGCCGGGTCGGGTTGAAAAGTGTCCGCTGCACGGTGTCGGTGCGCGCCGCGGTGCCGCCGGCAATCGCGAATTCCGGGAGCAGCTCCGTGACGACCGGCCGCGCCGGGATCGGTTCTTCCGGCGGCGGCATCTTGCGGACCGCGCGCCCGAAATCGGTCTCCCATGCAATCAGCGCGGCCGCCACGAGCAGCGGCGCCAGCCACCACAGCGCGGCACGCAGGCGGATTCCGAGCTCGTTCATCGCGGCGGCCATTGGCTATTTCCTCGCCGGTTCGTTGAAGTCGAAGGCGATGACGTCGAGCTGGACGTTGACCTCGGGCTCCTGCCCGGGCGCGGGCCGGAAGCCGCGGAAGGCATTCAGCGGGCGCAGCGTCAGGTTCTCGACGACGAGATACGGCTGCTGCGATTCGAGCGCATAGAGGATCTTCTGCAGGTTGGGCGTCGTCGCGAAAAACTGCACGTTGAGGCCGATCTGCCGGTAGCGGCCGTCCTCCTTCGCTGCCTGGTTCTGGCTGATCGAGATGCGGCCGCCGTTGCCCTCGACGGCCGCGCGCACGAGCTCCTGCAATTCGGCGCCCGCGAGATTCGCGGCGGTGTTCTTGAGGTAAAAGCGCTTCGCATCCTTGTCGCGCATCACGTCGAGCGCCTTCCGGTATTCCGGCGCCTGCGCGGCGACGCGACGATACGTCTCGCGCCGGTCCGTCAGCGACGAAATCGCATTGTTGTAATGGAGATGCAGCAGCACGACCGGCAGCAGCAGCGCCGACAGCAGGATCGCGACGGCGACGACGAACAGCGCGACGGCCAGCGCGCGTTGCTGCCCGGCGGGAAGCCTTGCGATCGCCGTGTTCATGGTCCGCTTCCCGGCGCTTTGCGCGGTGCCGCGGGGATCGCTCCCGAGATCACCTGCTCGCCGCCCACCGTCGTCATCGGCGGCCCGGCCGCGGCGGGCGGATTGACCGATCCCGGCGGCGGCGGCATGTCGCGCGGCGCGGTCATCCCGGGCGGGAACGCGGCCTGCGGAGGCGGAGGTCCGAACACGGCCGGCGCAGGCGGCGCTCCAGCGGCTGGGGGGATCTGCGTGGCGGGAGGAGGCGCCCCGGTGGATGCGGTGGCCGGCGGTACGACGGGAGCCGCCGCAGTGGCGGGCGGTGTTGCCGGCGGGGTTGCGGGCGCAGTTGCGGACGCCGCGGCTGCCGGCGCCTCGGGCGCCACAACGGCAGGCGTCGCCGGTTCGACCGGTGTGCTCGCGAGTTGCAGCGGCAACGGGGCGGGCATCGGCGCAACCTGCGCTCCGAGGTCGAAGATCTCGCCGGGGCCCGGCTGAATCTTTGTCGTCGGCGAACGCGGCGCGGCGTCGACGAACACCTTCGACTCCTCGAGCAGCGAAACAAGGCGCCCCGCGTTGGCGCTCTCGCCGCGCAGCATGAGCTCGCGCCGCGGCTCCTTGCCCTTCGGCGCGCTCTTGACCTCGAGCTGCGTGATCCAGGTGTCGTCAGGGAGCAGCTTCGTCACGTCGTTCAGCACCTGCACCTGGCTCGGGAAACCGTACTTCTTGCCCAGGACGTAGTTGTAGTCGCCGGTCATCGTCTCGAGCTGCTGGCGCAGTGCGCTGGAGGAGTCCGCCTGCAAGCGCACTTGCTCCGTGTTCTGCGACAGTGCAATGACGTACCCGCGCTTTTGCCAGATCGGCAGCACCACCGCGATCATCGCGACGATTGCGACCACCGCAAGCGGCACCCAGAGGCGCCACCGGCGCAGCCATGCGACCGCCGGGCGGTCCTCGTGCGGCAGCAAATTGAGACGCGAGCCGCCCGCCGTGGCGGGGCCCTCGGTTCCCGGCGCGTCGGGCGTGATCGCGACGACGGTCGCCCCCCAGCTTTCGGCGCGCCGCCGCGCATCGGCCACCGCGCTGCGCAACGCCGCCGCCCAATCGACGCGAATTTCGCCTTTCTGGGCGTCGCGCCCGACGACCGCGGCGTCGAAATAGAGCTCTTCCGGCTTGAACGGCGTGTGGCGATCGAGATCGTAGGCGAGTGCCTGCCGCAGGTCCTGCTCCACCGCCGCGGGCAGGCGGATCAGCTTGCGCAGCACCTGGCCGGGCGGCAGCGCAACGACGACCTTCACCGCCGCGGGACCCGTGCCGTAGGCGACCCGCGGCAGCGTGTCGATCACGGCGCGCCCCGCCTGCTGCGCCGCGGCCGCATCGCCCGCGAGCGGAATGTGCGCCGTCGCCGCGTAGGCGAGCGTCCCGTTGGTGGTGCGCGGCATCCACAGCACCGCGGCATCCTGCGCAAACGCGATGACGGGCCGCAGCATCCGGCGTTTGAACGCCGCGCGCGGCGCCGCCGGCACCAGCGGGGCGAGCTGGGCCATCCACCAGCGCCAGAAGGCGGGCAGTCCCATCCGGTGCGCGGAATCGCGCAACCGTTGCTTGAGGTCAGCGAAGGCGAAGGCCATTTTGGTCGTCGGTCGCCGTGCGGGCATCCGCGTCGGTGCCAGGCGTCGGGGGCGGCGGCGTGCGTGCGCCTTCCTGCCAGAGAAGGGCGATGACGGGTCGCCGGGGATCCACCGACGGGCGCAGCACCGCGTCGCGGACGAAGGTTACACCATCGGGCATCGTCGCTTCGGCGTGGATGCGCCACACGGATGCGGCGCCGGCGATGAATCCCTGCGCCTGTGGAAACGCGGGCACCGGCAGCTTGCTCGCGAGCGCTTCCTTGCGCTGCGCGATATACGCGTCGACGACGTCGGGCGTGATGTTGGGAATGGCGAGCAGGACGTCGCGCGTGGCCGTCGCGGGGTTGATTCCGGGTTGCCGCGAGTAAACGGTGAGGCTGTCGGCGATGCGCGCGACGAGCCCCGGTGTAACGCCCAGGACGCGCGCGAGCTCGCCGACGGAATCGAAGGGCGCGTTGGCGGGCTTGTAGGTCTTTCCCGCCGCGCGGTAATCCGGTTCTTCGGCGCCGTTCGGCCGCTTGAGGTCGTCGACGTCGCGCCAGTCGAGAATCGCTTCGAGAACGTTCTCCGCCGTAAACGCATCGAGGCCGCCGACGTTCTGCAACAGCCCCTTCAGCAGCGGATCGCTCGCGGTGTTGAGGTCGATGCGCGCCGCCTCGTCGACCGCCCAGCTCGTGAGCTTCACCTCGCCTTCGGCCCATGACTGCGGCGAACCGTCCGCCTGCCACACGTCGGGCAGGTTGCGCGGTCGCGTGAGCTCGAAAGCGGTGCGCTCGACAGCGCCGTCGGCGGCGGCGCGCGCCTGCGCGAGCGAGAGCGCGTTGCGCGCGGCGACCGCCTCGCCGTGCATGCTGAACGCGAAGCCGCTCGCGATGACGGTGAGCAGGATCGTGAGCCACAGCACGGCGATGAGCGCGATGCCGCGTTCGGAGGATCGGCGCGCGCGCATCAGCCGGTTCCCACGCAGCGGTTGCGGGTCGGGTCGTACGAAGCGCATGCGGATTCGGGCGCGCGGCGCGGCTCGACGGTGAGCGTCGGCCACGGCAGGCCCTTGGCCGGTATCACGTCGATGCGCATGAGCAGCGGCAGCCGCTGCGGGTCGTCCCACTTGTCGCGCCAGCTCGGCATGTCGACGTCGGCGGCATTCGCGTCGCGCCCGAAATACGACACATGCAGTTCGGCGATGCCGTCGGCGAGCACCGTATGGTCGGCCGAATTGAATTCGGGATTCTGTGTGGCCGCCGGATCGGGAATGGTCCGTTCCAGCACGAGCTGCGACTTGTCGCCGTTGCGCATCACCGCCAGCCGGAAGAAATACGCGCCGCCCTCCTGCACCCGGGGCGGCAGCGCCGCGGCGTAGCGGATCTCGTCGCGCTCGCCGGCGAACATCAGCGGCAGCTCCGCCGCCTTCTTCACCCGCAGCGGCAGTTCCGCTTCGATCTGCTCGCGCAGGAACGACTGCGCCTGGCGCATCGACGAGACCGCCTCCGCCTTCGCCTCGCCGCCGTCCCAGCTGCGCGCAGCCATCGACAGCGAGCCGAACATCAGCGCCGCGATCAGCGCGAGCAGCACGAGCGCGATGATCAGCTCGATCAGCGTAAAGCCGGCGGAATGCCGGCGCGTCATCGCGCGTCCCTCGCGGCGATGCGCGTGGTCGCGAGCTCCAGCGTCCGCTTGCCACCGTTCGCCGCGGGAAAGGCGACCTCGGCGCTGACGCGAAAGAGACGCAGCGGCAACGAATCGGAGCCGCGCTCGGTGTCCGGATTGACGCCCGGCGCCGTGTACGGCGTCACTTTCGTCGTCCATTCGATGCGGCCGTCGTCCACGGTGCCCTGCTGCGTCGTCTCGCGCAGCGGCTGTGTCGACGCCGCCTCCGCGAGCACGCTCTCGGCGACGAGCAGCGCGCGGCTCGAGTCGTCGGCGGCCGAGGCGTTGCCGAGCGCGCCGGAAAACAGGCGGAACAAGGCCGTGCCGACGAGCGCCAGGATCACGAACGCGACCAGCACCTCGAGCAGCGAAAAGCCGCGAGCGCGCGCGAGCGGATGCCGACGGAAAGCGCGGGTGCGCATCGGATGCCTAGTCCAAGATCGCGACGCGGCCGGTAAGCCAGTCGACGTCGACTTCGTACTTGCGCTCGCCCGCCGCCAGCGTGACGCGGCCGCCATTGCTGCCGCCGTCGGGAAAAAAGCGGATCGCACCCGTGGTTTCGCTGATGAGGTCGCTTTGCGCGGTGAAGAGCTTCATCTGCATCTCGCGCGGCAGCACGTGCACATGAGGATCGCGCTCGATCTGAAACGTGCGATGCTCCAGGTCGAGCACCACGCGCGTGTCGGTGCGCGTCGCCACGGCGTCATTGCGCGCCATGCGCAGCCCCGCCGCGACTTTCCGCGCCGCGGTCTTCAAGTCGGTGTTCGACACGCCGGGGCCGAGGATCGGAATCGCGATCGCCGAGATGATCGCGATCAGCGCCAGCACGACGAGCAGCTCGAGCAGCGTCACCCCGGCGCTGCGCGCGAAGCGTAAACGGTGGTTGTCGTTGCGCATCGGCATGGCGTGGCGGGCCGCCTACGGCTGCGAGCTCGAGATGTCCTTGTTGGGGCCCTCGCCACCTTCCTTGGCGTCGGCACCAAGTGAAATGATCTCGTACGGCGCATTCGCGGCCGGCGACGAATACTTGTACTCCGTACCCCACGGGTCCTTCGGCACCGTCGCCTTTTTCCAGTACGGGCCGTTCCAGTTGGCAACGCCGGCCGGCGCGCTCACCAGCGCCTGCAGTCCTTCCTGTGTCGTCGGATAGCGGCCGACCTCCAGCTTGTACAGGTCGAGCGTCTGGCTGATCTGGCCGATCTCGATCTTCGCGGCGTCGGCCTTCGCCTTCTCGCCGCGGCCGATGTAGTTGCCGGCGACGACGGTCATGATCACCGAAAGCAGCACGAGCACGACCAGGATTTCGATCAGCGTCATGCCGCGGGAGGTTCCTCGCTTCACCCGGGTTGCAGCCATTGCCGTTCCTCTCGTTCGAATTGCGGTCCGCCGGGGCGCGCCGCCCCGCCGCGAAGTGTTAGACACGGTTCACTGGACAAGTTCGCTCATGCCCATGACGCCGATCAGGATCGAGAACACGATGCCGCCGATCAGCACCGCGAGCGACAGGATCATGACGGGCTCCAGCACGGCGAGAAAGCGCTTGATCGCCATCGCGACCTCGCGGTCGTAGATCTCGGCGACACGGTTGAGCATTTCCTCGAGGCGGCCGGATTCCTCGCCGACCAGGATCATCTGCACCGCGAGCTTCGGGTAGAGCCCGGTATCGTCGAGCGGCTTGGCGAACCCCTTTCCTTCGCGCAAGCGGGCGATCACGCCGTCGAGCGCGTTCGCGAGGACGACGTTGCCGAGCGTGTCGCGGACGATGGCGAGCCCGTTCAGCAGCGTCACGCCGTTGGCGAGGAGCGTTGCCAGCGTGCGCGAGAAGCGCGCCGTCTCGACCTTGGTCACGACGTCGCCGATGAGCGGCCAGCGGAGCAGTCGCGCATCCCAGCGCAGGCGCACAAGAGGATCCTTCAGGCGCCGCCTCACCCAGAGGGCCCACAGCACCGCCAGCGCGGCGATCGCCCACCACCACTGCTTGATGCCGGTGCCCAGGAAAATCACAACCTGTGTGGGCAGGGGCAGCGCGCGGCCCGCCTGCGCGAACGTCTGCTCGAACTGCGGCACGACGTAGGCGAGGATCAGCATCAGCGACAGCACGGCGACGCCGATCAGGATCGTCGGATAGATGAGTGCGGAAATCACGCTTTCGCGCAGCTCCTTGTTGCGCTCCATCGTGTCCGCGAGGCGCGTCAATACGGTGCCGAGCGCGCCGCCGGCCTCGCCCGCCCGGATGATGTTGATGTAGAAGCGCGAGAACACCTCCCGGCGCGCGTCGATCGCCTGCGACAGGGACTTGCCGCCGCGCACGTCGTCGCGGATGCCTTGCATGAGCGCCGCGACCGGCGGGGTTTCGGCAAGCCCGATCAGGATCTCGAGCGAGCGGTCGAGCGGCAGCCCCGCGCGCAGCAATGTCGCGAGCTCGCGCGTCATCGCGAGCAGCTGGTCGCGGCTGACCTTCTTCGACTCGAACCACCGGCGCCGCGCGCCGCGGCCGCCGTTGCCGGCGGCCGAATTGTTTGCCGCCCCCGCGGCTCCGGATCCGACCGCGCGCGCGACCTGTGTCGGCATCAGCCCCTGGTCGCGCAGGCGCTCGACGATCTCCGACTCGTTCGCGGCCTCGAGCTCGCCGACCGCGACGCCGCCCGACGCATTGACGGCCTTGTAGCGGAAGATGGCCATCAGTTTTCTCTCGTGACGCGCAGCACTTCCTCGAACGTCGTGATCCCGCGCACCGCCTTGCGCAGGCCGTCCTCGTACATCGTGACCATTCCTTCCTTGATCGCCTCGGTGCGAAGCTCGGAGGAGATCGCATGCTTCATCACGAGGCTTCGCAGCGGATCGGTCATCGGCAGCATCTCGAGGATGCAGATGCGCCCCGAATAACCGGTCTGCGCGCACTGCGGGCAACCCTTCGGGTGATAGAGCGTTATGTCCTTGGCGCCGGTGAAGCGCCGCAGGCCGAACTCCTCGACCACCTCGGGGAGCGCGGTGTAGGGCTCCTTGCATTGCTCGCACAGCGTGCGCACGAGGCGCTGCGCGAGGATGCCGATCACCGTGGACGTGAGCAGATAGTCCTCCACGCCCATGTCGAGCAGCCGGTTCACGGTGGAGGCGGCGTCGTTGGTGTGGATCGTCGACAGCACGAGGTGGCCGGTCAGCGCCGATTGCACGGCGATCTCCGCGGTCTCGAGGTCGCGCACCTCGCCGATCATGATGACGTCGGGATCCTGCCGCACGATCGAGCGGAGCGCGTTCGCGAACGTGAGGTCGATCTGAGGCTTCACCTGGATCTGGTTGATGCCGACCATCTGGTACTCGACGGGATCCTCGACCGTCAGGATCTTGACGTCGGGCTGGTTGAGTTTCTCGAGCGCGGTGTAGAGCGTGGTGGTCTTGCCCGAACCGGTCGGCCCCGTGACGAGCAGGATCCCGTGCGGCTCCAGCAGCACGTCCATGAACGACTTCAGCGTGTCGTCCTCGAAGCCCAGACGCTTGAAGTCGAGCGGCACGCCGCCCTTGTCGAGGATCCGCATCACCACCGATTCACCGTGCATCGTCGGCACCGTCGACACGCGAAGGTCGATTTCCTTGCCTTGCACGCGCAGCCGGATGCGACCATCCTGCGGCAGCCGCCGCTCGGCGATGTCGAGGTTCGCCATGATCTTCACGCGCGAGATCACCGCGGCGGAGAAACGGCGCGGCGGCGACTCGACTTCGTGCAGCACGCCGTCGATCCGGTAGCGGACGACGAGCCGTTGCTCGAACGGCTCGATGTGCACGTCGGAGGCGCGCGCGTCGAGCGCGTTCGTAATGATGAGCGAGACGAGCCGGATCACCGGCGCCTCCGCCGCGAGGTCCTTCAGCTGCTGGACATCGGCGTCGAACGAGAGGTCGTCGCCGCGCTGCTCGACGTCGCCGATGATCTGGCCGACTGCCGTGCGCCCGGCGCCGTAGAGCCTTTCAAGCGCCGCATCGAGCTCGTTGGGAATCGCGACCATCGGCTTCACGTCGCGGCCGGTGACGAGCTTGAATGCGCTGATCGTGTACGCGTCGGTCGGATCGGCCATCGCGAGCGCCAGCTCGTTTTCGTCCTCGCGCACGGGAAGCGCGTGCGATTCGCGCAGGAACCGCGCCGAGATGCGCTCCTCGAGGATGGGGAATTCAGGGTAGCCGGCGGCGTCGACGAGCGGCAGGCCGAGCTGCGCGGCGAGGGCTTCGGTGACGTCGCGCTGCGCGCACACGCCGAGCGTCACCAGCAGCGAACCGAGCTTTTCTCCGCTTTCCTGCTGCACGCGCAACGCGCGATCGAGTCCCGCGGCATCCACCTTGCCGCGCTCGATAAGGATCTCGCCGATGCGTTTGCGAACCGCCGTGTCCACGCGTGAGGTCGTTCCGGAAATGAAAAAATCAGCCGTTGATGATAGCATGGCGCACCTGCAAAAATGACCGTGTTCCCGCGCAAATCAACAAGTTGCGTGTGTCTTTTGCAGCATTATGTCGCCATCGAACGACGACGAAGCGCCCGATTGTCGCTGCATCCCGACGCATTCTTTCTGTGGTGTGCATCATGAAGATCACCGCGTACGCCCTCACCGATAATCCGCTGCCGCTCCGCCCATCGCCGGTGTCGCGCGAATGGATGGATCGCATCCCCGATCGCCACGCCTATCGCTGCCTGCCGCTCAACATCGCGAATTCCCATGGCTGGGAGGTCGCCTCGCCGTGCGCGTTCGAGATCGCGTGGGACGGCGGACCCAACGCCTTCAACCTCAAGGCCCGCGCGCTGGATGGCTTCGCGCACATCGATCAATTCGCGCTTTCCCATTTCGCGCACGGGATCGTGACCTTCCAACTGACCTATTTGTTCCGTACGGAGCCCGGCTGGAACCTCTTTGCAACCGGTCCGACCAACAATCCGAAGGACGGCATCGCCCCGCTTTCGGGGGTGATCGAGACCCATTGGCTGCCCTATCCCTTCACGATGAACTGGCGGATGACGCGCGCCGGCACCGTGCGGTTCGAGAAGGACGAGCCCGTCTGCATGGTGTTCCCGATCCCCGCCGACACGCTGCCCGAGGTCGAAGTGGACGTGCGCAACCTCGCCGACAATCCCGAGCTCCAGACACAGGCGTCCGCATGGCGCGACCGCCGCAATGAATTCATGCGCGGCTTCCACGACCGCGACCCGGCCACGCTCAAGGCGGCCTGGCAGCGCTACTACTTTCTCGGCAAGATGCCCGACGGATCGGAAGCGCCCGACTCGCATCAGAACAAGCTCAAGATTGCCGCACCCGTCGACAACCGGGGCAAGCAAGTCCTGCCGGAACAATGACGACACGCGCCGCCCCTCCACGTGGCTGACCCGAAGCTGATCGCGTTCTACCTGCCACAGTTCCATCCGATTCCGGAGAACGACGCGTGGTGGGGAAACGGGTTCACCGAATGGCGCAACGTCGTCCGCACGCGGCCCAAATTCAAGGGGCATTACCAGCCCCACCTCCCCGCCGATCTCGGGTTCTACGACCTGCGCGTTCCGGAGACGCGAATCGCGCAGGCGGATCTCGCGCGCGCACACGGCATCCACGGGTTCTGCTATTACTACTACTGGTTCAACGGCCGGCAATTGCTCGAACGCCCGTTGAACGAAGTTTTGAAGTCCGGCCGGCCGGATTTTCCGTTCTGCGTGTGCTGGGCTAACGAGAACTGGACCCGGCGCTGGGACGGACAAGACAAAGACATCCTTATCGCGCAGGCGTATTCGCCGGAGGCCGACCGTCGCCTGATCGCGGACCTCGCGCCGCTGTTCCGCGATCCACGCTACATCCGGGTCGGCGGACGCCCGCTGCTCGTCGTGTATCGCGCGAACATGATGCCCGATCCGCGCGCGAGCGCGGCGCGCTTTCGTGAACAGGCGCGGCGCGAAGGATTCGACGACCTCTATCTCGTGTTCGTGGAGGCCGGTGGCATGGACTCGCCCGAAACGTGGGGCTTCGACGCCGGCCTCGAGTTTCCGCCGCACAACCTCGAGCTCGGCGATCTCACGCCGTCGATGGAGATCACCGACCCGCAGTTCCAGGGCAAGGTCTGGGACTACGTCTACAGCGCCAGGGCGGCGATCGCCCGAAAGCCTCCCGAGTATCGTGTCCACCGCGGCATCATGGCCGGCTGGGACAACACGCCGCGCGTGCCGAATAACGGCAACGTGTTCGTGAACGCTCATCCGGCGAATTACCAGCGGTGGTTGGCGGCGATCCTGGCCGAGACGGTGCGCGCGCATCCGCCCGGCGAGCAGCTCGTGTTCATCAATGCATGGAACGAATGGGCGGAGGGCTGCCATCTCGAACCCGATCTCGCCTTCGGCCATGCGTATCTCGAAGCGACGAAGGCCGCGCTGGATTCGGTGCGCTGACTTCACGCGTCACCGGCACGCGCGCGGGCCGTCGAGCCGCCTGTCCGGGGCTTGTTGCAGACCCCTTCCCGGAGAACAATGCATGTCGGTTCGCCCGCGCGGGCAGCGTGCTGGCGATCCGGCGATGCAGTTGCCGGCATCCAACGCGACAGGAACGACCATGACCCGCATTTCACCTGCCATTGCCGGTGTCGCCGTTTCGCTATTGGTTTCGGCGACACAGGCAGGTGCGGTCGACACCCACGCGGAGGGGATGATCGTCTACAGGATGCAGTCGATCCCCATGAAATACGCCTACTACGTGATCGGGCCGGACGACGTCGGCAGGAAGACCATTCGCCGGGTGATCCTCTCTT
>Ga0209048_10005117_pt1 | contig 12423 bp, 8 predicted proteins | sample FrelakmetCRP12CR_FD_187146 | JGI IMG/M metagenome (GOLD analysis project Ga0209048, IMG submission 187146) | Freshwater lake sediment microbial communities from the University of Notre Dame, USA, for methane emissions studies - CRP12 CR (SPAdes)... | ecosystem: Environmental > Aquatic >... | reverse complement strand
GGCGCCAAGCAGGTGCGAGCCGAGGGCGGCGGCCGCTTCCAGGTTGCTGTGGAGGGCGGCGCCGACCTGCGGCGCGCGGTGTTCCAGCTCGCGGTCGCGCGCGGCTGGGTGCTGCTCGAGCTTGCGCAGACGATGCCGTCGCTCGAAACCACGTTCCTGCGCCTCACCACGCACGAGGTCGAGGCAGACCGCGAGGCGACGGAGGAGGTGGCCAATGCGTAAATTCCTGACGCTTGTGCAGCGCGAGCTGGTGGCGTACTTCTCTTCGCCTCTCGCCTACATTGTGCTGACGGCCTTTTTGTTCTTCAACGGCTACGTGTTCTGGCTCATCACCGCGTACCTCAACGATCCGCGCACGCAGGCAATGGCGCCGCTGCGCTTGATTTTCGGCGGCACGATTTTCTTCTGGCTCTTCCTGCTCTTCATGGTGCCGGTGATCACCATGCGCCTGCTCGCAGAGGAGCGACGCACGGGCACGCTCGAGGTCCTGCTCACGTCGCCGGTGACCGAAACCCAGGTCGTGCTGGGCAAGTTCACGGCGGCGTTCGTGTTCTACCTGTTCCTGTGGGCGCCGACTCTGGTTTACGTCGGCATCCTCGCGAGCCGCGCCAAACTCGACTATGGCCCCGTGGCAAGCGGCTACCTGGGCATTGCCCTGATCGGGACGCTCTTCCTCTCGGTGGGCGTGCTGACCTCGGCGCTCGTGCGCAACCAGATCATCGCCGCGGTGCTGGCCTTTGCCGTGTTGGTGGTGATCTTCTCGCTCGGCCTGGTCGAAAACGTGGTGACCGCGCCGCTCGCCAAGAACGTGCTCGGCTACATGAACATGTGGAATCACATGGACGACTTCGCGCGCGGCATCGTTGACACGCGCCACGTCGTCTACCACCTCAGTCTCGCCGGGTTCTTCCTCTTCCTCGCCACGCAGGCGCTGGAAGCGAGCAAGGGGAGGTGAGCGATGCGCAAACAACGTCTCGTGCTGGCTTCGGGCGCGGCGGTCGCGCTCATCCTCGTCGCAGCGGTCGTGGTGATGGTGAACTGGATCTCGTATCGGCACTACGTGCGCGCCGACTGGACGCGCTCGCAGCTTTACTCGCTCTCGGACAAGAGCCGCAACATCCTAAGGGGTCTCACGGCCGACGTGCGGATCGTCGTGCTCATGACGCCGACCACGCCGCTGTTTGCCGAGGTCAAGGAACTGCTCAACCGCTACCAAGCCGTGAGCCCGCGCGTGAAGGTCGAGTTCATCGACCCTGAGCGCGACCCGATGCGCACGCGCCAGCTTGCGCAGGAGTTCGGCGTGTCCTCGGCAAACACCGTGGTGTTCGCCGCGGGCGACCGCAAGAAGTACGTCACCTCGGATCAGCTCGCCGACTACGACTACTCCGGCATGCAGATGGGCCAGGGTCTCAAGATGACCGGCTTCAAGGGCGAGGAGCAGTTCACCGCCGCGATCCTGGGCGTCGTCAATCCAAAGGTGCCGAAGGTCTACTTCGTCGGCGGCCACGGCGAGCGCGACGTGGACGCTGCCGACCGCGACGGCTACTCGCAGATCAAGGAAGCGCTCAAGCGGGAGAATCTCGAGGTGCTCAAGGCGTCACTGCTCTCCGGCCCAGTGCCTGCAGACTGCGACCTCCTCGTGGTTGCCGGCCCGAGCGCAACGTTCAGCGACACCGAGATCTCGCTGGTGAAGATGTACCTCGACAGCGGGGGCCGGGCACTCGTCATGCTCGATCCGGTGCTGGGCAACCGCAGCCGGCCGGCCGGCCTCGACGGGCTGCTCAAGGGCTACGGCGTGCAGGTCAACAACGACCTCGTCGTGGACCCGGCGCGCAAGCTGCCATTCTTCGACCTCTCCTCGGTGTACGCGACCGACTTCCGCTCGCACCCGGTTGTCACCGGCATGCAGGGCCTTGCCGTGCTCCTGCCAGTGACGCGCTCGGTGACCACAGTGAGCGCACCGGGCGCGACCTCGACGATGCTGATCACGACGTCGGCCGAAGGCTGGGGAGAGACCAACCTCGACCTTCTCCTCAAGAAGGGCGAGGCCGCCAAGGACGACAAGGACACCCCCGGCCCGGTGCCCCTCGCCGTCGCAGCGCAGTCCGAGAAGGATAAGGACAAGGGCTGGCGCCTGGTGGTGATTGGAAACTCCTCGTTTGCGACCAACGCCTACGTCGCCAACGCCGGCAACCCCAACCTCATGCTCAACGCGGTCAACTGGCTGATCAAGCGCGAGCAGGCGATCGGCATCGCCCCGCGTGCGCCGGAGCAGGTACAGCTCTTCCTTTCGGCGCAGGCGATGCGCAATATCTTCCTGGTCTCGCTCATCGGTCTGCCGGCGCTCGCGATCGTGCTCGGTGTCACCGTGTGGTGGCGCCGGCGGCACTAGGAGCAAAGCTATGCGTGCGGGGCGTTTGATCCTGCTGGCGGTGGTGGCGCTTGCCCTGGGTGTCTTCATCATGTTCTACGAGCGCAAGCAGCCCACCACCGAGGAGCGCAAGGAGCGCGAAGGGAAGCTCTTCGAGGGCTTCGACCAGGCCAACGCGCGGCGCATCGTGGTGAAGAACTCCCATGGTCACTTCGAGCTCAAGAAGGAGAATGACGCCTGGATGCTGACGTCGCCGCTCGCCGACCAGGCCAACCAGGGCGCCGTCAGCAGCCTGCTCTACTCGGTGTCAAGTCTCAAGTCCGAGCGCACGTTCCAGGCCAAGGAGGTTCGTCTCGCCGACTACGGCCTCGACACGCCCGCGCTCGAACTCAACGTGGACGACGACAAGGGCAAGACACTCACGCTCAAGCTCGGCGGCGAGTTACCGCTCGGCACCAATCGCGCCGTCATGACCAGCGGTGGCCAGGTCTATCTGGTGAGCAAGTTCATAGCCAGTGACATTGACCGCGACCTTGCCGGCTGGCGCTCCGACGAGCTCGCCCAGCTATTCGCCGCCGACGTTGCCTCGGTCAACATCATCTCCTCGGGCGGCCGCGTCGCGCTCGCGCACACGAGCTCGGTGTGGACGCTGGCCGAACCGGTGTCAGACCTCGCCGACCGCGAGCGCGCTGAGACGCTCATCAGCGACATCGCTGGCGCCAAGATCAAGGAGTTTGTGGACAATCCCGGCGAGCTTGTCGAGTACGGTCTCGATCCCGCGCGCTCCGAAGTCACCATCATCCGGCGCGGCGAGAAGGCGGTGCCGATCAAGCTCGCCTTCGGCAACGATCGTGACAGCAAGGACGGCAAACAGGTCGCGTGCCGGCGCGGCGAGCGCGTGCTCTGGGTTGACGCCAAGGCGTTCACGCGCTTCAGCGGGCCGGCGCAGGAGTGGCGCGCGAAGAAACTCCTTCAGTTCGACACCTGGGGCATCGAGAAGATCGAGCTCGAGAGTGGCGGCCAGAAGGCGCTGCTCGAGCGCAAGGAAGGCATGTGGAAGGCGGGCGGCAAAGATGTCGAATACGACCCCGTCAGTCGGCGCCTGACAGCGCTCGTTGACCTGCAGGTGGTCGTGTTCGACCGGCCGAAGCCGACCGGAACGCCGCTTGGGCGGGTCAAGCTCACGGGCGGCGACGGTGCCGTCTCCGAGGCGACGTTCTATCCCGGCGCGAGCGCGACTGAGGCGGTGGCGGTGGTGGCAGGACGCAGCGGTGGCCTCGCCGTGGATGCGGAGAAGGTCAAGGAGGTGCTCGCGGATCCGACGGCGCTCACGAAGCCCAAGCCGACGCCGGCTCCTCCGGCCACGCCAAAGCCGCTCGCTCCAAGAGCTGTGCTGCCGCCAGCGAAGAAATAGCGCCACGCGCGGCGGCTTTAGATACGGATGTCGGGGCGGGCACGTGCGCGCCCGCCGTGTCCGTTTCTGCCGGTGCGCGGGGGAGTAATAGCACTGCGAGAGCCGCGACGAGAGACGTCCGGCGCCGTGAGGCCGCCTGCTAAGCCAGACTCTGAGTGCCGCCTCTGAATGTGATGCAAGACTTCGCGAAGTCCCGCGGCTACTCGCCCTCGCTGCCGTTGATGCCGAGCCGGCGAATCATCTCGTTGAGCGTTGACGGCCGCACGCCGAGCATCTGTGCGGCCCGGCGCTGGACACCATGGCAACGCACCAGCGACGCCTCGATGAGCGCGCGCGTGTAGGTGTTGACGGCGTCCTTGAGGTCCACTGCCTCGGTGGGCAGCGGACCGGCCGCCACCGGTTGCGGCGCAAGCACCTCGCTTGGCAGCAGGTCGGTATCGATGGTGTCGCCGGCGCAGAGTACGACGGCACGTTCAATCACGTTCTCGAGCTGGCGCACGTTGCCCGGCCAACGGTACGCGAGCAGGGCATCGAGCGCGTGCGGCGTGAGCGCCAGGCTGGACTTGGCGTTCTCCTCACTGAAGCGTCGCAGGAAGAGGTTGGCGAGCGCTGGCACATCCTCAGGCCGAGAGCGCAGCGGTGGCAGCTCGATCGTGATCACGTTAAGTCGGTAGTAGAGATCCTCGCGGAACCCGCCTTCGGCGACCATGCGGGAGAGGTCGGCGTTCGTGGCGGCGATGATGCGCACGTCCACCTTAATGTTCTGCTCACCCCCAACCGGGATGAACTCGCGCTCCTGAATGACGCGCAGGAGCTTGGCCTGGGTTGGCAGCGTGATGGTGCCGATCTCGTCGAGAAAGATGGTGCCGCTGTCGGCGACCTCGAACAGGCCCCGCCGCGTCGCGACTGCGCCGGTGAAGGCGCCGCGCACGTGGCCGAAGAGCGTGGACTCGAGCAGGTCGGTCGGCACGGAACCGGTGTTGACGACCACGAATGGCCCGCCGGTACGGGGCGAGAGTTGGTGGATGGCGCGCGCGATCAGCTCCTTGCCGGTGCCGGACTCGCCCATGAGGAGAATGTTGGAGCGCGACGGCGCAGCGCGGCGCACGAGCTCGATGACCTGCTCCATCGGGCGGCTGCGCCACACCAGGTGGTCGAGGCCGGCGAGACGCTGGCGCAAATCGCGGTTTTCGGTGCGCAGGCGCCGTTGCTCGAGGCCCTTGCGGACAGTGAGGATGACCTCCTGGTTCTTGAACGGCTTGGGAATGTAGTGAAAGGCGCCATCCCGCATCGCGCTGATCGCGGTCTCGACCGAGGAATAGGCGGTGATCACCACCACCACAACCTCCGGGTCGCGCGCCTTAAGCTCCGTGAGCACCTCGGTGCCGGGTTTGTCGGGCAGCATGAGGTCGAGGAGGACGAGGTCCACCTCGCCCTCCTCAGCTTGCCGCAGGCCATCGGCTGCGGTGAGCGCCTGCGCGACCTGGAAGCCCTCGCGGCGCAGCAGCGTCGAAAGCACGTCCTGCAGCACGGGCTCGTCGTCAATGATCAGAATCCTCATCCGTTCTCCCCCTGAACCGGCAGTTCGATGCGCATCACCGTGCCGTGCGGCACGTTCGGCTCGGCGACGATGCTGCCGCCGTGCGCCACGACGATGTCGCGCGTGATCGCGAGGCCAAGACCGGTGCCGCCGCGACCCTCGCGGCTGGTCACGAACGGCTCGAAGATCCGCTCTCGCAACTGCTGCGGCACCCCGGGACCGGTGTCGCGCACCTCGAGCCACGCGGTGTCGCCTTTCCCGCCGATCCGGACCTCTACCTCGCCGCCGCGCGGCGTGGCCTGGAGAGCGTTGCGCAGCAGATTGTGCAACACGAGCTCGAACTGGACGCGGTTGACACTGGCCGTGATCCCCTTCGCGTCAGGCATCTTCATCGTCACGCCGATCCGGTTCGCTTCCGCCTGTGCGCTGCCGAGCTCCTCGCGCACGAGCTGAGCGAGGTCCACGATCTGCCTCTCAAAGCCCGAAGGGCGCGCAAGCTCAAGCAGGTTGGTGACAATGCGCGCAACGCGGAACGCCTGCTCCTCAAGCTTGAGCACGAGCGGCGCGCGCGGGTCGCTGGGCGCGGTGAGCTCGCGGAGCAACTGAGCGTACGACGCAATGCCGGTGACGGGCGTGTTGACCTCGTGAGCGAGGCCGGCGGCGAGTCGGCCGAGCGCGGCCATGCGGTCCTGGTCTGCAAGCCGCTGCTCGAGCCGGAGCTGGTCCGAGATGTCGTCGAGCGTGACGACGCGGCCGTCGAAGCGGCCGGGCTCGACCTCGATCGCGGAAGTCGAGATCACGCCGGTGCGCCACTCGTTACCGACGCGAAAGCGTACCTTCTGGCCCGCGAGGTTCGTGGGCAGCAGCTCATGGAAATCCTTCGGCAGCGCGACGAGCCGGTGCAAGTGCTCGCCGACAAGGCGGTCGGTGGCGGACCGGAGCAGCGTCGCCGCCTTCTGGTTGGCGCGCAGCACGCGGCCCGAGGCATCGCAGATAAACAGAGCCGCAGCCGAGAACTGGAAGATGCGTTCGAGGTAGTCCTCGAGCAGGCGGTGCTCGTCGATCTGGCGGCGCAGGTTGACGAGCAGGAGCGAGTTCTCGAGCGCCAGCGCGGCTTGGGCCGCGAGCGCGCCGACGAGCCGGCGTTCGCCGTGGCCGAGCGGCAGTTCACCATGCCGGCGGCCGCAGTACACAACCCCGATCACACGGCCGTCGCGCTCAAGCGGGAAGCGGTGCCAGATGCCGGCGGCGCGTAACGGCTGCTCGGGCGCCGTCGGGAACAGCCCCTGCACTTGGTCGGCGGTCAGCGTCGGCCATTTCCCCTCCGACGCTGGATAGAGCTTGCCGCCGAGGGCGAGGTAGGCGACGACCGGCTCGACGGCGAATGCGTCGCGCAGGAGAGCCGAGAGGCGATGCAGAAGCTCCTCCGGGTCGCGGTGGCTGACCGCCTCCTCGGCAAAGGTCGTGAGCGCGCGCCGGGCGGAAAGGCGCTCGCGGTACTGCAGCCGCTCCAAGCTCTCGAGCAGCAGCCGCCGCGCCGGGACCGTGAGCGCCGCGAGCAGGACGCCACCCGCGACCGCGACGAAATTGCGTACGCTGCCGAGCCGAAAGGCGAACTGGGTGATGGCGTAGTTGAGGAATGCGAAGCTGACGCCACCGAGCAACACCGCAAGGCCCGTCGCCACCACTTGACGAGCGATGTCCTCGAGATCCCAGAGCCTGAACTCGAGCAGCGAGGACGCAACCCCGAGCGGGACGAGCGCGAGCGGCAGCAGCGAGATCCAGGTCAGCACCTGAAGCTCGGCGCCGGCGATCTGCGGGATGAGGGAGAGCAGCAAGTAGGGCGTGAAGCCGGCGGCCGCGCCGAGCGCGACCCATTCCACCTGGCGGCGGCGCGCCGGGTTGCTGCGGTGCCGGACGTAGGCGCGCACGGCAAGGCCGATGGCAGTCACAACGCCGAGGACGGCAAGCACGGCCGTGGCCCTGTCGAGCGCTTCGGGGAGCAAGAGATCGCCGACAACGGGCGGGAGAAAGCCGATCGCCAGGGCGCTCTTGAGCGCGGCGACGAGCGCCGATGGCGCAAACACGAGCCACAGCCACGGGGAGAGCGTTGTGCCCGCGGGGAAACTCGCGAAGAACACGACCAGCAGCGGCGCCAGGCTCAAGCGGCCGAAGTCGCGCACGAGCAGAAGCGGCTGCCAGCCGGTGTCGAGATGAGTTGGAAATGGGATCACGAGGGCGGCAAAAAGCGCGGCGGCAAGCGCCAGGAACCGACCGCTTGACAGGCTCGGGTGTCCAAGGAAGACGACCCCCGCCACCGCGAGCGTGAACATGGCAGCGAAGGCGACGAGCAGGTACTGCACGTCCACCTGAGCGACGGGCGGGTAGTAGGCCACCTCGTGTATCTGGCCGTTGCGCACGACCGCGAGCGAGGAGATCCTGTGCGCGTACAGCGTCTGGGACAGATCCTGGATCTGCGCCGCTGGGACGCCGTCAACACCGACCACGACGTCGCTCCAGGCCAGACCCGCGCGCGCGGCGCCGCTGCGCGGCTCGACGTCGAGGATGAAGAACCCTTCCGGCATCCTCACGGCCTGGAAATCGGGCTGCTGGAACTCCCCGATGCGCCGGAGCGCACCGATGAGTCCCGCCACGATCGTGATGAGGGTAATCAGCATGAGCCCGGCGCTGCGCCAGGGGGTGCGGTGCAGCTTCAGCCAACCCCGGCGCGGCAGCACAAAGGTCCCGGACTCAGACAGCGGGGACGCACGCTCATCCATCATTTCGAATTCTATACGGAAAATCGAACACCTGCCGATGCGGCGAACCGCACCGCGAGACGGGACGCGGCGCGGTCAGCTCTGCCTGTGGACGACGATATCGCCCGAGCTGGTGTGCACGGCGAGCGGCACGCCCGTGCCCTGAGGCGCGAACGTGAACACGTGTTCGCGCTTGTCGCGAGCGCCGGGGAGGTCGCTGGACAGGTCGCCGCTGTGGGTGCTCAGCGACCCGGTGACCAAGGCCGTCGCGGGCAGGGTCAACGATACGTCGCCGGACGAGGTATTGATCGTGACCGCGTGCCCGGCGGCGAGTTCCTGCCACTTGGCGCTCACGTCGCCGGAGGCAGTGCCCACGGTGAGGTCGCCCGCAAGCCCGTGCAGGCGGACATCCCCCGATGCGGTCTCGATGAGCGCCTTGTCGGTGCCGGACTCGAGCACAACGTCACCCGAGGCGGTGTCAGCCTGGAGCAGAGCGAGGCGAGAGCCCGAGACGCGGACGTCGCCGGACGCCGTATCCACGATGAGCTCGTGCACCCCGCCCCGCACCGTGACGTCGCCTGAGGCCGTCTTGATGCGAGTCGGCGCCGCGAGCAGCGCCGGCCCCTCGAACACGACGTCGCCCGAGGACGTGTGCGTCTCGACCACGCAGCCCGCCGGGACCGACACGCTGATGCGCGCCCTCGTGTGCGTCGAGCCGAAGAAAAAGCTCACGCTGGGGACCTGCTTGGGCACCCGGATCTCGAGTGCCGTGGCTGAGTCCTCGAACACCGGCGTGTGTTGCTCGATCCAGCGCTTGGCCCTGGCCGACGAGCCGGCGCGGATCTCAAGGTCGGTCGTGGCGGTGATGCTGCCGCTCTCGATGACCGTTACGGCCACGTCGACCGAGCGCACCTCGAGCCGGACAAGCTTGCCGGGTGCGGCGGGGAAGTTCTTGGTGTCGTGGAACGACACCGGCGCCACAACAACTTGCATGCACGCCAGGCTCAGCACCGCAATCGGAAGAGCAAGAAATGTCAGCAATCGGGCTCGCATCGTCGCCTCCAACCACTAGAAACGCACGCCGGGCCGTTGCGGTTCGCGCTCCGACGCTCGTGCTGTCAGGACTGGCGCTCCTCGAGCATGCGCACCGCGAGGCGCAGGAAATCGGCTTCCGTGACAATGCCGAGCAGGTTGCCATCGCCGTCCGCCACCGGCAGGCAGCCGTACTGGCTGTCGAGCATGAGACGGGCAGCCTCGCCCACAGGGGTTGCGGGCGGCACCGAAACAGCGTCGTGCATCAGCTCCCGGACTGGCACCTGCGCGAAGATATGATGCTGATCGCGCGCGCTGACCTGCGAGAAGATCGAGAAGGACGCAGCGAGCATGTCGCGGTGCGTCACCAGCCCGACTAGTTTGGCCCCGCGCACGACCGGCAGGTGGCGGATGCGGCCGCGGTCCATGCAACGCCGCGCGTCGGCCAGCGTGTCGTCCTCGGCGAGCGTGACCAGCTCGCGGCTCATGATCTCGCCCACGGTGAGCCGGTGAGGCACCGGTCGAGTATACGCCCCGCCGCCAAGGCCTCCGCGAGATATACTCTGCGCGCCTGGCAACGGAAGCCGAGGCTGGAATCATCTCGCCGCCCCGGCGCAGCGGTTGGAAGGGAGGCTGCCATGGCTTCGATCGAGAGCACACCCGAACTCGTCAAGAAGGTCTACGAAACCACACGCGCGCACCTGGCCGTGGTGCGAACACGGCTCGGCCGGCCGCTCACATTTGCCGAGAAGATCATCTTCGGCCACCTCGACGATCCCAAACAGGAGCTCGATGCGGGTACCGCCTACCTGGCGCTGCGTCCGGACCGGGTTGCGATGCAGGACGCGACGGCGCAAATGGCGCTGCTGCAGTTCATGCTCGCGGGCATGGACCACACCGCAGTGCCGACCACGGTGCATTGCGACCACCTCATCGTCGCGCGCTCAGGCGCGGCCGCCGACGTCGCAGGCGCAATCGAGACCAACAAGGAGGTCTACACCTTCCTCGAGACCGGCTCGGCCCGCTACGGCATCGGCTTCTGGAAGCCGGGCTCCGGGATCATCCACCAGGTCGTGCTCGAGAACTATGCCTTTCCCGGCGGCATGATGATCGGCACGGACTCGCACACCCCCAACGCGGGAGGCCTCGGCATGTTCGCCTCTGGCGTCGGCGGCGCCGACGCGGTGGACGTGATGGCGGGCTTTCCGTGGGAGGTGCTGCAGCCCAAGCTCATCGGCGTCAAGCTCACGGGCGCGCTCTCGGGGTGGACCGCGCCCAAGGACATCATCCTCAAGCTTCTCGACATCCTCACCGTTAAGGGCGGCACCAACGCGGTGGTCGAGTTCTTCGGTTCCGGCTGCGCGTCAATCTCGTGCACCGGCAAGGCGACGGTTACGAACATGGGGGCGGAGCACGGCGCCACCACGTCGCTCTTCCCCTACGACGCGCGCATGGAAAAGTATCTCCGCGCTACGCGGCGCGGGACGATCGCTGACCTCGCGGGCGCCAACCGAGACCTGCTCGCGGCCGACCGCGAAGTCGAAGCGGCGCCCGAGAAGTTCTTCCACCGCGTCGTCGAGATCGACCTCTCAACGCTCGAGCCGCACCTAGTCGGCCCGCACACGCCCGACCTCGCTCGGCCGCTTTCCAAGGTCCCGGGCGCGGTGGTCGAGAACAAGTACCCTGCGGCCATCTCGGCGGCGCTGGTCGGGTCATGCACCAACTCGTCGTACGAGGACATCAGCCGCGCCGCAGCGGTGGCACGGCAAGCGCTCGCCGCCGGCGTCAAGGCACGCGTGCCGCTTCTCATCACGCCCGGCTCTGAACAGGTCTACGCGACGGTGAAGCGCGACGGCCTCCTGGATGTCCTCAGCGACTTCGGCGCGGTCTTGCTTTCCAATTCCTGCGGGCCGTGCATCGGCCAGTGGCAGCGCGAAGACGTGGTCAAGGGCACGCCCAACTCGATCGTCACCTCGTTCAACCGCAACTTCCCGGCGCGCAACGACGCCAACCCGCAGACCGCGGCTTTTATCGGCTCCCCGGAAGTGGTTGTTGCCTACGCGGTGGCCGGCACGCTCGCGGTCAACCCTGTCGCCGACGAGATCTCGCTCAACGGCAAGAAGATCAGGCTCTCGCCTCCGCCGCCCGCGCCCGAGGTGCCCGAGAAGGGATTCGTCTTCAAGGCGGAGGGCTACCTGGCGCCGCCGGAGAAACCGACGAGCGCGACCGTGCAGGTGCCGGCGGGGTCGGAGCGGCTGCAATTGCTTGAGCCCTTCGCGCCCTGGGACGGCAAGGACTACGTCGAGCTTCCCGTGGTCCTCAAGGCGCGCGGCAAATGCACCACCGACCACATCTCCCCCGCGGGACCGTGGCTCAAGTTCCGCGGCCACCTTGACAACATCTCCAACAACATGTTCCTGGGCGCCGTCAACGCCTTCAGCGGCGAGGCGGGGAAGGGCAAGCATCCACTCACGGGCGAGGTCATGGAGTTCTCCAAGATCGCGCGCGACCTCCGGGGGCGGGGCCTGCGCTGGGTGGCGGTCGGCGACGAGAACTACGGCGAGGGCTCCTCGCGCGAGCACGCCGCGATGGAGCCGCGCCACCTCGGCGGCGTCGCGGTGATCGCACGCTCGTTCGCGCGCATCCACGAGACCAACCTCAAGAAGCAGGGGCTGCTCCCTCTGCACCTCCGGGACGCCAAGGACTATGACAAGGTGCGCGAGGGCGACAAGGTCAACATCGTGGGCCTCGCGGCCCTGGCGCCGGGCCAGCCGGTCAAGGTCATGTTCCACCACGCCGACGGCAGCAGGGACGAGGTCCAGTGCCGGCACACCCTCAACGCCGAGCAGATTGGCTGGTTCAGGGCCGGCTCCGCCCTCAACGTCCTGAGGCAGAAGCGCTAAGCCGTTTGATCCAAAGCTGCGGCGACCGCAGATTCACTGGGCGCGAGCGGTGTGGGAGGGTCGGGGGTGTCGCGTCCGGCCGGTGGGTAAAGTGCCGACGGGACACCTCGCCGCAGCGTTAGGGAGGGGTATGTCCCGCCCCGGCAGAAGGTGCTGCGCCGCGGCGTTCAACCGGCGCTTGCAGCGGAACAAGAAGTTGCTCCGATAAAAAAGCCACTTTGACCTGGTGCTGGAGGGAGGGCGTTGACTCGGATCCCCTCTACCTCCGGCCCGGTGCCGTCCCGCCGGGCTTCTTCCTGCCCTTTATCTCCTCAAGCCTCCTTCGGGCCTCCCGCGCCCCGATGTCTCTGACGGCGAGGATGGCGACGCGGGTCGTACCTCTCATTCGCAGGGCACCGCTTGCC